>Ga0207667_10001625_pt1 | contig 28267 bp, 25 predicted proteins | sample KBSCornC52_FD_184301 | JGI IMG/M metagenome (GOLD analysis project Ga0207667, IMG submission 184301) | Corn rhizosphere microbial communities from Kellogg Biological Station, Michigan, USA - KBS Corn C5-2 (SPAdes) (version 2) | ecosystem: Host-associated > Plants > Roots > Rhizosphere > Soil ...
AATGCATTTGCACCCAGTTCCACTGTCAGATCGCTCGCCTGCGAAACGGTAAATATGCCTTTTACATAGGCGCCGACTCCGTAAGAGTAATTGCTGGTATTGTGGCCGACCATTTTTATGATTCCCAATTGGGCGTTTGCCTTTGTAATGATCAAGAATAATACGGCTGTTAGTATTCCTTTCGACATGGCTTTAGTTTAAATACAGGATGGCGTCAAAATTGGAGACCGGTTCATTGCGATCGGGTTCCAATATAAAAGTTTACAGGCAAATATGCAAACGGGGTTGCTGACAACCAATTCCGATCTCGTTCACGCGACAATACAAAGGAAGTAGCTGACGGGGCGGGCTGGATGACTTCGCGGGTTACTGCTTTTGCATGAGCGCGGAGAATTCGCGGAAGAACAGGGTGTCGCCGGGCGGCAGCAGGCGGTAATCGAAGGCGGGGTTAAAGCGGTTGTTGTATACTGCGGAAGTATAGGCGACTGTGGGCTCGATGAGGCCGCTGATCATGACAGGCATCAGGATCTTGTCGTCTGCGGTTTGGGTACCGAAGGCTTCGTAGGTCCAGTCGTAGCGGTAGAACGGGCCCGAATCATAACGGCGGTTGGCGAGCAGATAGGAGTATAAAACAATTGCGTTGCCGATCACCGAAACAATGGTAGTGTCGATGTCCTGGACTTGAGGACTAACGGCCACGAGAGTGAGATTATTTCCCGACCGCTCCGTCCTGAATTCCCAGCTGCCATGAGCATAATCGTAGGCGATCCCATCGTCACTTGTTCCGAAATGCAGGCTGTCATAAGCAGGGGCATATGGCGCTCGCTGAATCGCCGACTCGGAAACAGATAGGGAGTCATATATAAACAGCTTCGCTAAAACGGCGGGGTCCTTTATCTCCCCGGTATTGACAAATGCCCTGATCGGCTGAAATCCGGTATATGCCGCGAAGCGGTATGTGGAAGAAGATGGGACACTATAGGACGCGCTTTTCTTGCAGCCTGTGTCGGGATACAGATAAAAAGCGGCAAGGACTATAAGCTTGATATAGGTTTTGGCCCTTTGCATGAAAGTAAATTTACAAAAACGACCGGATGAAAAGGTGATGATATGATGATTTGGGCGCTGCCGGTGCTCCCAGAAAGAGGCAATCTTCCAAAAACCGGAAAATTTCCGGTAGACCCCGGGGTCATCCAAGATAGGGAAGGTTTCTGGATCAATCTTATAACGTGCTGGTATAAAATAGCTTATAGCGGTGCCGTCGAAGGTTTGGCACGCGCGAAATGTTTGGTATGCAGCTTGTCTTTTATGGTCTATCCACTTAATCCTGGAAACTCATGAAAACGAAACTCTACACCCTGCTCCTTCTGACCCTGACCTCTACCGGTCTTATTGCCGGCCCCCGTACCCTTAACACGGCCATAGTTAATGGCGGCAACTGGTCCGCCGCTGCAACCTGGAGCCTTGACCGGATCCCCCGGGACAACGACTCGGTCGTTATCCCGGCTGGTTCCATGATCGTATTCAACAGCTCGTCCACTCTGAACGATGTTTATATCACCATAGAAGGCACGCTCGATTTCGATCAAAATAATACGCTGGCGCTGGACGTCGCTTCGGCTGTAAGCATCCTGAGCGGCGGTTCGCTGACTGCGACGCACCCTACCCCTAATGAATTGCTTAGCATCGATGGCGTCACCAAATATGACGGCAAGAACGACGGTACCATTGCCGGTCCCACTGCGGCCACCGCCACTACCGGCTCTTCGCCCTCCGGCTTTACTATGGTAATACTGCCCGTTTCTTTTGTCTCCTTTTCCGCCGACCGCAGCAATGGAACGGTACGGCTGGTCTGGAATACGGCAAATGAAAAGAACAACAGTCATTTTGAAGTAGAGCGCAGCACCGATGGTTCGGATTGGGAAACGATCGGCAATGTCGCCGCAGGCACCAACTCTTCGACCGATAGCTATACGTATACTGATGAAGCCGCACCTGCCGCTCAGACCCAGTATCGTATCCGCCAGGTGGATTTCGATGGCAACTACGGATATAGCAAGGTCGTGCTGGTTGGCGGCGCCACTACTGCAACTGCTCAGGCTACGATCGTCGCCAGCGGCAGGACGGTGTCCATCTTCCTCGGGAATGCATCCGGCAGCCGGCTTATCGTACGTGTGATCACGATCGGCGGCCAGGTTCTGCAACAGCAGTCATTCGAGTCCGCTGCGGGCCGCGTCGATCTTACCGCTCCTGCTTCCACTACCGGTGTCTATGTTGTACAGGTTACCGATGGTAATCAGTGGTCGGTCGCGAAGAAGGTAATGTTGTAAAAAACCGCTGCGTTGTACCGGGATTTGAGTAAATTACCACATGTTCTCTTTCCTCCCGAAACGATTGCTGACAGCAGTGGTGCTGCTGGCGGGGGCGGCGCTGGTATGCTTGCAGATCTTCAAACCGGCACGTAAGGTGGATTTCAACACCCAGGTGAAGCCGATCATCAACTCCAAATGTATTATCTGTCATGGCGGGGTGCGGGCGAAGGGCGGGTTCAGCCTGCTGTTCCGCGAGGAAGCCTTTGCGAAGACGGCGTCAGGGAAACCGGCGATCGTCGCCGGCGATCCGGATCATAGCGAGATGATCCGGCGGATCACCAGCAAGGACCCCGAGATCCGGATGCCCTATCAACATGAACCGCTGGCAAAGGAGGAGATCGATGTCCTCCGCGATTGGATACGGGAAGGCGCGCCGTGGGGCGAGCATTGGGCCTATAAGGCGGTTGAGGCGCCCTCGGTACCGGCGGTCAGCGATGAGTGGGTGAAGGGGCCGATCGATGCTTATGTGCTGAAGCGGCTGCAGCAGGAGAAATTGAAACCCGCTGCGGAGGCGCCGCGGGCGGAATTGTTGCGGCGGGTAAGTCTCGATCTCACCGGGCTATATCCATCCGACGCGGTGGCGAACGCTTTTTTGACGAGCCGGGACACGCGGGCGTACGAAGTGCTGGTAGACAGCCTGCTTGCTTCGCCGCATTTCGGCGAAAAGTGGGCGGCCATGTGGCTCGATCTTGCGCGATATGCGGATACGAAGGGTTATGAACGGGATGACTCGCGGAATATCTGGCGGTACCGAGACTGGCTGATAAGGGCGTTCAATCGGGATATGCCGTATGACCGGTTTATCACCGAACAACTGGCGGGAGATCTGCTGCCGCATCCGACGGACGATGACTATATAGCCACTGCATTTCACCGCAACACGATGACCAACGACGAAGGAGGAACGGATAACGAGGAATTCCGAACCGCGGCGGTGCTCGACCGGGTCAACACCACGTGGGAAGCTCTGCTGGGCACTACTTTCGCCTGCACGCAATGTCATAGTCATCCGTACGATCCTTTCCACCATGAAGAATATTACCAGTTCATGGCCTATTTCAACGATACGCGGGATGAGGATTCGTATGGCGACTACCCGTTGCTGCGCAGCTTTAACGATACGGATCAGGTACGATTGAATTCGGTGGTGAACTGGGTTTCGCGCGAGGGTAGCCCGGACCAGGCGGCCATGGTGAAGAAACTGTTGCGGACCTGGCAGCCGGCGATCAATTCGCTCACGAGTGACAAGTTTGTCAATGGCGAGCTCGACGATACGAAGTGGCTCTCATTCCGGAACCATGGGTTGGCGCGTCTGAAGGCTGTCGACTTAAAAGGCACGGACGATTGGCTGATCTTCCGCTGGCGTACGGAGGCGCCGGGAGGAGAATGGGCCATCCACCTGGATAGCGCCGCTGGTCCTGTCATTGCGGGCACGAGGGTGGATACGAGCGGAGATTGGAAGATCGGGGCGGTTCCGCTAAAGTTGGAAAAGGGAGTACATGATCTTTACATCGGCTACACCAATCCGCAGTTGCGAAACCCTGATGAAAAGGGCCTTGAATTCGATTGGTTCTGTTTCACGCGGCAGCTGCCCGGCGCGGGTCAGCCCGGTTTTGCAGAAGTGAAAACCGCGTTCTGGACGCTGCTGACGAAGAAAGTGCCTACAACGCCGATCATGATGGATAATCCGGCGGATATGCATCGGGTTTCGAATGTCTTCGAGCGGGGGAACTGGCTTGTCAAGGGACCAGTGGTCACGCCGGGCGTTCCGGCTTCGTTGCGTGCGTGCATGCCGGCGAATGCGCCGGCCAACCGCCTGGGGCTTGCCCTATGGATGACGAGCAAGCAAAATCCGCTGGTTGCGCGGACGATGGTCAACCGGGTTTGGGAACAGTTGTTCGGCACCGGGATCATCGAATCGGTGGAGGATCTCGGGACGCAGGGGAGCCCGCCGACGCACCGGGAATTGCTCGATTATCTTGCGTGGCAATATATGAATGCAGATGGATGGAGCCTGAAGCGGCTGCTGAAGGAAATCGTGATGAGCGCTACGTATCGGGAGGATTCGCGGGTAACGGAGGAATCGCTGAAGGCCGATCCCTTTGACAGACTTTTCACGCGCGGCGCACGGGTGAGGCTGAGCGCCGAGGAATTACGGGACCAGGACTTGTGTATCAGCGGAGAGCTCGATCCGGAAATGTATGGGCCGAGTGTGTTCCCATTCCAGCCCAAGGGCATCTGGAACTCGCCCTGGAACGGAGCGGAATGGGTGGCAAGTTCTAATGGGGAGCAATATCGCCGCGCGGTGTATACCTACTGGAAACGGACCGCATCCTATCCCTCCATGATCTCGTTCGACGCTACCTCGCGGGAGCTGTGCACGCCGCGGCGGATCCGGACAAACACACCGCTGCAGGCGCTGGTCACGCTCAACGATACGGTATATCTCGATCTTGCGAGACATTTTGCGCGGCGGCTGGACAGTGTGGCGCCGGGGGATGCGGGGAGGCAGATAGAAGCAGGCTACCGGCGTATGTTGTATAAAGATATCGGGCCGGATAAATTGGCGATCCTCCTGAGGTTGTATGGTGAATCGCGGGAGAGGTTCTTGCGCAGGCCGGCGGATGCGAGGAAAATGCTTGAAGCCGGACGCGCACCCAAGGCAGGGGGGCGCGGGTGGTCCGGCGGGGGCGGAGAAGGGAAGGCGGCGCCCATGGATGTGATACAGGTGAAGGGGGGAGGGGGTGAAGGACGGACGGGGGCCCCGGGTGGGGTAGGGGCGCAAGGCGGGCTGAGCCCGACGCAGCTGGCCGACAAAGCAGCGCTCGTCGTCGTTTGCAATGCGCTATTGAATCTCGACGAGGTGATCACGAGGAATTAGATTATGGGCAAAAAAAATATATTCACGCAAAGGGAGCAGCAGGCCATGCAGTTCGCGAGGCTGCAGCACTATACCCGACGGCATTTCCTCCGGGAAAGTGCGATGGGTTTGGGTGGGCTGGCCCTGGGCGCGTTGCTGGGTTGTCACCGGACGCAGAATCCGGCACCGGTGGTCTTTGACCCCGCGCATCCGCTCGCGCCGAAGTTGCCGCCATTTCCGGGGAAAGCCAAGAGTGTTATTTACCTGCATATGGCCGGTGCGCCATCGCAACTCGAGTTGTTCGATTACAAACCCGAGCTGATGAAGATGGATGGGCAGGATTGCCCGCCCTCGCTGCTGGAAGGGAAGCGGTTTGCCTTTATCCGCGGCGTACCAAAGATGCTTGGACCGCAGGCAAGATTCGCGCAGTATGGTGGAAGCCGCGCATGGGTCAGCGAGAACCTGCCGCATTTCTCGACCATGGTGGACGACGTGAGTTTTCTCAAAGCAGTCACGACCGACCAGTTCAATCACGCGCCCGCCCAGCTGCTGGTGCATACCGGCTCGCCGCGGCTCGGGAGGCCGAGTCTTGGGAGCTGGGTTACGTATGGACTCGGAACGGAGAACGAGGATCTGCCTGGCTTTGTCGTGCTGACGAGCGGCGGCAAATTCCCCGATGCGGGCAAGAGCGTCTGGGGCAGCGGCTTTTTGCCGAGCGTATACCAGGGTGTACAGTGCCGCAGCGTGGGGGATCCGGTCCTTTTCCTCGACGATCCCGCCGGGATGGACCGCAATCTGCGGAAGGAATCCATCGATGCGATCAATGCCGTCAACCAGCAGGAGTTCAAAGACTATCACGATCCGGAAATCCTAAGCCGGATAGCGCAATATGAAATGGCATTCCGGATGCAGGTGTCGGTGCCGGAAGTCATGAACATCATGGATGAACCGCCCTATATCCATGAACTCTATGGTACCAAGCCGGGCCATGGCAGCCTTGCTAACAATATCCTGCTTGCGCGGAAGCTGGTGGAGAAGGGTGTACGGTTCGTGCAGATCTTCGACTGGGGATGGGACAGTCATGGAACCGAGTCCGATCTCGCGATCGACGTGGGCTTTATCAATAAGTGCCGGCAGGTGGACAGGGCAATGACTGCGCTGCTGCTGGATTTGAAACAACGCGGGCTGCTGGACGAGACGCTGGTCGTCTGGGGCGGCGAGTTCGGCCGGACGCCTATGATGGAGAACCGCGAAGGCAAACCCAATCCCTTCAAGGGCAGGGATCATCATACGGATGCCTTTACGATCTGGATGGCAGGCGGCGGCATCCGCAAGGGCCATAGTCACGGCGAAACCGATGAGATCGGGTATAGCGCCATTTCGGGCAAAGTCGATACCTTCGACGTGCAGGCAACTATCCTGAACCAGCTTGGATTTGACCATACGCGCTTTACCTATGATTTTCAGGGCCGGCCTTTCCGGCTTACCGATGTGAAAGGAAATGTCATCAAAGAGATTATAGCATGATCAACCGAAAACAGTTCATTGCGCAGACGGCCCTGGCCGCCACGGGTGTTTTATTGGATGCGTATGCACAGCCATTGGCGGCTGCGGCGGTGCGGGATGGTTTTCAGCTGAAGATATTGGCGACCGATTGGGGCTTTCCGGGTACGCTCGACGAGTATGGCGCCAAAGTGAAAGCCGCCGGTTACGACGGGATCGAGATCTGGTGGTCGCTCGACCCGGCGCGGCAGGATGCCGTTTTTCCCATGCTCAAAAAATACGGGCTCGAGGTCGGGTTTCTTTGCGCGGGCTCGGAACCCGAGGCAGCAGCACATTTCGAACATTTTAAAAAAATGGTGGAGGGCGCCGCGCGGAATACGCGGCAGCGACCCTTGTATATCAATTGCCATTCGGGGCATGACTTTTTTTCCTATGATGAGAACAAGCGGTTCATCGACCTCACGATGGCGCTCAGCCGGGAAACAGGCATCCGTATCCTGCATGAGACTCACCGGTCGAGGATGCTATTCGCCGCGCCGGTGGCACGTCATTACCTGGAGGCTTATCCGGAGCTGCGGATAACCTTTGACGTTTCCCACTGGTGCAATGTAAGTGAAAGCCTTCTCGCCGACCAGCCTCAGACGATGGCGCTGGCGCTAGAGCGCGCCGATCATATCCATGCCCGGATCGGGCACCCGGAAGGGCCGCAGGTCAACGATCCGCGGGCGCCGGAATGGCAGCCGGCCGCCGAAGCGCATTTTGCCTGGTGGGATGCTATCCTGCGCCGAAAAAAGCAACAGGGCGAGGTGATGACGATCCTTACGGAATTCGGCCCGCCGGATTATATGCCGACGATGCCCTATACACATAAGCCGCTGGCGGATCAATGGGCGATCAATGAATATATGCTGCAAACCCTGCGAAAAAGGTACGCTTAATGGGCTCCTTTTTCACCCTGACCGGCCGGCTGCATCCCCTGCTCGTTCATCTCCCCATAGGCATCCTGCTGCTGGCGATCCTACTTCAAGTATTGAGCGGGAGGGAGCGGCATCGCGGGTTAAAACCAGCAGCCGACCTCAGTCTGCTGATCGGATTCCTCTGCGCTGTGGTGTCCTGTGTGACAGGGCTGCTTCTTTCTCAATCCGGCGATTATGACGAATCGGTCGTCAATGTCCATCAATGGCTGGCCATTTCGCTGACGATCGTATCCGGTATTTTGTATGTGACCTTGCATGGCAAGCCGATGACGCGGCAGGGCGGTGTGCTGACCACCGGGATGGTCGTGTTGTTGATCCTGACGGGACATTGGGGCGGGACGCTTACTCACGGCCCCGGCTATTTGACCGCTAACCTGGAACCGGTGGCTTCGGCGCCCGCACTCCGTCCGATAGCTGATGTCCAGGGGGCGGCGGTGTATAGCGATCTTGTCCAGCCGGTGTTGCATGACAATTGTTATGGATGTCACCGGGCCGGCCGGGTGAAGGGTGGACTGCGGCTGGATCTGCCCGACGCGATCATGAAAGGCGGTAAGGACGGCCCCGTCATTGTCCCCGGACAGGCCGCGACAAGCTTGCTGATCAAGCGTATTCTGTTACCGTTGGATGACGATCATCATATGGCGCCGAAGGATAAAAATCAATTGACCATCCGGGAGATACAGTTGCTGAAATGGTGGGTCGATAACGGCGCGCCTTTTGACAAGCCCGTGCGTTCGCTGCACCAGGATACGGTTGCGGCGGCGATGCTTTTGGCCTTTCACAATGGTACCGCGGCGCCGGTGGCCGCTTCGCCGGTGACCAATATTGCGGACAGCGATCTTCCGATGGGGCAGGTGGGACCCGCACCCGCGGAGGCGGTGAAGGTGCTGCGGGCGGCCGGAGCGGTGGTGCTGCCGATCGATCAGGCCAGCAATTATCTTTCGGTCGATCTGGCCGGCAAGCCGGTGAGCAAGGAAGTGTTGCATGCCATCCCGATGCTGAAAGATCAGTTGGTTAGTCTTAAATGTAGCTGGTCGCGGGTAGGAGATGAAGTGGTGAGTGCGGCCGCCGGCTGTCCGCTGCTCGTACGGCTTTGGCTGGATCATACCGGAATAACGGGGGCGAATTTGGATGCCTTGCGGGGACTTAGCCATTTGAAATATCTGAACCTGACGGGTGACGCGGTGGGAGCGGCGCAGGTTGCGGGACTGAAGGGCGCGCCCAAGCTGGCAGAGATCTATTTGTACCAGACGAAGGTTGGGCGAGGGGATTGGGATGCCTTGCGGCGGGACTTTCCGCGCGCGGTGTTGGACTCTGGAGGGTACGGGATACCTTTTTTGCCCACGGATACGGCGATCGTGCGGGAGCCGGTGAAGAAAAAAATTCAGTGATGAGGCTTCAATGTTTGTGATCTGGCAGCGTCCAGCATAGGCTCAACCCGGTAGCATCGGGCGTGGAAAACAGGTTGAAAGCAACGCCTTTATAATTTGCCTTGTGCAGGGCGGGAATAACTATGCCGATCACTGCCCCCAGGCTGAGACCGACCAGGTCATCGGATGGAAAATGCGCCAGCGCCCTCACGCGAAAATAGCCCATGGCGACCGGCGGGATAAGTGCAGCGGTGTACAAGAGATATTTTCCAAATCCCAGATCGGGATGATAGTCACAATATACTTTAACAATGAAAAAAGTAGTGAACGCAACGGATGCGGTGTGACCGCTGTAGAATGAGTTGCGGTTGCCTCCGCTCAGGCGATCGGCAAGGGGCAGCTGCGAATAATAGCTAAGGGGCCGTATCCGGTTTTGGAACGTGGGGCCCAGCCAGCTATAATTGTAAAAGGTAAAAGTGATGGTATGCCCCTCGAAATACATGAACAGAATGTCCATCCATTCTTTTTTGGGGATCCTTTTATCCAGCGCCAGCAATGTGGGCAAAAGGATAAAAAGGGGTGGTTCGATCTCATCCGAGATCTTGCTGTAATTGTGATACCCGCTGGGATCCTGGTGTAGTGCCCACCGGTCAAAGGAATTGAGGACGCCCGGGTTCAGGGCTTGTAATTCTGCGGTCGTCAGGTTTGGTTTGTCCTTGATCCGGCTGATCGCGAAAGCGTCTGTACCCAGACCTATGCCCATTATAATGCTGCCGGTGACATAGTTGACATGATAACGCCTGGGCCTCGCCGACGAATCGGGCGATTGGCAAGGGGCAGCCTGGCTAAAAACCAGCAGAGCCAAACAGATTATACAGGGTATGAAATTCCTCATTGGGAATGGGTCTTAAATAATCATGCCGGGCGGTGGTTGGGGGGTAATCATGCCGGGCGTGGGCAGGCAATTGTTCCGCAACGAAAATGAATGCTTGAGGTACGGATTAATGGGCCGATTTTCGGAATTTATTGCAACATTTGGAGGACCATCCGGTCTAATCTTACCGTGAACCATCAACCAGGGCACCAACCAACAGACAGGCAGCCAGTCGAGCTGGTTCTGGACGGCGACAGGCAGCTAGTCGAGCTGGCTCTGGGCGGCGACGGGAGGGCGTTCAACCATATCATCCTGACTACCGAGGGGTTGGTGGCGCAGATCGTGTTCAGGCTGATCCCCAGTGAGGAGGACCGGAAGGATGTCGCGCAGGACATCTATCTGAAGGTTTTTCACCATCTGAAAGGGTTTAAATTTCAGTCGAAGCTTTCGACCTGGGTCGGGCAGATCGCTTATAATACCTGTCTGAACCGGCTGGGCAAGAAGCAACCCGATCGCAGTATTGCCCCGGCACCGGATGACGCGGAAGAAGGCAGGGGAAGGGAGGATTTCGTGGCCACAGAGGAAACCGACCGGCAACTCCTGCAAAAAGAGCTGAGGGCGCTGATCGCGAGAGAAGTCGCCCGGTTGCCTCCGCTCTATCAAACGCTGATCGGCCTGTATCATCAACAGGAGCTGTCCTACCAGGAGATTGGAGCGATCACGGGTCTGCCGGAGGGTACGGTCAAGAGCTATCTTTTCCGTGCCCGCAAGATCCTAAAAGAAACCACGCTATCGCACTATAAAAAAGAAACGCTATGAGTGGAGAACACCTGGAAGAAGACATGCTGCAACGATACGCGCTCGAGCCTGCTGCGTGCCCGCCGGAAGCTGTTGCGCATCTGGCTGAATGCCCGAAATGTCGTTTCGAAGCGACCGAGTACCTGCTGCTGGGGAAAGCGCTCGGGGATCTGCCTGTGCCGGAGTTTCGCTTCGATCTCGCGGCGGCGGTAGCGGGGAAGGTGGGATCGCACGCGGATGGGGCGGTGCGCGTCAGGGAATCGCGGCTGATGTCACGCCTGGTTTTGCCTGTCGTTATTGCGATCGTGGTTGCGTTTCCGGCATGGCTCTTCCGTAGAGCGGCTTATTTTCTTTTCCGGGATATATCGGGGGCAGTCGCCTGGATCATCCTGGCTTCCGCGGCCATTGTGGTGCTGTTCAATGCTTACAGGTACTATCGCAAATATCAACAAGTCATTCAACTCATAAATAAATAAAACATGAAAAAGGCCGTTCTATCCATTACCTTTTTGGCCGGCAGTCTAGCCACTTTCGCTCAGGACAAGCCCGAACCATTAATCACCAGGGACCTGCTTTACAGCATCCTGAATGACGGTTCGATGGTCATTGTCATCTACCTGATCGCCAATTTCATTGTCCGGATCATCCGGTACAATTTTGACTACCGCCTGAAGGGCAAGATCGTCGAAAAGCAAACGGAAGCAGGGATCGTGAGTCAACTGGTGCAACCTGAAAAGACCAATTCCATGCGGACGATCCTGCAATGGTTCTGTACCCTGCTGGGCATCGGCATCGGCTTCACCATTATGACCCTCACGCAGCCGCTTGGAATGCATTCGCTGGCGATCATGGCCTTCAGTGTGGCGGCAGGGCTCGGGACCTATTATTATTTCGGCAAACAGGCAAATAGCTGATCCTATGAAACTGACCTTTTTCCTGATAGCCCTTTTCCTGGTCCTGGGTCGTCTTTGCCTGCCCGGATTGCATTGGTGGCATCATGGACCCGATGACGGCACTATCGTTGTATCAGGAGACAACTACAGGGAGGAACTGAAATGGTCGGGCAGGTTTCGCCTTAGCGACGATGAACGATCCATCGCCGAAATGATGCCTGGCGGATATGTGAAATTCAAGGAAAACGATACCGCGCTTACGGCGGAAAGCAATACGCAAGGTGAGATCAGCTATACACTTTACGATGGTCGCGAGCAGCTGCCGAGTCGGGACACGGCCTTCATTGCGGCGCAGATCCGCAAGATGATCGGGCTGGGACTTTTTGCCACCGGCCGGGCGGAGCGAATACTTAAAAAAGGCGGAAACAAAGCATTGCTGGCCGAGCTGTCGCGGATGCGGATCGAAGGAGTTGGAACGCCTTATATCAACCTGCTGTTGAAAAGCGACAGCCTGACGGTTGAGGAGCGGATCGGGCTGTTGCGACTGTTGGAAGGCGGCGACCTGCCAGCGGCCCGCAGGATACTCAGTTCGTTCAGAAGGGAACAACTGCGTGACACGGCAGTCGGTCAGGCCTGGCTGGAGGCGGTCGAACACATGAACGAACCGCCGGCGGAAAAAGAAGTGCTGGTTAATTTTCTCAGAAAGGATACCGTTAATGGTTCCTGGCTGCACGGCGCGTTGTATGACTCGATCCTGGCCAAGACCGGCCGGTGGGGTTCTGAATTCGATCAAAAGGAGGTTTATGAGACGCTGACCGCCCTTCCGGGTAAAACGGAAGGCCAGTGGATTACACTGGTCAGGACTGCAGGTGGAATCGGGGACGACACACAAAAAAGCGAGCTCCTTCAAAGGATCTGGGCCGCCGGGCCAAAGAGCGACTCGTTAAAGGCCGAGTATATTCGGGTTGCCAGGACGATCCATGATGACTGGCAATATGGTAAGACGATGCGGGTGATCAATTAAAATAGGTGTTTCTACGCTTGATTTTCGGTTTTGCAGCCCGTATCTTATAGGTTCGGAGTGTTGGATGGCTCCGGGAACCAGAGCAAGCCAAAGAATGAAAGCCGCTGAATCGAAGTCGACGGTTGCTGCCGGGGCGCAAAAGGCAACCCAGCCTTTCCTCTCGGAGAAGGCTGAAGAAGGCTTTTTTGGTAGAAAGGCCGATAGCGAATCTACTTTTTTTAAGCCGGCGGCATTCCGGCGCGGGGGTAGAAGCAGTGTCTTGCAAACAAAGCTTACGGTTGGCCGCCCCAATGATATCTATGAAAAGCAGGCCGATGCTATGGCGGATAAGGTAGTCCAACGGCTGGCGGCCCCTTCCGTTATACAGCCAAAATGTGCGGAGTGTGAACACGAAAAGGAGCTGCAAAATAAGGAAGAAGAAAGAGAGGAGGGTGATCTGTCAAAAGCCAAGCGGCTGCAAAAGAAACCCATTTTTGAAAGCAATGCCGAGCCTCCCGATGAGGATGATGCTATTCATTTAAAATGTTCGGCCTGCGAAAGGGAAGAAAGGTTACAAGCGAGCGCGGGAACTGCGCCGTTAGCGGTCGCGCCTAATACTGAAAGCAGCCTCATGGCTTCAAAGGGATCGGGTGCAACCTTGCCATCTTCTACACGCGAGCAAATGGAATCCTCTTTTGGTACTGATTTTTCCAATGTGCGTATCCACACCGGCAGCGATGCCGTGAAAATGAGCAAAGATCTGCATGCCCAGGCTTTCACTCATGGAAATGATATTTATTTCAATTCGGGAAAGTATGATCCGGCATCGAGATCGGGAAAGCATTTGTTAGCGCACGAATTGACGCATACCGTTCAGCAAGGAAAGGCCGGATCAGCCAGAAGGAGAATCCAAAGGGTGCCGGATTGGCTTAGTGGCGCTGCCGATTGGGTGACCAGTACGGCATCCAGTGTGGCGGATGATGTAGTGAGTGATGCGCAATGGGTGGGCGGCCAGGTGAACGATGGCGCGCAGTGGGTTGGGAACCAGGTGAGCGCGGGGGCAGATTGGGTGGGAGACCAGGTCAGCGCTGCCGCGCAATGGTTAATTGGGCAAATCCGGGGAGCAATCGACTCCGGGACGAGTTATCTTACGGAACAATGGCAACACATCCAGGATTTTGGACGCACCTGCTTCGATGACATCAAGAAAGGGTTCGGGGCTTTAGCCGGTTTGATCACTACGCCATTCTCGGGATTCATGTCGGCTTTATCAGCAATGAATGCCGATCTCGCGGCGGGCGCGTGGAGTTTATTGAAAACGGGTGTGGGCCAGCTGTGGTCAGGGATCAACTCCGTCATTAATGGTGTATTGGCGATCGGACAGGGAATCTGGGATGCGGTTGCCGGCTCCATCAATGGTATTTTCGATACGATATCGGGGCTATTCGACAACGAAGCCTTCAGGCTGTTGCCGGACGCGATACAAAGTGAAGCACGATCGCTTTTCGATGGCCTTCGGACCCTATGGAACCAGGTTTCTACGTTTTGGACGGATCTATGGCAACGGCTGACGAGCTCCGTTCAGGAAATATTGACCGCCGTAAGGTCTTTTACGGAAAATGTGATCGGGTTCAGCATCGATAGGGTGATCGCTATGGTGCGAAACCTTAAGGAGGTGTACGATTTCTTTACGAGATTGTTTGCTGATCCGCATGGAACGATCCAACCCATCCTCGATCAGCTTGCAGCAAAATTGAATGCAGAAGCCCCGGGACGCTCAACTATTCTTGGAAATAAGTTCGCGCAGGAAAACTATCCGCATGGATCCGGGCAGCCGGCGCCTGACGGAACGATCCAAAGAGAACCAGAGGATAGCGAAGATAGAACGACGGCAACGCTGGCAGAAGTAGGGAAGGGGATCGTATACTATATTGCCCGGTCATGGGCCGAACTGGATATTAAAAAAATGCTTTGGGATACGGTGGTCAATATGTTTTGGCCGCCTGCTACCATCAGGGCGATCTTCGCGCAATTCAGCCAGCTCTGGAACGATGATTGGGCGACCACTGTCGACAGCCTTTACAGACCGCGGAATTTTTTTGATGACCCGTTAGGATGTCTCGAAGACATATGGTCCAACTTTTTGATATTGTTGGATTTTCCGTTAGCGTTATGGAGGACCCTGAATAATGTCGCAGGGCTTTTAATGGGATATGTTTCCATTATTATTATACTGGGCGAAGCTATAGCAGGTGGTGTAGCCGCGGTCGAAGTCGGCGTGGTGCCCGGTATCCTGGCCGGCGCCGCGGCGGGGCTGGCAACGGTAGCCTCGATAGGGGAGGCGCTGATGGCATCATTTGTGGCAGCAGAAAGTGCCACCGTTATTACTGTCCTGGTCAGATTGTATACGGCGAGACAGCTTTGCGAAAAGCGGCAAGTGGATATTTTAACCGCGGTGGCAAGTTTTGTGGCGATGGCCGTTGCATTGATATTACAAGTGTTGATGGCGATATTGTCCGAATTGGTTACTTTGATCGCTGATTTCTTAAAGGGCGTCCCGGAAGGTGCGCCGGTGCCACAACCGCAACCAGTACCGCAGCCTGTACCGCAGCCGGCCCCGGCACCAGCACCAGCCGGGCCTGCGGGAGGAGGAAATGTTATCCCGTTCCCGACCCGACCAGCACCCGTGACGCCGTCAGTTCCCGGTCAGGTGGCCGCAAAGTTTGAAGGGGACCCGGGCGTGGCTCCGTCTACAGAGCCGTCGGATGTTGAAGTTTCGGCAAATGGGGTTCTGCAACTAGTACGAAAGGACCGAATCGATCCGGATGCCTGCAAGAAGGAGAAAAAAATATGCTATGAAAAATCCGTCACGTTCAGTCTTACCGATACTTCAATGAACTTTATCGGTATAAACGAGACCCCTGATGATCTGAGGATCCCTGCCTGTGTGACGAGGACCGCTACGGGCACTACGGTTGCCGACTTTAGAGCCAGGAACATTGCCGTCGGAAAATTTTTGGTGGGCGGTACATTTTCGTATATACCCGCCGCTAACATACCGCATGGTCTCCATTCCGAGGATGTCATTTTGATAGCGGCCAAGAAACAATTTGGAGAAGGTAATTACAAATTGGCGGCGCTTTTCTCGGAGCGGGTTCCTTGTTATACTTGCGGGCCCAATCTCAAGGGGACTCCAAAAACGAATGATTGTAAGGTCTATTGTATCATCAACAATGACTATAACTGGGCTGCCATACGGAGGAGCTATAATGACGGCGTTCTGGTTTGATATAACCGAAAAAAAAATGAAGCGGGTGCTTCATTTTTTTATACGTGCTGCTGTGAAGGTGTTAGTTCCGCTTGACGATCCGGAAGAAGAACCGCGTGGGTTTGCCGACTACGCCGGCTGCCGCTATTCTTTGTTTGAAGGCATCTGATTTGTAATGAGCGAAGGCTTTGGCAGTATCAGTTAATGCGGTCACCACGGATACTTTTTTATTGTCGTCCAGGTCATGTCCGACGACCCGGGCCATCATACCATTGGCAGCGCGGTCCTGCTTACCATCCTGAAATGCCTTTACGAACGCGTCCCAGTCTTTGACCGTGAACATGGACGTGGCGCGGATCGTCGATGGGTCGAGTGTGGCGGTATCCTGCCAGGTTGCTGTCATAATAGACATCGTTGGGGCACCAATAACTCCTCCTTTTTTCATCGCTGCCTTGAGGCCGGGATCTTTTGCAAATGCCCTGGCCCGGGCGGTGTCATCCACTTTCAAGACAACGAGGACCATATTGGAGTCTTCCAGGCCTCGGCCAATGACATAATTGTGGAGACCTGCAGCCAGGCGGGCGGAATCGTGCGCGTCGTAGGCGGCAAGCCATTTCGCATAGTTGCCTACTTTGTGGGTTATGGCAACCATGTTCTCGGGTGTCGTAATAATGGTATTTGCGGCGGCTTGCGCCTTTGCAGCGGAATCAGCCGCGGCGGTAGAGTCAGTGGCGGTTGTTTTTTCGTTGCCACCGGAACCACATGACGTCAGGAAGATTACCGCCGCTACGTAAAATAGCGAGCTGCTAAATCTGGAGAGCTTCATCGATTTTGAGTTTTTAAGCGTTAAAAAATAAAGGGGTGAAGTAAGAACGATTCAGAAGATAAAGCGGTATTAAATATAACCATAATATCGAACGCGGCAAATTTTTGTTCAAATGGGGGTACAGCAGTATATTGAATACTTAAGCCAATCTGTATTATGCACATCAAAAGTTCGGTCACCCTCCTCATTGCCCTCTCCACGCTGTTCGTCTCCGCGGTCGATGGTCCGACAGCGTCGCCGGTAAGAAAACCCAAGCCCATCATTACGGGCGCCGACCAAACCGGCCTCTATCTTCCTCTACTAAAAGGCAAACGCGTCGGCATCCTGGGCAATCCCTCGAGCATCATCGGCAACCGCTCGCTTGTCGACAGCCTGCACGATCTTAAAATAGACATCAGGGAGATCTTCGGACCCGAACACGGCTTCCGCGGCAAAGCCAGCAATGGCGCCAGGGTTGCCGACGAGATCGATTCCGCCACCGGCATCCCCATCATCTCCCTCTATGGTCCCAAACGCAAACCGTCGAAAGAGGATATGGATGCCATCGATATCATGATCTATGATGTTCAGGATGTCGGGTGCAGATTTTATACCAACATCAACGTACTACGCAATGTTATGGAGTCCTGCGCGGAATCCGGTAAGGAGCTGCTCATCCTCGACCGTCCCGATCCCAACGGCTATGTGGACGGCCCTATCCTCGACATGTCCCTCAAATCCGGGGTCGGCCAATTTCCCGTTCCCATCGTTCATGGCATGACTATAGGAGAGTTTGCGCGCATGATCAACGGGGAAGGCTGGTTGCCGAATAAGGAGCAATGCCGGTTGAAGGTCATCCCGGTGAAGAACTATGCGCACAATATGTACTACCGGCTGCCGGTCAGCCCATCCCCCAATCTCAACACGCAGCAATCCGTGCTCCTCTACCCTTCGCTTTGCCTTTTCGAGGGGACCGTCATCAGCCAGGGCCGCGGTACCCATATGCCTTTCTGCGTGCTTGGCAACCCTGAATTGAAAGGTTCCTATACCTTTTCTTTTACCCCGGTCAGTATCCCCGGCATGTCCGAAACACCGCTGCACGAGGGTCAGGTCTGCTATGGGCTCGATCTTCGTGGTATTAACGCCGATAGCCTCCGCAAGACCGGAAGGATCAATCTTTCGTGGATGATGGAATTCTACAGGGCTTATCCTTACAAAGACAAATTCTTCGACTATCACCAAAGCAAACAAATGGGGGACATCAATAAACTCGCGGGGACGGCCGCCTTCAAGGCACAGATCGCCTCCGGTATGAGTGAGGCGGCTATCCGCGAGAGCTGGGAGCCGGGGCTCGGCAGGTACAAGGAAATGAGGAAGAAATACCTGTTGTATCGGTGAGAAACGGGCGATTGCGTCTATGCGCTTCGATCGCGAAGGGCCTTTATTTCATCGTGTATTATCTTCAATTCCTGCTTTTCCTGCAATACTACCGAGGAAAGATACTCCGGCAGGTGCTCGCTTTCCAAAGCAGACTCATATGCTTTCTGGGCCGCGTCTTCACCGAATTCACAGCTCGCCAGGATCGCATGCCGGCCGTGCCCGGTAAAAGTGGCTTTTAATTCCAGCCATGCCCGGTGAATGGCACCGCTGCCGGAAGTTCCTGTCGGTATCTCTTCACCGAGTACTTGAATTTCTTTCCCCAGGGATTGACGGATGCTCCTGCTCTGATCGATGGCTTTCAGGAAGACGAGCTGCAGGTCATTATCCTCAGGTTTTAAGTCCTTTAAGGCTTTCTCATAACCCTCTATCCTATCGTTGTTTATCTTGATAAGGTCTGCCAATACACCGGCGGTCTGTTTTGATGTGAGTGTTTCCATAATAAAGTTTCGGCTATTCAATTAAAAAAACGTGCCACGTAGCAACAGGATGACCAATAAAATCTTATACGTATCCGGCAAATATCGGGTTGAGCATTATAATCCCCATTTACCGAGCCGTAGATAAGATACCGAGCCGTCGATAAGAAACGCCTCGCAGGGCAGGCCAACCGCGCGGGGACAGGTAATTCCGAAGGAACGGAATTTGCAGCCTCTTTGTATTGTTATGATAATATACGCTCAAAGGAAGCCAATCAATAAGATCCTGAGCCCATATATTGTCAGTTATTCTCAAATGAACGGCGAGAACCTAACTGCAAAAGATATCTACCCACAACTTGGTGCAACGGTGGTTCTCGACTTTAAAAACAACTCGTTGTTTGGCGGACAATCGCTAAAGACAGTTGTGGTGGGCTATCAGGAAAAGGTATTTCAGATGAATTCAGTCAGTGGGAGTACCGACAAACTAAAAATAAAATTTTCATCGTATGGTCTCAGCGCATTTTTAAAATCTCCATTGTACGAAATCAATAATCAATTTATAGATGCAACTGTTTTTTTCGGTCGGGACATAACCAAATTATATGATTCGCTATCCGAAGTCAGCCTTTTTGACAAGCGAATAGAAATTATCGAAGCGTTCTTACTTGAAAGATTTATGGAACCGTCTCCTTCCCACAAGATGATATTCGATTTCGCAGATTCAGTAAAGCTCAACCTTGATTTGCCTGATTTTTATAACCTTAAAAAGGATATGCCTTGCAGCCTTAGACAAGTAGAACGATGCTTTAGGCAGGTCACTGGTATAAATATCAGCCAATTCAGGAGAATCGCACGATTTGAAAAAGCGAAAGGAATCCTGGAGAAGGGAAATTTCGCCAGACTGGTCGATGTAGCATATGAGTCCGGTTATTATGACCAATCCCATTTTATTTCTGATTTTAAGGAGTTGGCAAGAGCTAACCCCAAGCATTTTCATTCCTCAAGGTAAGACACGAGGATTTGTCGTTCCGGTACAATTCTGCATTTAAATCTTGTCTTAGCTTTGCATAGGTCGACGTACGTTTTGTTACCTGTTAAATCTTAAAAACTTAAGCTATGACACAAGATGGACAGCGGTACAGGGGTTATAAAATGCGGACAAAAAAAATAAACTGGAGAGCTGTAATGCTAACGCTGCTGTTATTCATTGGATCTCAATTCCCCGGTGGCGCTCAAACTCAAAAAAAGCAAGACATGACAACAGTAAGGGTGCGGTATATGGTCAGGGACCTCGATCCGGCGGTCACATTTTATACGAAATATCTCGATTTTAAGATCAAACAAGAAGCCAAACCGAATTTTGCAATCCTGTCCCGGGGGAACCTCGAGCTTGTGCTGAGTACACCATTTGGACCAGGGGGAGCAGCGAAACCGATGAAAGATGGCCGAAAGGCCGAGCCGGGTGGCTGGAATCGCATCATCATAAATGTGAGTGATCTGCCGGCAGTAGTCGACAGGCTGCGCAAGGCTGATTTACATTTCCGAAATGATATTGCCAAGGGGCCCGGTGGCTCGGAAATCTTGTTGGATGATCCATCGGGAAATCCGGTAGAGCTTTTTGAGCCTGCCCGATGAAAAGGCGAAGGCCGATTGCGGAATATTTTTGGGTTAATCGATGTTGCTATGCTAATCTGCATTCATTCGCATGATCGAGGCCATCGATTCGATGCCTGACCAGAGGTTGGCGAGCCGGATGTTTTCGTTTTCGGCGTGCTGGTTGTTGTCGTGATTTGCGATAGGGACGGTTATGGTGTGCGCATGCAGATATTCCTCGAACAGGTAGAGCGGCAGCGAGCCGCCCATGGTAGGTTGAAGCACGAGGGGATCGGATGTGGTGGTTTGTAAGGCGGATTTGATGCGGGTAACGATGGGCAGGTCCATGGCGGTCCGTTGAGCGTTGTAGGAACCGGAGGCTGAAAGGACTTTAATGATCCTGGGATATTGCCGGCGTTCGGTGTCGGTGGGGTCGTGGTCGAGAACGGTGAAGCCCTGCCGGCGGATGTGGTCGATGACCTTTTGTTGCTGCCGCTGCCAGTCATTGCCGAGTACCAATCGAAGGTCAAGCACGGCCGTCGCATAAGTGGGTATTTGGTTGGATGCCTGGGCGCCGACATTGCCGCTTTGCATTCCATTGATGTTCAGCGAGGGGAGGTTGATCGCCTCGGATAAATTTTTTCCTTTCATCTCGGTGGTCATGATACCCAGTTCTTCTTTCATTTGTTCGTCAACTGAAGGCACGTCGGCTAAAGCCTGTTGTTCAAGCGAAGACAAGGGTTGGACATCGTCATAAAAACCTTTGATCGTCACCCTGCCGGAATCGTCTTTCATCGATGCAAGGAGTTTAGCCAGCAAGAGTGCCGGGTTGTTCGCCCAATTTCCATAGTGCCCGCTGTGGAGCGGCCTCTTAGGTCCGTATACCGTCAGGTCAAGACGGGTATCTCCCCGAACTCCAAAAACGATCTGTTTTCTGCCGGTCTGGTGAACGGGGCCGTCGCAGATGACCCAGCAGTCGGTCTTGAGCAGGTCGGCATGCGCCTGGAAAATGTCTCCAAGATGGATGGATCCGGCCTCTTCTTCACCTTCGAAAAGGAACTTGATGTTGCAGGTCGGGGTTAGACCGCTGGCTGTAAGCGCCGCGTAGGCATCGAGGATCGCATATACGCCGGCCTTATCGTCGGAGGATCCCCTGGCGTAGATGCGCCATTCGGGTTGGTATGCAGGAGTATTGGCGGAGGAGGGGACGGGAGCGTTGCCGGAGGGAAAGGGAATGGGTTTGCCGCCATGCAGCAATGAGCCGTCATATAAGATGGGGGTAAAGGGTGACAATCCGGGCGCCCATTGTGCGGGGTTGACGGGCTGACCGTCATAGTGCGCATAAAAGCCGATCGTCAGTTTGGCTCCCGGCACCAGCACCTCGCCGTATACGGCGGGTGGATAGGAGAGGTTGCGGCCGGGGGGATAGGTGGCACTATGGCCGGACAATAGCTGTACGTTGCTTATTTTCCGTTCCTGCATGAGCCGCTGGATAAATGCTGCATTCCGGGCGATATTGGGGCTATCCGAGGCGACGTTCGGAATGGCCAGGAAGGCTGTGAATTCTTTTATCAGGTCCGGCTCGTGGTTCGCGCGCCATTTTCTGACTTGCAGCAAATCGGGAGATTGACAAAAGGACCCGAGGGTGATCGCTGTAAGGGTGATGAAGCAGAGTAATCTCATGTGGAATGGTTTTGTGGGGGTATGGCAATTTGGAGGTGCACCTGGCGCGAAACGTCTAAATTATGCAAATTCCTTATATTTATGCTATGATACTTCACCTATTACTTGGCGGAATCGCCGGATGGCTGGCGGGAAGAGCGATGCGGGGACGTGGCTATGGGGTGATCATCGATGTTATCCTCGGGGTGCTTGGCGGATGGATCGGCGGATACCTGGGCAGAAGGCTTGGCGTAAATTTCGAAGGCAGCGCGGGATACCTGTTTACTGCTTTCGTTGGCGCTGTCCTGTTGGTGTGGATCAGCAGGCTCTTCAGAAGGAGCAGGCGGATCATCTGAGTATCGACCTACTATTATGTACTACGTTTTTTACGGATTTCTTTACCTGTTGTCGCTGCTGCCCATGCGGATACTGTACCTGCTATCCGATGCGATATACGGGATCGTTTTTTATGTGGCCGGCTACCGGAAGAAAGTGGTGATGGAAAATCTTCGCCGCGCTTTCCCTGAAAAAACAGAGGAGGAGCGCACGCGCATTGCGAAGAAATTCTATCGGAATTTTATCGATTCGTTCATCGAGGTGATCAAGCTGGTATCCGCCGGCGAACGCTGGTTGAGCAAGCGATTTACGGTAGATACGGAAGCGTTGGATGAAATATACGCGACGGGAAAGGCCTGCCAGATGCACCTGGGACATACCTTCAATTGGGAGTGGGGACAAATTGTGCTGACGCCGTTGACGAAATACAAGATCCTGGTCGTCTATATGCCGATCAGCAGTAAGATCCTGGAAAGGCTGTTCTACCGGCTTCGCACGCGCAGCGGGAATGTCTTTCTGCCGGCCCCGCAAATGCGCGAGACCATCGTACCCTATCTCTCCTCGCAATACTTGTTGGGTCTTGTCGCCGATCAATGTCCGGGCAATATGAAAACATCTTACTGGATCGATTTCCTGGGGCGTCCCGCCCCCTTTGCGAGTGGTCCGGAAAAAGGAGCGCGCCAGGGCCATCTTCCGGTAGTGTTCGCGTCTATCGATAAACCACGGAGAGGTCATTACCATGCCACCATTCAATTGGCCTGTACAGACGCTGCCCTGCTGCCGGAAGGCGAGCTCACCCGGATGTATGTACGATACCTGGAATCGGTGATCCGTCGCCGGCCGGATATGTGGTTATGGAGTCACCGTAGATGGAAACATGCCTGGAAAGCCGACTATGAGCCGCTGCGGATCGATGGGGGGAGTATGACGGCTGAGGTTACCGGGAGAGGAGCCGTGTGATCGGAAGACAAGTATATCCTTTGGATTGCAGCCAGCTGAGCAATTGGTCCAAACGGTCATAGAGTTTGTCCGTACGGCGGGGGTCGGCGCCGGCGTGGATAAGGATGATGGCTCCGTCGAGCCCTGAAGGGCGGGCAGAAGAGAACTCTTTGAGAGCTTGAAGAATGGCGTCGCTGCTTAGGTAGCTGCGGCCCATTTCGGGATAGGTGTAGTCGGCGTTGGTGCGGATACCGGGAGTGAAATTGACCAGGGGCCAGCCGACGGTGTGACACCAGGCGGCTATCGTGTCGTTCCACCATTCATAAGGAGGGATAAAATAGTGCGCATCGGTGGTGTCGATGCCCAGAGCAAGCATAGCGGCGAGATCCTTTTGAAGGTCCAGGCGAAGACTGTCGAAGGTGACGAGGGTGCTGTCGCGATGGGTCCAATCGGCATACAGCAGGTGTGCGTTGGAGTGGGGGCCAAGGTAATTGTGCTGTCGATACAGCTGTTTTATGGTGGGCTGGAAAGCGGAGTTACGGTAGAAGCGGCCGGTGAAGAAAAACGACCCGGTGACGTGGTGTTTGTGAAGGGCCTTTGCGATCGCCGGAAGGCCGTCGCCGAATTCGTCGCCGGTGAAGACGAGGGCTACGGTCCTGGTGGTGGAGTCGCCTCTAACGATCGCGCCGTGGGACACCGTCCAATGATGGGTGATGGATGGTTGGGCATGGGCGCAGGCCAGTGCGGTGCATAGCAGGATGGTAATTAGGTATCTTGTCATGGCTGGATTGTGAGTATTGCAAAGTTGGGCATTATTTGTGAAGTAGGCTTCACATGGAAACGGGAATGACGGTGGCTCTCTCTCATAAAGAGCTCCTGCGGGTGGACAGGGACCATGAAAAGGCTGCCTCGGCGGTCCACCTCCGGTACGTGAAGGACTGTCAGCCGGGCATTCTGCGCGTTAAGAAAGGGAAGGGCTTTTCCTATCTTTTCAACAATAAGGTGGTCAGGGACCCCCAGCAGCTGGAACGTATCCGAAAGCTGGTGATCCCGCCGGCCTGGACGGGAGTTTGGATCTGTGCCGATGAGAAAGGGCATATACAGGCTACAGGGCTGGACGTCCGCCGCCGCAAGCAGTACCGATATCATCCGTTGTGGAATTCTTTGCGCAATGAGACAAAATTTCATCGCCTTTATGAATTTGGGAAGGCGCTTCCTTTATTGCGCAGCCGTGTGGAAGAGGACCTCCGGAGCAGCGGCCTTACCCAGGAGAAAGTGCTGGCCACCGTAGTCAGCCTGATGGAACGAACGTTCATACGAGTCGGCAATTATGAATATGAGAAGGCGAATGGCTCCTATGGTCTTACCACCTTAAAGAACAAGCATGTTACCGTTTCGGGGGACAGGATGATCTTCTCTTTCACGGGTAAGAAGGGCATACACCATGAAGTGTCCTTGCGGGATAAACGTCTTGCCCGCATTGTCGGGCGATGTCATGATCTTCCCGGCAAGGAACTATTCGAGTATTGCGGAGAGGACGGCAGCCGGCACGCCGTCGATTCCGGGATGGTGAATACCTATATCCGGGAGGCGACCCGGGAGGACTTTTCGGCCAAGGATTTTCGTACCTGGGCGGGCTCGCTGCATGCGCTGCAGGAGTTCCGTCGCGTGGGCGAGGCGCGGACGGAGACGGAAACGAAGAAGAATATCAATCTTGTGCTGGATAGCGTCAGTTCCAAACTGGGCAATACGAGGACTGTCTGCCGGAAATACTATGTGCATCCCGGATTGATCAAGCTGTATGAAGAAAATAAGCTTGTCAGGTATCTCCGGGAACTGGATGCTGCGAAGGAAGAGCCCGAAGACCATGCGGGGCTTTCGGCTGAAGAAAAGGTGCTGATGAAGATATTGCGTCAATCCATTGCCGCCTAGCGGGTGTAGAGCCGCTGGCATTTCGTGCAGAAGAAGGCGCGGCGTTTTCTTTTTCCGAGGTGTTTTACTTTGACGAAGGGGATATGATCACGGGGGCAAATGCTCTTCGCGTGCGCCAGCCAGTGTTTTCTCAACTGGAAGGCTTTTTTCCATTGCAGGAAATCGAAACTATAATTGCGGGCTTCATCGATCAACTGGGTAAGCTTTCGAGCAGGCAGGGCCCCGATCCGGCTTTCGGGATGGACCCGTATCCGGAACAGCACTTCGTTCTTGATGATGTTGCCTACCCCGGCAAAGATGTCCTGATCGAGCAAGGCGTCGGCGGCGAGCTCTTCGGGGCAGGCCTTTAGTTTTTTCCGGGCTTTCGTCGGGTCCCAGGAGTCGTTCATCACGTCAGCGCTCCAGTCGTACTGCGAATCGATATCCCCCTCCAGGACCTTTACGGAGCAGGCGTAGAAATACAGGTCGCCTGTTCGGAACGTTAGATGCAGCCTGGGGGTGGGTTTGGTCTTTTCATCGATGCTATAGGAGCCGAAGAGCATAAAGTGGATACGGATCGTCTTTTCAGGCAGGACGATCAGGAAGTGTTTGCCCCAGCTTTTGAAGGCGGTTATTTTGCTTCCGGCGATGCCGGTAAGGTCGACTTTCGTGTTACCGTCGACCCCGAGGATCTTCCTGCCGCAGAATTTTCGTACTTGTTCTTTCAATATGACGATCGATGGGCCTTCGGGCATATCAATGGGTATGCAAAGGGTGATCCGGGGCGGTGGCGCTTGCGAATGGAATAGGGAAAGATCGTTATCTTTACCCATATCCCCTGCTTATGAGTAAATTTCTTTATTTGTCGTTGGCCGTATTTTTATTTGCAGCATGCAGTCATCCGGATGCGCCGAAAGGGACCTTTGTCGATGTTGCGGGACTCGACTCCTCGGTAAAACCTGGTGATAATTTCTTTCGCTTTGTCAACGGGCGATGGTACGACACCGTAAAAATTGCAGACGATCAATCGGGCATCGGCTCGTACAGCTTCCTGAACATCCCGCAACGACAATTGCTACAGCATATCCTGGACAGCGTTTCGAAGACGCAACCCGCCGCGGGAAGCATAGAACAAAAGGTGGGAGATTTCTATGCTTCCGGAATGGACACGGTAACCATCAACGGCCGCGGGTATGAACCAATCCGGCCCATGCTAGGGCTGGTCGATTCTATCGGCGATGTACCATCGCTGATGAAGGTGGTAACGACCGGGATGAAAACAGGGAACTCCTCGCTTATCGGTTTTGGCATTTCCCCTGACAACAAAAACAGCAGCATCAATATTGCGCACGTTTACCAGGCGGGTATCGGGCTACCCGACCGGGATTATTACTTCAAAACAGATTCGCCTACGCTGCGGATCCAGCAGGCCTACATAAAGTACCTCGGCGCCTTGTTTCAATTGACAGGAAGCGAACCGGCTGCGGCGGCCGAAAATGCCAATCTCGTATATGGTATCGAAAAGCAACTGGCTGCTTCTCACAAAACAAATATCGAGCGCAGGGATGTCAATGCCAATTACCACAAAGTAGCGGTATCATCCATCAGCAAGACACAGCCGGCTATCGGTTGGGGAACGGTACTTGCCAAACTGGACGCAAAGACCGATTCCATCGATATGGCCCAGCCTGCCTATTACGATAAATTGAATGCATTGCTGACGTCTATTCCCATCCCTGATTGGAAGCTCTATTTGAAAGCGAGGACCCTGAATAATTATGCGGACGCATTGAGCAAACCTTTCGTGGATGCCGACTTTGAATTTACCAAAGCATTATCCGGCCAGGCCGTCCAGAAGCCGCGGGGAAAGGTCATAACTGAGCAGGTGGATGGTCTTTTGGGAGAGGCGTTGGGACAACTATATGTAAAGCGGTATTTCAATGAGGATGCGAAGAAGCGGGTGCTTGCGTTGGTGAACAATCTTCAGAAAGCGTTTGAGAAAAGGATCAAGCACCTGGACTGGATGAGTGACAGCACCAAGAAAAAGGCCATTGAAAAGCTTTTCGCGATCACCAAAAAGATCGGTTACCCGGATAAGTGGCGGGATTACAGCAAGGTAAACATCGACCGGTCCAAATACTTTGAAAATATACTTTCCCTCGGGCAAAACCAATATCAGTATCAACTGGCGAAGCTGAATAAGCCTGTCGACAGAACGGAATGGACTACGACGCCTTCTAGGGTGACCGCCTACTATAATCCATCTTTCAATGAGATCGTTTTTCCGGCGGGCATATTGCAGTTCCCCTATTTCGATTTTGGAGCAGATGACGCCATCAACTACGGCGGGATCGGGATGGTCATTGGCCATGAAATGACGCATGCCTTCGATGACCAGGGCGCGCAGTTCGACAAGGAGGGTAACGTGAAGAACTGGTGGACGAAGGAGGATTATGCGAAATTCAGGGAAAAGACAAAACGGGTAGTTGACTTATATAGTACGTTTACCGTCCTGGACACCGTTCATGTCAAAGGGGCCCTGACGTTGGGTGAAAATACAGCGGATAATGGAGGCATTTATATTGCCTATGATGCGTTCAAGATGACCCCGGAGGGCCAGGACACCATTAAGATCGACGGGTTCACACCGGATCAGCGTTTCTGTCTATCCATCGGCAGGATCTGGCGGGTCAAGACGAGAGATGCGTTCCTTCGTACGTATGTGAATACCAACCCACATTCGCCTGCCATGTGGCGTGTCAACGGTCCGTTGATGAGTTTTGCGCCTTTTTATCAGGCGTTCAACGTGCAGCAGGGGGATAAAAATTATTTGCCGGAAGATCAAAGGATAAAAATCTGGTAAATATGGCTCGCTATTTTGCGCCTTTGTTGTTTTGCCTTTCGTTCCGTGTAAGTTTCTCGCAATCGATCTTCGTTCCGGCAGGTGACAAGCATATTTCCTATGAAGGAAGGATACAGATGACGAAGGATGCTGCCGTGTTGATCTGGCCCGGGACTACGGTTACCGTTGATTTTAAGGGGACCGGCCTTTCGTGCGAATTACAGGATCAGGATACGTCCAATTATTACAATATCATCGTAGATGGACATGTTGCGGCGAAGATCCACCCGGATGCGTCGAGGAAGAGTTATTTGCTGGCTGCCGGATTGCCGTACGGAAAGCATACGGTGAAATTGTTCAAGCGGACGGAATGGGATAAGGGGAAAACCTGGTTTTATGGAT
>Ga0207667_10001626_pt1 | contig 28263 bp, 21 predicted proteins | sample KBSCornC52_FD_184301 | JGI IMG/M metagenome (GOLD analysis project Ga0207667, IMG submission 184301) | Corn rhizosphere microbial communities from Kellogg Biological Station, Michigan, USA - KBS Corn C5-2 (SPAdes) (version 2) | ecosystem: Host-associated > Plants > Roots > Rhizosphere > Soil ...
TCCGGGGTTGGTACAAAACTGCCCCGTACCCAGCGTGATGGACCCGGCATACTGACCGGCTACCTCCCTGGCGGATTGTTTCAATTTATCGGGTAAAAGGAAGATTGGATTGATGCTTCCCATCTCGGCGAACACGGGTATGGGCGTCTTACGCTGGTTGGCCCAGTCGAACAGGGCCTTGCCACCTCCGTAGCTGCCCGTAAAGCCAACGGCGCGGGTATGGGGATGTGTGACCAGCGCCTTGCCAGTCTCAAAGCTGGCCCCATGTACATGGCCAAATACGCCTTTGGGCAATCCACATTTTTCCACGGCCTTGAAAATGGCATTCGCTACCAGCTCCGAAGTCCCTGCATGCGCCGGATGAGCCTTCACCACCACAGGACATCCTGCTGCCAGCGCAGAAGCTGTATCCCCTCCCGCCGTCGAATAAGCAAAAGGAAAATTGCTGGCGCCAAATACAACCACAGGCCCCAATGGCACCTGCATTTTACGAATATCGGGATCACCTTTTTCAGGTACGGCCGTATCGATCCGCGCCTCCAGCCAATGTCCCGCCTCGCAGGCAGCTGCATAGCTGGTGAGCTGAAAAATGGTTCTTGCTCTTTCATTTTTTACCCTCGTCTCGGGCAGATTCGTCTCTTCCATCACCACCCGTATCAGCTCGTCTCCTACAGCCTCTATTTCCTGCCCGATGGTTCGCATCAGGTCGGCCCTTTGTTTTAATGTCGTCTTCCGGTATTGCTGAAAAGCCTTCCAGGCTTCCTGCATCACCTGGTCTATCTCCTGTACTGTTGCGTCTTTGAATGCCATGTTGATAAAATTTTTATCAGTGATATCTAATGTCTGACCTTCGGTCGAACCACCTGCGGTGGTTCCAAAGGTAAATGTTCTATGAGCAGCGCTCACAGCATCAAATGATCAATCCTTTGCGGATTTTAACTTTTAACCACTTCGCCTTCCAGGTCATAATCGTAGGCTTTGGTGATCTCCACCTGCACGAACTCTCCAATGGGGAGCTTCTCCTTGCTGTGTATGATCACTTCATTATCCACTTCCACCGAGTCGAACTCCGTGCGCCCCAGCCATCTGCCCGCCTCCTTCTTATCGATAATGGTCTTGAACACCTGTCCCACTTTCTCGTGGTTCTTCTCATATGATATCTCCTGCTGCACTTCCATGATCTCTTCCGCCCTGCGCTGTTTTTCGGCGGCCGGTACATCGTCAGCCAGTCCATACGCGGAAGTCCCTTCCTCGTGGGAGTAGGTAAAGATCCCTACCCTGTCAAAGCGGTGCTCCTGCAGGAACTCCTTCAGCTCTTCCACATCCTTTTCCGTCTCGCCGGGGAATCCTGTGATCAGCGTGGTCCGGAGGCAAATGCCGGGAACCCTGTCGCGAATGGAGTGAATAAGATCGGTCATTTCTCCCCGTGTGATCTGACGGCGCATAGCTTTTAGCATGCTGTCGCTGGCATGCTGCAATGGCATGTCCAGGTAATTGCAGATATTATCCCTTTCCCGCATCACGTCTAATACGTCCAGAGGAAATTTGGAAGGATAGGCGTAATGAAGACGTATCCACTCCAGACCCTTTACATCGGCCAGTCTATGCAGCAGCTCGGGCAGCATCCGCTGCTTGTAGATATCCAGACCATAATAGGTCAGCTCCTGTGCGATCAGCATTACTTCCTTCACTCCCTTTCGAACCAGCCCTTCGGCCTCTTTTACCAGCTCTTCGATGGGACGGCTTACATGCCCGCCCCGCATCAGCGGGATGGCGCAAAAAGCACAGGTCCGGTTGCACCCCTCCGATATCTTCAAGTACGCATAATGTTTAGGCGTCGCCAGCAGCCTTTCCCCCAGCAGCTCGGCCTTATAGTCGGCCTCGAACTGCTTTAACATGAGGGGCAGCTCCATAGTGCCAAACCAGGCATCCACCTCCGGGATCTCTTTTTCCAGGTCTTCGCGATACCGGTGGCTAAGACACCCGGTGACGTATACCTTGTCCAGGCCACCCGACTTTTTCAGGGCCACCTGTTCCAGGATAGTATTGACAGACTCTTCCTTTGCCTTGTCGATAAATCCGCAGGTATTCACCACGACGATATTATGATCCCGCCGACCGCTCTCATGCACCACATCGATGTCGTTGGCACGCAGCTGTCCGCTCAATACCTCGCTATCCACCATGTTCTTGCTGCATCCCAGGGTGATGATGTTGACCTTGTCCTTTTTTAATGTCTTCGATTTCATATTTTGTGTGCGGGAAAAGTGCCTTCCAAAATTTAGCTCTTTTCCCGCAAGAGGCTAATGTCTGACCTTCGGTCGAACCACTTTTAGTGGTTTTTGGCCCACAAAGGTACCAACTATTGGGCTATCTTTAGAATATATGACTACACCCGCACTCACCAAACTATTCAGGGAATTTTTCGACAGCGAGAAAGCCGGTGGCCTTATCCTGGTCGGCTGCACCATCGTATCCATTCTTCTGACAAACACAGGCGCCGGCGAGGGCTGGCTCCATTTCTGGCACACCCGTGTCAATCTTTCCTTTGGAGGCATTCCCCTGGATAATTCTGTCGAGCATTGGGTGAATGATGGCCTCATGGCCATATTCTTCCTGCTTGTAGGGCTGGAGATAGAGCGTGAGCTCTACATCGGGGAGCTGGCCGACTTTAAAAAAGCTCTTCTTCCCATCATCGCGGCCCTCGGCGGCATGCTCGTTCCCGCAGGCATCCATTTCCTCTTCAATCATGGCAGCCCAACCCAGAGCGGCATCGGTATCCCCATGGCCACGGACATTGCCTTTGCGCTGGGAGTGCTCTCCCTCCTGGGTAATAAGGTCCCAACCTCCGTAAAGATCTTCCTCACGGCCCTGGCCATTATCGACGACCTCGGCGCCATCATCGTCATCGCCATCTTTTATACTAAGACCCTTTCCTTTGCCTGGCTGGCCTTTGCCCTGGGCATATTCCTTGTATTGTTGCTGCTCAACAGGCTCAAGGTCAACAATCTTATATTCTATATCATTCCCGGCATCGTCATGTGGTATTGTATGCTGCGTTCCGGCATCCACGCTACACTCAGCGGGGTGCTGCTGGCCTTTGCCATACCCTTCCGGAAAGCCCCCGCCGTCAATCCATCGGAAACCATTCAGCATGCCCTTCACAAGCCGGTAGCCTTTCTCATCCTACCCATATTCGCCCTTGCCAATACGGGCATCCTTCTTTCCCCCGGCTGGGCTGCCAGCCTGGGCAGCGCTAATAGCCTGGGGATCCTCTCCGGACTGGTGCTGGGCAAGCCGCTGGGTATCATGGTCTGTTGCTGGCTGGCCGTCCGTACAGGCCTTTGCCGGCTGCCCGAAGATATCCGCTGGTCTCATATCCTTGGCATGGGGGTCCTGGCAGGCATCGGCTTTACCATGTCCATCTTTATTACCAACCTTGCTTTCGACAATGAAGGGGTTATCCAGTTCTCCAAGATCGCCATTCTGACTGCCTCCCTTCTGGCCAGTCTGGTGGGATTCAGCTTATTATCCCTGGCAGCCAAACTTGGCACAGTTTTTCCATAATTTTGCACAAATTGTAAATTATGAGAAAAGCCCTGAGTTTAGTTTTAGTACTGGCATTCATCACCATCGGCAGAGCATCCGCCCAATCCATGGGCAGCGACTATCAGACAGCAGTCGGGGTCAAATTCTGGCCCGGAGCTATCAGCATCAAACACTTTATTCAAGATAATGCGGCACTGGAAGGCCTGGCCAACTTCTGGGACCACGGTTTCCGTTTCACCGGTCTTTATGAGCTGCATGGAGACGTCAGCAGCGGAGCCCCCGGCCTGAAATGGTATGTAGGCCCCGGCGCCCACATCGGCTGGTACAACGGCGGATGGTATCACGGTGATTACTATTACCGCGACGGCGGATTTTCCCTGGGCATCGACGGCGTATTAGGTCTGGACTATAAGATCAATGGCGCCCCCATCGCACTAAGCCTGGATATAAATCCCTTTTTGGAACTGGCACACCACACTTATATCGACGTCTGGGGCGGACTGGGTGTTAGATATACTTTCTAAAAAAACTGTGAAAGACCTGCCTGAATGAATGTCTGTCCTTCGGACAAAGAGCCTCCGGCTCGTTTAGGCGGGTCTTTCTAAATTAAACAGGCTGTCCACAAATTCATGCTTGTCAAACACCAGCAGATCCTCCATCTTCTCTCCCACTCCAATAAACTTCACCGGTATCTTGAACTGATTGGCGATCGCCAGCACCACGCCTCCCTTGGCAGTGCCATCCAGCTTGGTAATGGCCAGCGCCGTGACATCCGTGGCGGCCGTGAACTGACGGGCCTGCTCCAGCGCATTCTGTCCCGTTGAGCCATCCAGCACCAGCAGCACCTCATGTGGCGCATCCGGCATGATCTTCTTAATTACACGGCTGATCTTGCTAAGCTCCTCCATCAAATACGCCTTATTATGCAGCCGGCCGGCCGTATCGATGATGACGACATCTGCACCACGGGCCACCCCGCTCTGCACCGAATCAAAAGCAACCGCACCCGGATCGGATCCCATACCCTGCTTTACAATGGGCACTCCCACCCGCTGGCTCCAGATGGTCAGCTGATCCACCGCCGCTGCGCGAAAGGTATCCGCAGCGCCCAGCAATACGGACTTGCCGGCTTTTTTGAAATTATACGCCAGCTTGCCGATGGTCGTCGTCTTTCCCACTCCATTTACACCCACCACAAGGATCACATGCGGCTTATGCCCTGCCGGCACGGTAAAATCCCGATAGGATTGTTCCGGCGCATCCACCAGCAATGTCTCGATCTCCTCTTGTAATATCTTGTTCAATTCAGACGTGTTCAGGTACTTGTCCCTGGCCACCCGTTTCTCTACCTGCCTGATGATCTGCACCGTGGTGTCGATGCCTACATCCGCGCTCACAAGGGCATCCTCCAGGTTGTCCAGCACTTCCTCATCCACCGTGCTCTTACCCGCTATGGCTTTGGACAGCCGTGACAGGAAACCTTCCTTGGTCTTTTGCAGCCCCTGATCCAGACTTTCTTTTTCTTTCTTGCCGAAAAGCTTATCTAAAAATCCCATATTGTTGAATTAAACATTAAATGTACTGCACTTAACGGACCACAGGTAGAACTTCGTCGGAGAACTTTGAAAGGTCCTCCTCATTTGTAACCTTCGCTTTGCCCGGTTACCCCGGATGGGGCCAACATTAGACATTTTCCCCCGAAGGATAAATTCCATATGATCCGAAGGGGGAAAATAACGCAAAAAGCTGTCCTGGTAAGGACAGCTTTTATAAATCTTACTTAACCCGAACAATTACTTTTGGGCCAGGAATTCCTTGATCTTGTCCTTGTGCACAATAGCTTCCTTGAAGGTATAAGCCCCCGTCTTGGAGCTGCGCACGGCGCGGATCACTTTTGTCCAGTTCTTGGCCTCGGCAGCAGCCTTGGCATCCTTCGTCTTGATCGCGGTTTTTGCTTGCTTTGCCATGGTTATTTAATTTCTTTATGAACAGTTACTTTCTTTAAAATAGGATTGTACTTCTTGAGCTCCAGACGTTCCGGAGTGTTCTTCTTGTTCTTGGTACTGATATACCGGCTGGTGCCAGGCTTACCGCTGTTCTTGTGCTCGGTACATTCGAGGATCACCTGGACCCTGCTGCCTTTCTTTGCCATAATTTGGACAGTTTAGAATAATTTAAATCTTTTCGCCGTTAGCTCTCAATTGCTTTACAATGGTGTACAGACCATTCTTGTTGATGGTGCGCAGACCTTCCGAAGACACCTTCAGGGTGATCCACTTGTCCTCTTCGGCCAGGAAAAAGCGCTTCGTTTGCAAGTTGGGTAAGAACCTGCGCTTAGTCTTTATATTGGAGTGCGATACACTGTTGCCGCCGATAGGAACCTTGCCCGTAATTTGACAAACTCTTGCCATGACACAATTTTTAGGACGGCAAAGGTACTTAAACCCATCCAATTCTCAAAAAGAAAATGCTTTTTTTTCAACGAGTTGTTCACACCGGTGGATAACCTCGACGCTCCAAGGCTCTCTCCCATTTCAATCCAGCGCAAATGCCATCACATAGTCCCCCAGCGGGGTCTTTAGCTTCCCATGTCCCCCGGCCGCAATCACGATATATTGCTTACCTCCAATGGAATAGGTCATCGGGGTCGCCTGTCCCCCAGCCGGCAGCTGGTATTCCCAGAGTACCGCCCCATTCCGGCGGTCAAAAGCCCTCAAATGACCATCCAGGCTGGCCGCCACAAAGATAAGATTTCCCCCGGTGACGATGGCGCCACCCAGATTTAGGGAACCCCAGCTTTTTGCCTCCGGATATTTCCGGAGATCCATCATATACCCCAGCGGCACTTCCCATGCCTTTTTCCCCGTATGCAGGTCGATGGCCAGCAGCGTTCCCCAGGGCGGCCTGCTCTGCATGACATACCCGTCCGCGGTTCGCTTAAGAAGATAATCCCGCTTCATGACATAGGGCGTCCCCAGCTGCCTTCCTGTCTCCGCACGCAATACGTCCTCATTCTCCCTTTCCAACTGCGGAACCATGTCTCTGGGCAGCATCCGGATCACCGCCGGCAACAGATTGATATTCGTGATCAGCCACTCATGCTCCGGATCATAGCACATCCCTCCCCAGTGGATCCCACCCACATTGCCGGGAGCCATGATGCTGCCCTGGTAGCTGGGTGGCGTGAACGGCCCCTTATTCAACAAACCTTTTACCCGGCTGGCGGCTTCGGCCTTGTCCGCCGGCGTTGGTCCCCAGGCATCGGCCACGCTGAACCCCTGTATCCCCAAAGGAGCCGGCAGCACAGGGAAGGGCTGCGTAGGCGACGCTTCTTCCCCCTCGATGGTCGAGGCAGGCACAGGCCGCTCCTCCACGGGAAAAAGAGGTTTGCCGGTGTCCCTGTCGAGAATAAATACGTGACCCATTTTAGTCCCTACGGCTACAGCTGCTATCTTCCGTCCATTCCTGGTTACTTCAATAAGCATTGGCTGCGCCGCGATATCAAAGTCCCAGAGATCATGATGCACCACCTGGAAATACCAGGCCATTTTACCTGTGGCGGCATGCAAGGCCACAATGGAATTAGCATACAGATTTGCTCCTTTCCTTTCACCACCATAATAATCGGGGCTGGGACTGGTGGCAGGAACAAAAACAAGTCCCCGCGCAGCGTCCGTGGAAAGGACTGACCATGCATTGGCTCCTCCGGTGTGGGCAACGTTGGGCCCCGTCCAGGTTCCGGCAGCCTTGTCACCAGGATTATGGACAGCAATAGGATCCCAGCTCCACTTCAGCTGCCCGCTCAATACATCATATGCCCTAACCACTCCGGGTGGATAATCTATCCGCTGGTTATCCCCCAGGGAAGAGCCGACGATCACCAGGTCGTCTATAATGGCAGGCGGGGACGTCTCGGCTATATCACTCCCAAGCCCCTCCTTCAGGTCCACCGTTCCACCCTTCCCAAAGTCAGGGACAGGCTGTCCGGTCGCGGCATCCAGCGCGATCAGCCTACCATCGATGGTGCCGATAAAGATCCTTTTGGGCGCCTCCCCCGCAGGCCAGGAGGCGACACCCCTTGAGCTCACTTCCGAAAAATCCCGGTGCAGGTCCACGTGCGGATCGAATACCCATTTCTCCCTGCCGTCGGCAGCCCCCACGGCTATCACCCTGTCGCTGGGCGTGCTGAAATACAATACGCCTCCGATCATAATGGGTGTAGCTTCAAAAGCCGCCTTCTCTGAAACCCATTTTGTCGCCTCATAGGTCTTTAGCTCGCCGGTGCGATAGACCCATGCCAGCTTCAGACGGCTTACATTGCTATCATTGATCTGCCGCAATCCGGCATAACGCTCGCCTCCGGCATTGCAACCGTAATAAGGCCATGCCTGATCGGGCGATTGCCCCATAACGGCCGCACAATGCGCCAGGAAAATACTGACCAGTATCCGGAATTTGATGATGTGCATATGATTTATTTTATCCTAAACTACTGAGCTACCCCACTATATACAACAATCTTTGACCAATGGACGATGGTTGGTGACGGATAGTATTTAATAATTAATTAATTTACCATTCCCTTTTGCTTTATATACTTTGCGCAAAATGGGCATAAATGTCCGGAAAACGGACCTCCTGGGAAATAAAGCCCGTTTTCCGGAAAGATCTAATGATGGTCCTTCGGACAACGAGCCTCCGGCCCGTTCTAAATGGCAGTCTTAATGAAAAGAAAAACGATAGCAAGGGACATTAGCTGGCTTTCATTCAATGGCAGGGTCTTACAAGAGGCCGCGGACGCATCCGTACCTCTCCGGGAAAGGATACGCTTTCTGGGCATCTTCTCAAACAATATGGACGAATTCTTCCGGGTCAGAGTGGCAACCCTGAAAAGGATGAGCGAATACACCGGCCGGCGGGCGAAGATCAACATGCACCTGGAAATATCCCCGGATAAAATACTCAACGACATACAATCCATGGTGCTCGAACAGAACGAAGAGTTCGACACCATCTGGAGCGACATCCGTAAAGAGCTGGAAAAGGAAAAGATTTTTTTGGTGACCGAGAAAGAGCTGGACCAGACCCAGCAGCAATTCATCCAGAATTATTTCGAAGAGGAGATACGCTCCAATATCATTCCCCTGATGGTTGAAAGCATTCCCACATTTCCCTATCTGCGGGATAAATCCATTTATCTGGGGGTGGTGCTCTCCCGCCAGGACGGCAGCATGAGGCATAAATATGCGCTGATCGAGATCCCCAGCCGGGTGCTGGGACGTTTCGTACAGCTTCCCTCCCCCGCTCTGGACGAACATCATATCATATTATTGGAAGACATCATCCGGTACAATCTCCGGAATATCTTCTCCTATTTCGGCTACGACACCTATGACTCCTGGATCTTCAAGGTCACCCGCGATGCGGAGATAGACATCGATAACGACGTCTCTACCACGCTGATCCAAAAGATCGAAAAAGGTTTAAAAAACCGCCGCCGTGGCAAGCCGGTACGCTTCGTATACGACAAGGAAATGGACAACGGTCTGCTGGAATACCTGATCAAAAGAATGAACCTCTCCCGTAAAGACAACCTGATGCCGGGCGGGCGCATCCATAATTTCCGACACTTTATAGACTTCCCGGATGTATTCCCTAAAAAAGGCCAGCGGAAAAAACCATTTACCCATCCGCTGCTGGTAAAAACACCCCGGGTGACGGACGTCGTGCTGGACAGGGATGTCATGCTGCACTTTCCCTATCACTCCTTCAATCCGGTGATCGACATGCTGAGGGAAGCAGCCATCGACCCCAACGTCACCACCATCAAGATCACCTGTTACAGGCTGGCAGCCAACTCCAAGATCATCAATGCGCTGATCAATGCCGTACGGAATGGCAAGCATGTCACGGTCGTCCTGGAATTACGCGCCCGGTTTGACGAAGAAGCTAACCTGGAATGGAAGGAAAGACTGGAGGACGAAGGGGTCAAAGTATTCTTCGGTATACCCAACATGAAAGTACATGCCAAGATCTGCCTTATAAAGAAGCGTATCAACAACTTTACCATTCACTATGGATTCGTCAGCACAGGCAATCTGAATGAAAAGACAGCAAAAGTATACGGAGATCACTGCCTCCTGACTTCCGACAGACATATCATGGCAGATGTCAACAGGATCTTCAACTACCTGGAAAAATGGAAGGAAGGCACAACCCCTCTCAAGGCCTGCAAGATCCTGATCCCCTGTCCCACCGGTCTGCGCCGGGAATTGATACGGATGATCAATCGGGAGATCAAGCTGGCAAAGGAAAAAAAACCAGCCAGCATGACAATGAAAATGAACTCTCTCTCGGACGAAGAGCTCATCGACAAGCTATACGAAGCAGCCCGTGCCGGCGTGGAAATAAAGCTCATCGTCAGAGGCATATTCTGCATGTTCTCCGAGAGCAGCAAGTTCCCTATTCCGGTCAAGGCGGTCAGCATCATCGACGAATATCTCGAACATGCCCGTATATTCATCTTTGGCAACAATGGGAAAGAGAAAGTTTATATATCTTCGGCCGACTGGATGGTACGCAACCTGGATCACAGGGTGGAAGCCACCTGCCCTGTCCTGGACCCGGACATCCAGCATGATCTGAAAAAGATACTGGACATACAGCTGGCAGATAATGTAAAAGCCCGGTGGCTGGACAATGAGCTGATGAATAAATATAAAAAAGATCATCCCGAGGTAAAAGTGAGGTCACAGATAGAGATCTATAATTATCTATATCACAAGGCTCATCATGGGGAAGAAGCTATTCCCCTGCCCCCCACCATTGCCCGGGATGGTATAGCGTCCGCCAGCTGAACAACAATTTCTTCAAAACCACGAATGACCTATGCGACTGGCAGCTATTGATATCGGGAGCAATGCGGCAAGGCTGCTTATCTCAGATGTAACGATCAACAACGGGCGGACGGAGTTCAATAAGATCAACCTGGTTCGCGTCCCCCTCCGTCTGGGTTTCGACGTGTTCGAGAAAAAAGAGATCTCCCCCGAAAGGGTGGATATGATACTTCATACCATCAAGGCCTACAAACATCTCCTCGATGCCTATGGGGTCCGTCATATCAAAGCAGCCGCCACCTCCGCCATGCGCGATGCCATCAATGCCCGGGAGATCATCGACAGGGTCAAAGACGAAACAGGCATTCCCATCGAGGTCATCAGCGGCGGCAGCGAAGCCTCTCTCATCTACGAAAACCATATCGCGGAGAATATGGACAAGGACCACGCTTATCTCTACATCGACGTAGGCGGCGGCAGCACCGAGCTCACCTTCTTCGCCGGCAATAAGCTGGTTTTTTCCGCCAGCTTCAACATCGGCACCATCCGGCTATTAAAAGGACAGGTTACGGAAGGGCAATGGGAGAACATGAAGGATTTTATAAAAAAAGAAACAAAGGACTATCCGAATAACATCGTTGCCATTGGTTCCGGTGGAAATATCAACAAGGTCTTTTCCCTGTCCAAACGCAAGGAAGGCAAATCGCTGCATATCGATCTGCTAAAGGATTATTACAAGGAATTCTCGAACTTTTCGCTGGCCGATCGTATGCGGCTCTACAAGCTGAGGGAGGACAGGGCCGACGTCATCGTACCCGCGCTGCTGATCTATATCAATGTCATGCGCTGGGCCAATGCGCAGGAGATCTATGTCCCCAAGATCGGGCTTGCGGACGGCCTTATCCAGCACCTGTACGACGACCTGAAAAAAAAGGGTATTCCTGACTAATTCTTACTAACTTGCCAGCTCGAACGAACCCGGTCCAGCAGGACCGAACGAACCGTGGTTCGTTGTCTGGAACCGAAAGGTTCCGACCGAGGAGGGCCGTGACGAAGCAGGTCCGACGAAGGCCTCAGACATAAGATCTTTCCGGAAAACGGGGTACATTTACGAGATCCCTGTTTTCCGGACATTTAAAAATATCTTCCCCATGTCAGTACACGTAGACGTCAAAAAAGTAACGACCCACACGCTGCAAAAAATGAAGGTCACCGGGGAGAAAATATCCATGATCACTGCCTATGATTATTCCTTCGCCAAGATCTTCGACGCAGCAGGCATCGACGTAATTTTGGTAGGCGATTCCGCCTCCAACGTCATGGCGGGTCATGAAACGACGCTGCCCATCACCCTGGACCAGATGATCTATCACGCTTCTTCCGTGCTGCGTGCCGTCAACCGCAGCTTTGTCGTCGTAGACCTCCCCTTCGGCTCTTATCAGTCCAACTCGAAAGAGGCCCTGGCCTCCGCCGTCCGGATCATGAAGGAGACAGGCGCCCATGCGGTGAAGGTGGAAGGAGGAGAAGAGATCCTGGAATCCGTGAAAAGGATACTGGGCGCCGGCGTTCCGGTCATGGGTCATCTGGGCCTGACCCCACAGTCCATCTATAAATTCGGGACCTATACCGTCCGCGCCAAAGAAGAGACCGAAGCTGAAAAGCTGAAGAAGGACGCGAAAATACTGGAAGAAGCAGGCTGCTTCGGACTGGTGCTGGAGAAGATACCCGCCCAGCTGGCAAAAGAGGTCTCCGAGGATCTTCATATCCCCACCATCGGCATCGGCGCAGGCAAATACTGCGACGGACAGGTCCTGGTCATGCATGACCTGCTGGGCATCAACACCGAATTCAACCCCCGATTCCTCCGCCGCTATCTGGACCTGCACGAACAGACCACCACGGCCATCCAGCAATACATCCACGACGTCAAATCCCGCGATTTCCCCAACGAGCAGGAGCAGTATTGATTGTTCACTTTACCGGTGAATATATTATATTCACCGGCCAGTCATTTTTATGACGGAGATATGATGTATTTTTCCTCCATTTGCAGGTAATGACTTCGTCTATTTTGAAAAAAAGGATCGTTCAGCTGATCATTCATATAGCAGCCTGGGTCTGCTTCCTGATGATACCGTTCGTATTCTATCCGCGACCGAGGGATTTCTCTTTCTTTACCGAAAGATATTTCTCCGCCTTTTTTATTTTAAACAATATCCTGCTGATCGCCTTCTATTATCTCAATACCTTTTTGTTCATTCCCAAATGGCTGGACAAAAAGAAATTCCTTATCTACGGGCTCATCATTCTGTGCCTGCTCATTTTCTACGGATGCTTCCCCCGTATCTATCACTCCCTTTTCGGAAGCCTGCAGCCGCCGTCCTCCGGTCGTCCCCCGGGAAGGCCAAGGAACTTTCAACAGCCGCTGCTGGCGCCCGGCAACATCGCCGTGTTCCTGCTGATATTCGTTTTCAGCACGGGGATAAAAGTCATCAACGAATGGCTGCGCTCCGAACAGCGCACAAAAGAAATAGCCAATGAGAAGCTGCATGCCGAGCTCTCTTTTCTAAAGGCGCAGATCAACCCGCATTTCCTGTTCAATACGCTGAATAACATCTACGCGCTGGCTTCCTCCCAATCCGACCAGACAGCTCCGGCAGTCATGAAGCTATCCAGCATCATGCGCTATGTCCTGACGGAAGCCCGCAACGACCTGGTGCCCCTGGAAAAAGAGATACAGTTCACCACGCATTATATCGAGCTGCAGAAAATGCGTCTCACCGACAAGTCGAGCATCGACTTCACCGTAAAAGGCGACCCCTTCGGAAGACAGATAGCTCCGCTGCTCCTGCTTCCATTTGTGGAGAATGCGTTCAAATACGGTGTCAGCACACGGGAAAGATCTCCCATCCGGATATTGTTGGAAATAAATAAAGATTCGATGTACTTTAGTGCAACGAATCACAAGCATATGAATACCATGCTGAGAATGGCCGACAACACAGGTATTGGTATCCATAATACAAAACGCAGGCTGGATCTGTTGTATGAAGACAGGTACAAGCTGACCATCGATGACGGACCTGCCGAATTTTCTGTTCACTTAAATATTCAAGTGTAATGCTTACTTGTATAGCCATCGACGACGAACCACTGGCCCTGGAAGTATTGAAAAAATACATCGCCAAGATCTATTTCCTCGATCTGAAAGGCGTCTTCACCGACCCCTTCGAAGCGCAGAAGCTCATGGAGACCTCTCCCGTGGATATCCTCTTCCTCGATATCCAGATGCCCGATATAAACGGGATAGAATTTTCACGTATCATCAACAAGAAAAATACAGCCGTCGTGTTTACCACCGCCTTTAGCGAATATGCCGTGGAAGGCTTCAATGTGGACGCCATCGACTACCTCCTCAAACCCATCGAATACGACAGGTTCCTCAAAGCCGTATACAAAGCCAAAGAATACGTCGACTATCTCACCAGCCAGGAGCTACAAGAGGGATACATCTTCGTCAAGTCGGACTACCAGATGGTAAAGGTCAATCTGAAAGAGATACTCTATATTGAAGGCCTGGACGATTATATAAAGATCTATCTGCCGGGCAGGTCCATCCTCACCCTGATGACCCTCAAGACCATTGCGCTGAAGCTTCCCACACGGGAGTTCATACGGGCGCACCGCTCCTATATCGTCCCCATCAGCAAGATCGAGCATATCAGTAAAAGCAAGATCAAGATCGGCGATAAGGAGATCCCCATCGGCGTCAGCTACAGCGAAAGCTTTTTCGCCGCCATGGAAAACAAGCTCAATTAGGGAAACAAGAGCCGCCACGGGGGGCTCGTCCAAAGGACAGACATAAGCGAGTTCCGGGAAGGTATTCCCACACCAGGAGGTGGCAACCCCAGCCTTCTAACTTACGTATTACTAAATGCCGGCTCTGGTAGAAGCCGGCGAATTAGGACCAGTTTTTTCATAGTAGATTTTAAGTTAAGGTTGAGGCCACTGGTTAGTGGTTAGTTTTCCCTAAATTGCGTGCTATTTTCATTAAAAGCACGCAATTTATTTTATGGAATTCCTGAAAGACCTGAAGATAAGTGCAGACAATATAGGCACCTCCACCGGCTCCAGGTGGATACATGCCAAAACGCCCTCCCTGGCATCTTTTTCACCGGTGGATGGCAAGCAGATAGCCAGCGTCACTACCACCGATAAAGAAAGTTATGACACCGTCATCCGCACAGCGGAAGCCGCCTTTCAACAATGGCGTACATGGCCGGCTCCCAGGCGAGGCGAGATAGTCCGTCAGATTGGTGAAGCGCTCCGGCACTATAAAGTACCCCTGGGTAAGCTCGTTTCCTACGAGATGGGCAAAAGCCTGCAGGAAGGATATGGTGAGGTGCAGGAAATGATCGATATCTGTGATTTCGCAGTAGGCCTTTCACGTCAGCTGCATGGCCTGGCAATGCACAGCGAAAGACCCGCCCACCGCATGTACGAGCAATGGCATCCCCTGGGTCTGGTAGGCATCATATCGGCCTTTAACTTCCCCGTGGCGGTATGGAGCTGGAATAGCATGCTGGCCTGGGTTTGCGGAGACGTATGTATTTGGAAGCCTTCTGAAAAGACGCCTCTTTGCGCCGTTGCCTGCCAGCATATTGTGGAAGAGGTCTTTACAAGGAACAATGTCCCCGAAGGAGTCTGCAACCTTATCATGGGCGCAAGGGACACAGGGGAATGGCTGGCCGCCGACGAACGGGTCGCCCTTGTCTCGGCCACGGGCAGCACTCGTATGGGCAAGGCGGTGGGAGCTGTCGTTGCAGCCCGCCTGGGCAGATCCCTCCTGGAACTGGGCGGGAACAATGCCATCATTATCTCTCAGTCCGCCGATCTGGATATTGCCATACCCGGCGCTGTCTTTGGCGCCGTAGGCACAGCAGGTCAGCGCTGCACCACCACCCGTCGTCTCATCATTCACGAAAGCATCTACGACAAGGTCAGGGAAAAGCTGGCCACCGTCTATAAACAGCTGCGCATCGGCGATCCGCTGGATGAAAAGAATCACGTAGGCCCGCTGATCGATAAGGACGCGGTACAACACTATCTGCATGCAATCGAGGCCTGCAAAAAAGAAGGCGGCAAATTCCTTGTCGAAGGCGCCGTCCTCAAAGGCTTTGACAGCGGCTGTTATGTCCAGCCCTGTATCGCCGAAGCAGAGCCTCATTACAGGATCGTTCAGCACGAGACCTTCGCCCCCATCCTCTATCTGCTGAAATATAAGACCATGGACGAAGCCATCGCTATCCAGAATGGCGTGCCCCAGGGCCTCTCCTCTTCCATCATGACCCTCAACCTCCGCGAGGCGGAACAGTTCCTCTCCGCAGCCGGCAGCGATTGCGGTATAGCCAATGTCAATATCGGCACTTCCGGTGCAGAGATAGGCGGCGCCTTTGGCGGGGAAAAAGAGACAGGAGGAGGCAGGGAAAGCGGCAGCGACGCCTGGAAAGCCTATATGCGCCGTCAGACCAATACGATCAACTACTCTACCCAACTGCCACTGGCACAAGGGATAAAGTTTGATATTTAAAGCCCGGACCCGGGGTGGATCGATAATAAACCAACTCGCAGAAGCGTTATCCTTCAGATGACCCATAAACTATGATCCACTCCGGTACCAAAGCCTTTACTGCATATAGAAAAGTTATCCTTTTGGCGGCGCTGACATTCATCCTTGCCGGCAGCCGGCAGGTCCAGGCCCAGGTCAGACTGGGGGTCATCGGTGGATTACACTCCGCTAACATATTGGAAAAGAACAACATACCCAATTGGGATAGCACGGTAAAACCATTTCAGTCCTCCCTTTCCGGCTTCCAGCTGGGAGTTATAGTGGAAGTCCCGCTGGGAAATAAAGGGTTCTTTTTCCAGCCGGCCATTACCTATACTTCGAAGGGGAAAAAATATGCCAAGAACAACGATTCCGCCACCGGCCACCTTACAGATACCGTTTATACAAAGCAAAACCTGCATACCAACTACATCGATGTTCCCCTGAACATTACCTATAAGTTTTATCTCTCCAAAAATCACAAGAACAGCTTTTTTCTCAGCGCAGGTCCACAGATAAGCTTTTTTTACAGCGGCAAGACCACCAACGAGTCCCTGACCTGGAAGAATGATTCGACTACCACTTATACAAATGAATCCGACCCGCTGTCGGTAGGCAAAGGCCCCAATACCTTCAAGACGGTGGATATCGGGATCAATGGCCGGGCAGGCTTCGAGCTGGGCAATATCATGCTCAGCGCCTACTTCAGCCGGGGTTTCAGCAATATCTATCACGCCACGTATGATGGTACTTTTCACCACCAGGTGATGGGAGCATCCCTGGGTATCTGGCTTTCTTCCACAGGCGTTCCCGTTCCTGCCAAAAAGAAGGACACGGATATGGACGGCATTCCGGACGACCAGGATGCCTGCCCCCTGAAGCCTGGCACGGCCAAATGGCATGGTTGTCCCGTACCCGATACGGATCACGATGGCATAGATGATGACCATGACTCCTGCAGGAACCAGCCCGGTCTGGCGCGCTACAATGGCTGTCCCATCCCGGATACGGACCATGACGGCGTCAATGATGAGGAAGATAAATGTCCCAATACACCCGGTCTGGCACGTTACAATGGCTGCCCCATCCCCGACAGGGACGGTGACGGCGTCAACGACGAAGAAGACCAATGTCCCGATACACCTGGCTCCGTAGAGAACCATGGCTGTCCGGAGATCAAAAAAGAAACGAAAGATTCGATCAATTACATCGCCCATAATATAATGTTCAACTCGTCCAGCGATGAGCTCACCGACAGCTCCTACCTGGCCCTGGATGCACTGGCGACGCTGATGAAAGATCATCCGGAATGGCATCTGACCATCGAAGGTTATACGGATAGCTCCGGACGGGCGGACAAGAACCTCCTGCTGTCTCAGAAACGGGCGCTGGCGGTAAAGATCTACCTGATCAAAAAGGGTATAGCCGAAAGGCGCCTTACAGCCACTGGCCTTGGACAGGCAAACCCCATTGCCGACAACAGCACCCCCGCCGGCAGGGCCATCAACAGACGCGTGGAACTGAAGATCAGCCAGGAAGGGCAACAGGACGGCAAACAGGATAGCACACCGGAGATAGACAAAGAGACGACGATAGAAAGGATCAATAACATCGCTCATAACGTCATATTCCATTCATCCAACGATCAGTTCACCGATAGCTCTCTTTTGGTCCTGGATACGCTGGTGTCATTGATGAAAGATCATCCGGAATGGCGCCTGACCATCGAAGGCTACACCGACAGTTCCGGCCGGGCCCAGGACAATCTCCTGCTGTCCCGGAAACGGGCGCTTGCCGTCAAAAACTACCTGGTCAAAAAAGGTATAGCCTCAAGGCGCCTGACCTCGAAGGGTTTTGGACAGGCGAATCCCATCGCCGACAACAGTACCCCTGCCGGCAGGGCTATCAACAGACGGATAGAATTGAAGCTTAGTGAGAAAAATAATTAAGAAACTCCCTGAAAAAGATAATTTTTAACAACTCTATAAGGCCATCCATATAATTTTGCAGCATAGGATGGCCTTTGTTTTATTATTTTACATATAGTTAAAGTTATAACCCAAAAACGCGGATACGCGTTTTGTCCGAAGGACAGACATTAGCGCATTGCTGGGAATGCGCTAATTTTATAACAAGCGTATTTCCAGCATAATTACTACACACTAAAATACACACATGAAGTTAAGTTCTAAGGGGTGGATGAGTGTACTCCTTTGGGGAGCCTTTCCGCTGATGATGTTTGCACAGGGAAATTCCGTACACACAGAGCTGCCAAAAGGCTGGCACCTGATGGACAAAGATTCAGACGGCTACTATGGTATCAGCATGGCCAGGGCCTATGAATTCACCCGCGAGAAAAAATTGAAAAGCAAGACTGTTTTGGTGGCTGTCATCGACTCCGGAGTAGACACCCTCCACGAAGACCTCAAGGACATACTCTGGACCAATCCCAAAGAGATCCCCGGCAACGGCATCGACGACGATCACAACGGATATGTGGACGATATCCATGGCTGGAACTTCATCGGAGGCAGGGACGGCCGCAACGTAAAGGACGATGCCCAGGAAGAAGCCCGGGTATACTATCACTTCAAAAATCAGTTCGACCTGAAACAGCTGGATTCCAGCAAATGGGGCCAGAATGACAAGGACAACTATTATATGTGGGTCAAGGCAAGAAAGACCGTGATGGGCGATGGCGCGGAGGCGGGTGTGGATCTGCTGATCCTTCACAAGGTCCTCAATGCCTGTATTAAAAGCGACAGCATCATCCAAAGAGCCATGGGCCGGGTGGAATATACCGGCAATGACCTGGATTCCTTCCAGGCGCCCAGCCCGGAAGCCAGGAGCGCCAAATCCGTCTTCCTCTATCCCTTCAAGGCCAATAAGATCATGGACATGACCAATAAGGCCTTTATCAACGAATTCACCGAGCAGGTAGACCAGGAAGAAAAGAAAGCTTCCGCCAGGAACACTCCTCCCAGAGACTATCGCCATGAGATAGTAAAGGACAATGAGGACGATATCAACGACCGCTACTATGGTAATAACGATGTTATGGCAGGCGATCCCATGCACGGCACCCATGTGTCCGGCATCATCGGCGCGGAAAGAGGCAATGGCAAAGGTATGGATGGCGTGGCCGACAACGTACGCATCATGATGATCCGCGCCGTACCCAACGGGGACGAGCACGACAAGGACATCGCCCTTGCCATCCGCTATGCTGTGGACAATGGCGCCCGTGTCATCAACATGAGCTTTGGAAAGAACCTCTCTCCCGAAAAGAAATGGGTGGACTCTGCCGTCAAATACGCGGAAGGTAAAGGAGTATTGCTGGTGCATGCTGCCGGTAACGACAATGCCGACGTGGACACCACCGACAATTTCCCTAACCCCAATATCCTGCACTCGAATTATACGGCCTCCAACTGGATCACCGTAGGCGCCAGCAGCGACCCTCTGGCGGAGCCCGGCTTTAAAAGCTATACAGCCTCCTTCTCCAATTACGGTAAGCAGGAAGTGGATGTATTCGCCCCCGGCACCCGTATCTATTCCACCCTGCCCGGAGGAAAGAACTATGGCAACCTGCAGGGCACCAGCATGGCGGCGCCCGTCGTCACAGGTCTGGCAGCCTTTATCCTGGAATATTATCCCAGCCTCAGTCCTCAGCAGGTAAAATATTGCATCGAGCATTCAGCTGTAGCGCCCCCCGGCAAGGTAAAGAAACCCGGTAGCGACGATGAATGGGTCGACCTTTCCGATATCTCCCGGTCAGGCGGTATCATCAACGCTTATGAAGCCATCAAAATGGCGGCCGTTCTTTCCGGCACGGACGCGCATCGAAATGAAAAGCTCCAAAAATCCACACTGACAAATAAAAAGGATTAATTTTAAGCCGTCCACTAACTGGACGGCTTAAATCTTTTTAACTATGCTTCCCCGCTCAGAGATCATTCCTGCAGAATTCTACCAGCCTTATATTGACCTGATAAAAGAGAATGACGTCCACAAAGCCCTGGAAAAAAACACCCGGCAGTTCCGGAAGTTCCTAAAAAGAATACCCCGTAAAAAAATTGATTACGCCTATGCCGAAGGCAAATGGACCATCCGGGAAATGCTCCAGCATATCATCGACGCTGAAAGGGTATTCAGCTATCGTGCCGTGACCTTTTCCCGGCTGGATACTACCCCTCTCCCTGGCTTTGACGAGAACACCTGGGCCGCCAATGCAGGCGCTACAGAACGTAGCTGGAATGAGCTGCAGGAGGAATGGAGATTGCTGCGCAAGTCGAATATACTGCTCTATGAATCCTTCTCCGACCACCAGCTGGGCTTCCACGGCCAGGCCAACGGTCGCCCTCTCAATGCATTTACGTTAGGATTCATCATACCCGGACATGTAGCCCACCACATGCGAATTATCAAGGAAAGATACCTATAAAAAAAGCCGGGCTAACACCCGGCTTTTATATTGTCAGCCCTACGTTTAACGGAAAAGTAACTTCGGGCTGAAAATGGCTAATGATGGTCCTTCGGACAACCGACCTGTGGTCGGTTTTTATTTGTTGTAGACTAAGTTTTTCTGTGTTATCATATCATCCAGCACATTGACCGCCTCCCCAAGGTAAATATCACTGCGTTTGTCCTTCAGCCATACCTGGAATCTGTCGGCTTTATCCTTATCCCCATCATACTTATGTGCATCCTGCGGCAGCGCCGATACATTCAGCTCATTGCTGCCTGTGAGCTTGCTAAGGCTCTCTATCTGCTTGATGGTTGACTTGATCTGCTTCTGCTCTTCCCTGTACTTCTGCAGGTTCAGCGGGAACACCTTGTCATTCTCCCTGCTCAGCCACTGGGCGTCCTGACCGATGAGATTGAAGGCGGAATTATTCTTCAGCCGCTCGTTGCTCATCGCCTTGATCACATTCAGGTCATAGGCATATTTCCAGGTAGTATAATCAGCCTTCTGGATCTGATCCCAGGGCAATGCATCGGGATTGTCCTTCTCGCGTATCTTGGAATACTCATACAGATCGGGCAGCACGATGTCGGAAGCTACTCCACGCAGCTGTGTCGATCCGCCGCTGATCCTGTAGAACTTTTGCAGTGTCACCTTCAATGTGCCCAGCTCGCTGTTGGCATCCATAAAGCCCATGGTCTTATCCAGTCCAAGGTTCCGTTGAACGGTACCCTTACCATAGGTAGAAGTGCTGCCTATGATCACTCCCCGGTGATAATCCTGGATGGCGGCGGCAAATATTTCAGAAGCGCTGGCGCTCAGCTCATTTACCATGACGGCAAAAGGCCCGTCATACAATACCTGCTTGTCATGGTCAGGCAGTATCTGCGGTTTGCCATCCCTATCCTTTACCTGTACGATGGGACCCTGATCTATAAACAGCCCTGCCATCTGCACCACATCATACAAAGAGCCGCCGCCGTTGAAGCGCAGGTCCAGCACGATGCCATCCACCTTCTGCTCCTTCAGCTTCATCACCTCCCTGGCTACGTCCACCGAACAGCGATTGCCTTTCGGGTTGTCAAAGTCGGCATAGAACTCCGGCAGATAGATATATCCTATCTTCCCCTTGGAAGAATTGATGATGGCGCTGCGTGCAAAAGTTGCCTCATCCTGTATGATCTCATCCCGGATAAGAGAGACCACCTTGGTAGATCCATCCGTCTTCTTCAGGGTCAGCCGCACTTCCGTTCCCTTGGTGCCACGGATGATCTTCACTGCGTCTTCCACCTGGAATCCGGTGAGGTCTACGGGCTCCTGAGCGCCCTGTCCTACCTTGGTGATGATATCGCCTATCTGTACCTGGCCGGACTTCCATGCGGGACTGCCCGTCACCAGGGTCGTGATCTTGATATTTCCATCCTCTTCCCGCAGGGAAGCGCCAATTCCGAAGAAATGACCGCTCATCTGCTCGTCAAAATACCGTTTTTCCACAGGAGGGAAGTAGTCGGTATGAGGATCCATACATTGTACGATGGTCTGGACATACATGTTGAAGCGGTCGTCGTCATTGACCTTTACCTTCAGCCGCTCATAGAACCTGTCCATCACTTTCCCCGCCTTGCTCCGGGCCTCTTTTTCCAGGTCCTCATTGGAACGGGCCACAAATCCCGGCTTGCCCTTGCTGGCCTCCTGCTGGTCCAACAGGTCGGAATATCTTTCTAAAGTCAGGTATTTCAATCTCTTATACCAGGAATCCCTTCTCTCGGCCTCATTCTTCGGGAACTCTACCTTATCGTAGTTCTGATCCACCGAATCATTGTCATTGAAATTAAACGGCTTGGAAAGGATGTCCTTGTACAGCGCTTCCGTCTCCGCCAGCCTCTTCTTATAGATATCGCCGACAGAAGGCACGAACTGGATGGGCGCATTACCCAGGATCTCATCGTCGATGCGGGTCTCGAACTTCTTGCGCAATGCCTCCACATCAGGCTGCATCAGCACGTTCTTCTCCACATCCACCTCCGCCAGGTATTTGCCAAAAACTTCTTTGGAAAACTTATCGTCCAGCTGCTTGGGGCTGTAGTGTATCTGCTCGAGCATCTCTCCTACATTCTTCAATATCCTTTCCTGCTTGGTGGGAGGGTTCTTACCCAACCCCAACGTTCTGAATGCAACGAATACTCCTGCTCCCAGAATCAATAAAACAATGGGTAAATTTCTTTTATTAAACATATACATGATCACTTTTTTCATATCTATCCAAATGTAACGATTATCTCAATCGTATGTTGTCAGCTCATCCGTTTATTAACAACCATTTTGCCATAAATTCCATGAGCGGAAGACCCTGAACATCAAGCGGGAAAAGTTTGTTTTGGGGGGAAATTCAATTTACTGTAAATTCGCGTCCTCAAAACGAATCGGAGATTCGTTGTCCGAAGGACAGACATTAGACAACGAACCGAAGGTTCCCTCTAAACGGTGGCTGTAGCTCAGTTGGTTAGAGCATCAGATTGTGGTTCTGAGGGTCGTGGGTTCGAGCCCCATTAGCCACCCAAAGCTCCTCGCAGACGAGGGGCTTTTTTTTTAGTCCCTCGTTATCTGAAATTTAATTCGGGACTAAAAAACCACTTATGATGGCCTTTCGGATAACCGAGCAGAGCGAAGGTTACGAACGAGGAGGACCTTTCGAAGTACCCGAGGGACGAAGGGTACGGACGAGGAAGGGCGTGACGAAGCAGCCCCGACGAAGTTCTCCGACAAAGTTCCGACCCGTGGTCGGTTCTGTTTAGGGACCATAGGGGCAATTTTAAAATTATCGTATATGACCTGGTGGCTTTATGCTATTCCCTTTATTTCAGCTTTTATCCATTGGCTCACCATCTGGATGGCCCTGAAGCTTCTTTTCCATCCCCGCCAGCCCAAAAGGTTCCTGGGTTTTACCCTCCACGGCGTCTTCCCCAAACGCCAGCAGCAGATAGCCGAAAGCCTGGGTCGCATTGTAGGCCAGGAGCTCCTCTCCTACCAGGACATCGAACAGACCATCGCCAACCCCGACAATGTCCGGAAAATGCTTCCCCTTGTGGAAGAGCATATCGACAATTTCCTCCGGAACAAATTGAAAGAGTCCATGCCCATGATCGCCATGTTCATTGGCGACAAAACGATCAACCAGCTCAAGTCCATCTTTATGACAGAGCTGCAGGAGCTCTTTCCCATCATCATGAAGAACTATGTAGCCCATCTGAAGAACGATCTGGACCTGGAAAAGATCGTCGTGGATAAGATCGCCAATTTCAGCTCCGACAGACTCGAAGCCATGCTGAACCAAATACTCACCAAAGAATTCCGGTTCGTAGAAGTTATCGGCGCCGCACTCGGCTTCCTCATCGGCGTGGTACAGATCTTGCTGACCCTGCTGATGCATTGATGGGATCTTTCATAACAATGTTTTAACATTTATCAGACAACAATTTGGGCGAACAGCCTGCCGCATAAAAAGAGGTTGTACCATTTGCCCTACTATGGTTGTTTTGAGACCGCTTGTACAGAATGACTGCATTTCATCCTGTTTTATTAAGACTTTTGCACAAATTTTAATGAGCTAATGAGAAAGATAGGGTTATTGTTTATAGTATGGATAGTAGCGATCTCCGGCCAGGCGCAAATGCCGGGAATGGGAGGAGGTGGCAGACAGCGTGGTGGTGGCATGGGCAACGGCCAGGTCCCCAACATCGGTCACTTCTATGGCCGTGTCATCGACTCCAAGACGGGCAAGGGCCTTGACGGCTCCTCCGTTGAGCTGATCCAAAGCAAATTCGACACCATCACCCGCAAAAGACGCGATACGGTGATCTCCGGCATGATCACTACCCGTAAAGGAGACTTCAGCCTGGAGAACCTGCCTATCTTCGGCAACTTCCGCCTGAAAATAACAGCCATCGGGTATTCCACTATCGAACAAAAAGTGGCTTTCGATCTGAAGATGGGAGCCGGCGGCGGCGCGGGTCGCGGAGATATGTCACAAGCCCTGAATGCCGTAGACAAGGACCTGGGGAATATCAAGCTCTCCGAAGACGCCAAAACACTGGAGCAGGTTACGGTGACAGCCTCCAAACCGCTGATCCAAATGGGAGTGGATCGAAAGATATACAATGTTGAAAAAGACATCTCCGCACAGGGCGGCACAGCAGTGGACGTCATGAAGAATGTCCCCTCCGTACAGGTGGACATCGATGGCAACGTGACCCTCCGCAACAGCTCCCCCACCATCTTCGTGGACGGACGGCCCACTACCCTTACTCTCGACCAGATCCCGGCAGACGCTATTCAAAGCGTGGAGATCATCACCAACCCCGGGGCAAAATACGACGCCAGCGGCGGCACTTCCGGGATCCTCAACATCGTTCTGAAAAAGAACCGCAAGGCAGGCTACAACGGTAATGTACGTGCGGGCATCGACCAACGGGGACGCATGAATCTGGGCGGCGACATCAATGTCAAACAGGGTAAGATCAACGTATTCGCCAACGGCCACTTCGGCCAGCGCAAGTCTATTTCCACGGGCACTACAGACCGGTATACATTCGACAAGCAGCCTTATGACAGTCTTCACCAAAGTGACTACAATGTCAACAGCGGCTATTTTATCTTTGGCCGCTTTGGTCTGGATTATCTCATGGATAACAGGAATACCTTATCCATATCCGGCAATATCGTCCATGGCCATTTTGAGCCGACCACTACCAGCGACCTGTTCGTGGATACACTCTATCCCTCCGGCACAGCCTATTCCTATACCCAGCGCCTGTCCAACTCCACCGGTGACTTTAAGAACCACGGGGGCATGCTCAGCTATAAGCATAATTTCCCCAGGGCGGGTGAGGATCTGACGGCCGACATCAATTACTCGAAAGGCACGAATGACAACCTCAATTATGTAAATTCAAATATTTATAATGTCAAGGGCGGTCCCCTCTCCTCCACCTATAACCAGCGGCAGGTAGGCGATGGGGATAACGAATATTTTACGGCTCAGACAGATTATGCCAAGCCCTTCAACGAGAAATCCAAATTCGAAACAGGCGCACGGGTCGCCATCCGTAACAACACCAGCCTGAACAATATCGATATACTGGGCGGGGATGAAAAATACCATAACCAGCCGCTGCTTTCCTCTCATTACAAATTCCGCGACCGGGTATTCGCAGGCTATGTTACCTATAGCAATGCCATCAAGAATTTCACCTATCAGGTGGGGTTGCGGGGAGAAAGCTCCGACTACAATGGTTCACAGACCTATACCGTAAAGGACCAGCAGTCCGGTCACCTGACGGATACGATCGGGAATTACAGCAACAATTATCCCATCAATTTCTTCCCCAGCGTTTTCCTTACCCAAAAGCTGGGCGGGGATCAGGACCTTTCGTTGAACTATACGCGACGTATCGACAGGCCCAATTTCTTCCAATTATTTCCTTTCACGGACTATTCCGACTCGCTGAACCTCAGCCGCGGCAATCCGGACCTGAAGCCACAGTTCACCAACTCGTTTGAGCTGGCTTACTCGAAGACCTACGCAGGGAACAGCAGTTTTCTGGCATCCGTATATTATAAGTCTACAACGGACCTGCTCACCCGCTATCAGTTCAAAGGGACGAATCCGCTCAACGACTCGACGGTGATCATCAGCACCTTTATAAACGCCAAATCCAGCTTTGTCGGAGGCCTGGAGCTCATCGGACGCAACAGCATCACCAAATGGTGGGATGTCACCAGCAGTATCAATATTTTCACCTCGAAGATCAATACCATCGATACAGGCGCATTCGCCATACCCACGGTGGGACAGACCTATAGCTGGTTCGGCAAGCTCAACAACACCTTCAAGCTGCCAAAGAATTTCACCCTGCAGCTGACAGGCGACTTCACCTCCAAGACGGTATTGCCCCCCGGAGGCAGCGCCAGCAGCGGCGGTGGCAGAGGATGGGGCCCGACGGTCAGCGGCAGCGCCCAGGGATATTCCAGACCTACGGGTGGCGTGGATGCGGCCCTGAAGTTTGAATTCATGAAGAACAAGGTAGCTTCTCTGACCCTCAGCGTCAGCGATATCTTCCGGACAAGAGTGTACGATGTCTATACGGCTTCTCCCTATTTTAACCAGGAAGCCAACCGCCGCAGGGATCCGCAATTTTTCCGTTTGCAATTCAACTGGCGCTTTGGTAAATTTGACATGAGCCTGTTCAAACGTAAAAATATGCGCGGCGAAATGGAAAGCATCCAGGGAGGCATGCAGGGTGCACAACAATAATACTATATACAAGATGCTGACATTGGGGGATTCCTACACCATCGGTGAAGGAATCCCTCTTTTTGAAGGATACCCTTACCAGACCGTCCAGATCCTCCGCAGCCAAGGCCATCTTTTTGCTGCACCCGAGATCATCGCCCGCACAGGCTGGACAACGGACGAGCTGGATAACGCCATTGCCGGCGCCCGTCTCCTTCCCTCCTATGACGTCGTCACCTTGCTCATCGGGGTAAATAATCAATACAGAGGCCGCTCGTCCGAAGAATATGCCGCGCAATTCCGGGGCCTTCTCCAGCAGGCCATCCAATTTGCAGCCGGCAGGCCGGAACAGGTCTTTGTGCTTTCCATCCCCGACTGGGGCGTTTCTCCTTTTGCCGCAGGGCGGGACAGGGCCACCATCGCCCGGCAGATAGATGAATTCAATAACACGGCCCGTGAGATCGCCGATGCATACCAGGTGGCCCTTATCGACATCACCCCTCATTCCAGGTCCGAAGGACAGCTCTTCACAGCCGACGGTCTCCACCCGGCAGCGGCACAATACAGCTTCTGGGCGCAACAGCTGGCAGAAGCCATCGCGGCCCGACTGCATCGATAAATACAGCATGTCAGCCTGACGCCTTAATAAATGCTGTTCAATCCATCCGTATTGAGGAAAATGACATCCGGCGCCTTTACATAGACGCTATTGTACCGGAATTGGATCCCCGTATTCAGCATGATCTTAAAGGACTGATTCTGCTCCGTCCTGCGGGGGAAATATACCATACGGAACTCGATGGTATTGAATATCAGGTTTTCGTTGCGCGCCCTCAACCCTGCCCCGAGGCCATGATAAAGCGAGGAATTGCTAAAGGCGGGCTGATCGGCCGGGGTCAGCAAGGAAATATCCGCAAAGGCAAAGGGGGCAAACTTAAAGCCCAGCAACTTATAATTGATAAAAAAGCTCGTCTCCGAATGCAGCGTGGCCCGTTGACCACCATAGACGGAGTCTCCGCTGAAATAACGTAGTCCAAAGACATTGTTTAGGGTCAGCGGATCCGTACCCAGCCGATTGAACTGCCGCGTGTAGCTCATATTGACATACTGGCGTATCTTCAGATTGGAAAAGAGGAACAGCGGGCTGTAATAGCTGGCCCCGATGAGCGCGCTGGCGTCCTGCATCTGCCCATGTTTCATGAATCCCCCGCTCCGCAAAAAATATTGGAAGAACCCGCCCCGCCTGGTCACGACATAGTAATTGGCATCCACCCCCGCATAGAATCTTCTCAGGTCCTGCGCCCCTATCTGACGATAGTAGCCCGTGGTCAGCGCCACGTTATAGCCCGCGGGTATGTCCTCCGTGGTTCCAAAACCGTATATATAGTTTGTTTTGTAAAACTCCTGCCGGAAAAAGGTAAACTGGGACAGCACCGCCTCGCGGTCGTTGAATCGGAAGTTCCATTTACCATCCAGCTGATACGGTATATCCGTAAAATGGTTCTTAAAATAA
>Ga0207667_10001628_pt1 | contig 28253 bp, 22 predicted proteins | sample KBSCornC52_FD_184301 | JGI IMG/M metagenome (GOLD analysis project Ga0207667, IMG submission 184301) | Corn rhizosphere microbial communities from Kellogg Biological Station, Michigan, USA - KBS Corn C5-2 (SPAdes) (version 2) | ecosystem: Host-associated > Plants > Roots > Rhizosphere > Soil ...
TCTCACGCCTCGTGCCGTCGTCGGTAGAAATGGCTCGAGCAACTCGGCCGTCACGAGCAGCGCCTCGACCAAGCTAGCCAAGCTTCGTCTCAAGGCGCAGGTTGCTTTTTCACGCTCTGGCTCACTTGCGGCCGCGCGCGCGAGCTTAGCGAGCTGCCACGGCGCGCTGGCGTCGGCATAGCGATTGGCCGCACTCACCAGCTCGAAGATGGCGCGTAGCCCGTCTTGCAGAGCGAACGCGGACACCGCTTCTTCCACGCCTACTCGCGCGCGCGCCGCGACCTCGCGCAAGGCCGGATCGGTTTCGCTGTGCGCCTGATCGAGCTCGGAAAATAGCGCATTTTGCCGGCACAGCGCGCACACCCGTTGCAGCAGATTCCCCAATTTGCCAGCTAGCTCGGAGCTGTATGCGGCGCGCAATAGATCCTCGCGAAAATCACTGTCTTTGGTGGTGTGGAGGTGAGCGAGCAGGTAATAGCGCACGGCGTCGACGCCGTAGCGGCGCAGCAACCGAAACGGATCGACCGCGTTGCCCAGCGATTTACCGAGCTTCTTCCCAAGGCTCGTGATGTGACCGTGCACGCGGAGCGCGCTCGGCAGCTCGAGCCCAGCACTGAGCAAGATCGCCGGCCAATACACGGCATGAAAGCGCAAGATGTCTTTGCCGAGCACGTGCACGCGCTCTCCGCCGTGCTGCCAGAGCTCGTCGAACCGCGCAGCTCGAGGGTAACCGAGCACGGCCAGGTAGCTTGCGAGCGCGTCGAACCATACGTACACGATCTGCGAATCGTCGCCCGGCACTGGGATACCCCAGCCGTGCGCGCGCGCTCTGCTGCGTGAAATACTGAAATCTTCGAGCCCGCCGGCGACGAAGCGCAGCACCTCGTTCTTTCGCTCTTTTGGCAGAATTTCTAGCTTTTCACCGTCGATGGCGGCGAAAATTTCCGCTTCGTATCGCGACAGGCGGAAAAACCAATTTTCCTCGTCCAAAATCTCGAGCGGCTCCGGGTGCAGCGCGCACCCGCCAGCGACGAGCTCGCTGTCGCGCAGGAATTGTTCGCAGCCGATACAGTAGCGCCCGCGGTACGCTTTCTTGTACACGTCACCCGCGATCGCGCAGCGCTCCCACAGCGCGTGCACCGCCGGCACATGCCGCGGATCACTCGCAGTGTGGATGAAATCGTCGAGTTCGACGCCGAGCGCCTGCGCCAGCCGCCCAAACTCGGCGCCGTTCCGCGCGACGAGCGCCGCCGGCGTCGTGTTCTCTGCGCGCGCTGCGCGGACGTTTTTCAGACTATTGTCGTCGGTACCGCTCGCGAAAAAAACGCTGCGTCCGCGTGCTCGTTGATGGCGCGCAAGCGCGTCGCTCTGCACGAGCTCGAGCGCATGGCCGAGATGCGGCGCCGCGTTCACGTACGGGATCGCGGAAGTGAGGAAAAATGGCGGAGCAATGGTCATGGCGAACCTGATCTTTCTCGGGAAAATTGGGCACTAGGCGCGGCTGCGCGCTGCCCCGAGGTGATCGCCATGCACAAAGCAGAACGGGCCACCTCGTGGGCGGCCCGTTCGCGCTGTCTTCAATCCGGCTTGAAACCGATCAGCAAATCGAACGCATGGTCGCCCTGCGCAAGCTACGCATCGCAACCATCGTCATTCCGAGGGTAATGAAATTCATTTGCTGACCTCTCGCTTACTATGAGCGGCATGCCGCACTTCGTCAAGCGAGGGTGAGAGTTTGATTTTGATGGTCACGCAGCGAGGCGCGTTCCGTCACAGCCTTCGGCGGCGCGTTCCGCCGAGCGCTCAGAGCATTTCTACGGTGCCCGACAAGACTGCGTGCGTCTCTTGCGCGTCGTCTTCGATCAGCAAGCGACCCTGTTCGTCGAGGCCACGCCCGAAGCCGGTCACGCCATCGACGCGAATGCGTCGGCCGCGCAAGGCGTCGGCTGCGTTGAGCTCGCTCAAAATGCCGGCCACGCCACTCGTCCCATATGCGGCCACGCGAGCGGCAATCGCCTCCAGCACGTCGAACAGCAGCGCCTCGCGGCTCAGCCGAGTTGCGCCGAGCAGCGTCAGAGACGTCGCGGTTGCCGCAATTTCCGCGGGGAAATCGCACGTGGCCACGTTCAACCCCACGCCGACCACCACGCTTTGCAGCCGCTCACCCTGAAGTTGGGATTCGACCAATACGCCCGCGAGCTTCTTGCCAAGGACGAGCAGATCGTTCGGCCATTTGAGCTCGGGACTGGTCGTGATCAGCGGCGCGACCGCGTCGCGTAACGCGAGGCCAACCGCCAACGTCAGGGCGCTGGTTCGCGACAGCTCGAGCGAAGGTCGGAGCAGCACCGAAAAGAGCAAGCTCTCGCCGCGCGCGGCGTGCCAGGTGTGGCCGCGGCGGCCACGCCCGGCAGTCTGCTCGTCAGCGACGAACAGCGAGCCGTGCGGCGCGCCGGAACGAGCCGCGGCGAGCGCGTCGTCGTTGGTCGAGCCCGTGACGGGCTGGTACATCAAGGGCCGACCGAGCGCGGGCTTCTGTTCGCGCGTCCGAGCACGAAAGGCATCGGCGTCGAAGGCCATCACAGCTTCTCGATGTCGAGCCCGATATCCGCTGCAGGAGCCGAATGCGTCAGTGCACCGACGCTCACGATGTCGACGCCAGCCTGCGCCAAGGCTCCGATTCGCTCCAGGGTAATCCCGCCGGAAACCTCGATCAGCGCGCGGCCGTGAGCACGCTCGACGGCCACCGCGATCTCACTTTGCGCGAAGTTGTCGAGAATGACCACGTCAGCGCCCGCCTCCAGCGCCTCGTCCAACATTGCGAGCGACTCGACCTCGATCTCGATGCGAGTCGAATGCGGGGCATGTTTGAACGCGCGCTCGATGGCCATTTTCACCCCACCCGCGGCGACGATGTGATTGTCCTTGATCAGCACCGCCGAGCCCAAGTTGTCACGGTGATTGTGGCCGCCGCCCGTGCGCACGGCGTAGCGCTCCAAGAAGCGCAGGCCCGGCGTCGTCTTGCGTGTGTCGACGATGCGAGTGATGGTGCCCGCCGGCAAAGCGTCGACGAAGCGGCGCGTGAGCGTGGCGGTACCACTCATGCGTTGCGTGAAATTCAGCGCGGTGCGTTCGGCCATCAACAAAGAGCGCGTCGCACCCTCCGCGATCCAGAGCACGTCGCCCGGCTTGGCGAGCGCGCCGTCGTCCAGCACGCGCTCCACGCGCACGCCTGGATCGACGCGATAAAATACGCGCGCGAAGACATCCCCACCGCACACGACGAGCGGCGAGTGCGCCGTCGCACGTGCGATGGCGCGATCCTCGATTGCCACCGTTGCCTCGGTCGTGAGGTCACCGCCCGCGAGGTCTTCACTCAACGCGAGCTCTACGAGCCGATCCAAAAGGTAGGAGGGAGTCACCGCGCAAAACCGTAACTCTGGCCGAGATACGAAGCAAAGAGGTTACATAAAGCGTGAAATAGGATGCCTGCGCCCACGCCGCGCGTGCGGGCGCGCAGCCAACCGAAGACGAGCGACGGGAAGAAGACCGCGAGCCGAGCCGGGTTCGGCTCGGTGCACAAATGGCCCGCGGCAAACAGCGCGCTCGAGACCAAGAGCCCCGGCCCGAGCTCCGCGCCGAGTACACGCAGGCGCGGCTGCCAAACTTCATCGAGCGACGACTGGAGATAGCCCCGATAAAATGCTTCTTCCGGCAGCGCGATGACCAGCACTTGACCGAGAAAATCATTGCCCAGCGCGTTCAAATGCGCGCCGTGAAATGGCACCCGGATTTGCCACCACCACACGAAGCCCAGCCAAAACGGCGGCAAGAAGAGCGCGGCCAAGCCGAGCGCCCAGCACGCTGCTCGCAGTGATTCACGCGTGATGCGCGCGATCGAAAGCGGCGCGGCATCGAACAAACCGGCAAACGACAGGCCGTAGCGCTCGATGCGCGCGGTGTCATCGCTCCGCAGCACGAGCCAATACGTAACGGCCAGGAAGCCGAAGCCGACCGCAGTGGCCGAGACGCTATCGGGCAGCTTGGACAGCAGCGTGACGAGCAGGGTCGTGCACAACGTGACGACGACGGGCCGGAGCCATGGCCGGCGGCTGACGCCTTCGGGCGGCTCAGTCATTCGAAATGGGACCTCGTGTGCTCGAAATCGAAGCTACGAGGGAAGTTTCCAGTAAAATTCGAACCATGTGCCATCGAAGGATGACGGGAACTCTCCCTCCTTTTTTCAGCTTGGGCTAAGTTCGCCGCGAGCGAAAAGAACCCGGATCTTGGCTCGGGCCGCGCTCGCTCTCTAGTGCCGCTTTTTGCGGGAGGATCCATGCTCGAACCGAATTTGCCGAATGTGACCCGGGCTCCCAACCGCCAGCCGATCCCGGTGGTGGATCTCGCCAAGTGGCCACCCGATGACGACATGCCCGGCATGCCCGCACCGCGCGGAGGCATTCCCGCAGGGTTTGATTCAGGTGACGGCAATTTCAGGAAGGGTCGTCTGGGTCCGGTAGCGGTCATTCTCATTCTACTCGGTGTCGCCGGCGCCGGCGTGGGAGCGTACGCGCTCTTGAGCGGCCATCAGGAAGCCGAAAAGCTCACGATAGAGCAGGGCGAGGAGCAGAAGAAGGCCATCTTCGTCTTGCCCAAACAAGATCAGCTCCCCAAATGGCGCCAGTGGGCAGCAAGTGACAAGAGCGAAGAGGTGCGCGCTGAAGCTTTGAAGCAGCTCGCGTGGGCCAAAGATCCGGCAGGCGTCGATCTAGCGATCGAGGCGCTCAGCGTGCCCTCCGATCCGTTGCAAGGCATGGCCGCGCTGGCACTGGCCGAGTACGGCCGTCCGCTCGGTGAGCGAAGCAAGGATGCGCTCTTGGCTGCGCTGAAGAAGGCGGGTCCGGGCGCCAAGCCGCAAATCGCTTGGGCGTTGGTCGTGCTCGGCGAGCCGCGCGCTTTCGACGACATCATGGTCTTGTACCGCGCAGGCAGTCTGTCCAAGGTGCAGCGCTTGGGCGGCGGCGTCGCGTTCGATCCCGATAAAATCGTGCAGCTCGTCAGCCTGGACAAGCTCGCCAGCATGGCCGGTGACGAGAGTCCGGCGGTTCGACAGCTCGTGGCGACGATCTTGTCGCAGAACGCCGAGCCCAAGTGGACCGAGACTCTGATCAAGTTGGTGCAGGACAAAGACCCCGAGGTCTCGCGTCAGGCCGCGCCCGGTCTCGGTAAGATTGGTGAGCCGCGCGCGCGCGAGCCGCTCGTCGCCGCGCTCAAGAACGCGGACAAGGACAGCCGGAACAAGTTCTTGGAGGCGCTCCGCGACGGCATCGGCACCGACGGCTTGGTGCTGGCGTTGAACGCGGTCTCCGCGGACGATCCGACGCTCGCCTATTATCAGAAGAAGCAAATCTTCGACATGATCGACAAGCTCAACGATCCGCGTGGCGGCAACGCCTTGTACGCGTATCTCGAGAGCAAGCCGCACATGCACTTTCAAACGCGCGCGGCGACGGCCCTGGCGCAAATCGGCGACGTGCGCGGTATCCCGACTTTGGCCAAGCGCTTGCGCATGGATCCGCTGAAGCTCTACACGGACCAAAACGACTGGGAAATGATGCTCAAGCGCGACGACAACGAGCGCGTCGTCGCCTCGCGCATGATCGCCGATCTTGCAATGCTACATCCGGAGAAGCGCCAGCAAATCGCCGAGCAGGCGGAGGACGGCGTCATCTTCTGGATCCACGAGATGCCGTCACCGCATGCGAACGGTCTGCGCGCGCTGGCCGCGATGGAGTCGACGAAGGACATCGCTGCGCTCCGCAAATGGTCGAATCCGACCGATCCCTTGCCCAAGGAAGGGCAACAGCCGCCGATGCCGGAGGAGTGGGTCGTCGCACAAAGCGCGCTTCGCTACGTGGGCTGGCTGAAAGATCAGCCGTCCTGGGACGTGCTGATCAAAGATCTCACGCGCCGCCCGAAGGATCAGGACGTGACCATGGACGGGCTGATGCAGGGCGGTGTAGCCATCCTCGGCATGAGCCTCCGCGCCATCGGTTATGGCGCGGCGGACGGCTTGTCCGAGTGGCGCGATCGCAAAGCCTTCAAGCCGCTGCTCGATTACGTCGAGGAGCCGAAGAACAACGAGCAATCGCGGTTCGAGGCCTGCGCGGCTCTGGCTTGGGTCGCCGAAAAGGAAGATTTCCTCGAGATCGCCAAGAAGATCGCGGAATACAAAGGCAACGACAAGCCCGACGAGGTTCGTCGCGCGTGCCTGCTCGAAGCCTTGATTCAGCGTCCGGTGCCGGGCACGGCAGCCGCGCTGGTCTCGCTGATGACGCCGCAAGCGGCCGTGGAAACGCGGCATCAGGTCGCGCGCGCGATCGCCAAGGGCGGCTTCGACGCCAGCGTCGAGGCACAGCTGTTCGCGATGATGGACGACGACGCGATGATGAACGACGCGGCGCTCGCGTTGATCCTCGGCGGCACGCCGGACACGGCATCGCGCGCGGTGGCCAAATACGCGAACAAGCGGAAAGAGGCGCTCGATGAGCTCGGCGATCTCTGGTACCGAAGCTTCGGCTACTGGTCGCAGGAGGATCTCGAGTCGGGCTTGCTGTTCAAGTACGTCGACAACGCCGAGGCGATCAGCAAGCTGTCGATTCGTTCGACTCAGCAAGAGTGGGCGCGCGTGCTGCTCATGAAGCAGTTCGACAATCTGATCTTCGACAACGGGCCACACTCGTTCACGCGCGTGGTGCTGCGCTATCGGCTCTGGCAAATGGGCAAGGGTGACGACGCGGCCAAGCGCGCGGGCGCGATTCGCGCGCTCAAGTTCATGTCCGAGCAAGGCGTGCTCTTGGCGCTCCGCGACCAGAGCGGTCCGGGTGGCGAGCAAGCGCGTGACGCCTATTTCGAGCTGATGAATCCCAAGGCCGTCACCGGCGTAAACATCCCCGAAGATCAGAAAAAGTGAGCCGAGGCCAAAGCGGGACCTGCGCGGCGCTGGCCGTATCGAGCCTGCTTTGGCTGAGCGCTTGCGGACCGTCCGGCAAGGGTCCCCTGGTCGCCGAGGCCACGGGACCTGCGCTGCTCGGTAGCGTGCCGCCGGCGGTGGCGCAGAAAGTCTGTGCCCCGACCGGCCCGGAGCTTTGCTTCAACGCCACCGACGACAACTGTAACGGCATCATCGACGAGGGCTGCGGGCTGCGCACCGGGCTCGTTCAGTTCGTCATCGCTTGGGACGAGCCGCGCGCCGACGTCGATTTGCGCATTTTCGATCCCAGCGGAGAGCTGGTCGAGGTCGGGCGGCCCGCGCGCAGTGGGCTCGTGAAGGAGCGGGATTGCCCTGGCCGGAACAACGAGTGCCGGGGGCAGAACTTCGAGAACGTCTACTTGGGGGACGGTGAGCCGCCACGGGGCGAATATCGGGCCCGGGTGCGGCTCGAATCCCTGGGCGGCGAGAACCCACCGATTCGGGTGGCATTTGGTGCGCGCGTGGGGCCGAAAACCTACTCTGCGACGGTGTCTCTGGATGCACCAGAGGCCGAGCAGGAGCTGATCTTTCGTTTGTAGGGGCGCGGCTTTTCCAGGCCATCTCTAGCTTGCCCTGCTGGCGATGCTATTGTACTGCCAGTCCTCGGGAGCGTTGCTCCCCCGGCCCGCTGAAGAGAAATCTCCGCGGGCGCTCCCGCCGGTTTTGGCCAACCCCAAAACATTTCGCCCCGAACGCTACGTGAAGCGCACCAGCCCCGAGTAAAGCCATGGGATCGTTCAGCCCCGTTCATTGGGTCATCGTTTTGATCATCGTCCTGCTTCTGTTCGGGCCCGGCAGGCTTGCCGGCGTGGGCAAAGGCCTCGGTGAGGGCATTCGCTCGTTCAAGAAGGGCCTCAATGAGGATCCGGACGAGCATCCGCCCACCGCTGCCAAGCCGCCGGAAGAGCCGAAGCACCTACCCGAAAACCGCAGCGGGTAAGGATCTCGGGTCTGAAAGCAAAAAGGCCGGTCTGTTACGGACCGGCCTTTGGCATTTTGTGGACTCGGGGTTTTGGCGAGTCGCTCGACGCAGCTAGCCCGCGGCCTTGGCGCGCTGCAGCTTGCTCCGCTCACGCAGATATTCGATCACGGCGGGCAAGATGCTGAGCGCGATGATCGCGAAGATCACCAAGTGGAAGCGCTTGCGCACCGGCTCCAGGTTGCCGAAAAAGTAACCCGCCGGGATGAACAACAGGACCCAGGCCATGGCGCCGACCACGTTGAACGAAAAGAAGCGCCGGTATTGCATCTTGCCGATGCCGGCCACGAACGGCGCGAAGGTGCGCACGATCGGGATGAAGCGCGCGATGATGATCGTCTTGCCGCCGTAGCGATCGTAGAACGCCTGCGTGCGCAGTAAATGCTGGCGATTGAGCAGCTTGGAGGTTTGGCTCGTGAACACCTTCGGCCCCACGGTGCGTCCGACCGAATAGTTCACCGCGTCGCCCAGTACCGCCGCAAACAGCAGCAACGGGGCGATCGCCACGATGCTCAGCCCGCCCGGCAACGCGCATAGCGCGCCCGTGGCGAAGAGCAGCGAATCGCCCGGCAAGAACGGCGTCACGACCAGGCCCGTCTCGCAAAAGATGATCGCGAAGAGCAGCGCGTAAAGCCAAGGGCCCATGGTCTGGGACCAGGCAACGAGCTGCACGTCGAGGTGAGAGATGATGTGCCAGAGTCCGAGTACGTGATCCAAAGCGAGCGCTCCTTCAAACGGCCCGAGCCGGCGATTTTCACGCTCCCGACCGAGCCAGCCGGGCGAGGGCGTACGGCGTCTCCGGCCGGGGAGCAAGTGGAGCGACTTGCACGGGCGTCCGGGTCCGCCGGAAACTCGCCGGAACGCCATGCGGATCGTCGAATGTAGCTTTGCCGAACATGCGGAAATGATCCTCGACATTTTGAACGAGGCCATCCTGAGCTCCACCGCGTTGTACGACTATGCCCCGCGGGCGCCGGAGACGATGGTGCCGTGGTTCGAGGCGAAGCGGCGGGGAGGCTTCCCCGTTCGGGGCGCGGTCGACGAACGGGGCGCTCTGCTCGGCTTCGCGAGTTATGGCGTGTTCCGCGCCTGGCCGGCTTACAAGTATTCGGTGGAGCACTCGGTCTACGTTCGTTCCGACCAGCGCGGTGCAGGCGTGGGCCTGGCGCTGATGAAAGATTTGATCGAGCGCGCGGTGAAGGCCGACTTGCACGTGATGATCGGCGGTATCGACGCCAGCAATCGCGCCAGCGTCGCGCTGCACGAGAAGCTCGGCTTCGCACATGCAGGCACCATCCGGCATGCGGGCTTCAAGTTCGGCCGCTGGCTCGATCTCGCTTTTTATCAGCTCATCTTGAGCACGCCTGCGACACCGGTCGAGGGCTGAGCAAAGCGAAGCTAGTTCGGGGGCAGCCAGCGTTGCGCGATCGGTCGCAGCCAGGGCATGACCCAAGCGATTCGGCGATAGGCGCGGGAGCAGGCCAGGATGTGCGCCCAAATGTTCCAGATCACGAATCCGACCAGCGACAACGTGAGCAAGACCATTAACAGGATGCGCACGAGGCCATCGGAGAGCAGCGCGAGCGGCACGCCGAAGAGCGCGATAATCAGCAATAACAGCAGGGTCGAGAGCAGCAGCTGGCACAAGCTTTGGCGCGCGCTGAAGCGCACCAGCGGACGCTTGTCACCTCTGAGTAGATAGTACAGAGAAGCGCCGATGAAGATGCCCTGAACCGGCAGGTAACAGAGCATCGCCGCCGTGCGCTCGTCGACCCCAGTGGCGTCGAGCGTCGCCAGTGCCGGATCGGCGTCGAGCGGTAAGCGCAGCATCGCCGCGAGCCACGCCGCATAACTTTGCAACGCCTCGCGCTGGGCAGGTTGGAAATTTTCGGTAGATGATCAGCGGCGCGAGACCTCCGCGTGGAACGAGCTCGAGCGCCCACGATTTCAGCGCGCGGCTCGGGCGCCGAACTCGGACCGAAACGAAGGTCGTCAGTGATTGCGCCACGCCGCGCCGGCGCACCGTCCAACGCTGTCCGTCGAATTCCAGCCGACTGCGCTCGGACCAATGACCCGCCCCGAACAGGAGCCCCAAGCCCCAGGTGGCACTGAACGCGCTGAGCAGACACCAAATGACGGCGAAGATGTAGGCCGGCGGTTCACCGTCTAATTGGCCGGCAACGAGCAGGAAGATCAGGCCCAGGAGCAGGGCCAAAAGAGCCGGAAGCGCCAGCAATGCCAGCAGTCCCCGCTTCACGTACTCACGACCTCTCACGAACATGCTGAAGCCGGTCGGGCTGTAAACAATCGTGAGCGGGCGAGTAGGTAGGGAAATGGTGGAGTCGTGCACGAAGGTTTAACGTACACCGAACCACTAGTCCGCACGCGCGTCCAGCCGAATGCGCGCGCGAGCCGCGCTCTAAACTTGATGAGAATATCTGAACAGATCTAACGTGTGTTGACTGGAGGAGTCTCGCCCTCAAGCCCGAATTCGAAATCAGGAATGACCCCATGAGGCGCGTCGTATACGTACGCATGGCGGGGCTGTCCGATGAAGCCGCGATGCAAGCTTGGGCCAAGGGCTATCGCGCCCAAGGCACCGCGCAACACGCCGGCAAGCGACACATGGTGCTGGCGGACATGCGCGACATGAAGACCGTGCATCCTTCGATTGCTGCGCTGATGGGCGCGGAAATTGGTTATGCGCGCCAACACGGTGTGGTGCTGTGCGCACACATTGGACAATACCGTGCAGAAGCTGCAGGCCGCGCGCGTCGCGCGCCAAAACTCCGCTACCGACGACGTCCCGGTCGACGTCGATTCTCCGGAAGAGGCAGAACGAGTCGTGCGCGCCTACGCAAAGTACCTCGACGATGTCCGCGTCTCCGGCTCGATTCGAGACGCTTTGAGTGAGCTGAGCGCCTGAGCTCGGCCCGCGCCCGCGCCGGAAAGGCCAGGGTATGCGCGTATCTCTTTTTCGAAAGCCGAGTTTCGGGCTAGAGTGACTGGGAGTGTCCGAAGTCCTAGGCAGAGTCACGGCGCGAATGGACGTGCCACGTGGTCCTGACGTCGTGCATCGCATTCGGGTACCGCGCGCGTGGCTCGAAGCGGGCGAGGTCGTCGAGCTCGAGCTACCTCGGAACCTATCGTGCGCCGCCTGCAACGGCGGCGGCTGCGACGTCTGTGAGCGAGCCGGCGCAGTCGCTCTCCGCGGTAGAAACGAGCTGCCGGAGCTCTTGAGTGTGACTCTACCCACTCGCAAAGCAGAAGCCGATAGCGAGCTGCGCGGAGTCGTGATCCGGATTCCGGAGCAGGGCGGGCTGCCTGCGCTGGGCTTGCCCCTCCCACGCGGGATCTTGCTCTTGCGCGTCGAGCCGGCAGACGCGGCGGACCCTGGTGTATCTTTGGTCCGGCCGCCATCCATCCCGGCCGTTCTCGAGCGCGTGGCCGAGCGTGTGGCGCTTTCGTTACGCGTGCCGAAGCCGACGCAGATCCAGGCGCGTTCGATTGCCTTGGTGGTCGCGCTGGCTATTTTGCTCGGCCTCGCTGCGCTCGCATTCTGGAGGCTTCGTAGGCTAGGTTAGCCGGCATGAATCCCGTGGCGATGGCCGTCATCATCGTGAGCTTGACGACGGCGTTTGCGGTCAGCGCATGGCGCCGCTTCAACTTGCTCAAAGTCGGAGCCGCGACCTGGGAATCGCGCCTCAGTGACATTCCGAGGCGTCTGAAAATGGTTTGGACGTTCGCGTTCTACCAGAAGAAGATGCGCTACTACTTTCTGGCGGGCGTCGCGCACCAGCTGATTTTTCTCGGCTTCTTGGTGCTGCTGCTGCGGACGCTGGTGCTCTGGGGCCGGGGCTTTTTTCCGAGCTTCAATTTGTTCGTGCTCGGCCCGGAGCCCGTGCTCGGTTTGCCGCTCGGCGCGGTGTACGGGTTTCTGAAAGACGTCTTCGCGAGCCTGGTGTTGCTCGGGAGCGCGGTGTTCGTCTACTTGCGCGTCGTGCGCCCGCAGAAGCGCATGACACTCGGGGTCGAGGGCTTGCTGATCCTCGGCATCATCTCCACGATGATGCTCGCCGATCTCACGTATGACGGCGCAGGCGCGGTGCTCGCCACGCGCTTTCCGGGAGAATGCGCCCTGAATGCGCATGCCTGGTGTGACTCCATGGCGACGATCATCGCGCCCTTGGCCCGGCCCATGGTCGCCGAGGGCACGCTCAGCTTCCACCCGTCGGAGCCCGCCGGGTCGCTGTTCGCGCTGCTCTTGTCGGGCTTGGGCTCCGGAGCGCTGGTCGTGCTCGCGCACGCCGGGTTCTGGACGCACACCACGCTCGTGCTCGTGTTCGCCAACCTACTTCCGTACACGAAACACTTTCACATCATCACCGCGATCCCGAACGTGTTCCTCGGAGACACGACGCCGCGCGGGCGGCTCCGCCCGCTTGCGCCTTCGACCGAAGCGTTGATGGCAGCGGTAGAAAAGGCGACCGAGAGCGAGGATCTGCTGAGCGCGCGCATCGGCTACGCTCGCATCGAGCACTTCACTTGGAAGGACGTGCTCGATTTTTACACTTGCACCGAGTGCGGCCGTTGCTCCGACAATTGTCCGGCTTTCACCACCGGCAAAGTGCTCAGTCCAAAGCAGTTCACGCTCGACCTGCGCAATCACCTCTATGGTCGTCAGCCGGAATTTCTGGCGCTCGGCCCGAGCAACGTGCACCAGGCGACGACGCCCGCGCCCAGCGAGCCGAGCGTCGAGCCGGAAAGCAATGGGGCAGCGGCGTCCGCCGCAGCCGCCGCCAAAGCCGACGCGGCGCCCCCCGTGTACAAGCCGATCGATCTCGTCCCGAACGTGATCCACGAGGACGTGCTGTGGGCGTGCACGACGTGTCGCGCCTGTGAAGAGCAGTGTCCGGTGAACATCACGTACGTCGACAAGATCGTGCAGATGCGTCGGAATCTGGTCGTGATCAAGGGCGAATTCCCGAGTCAACTCGGCAAGCCGTTCGAAGGCATGGAGAGCAACGGCAATCCGTGGAATTTGGCGCGCGTCGATCGCGCGAGCTGGACCGAAGGGCTCGACATCAAGACCTGCGCCGAAAAACCGGACGCGGAAGTGCTGTACTGGGTGGGCTGCGCGGTCAGCTACGACGATCGCGCGAAGAAGATTGCTCGCAGCACTGCACAGCTACTCATTTTGGCCGGCGTCGATTTCGCGATCTTGGCCGAAGAGGAAACGTGCACGGGCGATCCGGCTCGCCGCGCGGGCAACGAGTATCTGTTCAGCATGCTGGCCGAGACCAACGCCGCCACATTGAACGGCTACAAGGAAAAGGGCGGCGTGCGGCGCATCATCACCACTTGTCCGCACTGCTTCAATACGCTTTCCAAGGAATATCCCGACTTCGGCGCCAAATTCGAAGTCGTACACCACACCGATTTCATGATGGAGCTGCTCGCCACGAAGAAGATCCAGCCGACCAAGCCGGTCCGCGCGCGAGTCGTTTATCACGACTCGTGCTACCTCGGCCGATACAACGACATCTACGAGCCGCCGCGCGAAATCTTGCGTCGGATTCCGGGTGTGGAGCTCTTGGAGGTCGAGGGCGCCACGCGCAACAAGGGCCTGTGTTGCGGCGCGGGCGGCGCACAGATGTTCATGGAAGAGCAAAACAACAACCGCGTGAACGTCAAGCGCACACTGCAATTGCTCGACACTGGCGCACAGACCATTGCCAGCGCTTGCCCCTTCTGCATGACGATGCTCACCGACGGCATCAAATCGCAATCGAAGGAGGAACAGGTCCGGAATATGGACGTGGTCGAAATGCTCGCGATTTCCTGCGGTGTGGCCGACGGTCCGGGCGACGCTGGTGGCGGTGACAGCACGGGAAGTGCGACGGACAAGCCCGACGGGGTCGCGGCAGAATGACGGGCAAAGCTCGGCCGGAACCGCCGAGCTTGCCTCGTACCAAAGTGCTATAGTCAGCGGCGAATGGCCATCAAGCCCAGCTTGTCCCCGACCCGACCCGAAGCGGAGCATTCTCCCTCGGCGCCTGGCGAAGTCCGCCGTCTGCAAGGCTTCGATTGTGACTTTTGTGGGCGCCATTTCGAGGGGCAGCCCGGCGGCTCAGGGCTGTTCTTGTGGACGCGCGGCGATGAATACCGCTTCGAAGAGCCGCCCCTGTGCGAAGAGTGCGCCATGCGCATCAGCATTGGCGCGGTCTTGAAGTGGGAGAGCGAAGAAGAAGAGGGCTGAGCCGCTATTGCAGCGTGGGCTCGGGCGCTTCGGACGCGCGAAGCGGCGGTAGCCGCTCGAACAGCTCGTGTGCCGCGCTTCGCAGCACGGCCGAGGCATCGCTGCTGTGCAGCACTTCGGCGAGCTCGTTGCGCGTGCACACGGCGAGCAGCGGCATGGTCATTGCGGGCGGCGAGCCCGGGTTGAACAAGACCGAAAGCCGCACGCGCGGTCGGCTGAGCCAGCGCCCATTTTGCGCGATCGCTTCCAGAACCTCGAGCCGCGCGGGGCGGCGCGCCGCCATCCGCACCACGTCGTCCTCGGTTAACCGGGGGTTTTCGAGCAGCTGTCGAATCACCAGCGGATGTGGATCACTGAGCAGCTTGTCGAAGGCGCGCCGGTTCGGACTACGCGCCAGGCTCTTGCGCTCACCAACGGTCAGCTCGCGGCCCGCCCCATAGTCCGGGACGGGCAGCTCGTGCGCTGGGCGATCGTGGACCGACGGCGGCGGCGCCCGCCGGACCAGGCGTGATAGGCTCAAGAGGTGGCGAGTCTCGGCCTGAGCGCGCAGTTGCTCGACCAGTTCGCACTCACCGAGCGAGGCAAATAGCAGGGCGACCACCAGGATGGCCTCTCGCGCCTGAGGATCGGCTCGTTCATTGTCCTCGCACAGGGCGTTCAGGATGGTCGCCCGATCATGGTCCGGTTCCCGAGCCAGAAAATCCCGCAGCCAGCCAGTGCGCAGCGCGAGATCGGGCAAAGACAGCAGGACTCGCTTGAGACGCTCGACCTCCATCATGAGGATCCCAGCGAAGGATGCGGCAAATTTGGGCCTTTGTCACGGTCCGGGGCGCTCGCCCTGCTAAGCTCCCGGAACCTTGTCGGCCCCGCCGCTCGCAACAGACGCACTGTCGGTCGCATTTCAGAAGCGCCGCCGAATGCCGGCGCGGCTGCTGTCGTTCAGCGTGCTTCTGGCGTGCGCGATCGGCGCGGGGCTCCTCGCGCGGCTCGGCACACCGTGGGCGCGCTTGCTTTCGGCTCTGTTGGTCGTGCTCGCCGTGCTGCAAGGCTTTCTGTGGCGCGCGCGGGACACGCGCGATTTCCGCGACGTGCGTCGGACGATCCGGCGCGTGCTCGTGCCCGTGGATCGCGCGCTCGGTGAACGAGCTCTGCGCGCCGCAGCGCTCGCCGAGCAAGCCGAACGCGACCCGAACGTGGGCTCGCTCGAGCTCGCGCGGCTGCATTTCGAACGTCAGTTGGCGCGCGCCTCGCTCGACGCGGTCGAACAGCACGCAGCGCGCGGCGCGAGCTGGTTGCGCGGCGCAGCCTTCGCCTTGGTGGTGCTGACCGCGCTGGCGATCGGCCGAGATCCCGCGCGCGTGTTGGAGGGGCTCGACGTGCTGATCGCCCGCCACGGCAACGCGCCCGTGCCCATGGCTTGGCTCGATTTGGTGCGCGTCACCGTCCAACCGCCCGCGTACTTGCGCAGCAGTGATCGCGCGATTTTCCCAGGTCTTGGTAGCGCCGAGGCTCAGGGCAGCACGATCGTCGTGCGCGGCGTGCCGCTCGCCGAGGGCCGGCATTTGGTCCTGAGCGACGGTCGTCGCGAAGTGCCGTTCGTCGATGACGGCGCGGGCGGGGTCGTCGCGCGCTACACGCTCAATGAAAACGCGGATCTGAGGGTGGCAGCCCGCTTCGGCGCCGTGCTGATCGCCGAGCCGGAGCAAGTGGCGGTCGAGGCCGTGCCCGACGCGGCTCCGGTGGTCGAGCTCGAGGGCGCGCCCGAGCGCGTCGAGCTGCGCGATTTCGATCGCAAGGAGCTTCGCTATCAAGCCTCGGACGATCACGGCTTGCGCGAGATCGACCTGGTCCTGCGTGCGGGCGGCCGAGAAGATCGCCGACCGCTAACGCGTCTCGACGGCGAGAAGCGGCTCGAGCGCGGCGCCTACGCCATCGAATCGAGCGACGCCTTCTTGCGGCGCACGTTCTTGCCGGTGGAAGTGAGCATCGAGGCCCGCGACGACGACACGCTAAATGGGGTAAAATGGGGCAAAAGTGCGACGGTCACGCTGCTGCCGGTACCCGTCGGCGAGCCGGAGGCAGCCCGCTACCGCTCGCTACTCGCGGCTCGCAACGCGCTTACCGATTTGCTCGCTGCCGAACTCGCCCCGCATGAGGGGGTGAGTGACGCCGAGCAGCTCAAAGCGGACACGGCGCGGACCAAAGCAGCGGCTGCCAGCCTGCGTGCGGCGCTCGACGCTCGCTACGCCGGGTTGCGCATGGCGCCGGGATTGAAAGCGTTCTTGGGCGGACAAGCCCGCGTGCTCGAACGTGCACTGCCCACGCCTGCGTCCGCCATGCACCGCACCGAAGACGTGCTCTTGGCGGTCGACGCGGCGCTCCGCGGGCTCGGCAATCGAGATGCGGAATCGGTGGCAAAGCACCTCGGCGACGCCGCCGAAGAAGCCGCCGATGGCGCTAAGCTTGCGCTCGAGACCGAGCGCCGCGACGCCGGTTTGCGCCGGCTCGAACAAGCCCTTGCCGTGCTCGATACCGGGGCTGCTCATTTGGTCGTCTTGGGTCCGCTCGGCAGGGACGTGGGCAGCGTGGCTCAGGGCGAGATCCGGCGCATCAAGCGCGGTCGCGCAGCCAGCAATTTGCTGGCCACCGAGCTCGCCGCGCGTCATCTGGCGGCTCGCTTGCGTCGCCCGAGCCCGTCCTTCAGCACCGCGGGCGGAGGCGGCGTGGAGTCGGGCTCCGGCGCGCAGAGCGGCGACGACGCGCAGCCCTCGGATGCAGACAAGAAGTTCGAGGAGCTCGTCGGGGAGCTCGAGCGCTTGGCGGAGGAGCATCAGCAAGAGCTCGACCGCGTGGATCGCACGCTCGCAGAATCGGAAAAATCGGTCGATCTCGATGATCTAAAGCAAGAGGCGCTCGAGCGCGCGCGCGCGTTGCGCGAGAAGATCGCGCGTCTGCCTCAGTTCGCCGATGATCCGACGTCGGCGCGCGCGAGCGCGGCGCTCGGGCGGGAGCACGCGGACGCCATGGCCCAGAGCGTGTCGCGACTGTCGTTGAAGGACGCCGTGGAGAGCGGCCGTCACGCAAAATCCGAGCTCGACGACGCGGCCAAAAAATCGAAAACGTCTTCCTCATTCGAATTTCTGGACGACGCAGCGCTGGCCGACGCGCGCGCCGAGCTCGACCGCGATCTCAGCTGGGCCGAAGAAGCCTTGTCCCGCGCGCAAAAGAGCGCGAGCGACAAAGCGCAGCCCGGCTTGCAGGATTCTTCTGGGCGCGAGCGCGCGCTGGCGGAGCGCGCCGCAAACCTGGCCGGCCGCGGCAATCACGGCGAAATTGCGTTGCCCGAGGATCTGGCGGAGGCGCTCGGCAAGGCCGAAGGCTTGATGCGCGACGCGTCCAAGGAGCTCGGCGCAGGCCACGGTGAACAGGGCTTGTCGCTCCAACGCGACGCGCAGCGCCTGCTCGAGCAAACGAACAACGGCCAGAGTGGCTCCGGCGAGAACGAGAGCAAAGATCAACAGCCTGCGCCGTCGTCCAAAGAACCAAACGGCTCGAAGGGCAAACAAATGCGCATGGACGCGGATGTGCCGCGCCCGGACGGCGCGGCGCGCGCGTCCGATCTGCGGCGCAGGATCTTGGAGGGCCTGGCCAAGGAGAAGAGCGGTCGGCTTTCGGATGCGGTGCGCCGCTACGCGGAGGGCTTATTGAAATGAAGCGCGCCTTCTTGCGCGGGCTCGTGCTTGCGGCGCTCGGTCTCACTACGCCCGTCGCCGCGCGCGTGGACTTCGGCCTGCAGAGCCCGGTCGAACGCGTGGCGAACGCCATCACCGAAATCGACACCCAGCGCGCAACGGAGCTGCTCGAGCACGCACACGGCGATTCTCCCGCGCTCAGCTTGGAACGGGCGCGGCTCGCCATTTACCTGGGTGAATGCGATCGCGCTCAGGCCATCCTATCCAATCCCACGCTGACAGACTCGCGCGAGGGCGCGTCGCTCGCCGAGCTCTCGAAGAGCTGCGCGGGCGCGACCGCGGCCGGCTTCGTGATCGAGGACAAGCCGCGCGGTGTTTGGCTGCGGCTGCAAGACGACGCCGATCGCGCGCTTGCCCCGTTTCTGTTCGAAGTGGCAGCGCGCGCGCGCGACACCGTGGCCAAGGAAATCGGCATCGATTTACCGCGCCCACTGCGCATCGACTTGGTGCGCGATTTGTTCTCGCTCTCCGCGGTGTCCGGCTTGCCGCTGAAAGCCGCGGAAACGACCGGCACGCTCGCCGTCGCGCGCTGGGGCCGCGTGATCATGCTCTCACCGCGCGCACCGGTGCAGGGCTACCCGTGGCAAGACACGCTGGCGCACGAGATCACGCATCTGCTCGTGACCCGCGCCACACGCGATTTTGCACCGCTCTGGATGCAGGAAGGTTTGGCCAAGCGTTTCGAAGTGCGCTGGCGCGAGCCGCGGCCCTTCGATCGTCCGGATTGGGCAGACACCGGCGCGCGCAACGCCGCGCTCGACGGCCGTTCGGTGGGCATCGACAAACTCGGCCCCTCGATCGCCATGCTGCCGACGCCGGAAGCGGCGGGCACCGCGTTTGCGGAGGTGACAAGCTTCATGCATTTTTTCATCGAGCAGAACGGTGAACCCGCGCTTCGCTTGCTGTTCGCCGATTTGCGCGGCAACGGCGCGGACGGGCCCGACGCGGCATTGCTCAGCGTGACCGGCTATGGGCTTTCGGAATGGAACCGGCGCTGGCAGCGCTTTTTGCGCGAGCCGGTCAAAGCGGCACCCGACGGCAGCGCGGCTCCGGCCCCACCGCTGCGCGCCCAACGCGAGCTCGGCCGCCGAGCGCGCCTCGCCGATCTGCTCGACGCGCGCGGCTATGGCCGCCAGTCCGCTTCCGAGGTCGAGCCGCTGTTGGCGACGGCCTCGCGCTTGCCGCAGCTCCGGGAGCGCGCGGCTCGGGGCTTGTATCGGGCCGGTGACGACACTGGTGCCGAGCGCGCACTTGGTGCAGTAACGGAAATTGACGGCCTTTATGGACCCTGGTTCGCGCTGGCCGGCCGCGGGTTCAAGCGCCGCGGTCAGCTCCCCGAGTCCGAATCCGCGTTCACGCTCGGGCTCTCGGTCGACCCGCTGTCCGAAGAAGTGGCCTGTGAGGGCTATTCCGAGACAGCGAGCCCGGGCGCTGCGACGGGAACTGGCCCAGGTGCAGCGAACGTGACAGAACCACCCTTGCCCACACGCCCCACTTGGTCAGAGCTCTGTAAAGCGGCGCGAGACGTGCCGCGTGATTGACCGGCGGGCGGGACGCGGATTACGATAATCAGCTCGAATCTCTGCGAAGTTTAAAGGATTTCCGGTGGGTCTCGCCACGTACGCTGCCGCTCAGCTCTTGCGTGCACTCCCGCGCGTCCGAATCAGTCGGGCCGTCGGTGAACTGTGCGAATTGCCGCTCTCTGCTCCCGTGTCGCGCGCGATCATGGGCGTCTATTCACGCGCGTATCGCGTGAACTTGGAGGAGGCGGTGCCACTGCCCGGACCTTATCCGAGCTTCGACGCGTTCTTCACGCGCCCACTCAAAGAGGGAGCGCGTCAGGTCAGCTCGGACGCGGTCGTCTGCCCAGCTGACGGCAAGTTGTCGTCGTGCGGGCGGGTCGATTCCGGCTCGCGCATTTTCGTCAAGGGGCAGCACTACGATGTAGGTGAATTGATCGGCGACGCGCGCGACGCCGCTCGTTACAGCGGCGGTGAGTTCGCGGTCGTGTATTTGGCGCCCGGGGACTACCATCGAGTGCATTCGCCGGTCGACGGCGAGGTCACTCTGGTGCGCGGCATGCCTGGCGATCTTTTTCCCGTAAATTCGATCGGCGAGCGCCACATTCCGCAGCTCTTCGTGCGCAATCATCGAGCTGCGATCGTGATCGACACGCGCGGGCTTGGGCGCGTGACCGTGGTCATGGTCGGCGCGGTGATCGTCGGCCGCATCACGTTGACGGCCTTGCCAGGGCAGCCTTCGGCCCCGGCTGGCGTACACTCTGTCAGTCCACCGGTGCCGGTCACTCGCGGCAGCGAAATCGGCATGTTCCATCTCGGTTCGACCGCCGTGGTCTTACTCGAGCCCGGCGTGAGCGTAGGTCGTCCGCTCGGCAAAGTGCGCTACGGCGAATCCTTGTTGAGAGCTGGATGACGATCGATAATTCGGATGACACGGCGCGCATGAGCGCAAAAAATCCGGTCGAACCGCCGGGCTCCGCCGAGCAAGGTCTGGCGCTCGAGACCACGTCGTCGGTGCGGGTCACGACCGAAGTGCAAGAAGACGTCGATCTGAGCGAGCTCGAGGCCTCTGTCCCCGCGCCGGATCTCGCGCCCAGGCACGATTCGGTGACGCCGACTTCGCGCAAGCTCGCGCCCCCACCGAAGCCGCGGCGCGAGCCCGGGTCGACCTCGAATCCGCCGTCGATGCGTCCGGCGGGTGACGGCGGATTGGAGAGCGCGTTTGCCGCGAACGCGCTCAAGGCTCCGATCGCGCCGACCATTTCCTACGCCGCTGGCGAGACGAGCCCGAAGAACGAAGTCAAAGCCGAGAGCGTCAGCCCGGCGAGCGGCGCCGAGCCCGTACCGATGCTGACTCCGGTGCCGGGTGCTGCGCCGCTCAGCTCACCGCCGCCCATCCCCCGCCGTCGTTCGAACCCGGGGCTGGCCGAGGCCGAAGACCCGAGCGCGACGCGCTCGCCGTCTGATCCCGCCCTCGGCCGCTCGCCCTCGACTCTGCCGGAGGAGGCACCGCGGCCGATCAGCGCGGAAGGCTCGCTGAAATCAGTGGTCAGTCCGCCGCGCCCGGTGGCAGCGCCACCGCGTCCGGATTCGAGTCCACCGGGGGCGCGTCCAGCGTCCGTTCCTCCGCCTGCGCGCGCGGAAAGCGAGCCGCCCGCGTCGGCCGCGCCCAGCTCGTCGCCACCGCCTTCGTCTTCGGCCATCTTCGCCATGCGCATCATCGCGGTCGGTGAATCGCATCCCCCGCCGCCGGTGCTCGCCGATCACTCCGCGGATCCGACGGCTTACCCCGCTGCGCTCGGGACACGTCGCAGCTCGCGTCCTGCGCCGGCCGAGCCGGAAGCCGCTCCGCCTGCTCCACCTGCTCCGAGGGCGCCGCTCGATTCTGCGCCGGAGATAGCGGAGGTCGCGGTCGCCGCGCCGGAGAGCGAAGCGGCCACCGTTGCCGTTCCTGCCGTCGCGCCGGTCGCGCCCGCGTCGACGCCGCTTGCCGCTGCGCCGATCGCCGTGCTCGCCAGCCTGGCCGCGGTTTCCCCGGACGAGGTGACCGAAGAGCTCTCGGACGAGGACGTTTCGCCGGATTCGGGCGAGAAAAAAACCAGCCCCGATCCCGACGTCGAAGAGCTCGGTCGCGAGGACGCCATCTCCGTGCCGCCGGAAGAGCTCGCCGCATTGCAAGCGCAAGCTCAGGCGAAGGCCGACGCCAAGCCGCCGCCACCACCGAAGCGCGCTGCCGGTCCGCCTTCGGTGCCTGCCGTCGATCCCGCGCTCGTCACGGCCTCGGCGCCGCCGCCCACTCCAGATCCCGCCGCCGCCAAGGCCGCGCAACGCGCAAAAACGCGTCAGCCCTGGTGGGAGGATCTGTTCAACGAAGATTTCATGCGCGCGAGCGCCAAAGTGAGCGACGAGCAGGTGCGGCGCGAAGTCACCTTCATCGAAGACTCATTGGGCGTCGCTGCCGGCGGGGTCGTGCTCGATCTCGGCTGCGGCTCGGGCCACCACGCGGTCGAGTTCGCGAGCCGCGGCTACGGCGTCGTGGGCTATGACTTGTCGCTGTATCAACTCGCACTCGCCGCCGACGTCGCCCAAGAGCGCAGCCAGAAAATCAATTTTCTGCAAGGCGACATGCGCGAGATGGCGTTCGAAGAAATGTTCGACGGCGTGTTCTGCTGGAACACGACCTTCGGCTACTTCGAGGAAGACAAGAACCTCGCCGTCGCGCAGCGCGTGTTCCGCGCCTTACGCCCCGGCGGCATGTTCTTGATTGACGTGCTCAACCGCGATTTTGCGGCCGCCTCTTCGCCGCAACAAGTCTGGTACGAGGGCGACTCTTGCGTCTGTATGGACGACATGAGCGTCGACTACATCTCCAGCCGTCTGCGCGTGAAGCGCTCGATCATCCTCGACGACGGTCGCACGAAAGAGTCGCTCTTTTCGCTCCGACTCTACTCACTGCACGAGCTCGGCAAATTGCTGCACGAGGTCGGCTTTCGGGTCACCGAGGCGAGCGGGCATCCGGCCACGCCAGGCGTGTTCTTCGGCCCGAATTCGCCGCGCATCATCATGCTCGCGCAGCGACCCTGAAGCGGCGCTTCGATTTTGGGGTTGATGGTCACGCGCCACGCCGCTCCTCGGCCTAGCCTTCGGCGTCGCGTTCCGCTTCCCTCACGCTGAACGGAGCTTTCCGCTCACTTGCACGTCACGTGCAGCCCGCCGCCTTGCTCCACGCATTTGCAGCCGCTGCCGAGCGCGCCCGTCACACACACGCAGCTCGACTTCTGCGCGCACTGCGGCAGCCAGCTGCACGCCGGCCCACCGCTGACCGATTCGTCACAATACCAGCCGGTCGGGCACAAGCCGGTTCCACACGCGCTGCACGTGCCATCGTCACAAGAAGATCGCGGAGCCTCGCTCGCTTCTTCGGCCGGGGAATCGTCTTCGACCGCGTCTTCACCCGGTTTTTCGCGAGTGGCCTCGTGAGCGGTGGCGGGCGAGGCATTGCTGCTGGTCGCGCCACCGCCACACGCGCCGAGGCTGAGCAGACCCGCAGCGCAGACAAGCAAAATTCCCGGCAGATATTTCAAGGAAGCTCCCACGCCCTCCACGTATACGTCCCCGCGTACGCGGGCTACAAGCGTTTCTGTGGATCTCGCGTCAGCCCTCGCCGAGCGCCTGCCCGATCTGCGCATCAGTCAGCGTAGCCCGGATTTAGCGCACGCCGCGCGTGACCTCTGGCCGCGCCACCTGGTCGATATTCAGAGCGGCCAATTGCCGTCCAACCGTCCCGGAGCCGTGGTTTGGCCCGAGCGCGCCGAGCAGATCGTGCGCCTGCTCGAACTCGCGCGAGCCGAAGGGTTTCAGGTTGTGCCGTTCGGGGCGGGCAGCGGCGTGTGTGGTGGCATCCTGCCGGGCGAGCGCACGGTGATCGTCGACTCGAAGCGGCTGCTCGATTTTCGCGTCGATGAACAGGCTCCGGTCGTGCACGCGGGCGCCGGTGTGCTCGGCATCGATCTCGAAACGCGGCTCGAGAAGCTCGGTTACACCGCGGGTCATTTTCCGTCGAGCATCGTGTGCTCGACCGTGGGCGGCTGGGCTGCCGCGCGCGGTGCCGGTCAGTGCTCGAGCCGCTACGGCAAGATCGAGGACATGGTTTCAGAGCTCGAGTGCGTGCTCGGCACGGGCGACTCCGTGACCATGCGCCGCCGCCGCTCCGGTCCGGATCTGGTGCCGCTCGTCGTCGGTAGCGAAGGCACGCTCGGTTTCATCACACAGGTGACGCTTCGGCTACATCCGGCGCCGCGGGCGCGGCGTTTTCTCGCGTACTCCTGCGCCAGCATCGAGCGCGGGTTCGACGTCCTGCGCAGCCTGATGCAAGCCGGTTTGCGTCCGGAAGTCGCCCGCCTCTACGATCCGATCGATTCGGTGCTGCTCGGCCAAAGCTCGGACGCCAAAAAGGCGCCCAAGCGCCGCAGCGCGCTCGGCGCGCGCGCATTTGGGCTGGCCGCGCGGCGTGCCCTCGCTCACCCGCGCTTTTTGCAGCGCGCGATCGAGGCGCTCGAAGGCAACGTGCTCGGCGGCGCCACGCTGCTCTTGATCTTCGAGGGCACCTCCGCCCAAGCGGACCACGACGCCGAGCGTGCCGCGTCCTTGTGCGCGCGCGCCGGTGCACGCTCGCTCGGCGAAGGCCCCGCCCGCGCCTGGCTCGCGCACCGCTATAGCGTGAGCTTTCGCCAGTCCTCCGCGTTTCGGCTCGGCGCCGTCACCGACACGATGGAGGTGGCAGCGCCCTGGTCGAAGCTCGAGGCAGTGTACGGAAGCGTGCGCGCGGCGCTCTCCGAGCACGCGCTGGTGATGGCGCACTTGAGTCACGCTTATCCCGACGGCTGCAGCATCTATTTCACCTTTTCCGCGCTGGGCGCGACGGGTGGGCGCGCCGTCGATCGCTACGACGCGGCCTGGCGTGCAGGACTCGGCGCAGCTCTCGCTGCAGGCGCCAATTTGAGTCACCACCACGGGGTCGGGCGCAGCAAGGCCGCTCGACTGGCGGCCGAGCTCGGTCAGGGAACCGAGCTCTTGAATCGCCTCCGCCACGGCTGGGACCCCGCGGGGTTATTCAACCCAGGCGCGCTCAGCGCGCCATTTTCGGTGTCGCCCGCGCTCGCTCGCCACGGCCGCCCGCCGCTCGTGCTCGACGAGCAGTCGCTGCTCGCCGAAGTAGACGCCGAGCTTTCACTCGGCACACTGGAAGCGCTCTTGTCGCGGCGCGGGCTCACGCTCGGCGTCGACGCGACGGTCGATTGGTCCGAGTCCGTCGGCGCCTGGTTGGGCCGCGGCTTTCCGGGGGCTCGCGATCCCTTCGCCGATCCCGTAGCGTCGCGGGTCGCCGGCTTCGAGGCGCTTGCCGGCGGAGTACAAGCTCGAGTTCGCGCCGCGCCCCGTCGCGCGACGGGACCGGATCTGTCGGCGCTCTTCGTCGGCACGCGCGGCGAGGTGGGCACGGTCGAGCGCGTGACGCTCGCAATCCAAAAGCTCGGTGCGCCGCAAGCGCACACCGAGGCATTCCGCTGGCCGCGCGATCCGGCGCTCAGCGCCGCCGAAGCGCGTGCCTTCGAGCTGGCCAAGCGCGCGGTTCGCTCGAGCTAGCCGGTCGAGTCCCTGTGCCGAGCTGAGCCACCCCCACGGACCGCCGCGCGGCACAAGTGCCGGTTATTCCGGCAAATCGCGAGCTCGAGGGCTGGCTCGAGTCTTGCTTTTGCGTCGCTCCGCCTACGGCGGGTCTAGCTAGGCGAATTGGGAGAGATGAAATGAAAAAAATGTCACGACGATTCAGCGTGCTTTGCTTGGCGGCTGCGGGCGCAAGCATTGCTGCTTGCGGCAGCTCGGCGGAGCCGGCGCGCGAAGGCGCTCTCGGGCAGCTCGCGCTCCCGCTCACGACTCAGGGGCCATCCGGCGTCACTTATCATTTGCGACACGCAAGCTTCGTCATCCGCTCGAACTCTTATTACTACGAGGACTCTGCCGGCGCAGGCAACAGCACCGGTCCGGTCACGGTGAACAGCGATGATCAGCCGGACGCCAAATCGCTCAGCGTGTCTTTGGAGCAAGGGACTTACACCGTGCAACTCTTGCCCGGTTGGAGCTTCGAAAAAGATGGGCCGAACGGCCCCGAGGCGGTCGTTGCCACACTGCTTTCGAACGCCAATCAATGGGTCTGGATTTCGCCGCAATCGACGAGCTGGGCGGAGTATCAATTCGGCATCGGCGATCGAGCGATTTGGCTGAACGGCAAGCTCAACATCGACATCACGGTCTACGAAACGCCGAGCCAATACTACGGCGGCGCGGGGGACACCGGCGTGGGTGGCGCCACGACGGCCGCCGGCGGTGCGTCCGACTTTTGAGTGCTGGTGACGAGCTACTCCGGCGCGATCGGGCTTCGCGTCGGAGTGGCGGCCAAGAGATCGCTCGGCAGATTCAGGTTTTGAGTCAGCCGCTGGAGCGCGTTTTCGACCAGCTCACGATCCTCGGCTTCGACCTGACCGGTGCCCGCGCGGGCGAGCGCAAAGCGCAGCGTTGCGGCTTCCAAGCGCGAGAGCGCCGCGGTGCGCGAAAAACCGAGCTCTTCCACGCGATAGCGGAGCAGCACTTGGCCGTCGTCCATCACTTGCTCACCGACTATTTCCGCCTTCACGCGGCCAGTGCCGCTCAATTGCCGGATGATGCCGCGCACGCGCGACGCGCGGCGCCTGACTTTGAGCGCCGCCGGATTCTCGAACAGCGCAAAGAACCGATTGCGCGCGAAGGCCGTGGGCACGAGCGTGAGCGCGCAGAGCAGGGCGTCGAGATCGACGTTTGGCTTGGGCGCAGCGCGCGTCACTGGCGAACCGAGCCGCCGCCGAGGCCTACGCTTTCCGGGTTCTTGTGCGCTTCGAGCAGCGCTGCTTGATGAAATGAGCCGACCGCGTCGAGCAGCTCGGTCAGATCGCCATCCATCACGCGATCGAGCTTGTACAGCGTCAAGCCGACGCGGTGATCGGTCAGGCGATTCTGCGGGAAATTGTAGGTCCGGATCTTCTCCGAGCGGTCGCCGGCTTTGACCATGCCGCGACGCTCGTCGCGAATGGCCGAGTCTTGTTTTTCCTGCTCGATCTCGAGCAAGCGGCTGCGTAGGATTTTCAGGCCCTTGGCCTTGTTCTTGATTTGGCTGCGCTCGTCCTGGCAGCGCACGACCATGCCCGTCGGCAAATGGGTGATTTGCACGGAGCTGTTGGTGGTGTTCACGCCTTGCCCACCAGGGCCCCCGGAGGCCGCGATGTCGAAGCGCAGATCTTTGTCGTCGATCACGAGCTCCACGTCTTCCGCTTCGGGCAAGACAGCGACCGTGGCGGTCGAGGTGTGGATGCGGCCCTGCGCTTCGGTCGCTGGCACGCGCTGCACGCGGTGCACGCCGCCCTCGTATTTGAGGCTGGAAAACACGCGGTTGCCCGTGATGAGCACGATCACTTCCTTGAGCCCGCCCGCGGCGGCCTCACTGCTCGACAAGAGCTCGATCTTCCAGCCGCGCGTCTCGGCATAGCGGCTGTACATGCGAAATAGATCCGCCGCGAACAAGGCCGCCTCTTCACCGCCCGTGCCGGCGCGGATCTCGAGCAGCGTGTTTTTTTCGTCGTTCGGATCCTTCGGCAAGAGCAAGACGAAGATGCGTTGCTCCAGGCTCTCGAGCTTGGCTTCGAGCTCGGGCAGCTCTTGTTTCACGAGCGGACCGAGCTCCGGATCGCTCAGCGCCTCGCGATCTTCTGCCACGTGCTTTTCGATCGCGCGCCACTCTTGGAAGGCCTCCACGATCCCGGACAGCCCGCTCCGCTCACGATTGAACGAGTTGAGCTTTTGCGGGTCAGCGAACACCTTCGGATCGCACAAGAGCTGATCCAGCTCCGCGTAGCGCCGAACGATCGACTCGAGCTTACCAACCGGGATCATGTCGCCGGGACGGAGGCGCGAGTCAGTGTCGAGAAGTCATCGTACGTTCGCTCGCTGGTAAACTCGGGCGACGTGCCCTGCTGCTCGCGTTCGAGCGTGACCAACAAGGCCGACAATGCGACCTCGAGCTGACGATCGTCCGGCTCAATCGTCGTGATCTTTTGCACCAAGAAACCCGGCCAGAGCAGGATTTGCCCGGGGCCGCGGGTGCAATACTTCGCCAGCACGCGCTGCAGCTCGAAGGTGAGCGCGGCGATGAACGGCAAAAACGGCAACTTGAACGCGAAGAACAACAAGTTGTCGACCAATTCGCCAGCGCCAAAATGCGGCAGGAGCGGCCCCAACGCGCTGAACACGAAGATCGAAACGAGGGCAACCATGACGATGAATGTCGTGCCGCAACGTGGATGCAACGTGGTCTTGGGGCGTGCGTTCTCGAGCGTGAGCGCTTGCCCGGACTCGTACGTGTAAATCGATTTGTGCTCGGCGCCGTGATATTGAAACACGCGGTAAATCTCGGGGATGCGCCGGATCACGAGCATGTAGCCAATCAAGATCGTAAGCTTTGCGCCAGCGGTCAAAAACTGAAAGCCGACGTCGCGGATGTCGAGCCCAAGGCCCAACACGTGGTTGGCCCCTTTGGCAACCGCCTGCGGCAGTGCGACGAACACGCCGATCGCGAACACTGCCGAAAGCATGCCCAGAAAGCGCTTCTTCGGCTCGCCTTCCGGCG
>Ga0207667_10001630_pt1 | contig 28251 bp, 22 predicted proteins | sample KBSCornC52_FD_184301 | JGI IMG/M metagenome (GOLD analysis project Ga0207667, IMG submission 184301) | Corn rhizosphere microbial communities from Kellogg Biological Station, Michigan, USA - KBS Corn C5-2 (SPAdes) (version 2) | ecosystem: Host-associated > Plants > Roots > Rhizosphere > Soil ...
TCATCTACGTGCCGCCGGCGGGCGCCGCCGCCGCGATCTGGGAAGCCGTCGAGGCCGACCTGGACCTGGTGGTCTGCATCACCGAAGGCATCCCCGTGCGCGACATGCTGATGGTGCGCAACAAGATGAAGGCCAAGGAAGCCGCCGGCGGCAAGAAGACCCTGCTGCTGGGCCCGAACTGCCCCGGCCTGATCACGCCCGACGAGATCAAGATCGGCATCATGCCGGGCCACATCCATCGCAAGGGCCGCATCGGCGTCGTCTCGCGCTCCGGCACGCTCACGTACGAAGCGGTCGCGCAGCTGACCGAGATCGGCCTGGGCCAGTCGTCGGCGGTGGGCATCGGCGGCGACCCGATCAACGGCCTGAAGCACATCGACGTGATGAAGGCGTTCAACGACGATCCGGAGACCGACGCCGTCATCATGATCGGCGAGATCGGCGGCCCCGACGAGGCGGAAGCCGCGCGCTGGTGCAAGGCCAACATGCGCAAGCCGATCGTGGGCTTCATCGCGGGCGTCACTGCCCCCCCGGGCAAGCGCATGGGCCACGCCGGCGCGCTGATCTCCGGCGGTGCCGACACGGCCGACGCCAAGCTCGCGATCATGGAAGAGTGCGGCTTCACGGTCACGCGCAATCCGTCCGAGATGGCCAAGCTGCTCAAGGCGATGCTCTGAGCACGGGACGTCCCGCCCGAGGATCGTCGCGGGCAGGGCGGCCTCGCTCCGGAGCGGCCGCGCGCCGCGGCCGCCACGCACGGAGTTGCAACCGGCCGTTTCGCACGCAACGCGCACGAAACTGAACGGAAGCTTGCCGGCCGCGGGTAGACTGCTGGCCGGCACGGCAAGGGAGCCCTCGGGCTCCCTTTTCTTTGCCCCGCGCCCCGTCCGCCCACACGCCACACTCCGCCCGAGCGATCTTGGACCTCCTGCTGACCCCCGCCTTCTGGGCCGCCCTCGGCTCCATCATCCTGGCCAACGTGCTGCTGTCGGGTGACAACGCCGTCGTCATCGCGATGGCCGCGCGCGGCTTGCCGGCCAGCCAGCAGAAGAAGGCCATCGTGTTCGGCAGCGGTGCCGCGATCCTGATGCGGATCGTGCTGACGCTGATCGCCGTGAGGATGCTGGGCCTGCCCTGGCTCAAGCTCGTGGGTGGCCTCGCCCTGCTGTGGATCGGTGCCAACCTGATGTCCGAAGAGGAGGAGCAGCACGACCAGGAGGCCAAGCCGATCGGCATCGGCGCCGCGGTGCGCACCATCCTCGTGGCCGACCTGGTGATGAGCCTGGACAACGTGCTGGCCGTCGCTGCGGCCGCGCAGGGCAACACACCGCTGCTGGTCATCGGCCTGGCGGTCAGCATCCCGCTCATCGTCTTCGGCAGCACCCTCATCCTGAAGGTGATGGATCGCTTTCCCGTCATCATCGTCGCCGGCGCGGCGCTGCTGGGCTGGCTGGCCGGCGAGATGATGCTCACCGACCCGGCGATCCCGCCGCGCCTGGGCGAGCCGTCGGAGAACGCCGTGCGCATCGCCGGCGTCGTGGGCGCGATCCTCGTCGTGATCGCCGGCAAGCTGCTGCAAAGACGCGCGAAGTCGCGCGCCCGACCGGGCGGGCGCGCGTAGGAGCGCGTGACGAAAGCCCGCATTGAGCGCGGCCATGAATATCGGTGGGTTGACGGGCGCGCCGACTGCCGACACTCTGTCAGGATGCCCCGTTCCTCGCTCCCCAAGCCCGCGCCGTCGCCCTCGGCGGCGCCGCCGGCGTGGTTCCGCTTGAAACGCATGTTCGGCCTGAAGGCCGAACAGCCTGGTGCCCCCGGCGCGCATCTCCAGGTGCCCCGGATCGGCCCCGCCGCCGCCATGCCCAAGGTGACCGACTACGCGCTGCAGCACGTCATCGCCCGCAGCGACCGCGCCACCATCTACCAGGCCAGCGACCGCGTCACGGGAAGCCTGATTGCGCTGAAGACGGTGCGCATCGGCAGCGCCAGCGACACCGATCGCGGCCTGTGGCGCGAGCGCTTCCTGCGCGAGGCCGAGGCCGCCGCGCGCCTCAAGCACGAGTACATCGTCGCCGTGCATGCCGGCGGCGTGCAGGGCGAGGGCGATGCCACCACCGGCTGGCTGGCGATGGAGTGGGTGCACGGCACGGACATGTCGCGCTATGCCAGCGCCAGCCGCATGCTGCCCGAGGGCGTCGTCGTGGGCATCTGCCAGCGCGTGGCGCTGGCGCTCGACCTGGCGCACCGCTCGGGCATCGTCCATCGCGACATCAAGCCGTCCAACATCCTGTTCGACCCGACTACGGGCACGGTCAAGGTCACCGATTTCGGCTCCGCCCGCGTCGCCGACACCGCGGCCACGCGCAGCGGCGTGATGCTGGGGACGCCGGCCTACATGGCCCCCGAACAGCTGGCGGGCGCGGACGCCACGCCGCAGTGCGACCTGTACGCGCTGGGCGTGCTGCTGTTCGAGCTGCTCGTCGGCCGTCGCCCCTTCGAGTCCGATTCCATGGGGGACCTGCTCGCGCGCATCGCCCACCAGGACGCCCCGCGCGTGCGCGACCTGCGCCCGGAACTGCCGCCGCTGCTGGACGACGTGGTCGCCCGCCTGCTGGCCAAGAGCCCGGGCCTGCGCCAGGAAAGTGCCCGCCAGGTGGCGCTCGAACTGCGGCTCGCGCGCCAGCAGTGCGCCGCTGCGGCGCCCGGAAGCGCCGCCGCCGAATGGCCCGATACCGTCTCCGGAGACGATCCCCTGCATGAGTTGACGGCATCTTCGCCATTCCAAGGCACAATCGCCAGCTGATTAGCGCGAACCAGCGCTTCGCCGCACCCTGCCGTCCTCATGATTCTTGAGTTCTTCAGCGTTACCGACACCGGCCGTGCGCGCCGCAACAACGAAGACTCCGTAGCGGTCGACGAAGCGGGGCGGATCGCCGTGCTGGCCGATGGCATGGGCGGCTACAACGCCGGCGAAGTCGCGAGCGGCATGGCCTCGGAGCGCGTCAAGGGCGAGCTCGGCCAGCGGCTGAAGGGCCTGGGTCCCACGCCCAACGAGGGCGAGATGAAGACGGCCCTGCTCGACGCCGTCGACAGCGCCAACCGCGAGGTCTACGACGCCGCCATGTCGCACCCCGAATACGCGGGCATGGGAACCACGCTCGTGGTGGCCGTCTACCGGGGCGAGCGCCTCTGGCTGGGCCACATCGGGGATTCCCGCGGCTACCGCTTCCGCAACGGCCACCTCGAGCAGCTCACCCGCGACCATTCGCTGCTGCAGGAGCAGATCGACGCCGGGCTGATCACGGCGGAGCAGGCGGCCTACTCCATGCACAAGAATCTCGTTACACGTGCGGTGGGCGTGGACGAACTGGTCGACCTCGAAATACACGATTATCCGGTCGAGCCGGGAGATCTCCTGTTGATGTGCTCCGACGGCCTGTCCGATATGCTCTCCGACGAGCAGATCGAGCAGCTGTTGCGCACCAACGACAGCCTCCCGGCAGCGGGTACGATGCTGGTTCAGGCCGCCAACGCCGCTGGAGGGCGCGATAATATCGCGGTGATATTGGCTCGGGCCAAGGCGGGCAACCAGGGTTTCGGCAAGTCCTGGTGGTCGTTCTGGCGGTGACAGGCCCGGTCTTCGACCACCGGACGATGAATTAAAAAGAGCGCTGCGGCGTTTCCGACAAGCGGACAAATACGCCGCGAGAGAAACTGAGGTTTTCAATGGGCAAACTCGTCGTCTCGCTCGATAACGTCGTGATCAAGGAATTCCAGATCACGAAGGAGCGCACAACGCTCGGCCGCCGGCCGTACAACGACATCGTCATCGACAACCTCGCTGTCAGCGGCGAGCACGCGGTGCTCACGGCCGCGCAGTCGGATGTCTACATCGAAGACCTGAACAGCACCAACGGCACCTACATCAACGGCAAGGCCGTCAAGAAGCAGCTGCTGTCCAACAACGACGTCGTCGAGGTCGGCAAGTACCGCATCAAGTTCCTGGCCGAGGAGGCCGAGGACTACGAGAAGACGATGATCCTGCGCCCGGGCGCGTTCGGCCGCGCGCCGGGCGCCGTGCCGCCGGGTGCGCCCGGCTCTGCCGCCGCGGCCACGCCGGCGGCCGCCGGCCCGGCTTCCATCAAGGTGCTCAACGGCGGCGCTGCCGGCCGTGAAGTGCTGCTGACCAAGGTCGTCACCACGGTCGGCAAGCCGGGCGTGCAGGTGGCCTCCGTCACCAAGCGCCCGGGCGGCTACGTCCTGTCGCATGTCGAAGGCTCGCGCCGCCCCAACGTCAACGGCCAGCCCGTCGGCGAGGAGGCGATCTCCCTGAAGCACGGCGACATCATCGACCTGGCCGGCACCCAGATGCAGTTCGTGCAGAACTAGCGCTTCCAGAACGCGGCGCGGGCCCCGCGCCCGACCGCGAACCGGCGCGCGAGCGCCGCACGCGCTCCCGCCCGGCCGCCATTCGGCCGCGCCGACATCGTTCCGGCACCCGATGCCCGGCGCCGCGCGCCGACGCCGCGATGGCGTTGCCGGAGGGCGCGCCCGAGCTCGAAGGGGCCCCGGATGGCCTCCGGGCCGCGCAGGCCGATGCTCGCGACGAGCTCGATGGGTCGCGTCAAGGGATGCGCCCCCCGCCGGCGACGGAGTCACGGCCGTTGTCCCTGCCGGGGGCGGCGACGTCGAGTGCGGGCCGCGATTCCGCGGAGGAAATCACGGCCTTTCATGAACAACTTGGCCTTTGGCGCCTTGCACGCGATGCCCTGCGCGGGCACCATGGCAACGGGTCGCCGCCGGTCATCCCGCCGGACGCGCGCACGGTCGCTCTCGCGCGACTGGCCGGGTTGCTCGACGCCCGGCCGGCCGCGCCGGCGTTGCGGGCGCCGGCGGCCCACCGGCTGGCCGCGCTGGCGGCCGGGGCGGCCCAAGAACAAGACCTTCCCCGTTGACACTCCCGCGTCCACCCTCCGGCGTGATCCCCGCATGAAAATCCAGGTCCTCGGCTGCTCCGGGTCGATCGCGCGCGACTGCCGCACGACGAGCTTCCTGCTCGACGCGGACGTGCTGATCGACGCCGGCACCGGCGTCGGCGATCTCTCGCTCGACGCGCTGGAGCGCATCGACCATATCCTGCTCACCCACTCGCACCTGGACCACGTGCTGGGCGTGCCGCTGCTGGCCGACAGCGTGCTGCGGCGGCGCCAGGCGCGCGGCGCCGCGCCGATCGAGGTGCATGCGCTGCCCGAGACGCTCGCCGTCCTGCGCGAGCACCTGTTCAACAACCAGCTCTGGCCCGACTTCACGCGCCTGCCCACCGCCGAGTACCCGGTGCTGCGCTTCGTGCCGTTCGATGTCGGCGACGTGCTCGACCTCGGTGGCCGGCGCATCGAGGTCCTGAGCGCGCGCCATTCGGTGCCGGCCTGCGGCTTTGCCGTGCACGGCCCGACCGGCGGCCGCGGCGCCTGGGTCTTCAGTGGCGACACCGGCCCCAACCCGGCGTTCTGGGAGCGACTCGCGCAGTTCCCGGTGGCGCACGTGGTCATCGAGACGGCCTTCAGCGAGCCGGAATGCCGCCTGGCCAAGGCCAGCGGCCACCATTGCCCCAGTTCGCTGGCGGGCGAGCTCGCGGGCGCGCCGGCCGACGCGCGCATCTACATCACGCACATCAAGCCGGGCGAGATCGATGCCGTGATGGCCGGCCTGCGCGCGCTCAAGCAGGAGCGTCCGTTGATGGAGCTGCTCAAGGGCGACAGCTTCGAGCTCGCCTGAAGCACTGATCATCCGGTCAGTACTGCGCGGCACGCCTGTGCCTGTCGGGGCGCCACGATTCCGCGCCGGTTTCCGGCCTTAAGTCACGCCATGACACAAGTGAAAGTCTCGCGGCAGGCCAAACCTTCGCCAGAATGCCGACAGGCAAACGACAGCTAGTCATTCCCGTCACACCGTCCCTCCCGGAGTCCTCCATGAAGCGTAGCGTCCAACAGGGTTTCACCCTCATCGAACTGATGATCGTCGTCGCGATCATCGGCATCCTCGCCGCGGTCGCCTTGCCGGCGTACCAGACCTACACGGTCAAGGCCAAGATGTCCGAGGTCGTCCTGGCTGCGTCGCAGTGCCGCACGACGGTGACCGAGGTCTACCAGACCGGCACGTCGGCGCCCGCCGCCAACAGCTGGGGCTGCGAGACCACGTCGGCCTCCAGCCGCTACGTCAAGAGCGTGACGACCGACGGCAATGGCGCCATCACGGTGACGCTGTCGAGCGACCCGTCGCTGCCGTCGGCCATCACGGGTGACGTCCTGACGCTGACGCCGGAAAGTTCGTCCAACGCGGTCTACAACACCGCCACCGCCGGCGTCCTTGGCGCCACGCAGATCTACAAGTGGGTCTGTGGCGCGACCGCTGCCCCGGGCGCGACCTCGACGAACCTGGTCAAGTACCTGCCGGGCTCCTGCCGCGGCTGATCACCACGTGCCGGTCGGTGGAAAAAAGGGCGCCAATGGCGCCCTTTTTCTTCGTCTACTTCTTGGCACCAGAACGACAATTCAGGCTCCGATCGAGACGAAGTGACGAAATTTGTCAGTCCCGGCCATGCAATGGCCGGAACCGTCAGGCAGCACTGACACGGTGCGTCACATGCCGTGCATAAGTCACGCTCATTTCGACCGGAATGGCAGGTCCCGGGCTGGCATGGCATTCGCATACAGCCTGACCGCGAATGTTCCCTTCGACTTCCAGTCGTTCCCAGTCCCCTTCCCAGGAGTTTCAAATGAAGCGCACCGTCCAACAGGGTTTCACCCTCATCGAACTGATGATCGTCGTCGCGATCATCGGCATCCTCGCCGCCGTCGCCCTGCCGGCCTACCAGACGTACACCGTCAAGGCCAAGATGTCCGAAGTCGTGCTGGCTGCCTCGCAGTGCCGCACCACGGTGACCGAGGTCTACCAGACCGGCACGTCGGCGCCCGTCGCCAACAGCTGGGGCTGCGAAACGACGTCGGCCTCCAGCCGCTACGTCAAGAGCGTGACGACCGACGGCAATGGCGCCATCACGGTGACGCTGTCGAACGACACGTCGCTGCCGTCGGCCATCACGGGTGACGTCCTGACGCTGACGCCGGAAGATTCGGGCAACGCCGTCTACAACACCGGCACCGCCGGCGTCGTGGGCGCCACGCAAGTCTACAAGTGGGTTTGCGGCGCGACCGCTGCCCCGGGCGCGACCTCGACGAACCTGGTCAAGTACCTGCCGGGTTCGTGCCGCGGCTAATTTCAGGCGTCGCCTGAAGATCGAAAGAGGTGCCTCGGCACCTCTTTTTCATTGGCGGCTACCGGGCCGCCGTCGCGCTGGCGGCCGCGGTCGCCGCCCGCGCGCCGGAACCGACGACAATGGCTCGGTTGGCGCACTGGAGTGCAGATGATTGAACTGTCGGTCGTTGTCCCGACCTACAACGAGCGGCCCAATGTCGCAGAGCTGGTACGACGCCTGGATGCGGCGCTGCAGGGTGTCCGCTGGGAGGCCGTGTTCGTCGACGACGACTCCCCCGACGGCACCGCCGACGCCGTGCGCGCGCTCGCATCGGCCGATCCGCGCGTGCGCTGCATCCATCGGCTGGGGCGGCGCGGCCTGTCCCGCGCGGTCATCGAAGGCGTGCTGAGCACGGCCGCGCCCGTCTTCGCCGTCATCGACGCCGACCTGCAGCATGACGAGACGGTGCTGCCCGCCATGCTCGGCCGCCTGCACGGCGAGGGTGACGAGGCCGCGGCCGACGTCGTCGTCGCCAGCCGCTACATCGCCGGCGGCAGCCTCGAGGGCTGGGATGCCGAGCGCGCCCGCATGAGCCGCCTGGCCACCGCGCTGGCCAACCGCATGGTGCCCACCGGCCTGACCGATCCGATGAGCGGCTTTTTCCTGATGCGCCGCGAGACGTTCGACCAGGCCGTGCGCCGCCTGTCGGGCGAAGGCTACAAGCTGCTGCTGGACATCCTGGCCTCCGCCCCCGCCGCCGTGCGCCTGGCCGAGGTCCCCTACGCATTCCGTCCGCGCATGGCGGGCGAGAGCAAGCTCGACTCGGCCGTGCTGTGGGAGTTCTCGCTGCTGCTGATCGACAAGAAGTTCGGCCGCTGGATTCCGGCGCGCTTCCTGCTGTTCTCGCTGGTGGGCATCTCCGGCGTGTTCGTGCACTTCGCCGTCCTGACCCTGCTGTACAAGCTCGGCCACCAGGCGTTCACCACGTCGCAGGCCGTGGCCACCATCGTCGCGATGACGTCGAACTACGCGCTCAACAACTCGCTGACCTACCGCGACCAGCGCCATCGCGGGCTCGGGTGGTGGGGCGGGCTGCTGACGTTCTACGCGATCTGCGGCGCGGGCGTCGTCGCCAACGTCGGCGTCGCCAGTTTCGTGTTCGAGCGGCAGGGCTGGGCGCTCGCCGCCGCCGCCGGCGCGCTGGTGGGCACCGTGTGGAACTACGCGGCCACCCGCGTCGTCACATGGAGAGCCCGTTGAGCGCACAGTCCGACGCCGAGTCGAGGTTCCGCACCGCCACGATCGCCGCGCTGGTGCTCGGCGTGGTGGCGATGCTCGTGCTCAACGTCGTGCCCCTCGCCAACAACGACGTATGGCTGCTGATGAAGGTGGGCGAGCGGATCGTCGACACCGGCAAGATCCCCGAGACGCTGCTGTTCCCGTTCACGCTCGTGCGTGACAACCACTTCAACGCGCACGAGTGGCTCGTCTCCGTGATCTACCACGGCTTTGACCGGGCGTTCGGGCTGCGGCACCTGATGTGGTTGGTCGGCGCGTTCGCGCTGCTGCAATTCGCGCTGTGCGTCTGGCTGACGCGCCGGCAATCCGGCAGCCTCGGCGCGGCCCTGCTGCTGTCGCTGCTGGCCATGCTGTGCGCCAACTCGCGCTACGTGCTGCGACCCGAGCTGTTCGCGCTGCTGTTCCTGGTGTGGCTGCTGCTGGTGCTCGATCGCTACCGTGCGACGCGCCGCAGGACGACGCTGCTGTGGACGCTGCCCATCGCCGTGCTGTGGGCCAACTGCCACGGCTCGTTCCTGCTGGGGCCCGTGGTCGCGGCACTCTTCGCGCTGGGCGAGGCGCTGGACGGCGCCAAGGCGGCCCCGGGCCGCGTGCCCGAACGCCTGCGCGCAGGCTGGGGCGTGGGCGTGCCGTACGCCGTCGCGGCGCTTGCGATGACGGCGGCGTGCGCCGTCAATCCGGACGGCTGGCGCCTGCTCGCGTTCCCGTTCCAGCTGCAGCACTCGGTGGCCACGAAGATGCTCGTCAAGGAGTGGCTGCCAACGTTCTCTCCGCTGGTCATGCAGGAGCGTCCGTTCTGGATCTTCGCGATCATTGCCGTGGCCACGGTCGCGCTGGTCACGGCGCTGCGCCGCCGCCTGCGCGCCACCGAGGCGCTGCTGCTGCTGTTCTTCGGCGCGCTCGCCCTCGATCGCAGCCGGCATTTCGTGTGGTTCGGCTTCATCGCCGCCACCGCCTGCGCGCGCCTGCTGGGACAGTCGACGCCCGAGCGCCGGCGCGAGCTGCAGCTGCGGGTGGCCGCCGCGGGATTCGCGCTCGTCGCGATCGTCGCCAGCGCACGTTTCGGCAACGCCGCGTACGCCACCTTCAGCTTCGCGCCGTCCAACAACCTGGGCCCAGGTTTCGTCAAGGAGCTGTCCGACCCGGCCATCAAGGGCCCGGTCCTGACCTCGTACGAGCTGGGCGCTGAAGTCATCTATCGGTGGTGGCCCCGGATGCAGCCGTCGATCGACTCGCGCATCGATTCGTACGGCGACGACTACGCGCTGTTCCACGTGCGCCTGCTGCAGGACGAGCCGCTGCTCGACTTGTTCCTCGACGGCAACCGTGTGAACTACATGCTGCTGCTGCGGCGCGACCTCGACCTGGGCCTGCGAAACATGCCGTCGATCCGCGCCAACTGGCACATCCGCCTCACGGACGGCGACATCTTCCTGATCGAGCGCAACCAATTGCTTTCCACGACTGGACCGCCCCGATGAAGCTCTTGCCCTTCCTCGTCGCGATCGTCGCGGCGCTGCTGGTCAACCAGCCGCTGCCGCCCATCGTCACGTTGGCCAACCAGTTGGTGGCGATCCTGGGCTTCGGCCTGGTGATGCTGCTGGCGCCCGCGCCGCGGCCGCTCGCGTCGACATGGCGCGCGGCGTCACCGCTGCTGGCCGTGTTCGGGCTGGCCGCGGCCGCCTGCGCGCTGTCCATCGCCACCGGCGGCCTGCCCACGCCGCCGGGCATCGGCGTGCTGGGCATCATCGCGCTCGCGGCCGCCGTCGCCCTGCACGGCGCGAGCGCCGGCGCGAACGATCCGGTGCCTTTCGTGCGCGCGTTCGCGATCGCGCTGGTGGTCGGCGGCGCCTGCGCAGCCGGGGTCGCCCTCCTGCAGACGTTCGCCGTCGACCATCTCGACAACGCCATCATCGCCATTCCCACGCGGCGCGGCCGCGTCGGCGGCAACATCGGCCAGCCCAACCAGTTCGCCGACACGATGCTGTGGGGCTTGATCGGGCTGGTGCCACTGGCCCGCGCCTGGCAGGACCGGGCGGGCAGCCGGCTGGCGCGCGTGGGCTGGGGAGCGCTGGCGCTGCTGATGCTCCTGGGCCTCGTGCTGACCGGGTCGCGCACGCCGTTCGTCGCGCTGGTGCTCCTGGCGGCCTGGGGCCTTGCCGACCGGCAGATGGCGCGGCCGCTGCGGATCGCGCTGATGCTGTCGCCGCTGGTCGCGGTGCTGCTGTCCGCGGGCGTGCACGTGCTGGCGGACATCCTGCACATCGAGGCCGGCATCACCGACCGCAGCGACGCCGCCGACGTGACGTCGTTTCGCAGCGAGATCTGGCGCCAGTCGCTCGTGCTCATCGGCCAGGATCCGTGGTTCGGCGTCGGCTGGGGCGATTTCAACCTGGCCTGGGCGCTCACCCCGTTCAGCGCGCGCAGCGCGGGCCTGGTGGACAACGCGCACAACCTGGTGCTGCAGCTGGCCGTCGAGATGGGGGTGCCCCTGGCCCTGCTGATGACCGGCCTGCTGCTGGCGGCGCTCGTGTTCGCATTCCGGCGCACGTGGCGCCTGGCGGGCGACGCGGGCCTGGGGGCGCGCGCGACGCTGATGATCGTCGTCGTGATGGGCCTGCACAGCATGCTCGAGTACCCGCTCTGGTATGCCTACCTGCTGCTGCCCACCGCGTGGGCGTTCGGCGTTGCCGTGGGCGCCGGCACGGGCGCAGCGGGGCCGGGGGAGGGCGGCAGCCGCGCCGCGCCGCTGCGTGCCTGGCGCTGGGTCGGGGCATTGATGGTGGTGCTCGCCCCGTCGGCCTGGCTGGACTACCTCAACATCGTCAAGCTGTTCCTGCCCGACGCGACGTCGCTGCCGTTCGCGGAGCGGATCGCGCGCGCGCAGGCGAGCCCGCTGTTCGCCAACCAGGCCGACTACGTCGCCGTCACCAACCTGCCGCTGACCCCGCAGACGGCCCCGCTGGTGGCGCGCTCGTCGCACGTGCTGTTGAACGGCCGGCTGATGTACCTGTGGGCGAACGTGCTCGACGCTCAGGGCCAGTCCGACAAGGCGCGTTTCATGGCCGCCCGGCTGCGCGAGTTCAACCTGCCCGGGCCCCGGGCGTGGTTCGCGCCGTGCGACGACGCGGCTGTCGTGGCCAAGCCGTTCCAGTGCCTGGCGCCCGCGCACCCGGTGACCTGGCGCGACTTCAGGTAGCCGCAGGCCCGCCGGCGGCGCGGTTCCCGATTCGCGTTACCCTGTGCACCGTTCGCGCCGCCCGGGCGGCGCCGTTGCTTCCCTTGCCCGCGTCCTGCAATGAACAGTCCCTCTTCCCTCGGCGATCGTCCGGAAATCCGCCTGACCGTGTATGCGCTGGCCTTGCTGTGCCCGCCGCTGCTGGCCTGGAACCGCACGCCGTCGGCCACGCAGCTCAACGAACTGCTGTGCGTCTTCTTCTGGGGCCTGTGCCTGCTGGCCGCCAACGCGCTGCCGTCGGTGGGCCTGCGCCGTGCGCCGATCACGTGGCTGGTGCTGCCGCTGGCCATCCTTGGCCTGGCCGTGGTCGGTTCATGGACGCTGGGCTCGCTGCCGATGTCGCTCGCGCTGCCCCCGCTGCTGTCGCTGGTGGCGGCGTGTTTCGTGGCCTCCCTCGGCGCGCGCTCCGCCCAGGGCGGCGAGCGCGACGGCCTCGAGGCCTTCGCGCCGTTCGCCTTCGGCATGGTGGGCGTGGGCGTGCTGAGCGCGCTGATCGCCGTGGTGCAGGTCTGGTTCCCCAGCCTGGCCGACGGCGGGGTCATCGCGCAGTCCGGCATCCCGGGCCGCGCCGTGGGCAACCTGCGCCAGCCCAACCACCTCGCGAGCCTGCTCGTGTGGTCGGTGATCGCGCTGGTGCCGCTGGTCGAGTGGGGCCGCATTCCGCGCTGGCTCGGCGGCGTCCTGCTGCTGCTGATCATGACGGGCGTGTTCCTCAGCGGCTCGCGCACCGGCTTGCTGGGCGGCGTGGGCGTGATCGTGCTGTGGGTCGTCGCGGACTGGCTGTTCTCGTATCTCCTGCCGCCGTCCTCCCCGCTGCCGAGCATGTCCGCGAGCACCCGGGTGGCGTTGGTCGTGGCCTGCGCGCTCGCGCTGGCGGCGCCGTGGCTGACCTCCCACTTCGGCCACGCCGTGGTCGGGACGGCGACGCGGGCCAACGACGGCGACAGCTCGCACTTCGCGATCTGGCGCAACGCCGTCGAGATGATCCGCCAGCAGCCCTGGCTGGGCGTGGGCTGGGGCGAGTTCAACTTCGCCTGGACGCTGACGCCGTTCCCGCATCGCCCCATCGCCTTCTTCGACCACACGCACGACCTCCCGCTGCAACTGCTGGTCGAGCTGGGCATCCCGCTGGGCGTCCTGGTGCTGGCGCTGCTGCTCTGGGCGCTGGGACTGGGCCTGGTTCGCGCATGGACGACGCCAGGCGTTGCCGGCCACGGCGCGCGTGCGGCGTCGGTGATGGTGCTGATGATCGCGATCCACAGCCTCGACGAGTACCCGCTCTGGTACTGCTACTTCCTGCTGCCTGCGGCCTGGGCCTGGGGCTTCACGCTCGGCTCGGGGCGGTCGACGGGGGAGCCGGCGCTCAGCGGCGTCGGCCGCGCCAAGCCGCTGGAATCGGGCATCGTCATCCGCGTGGGCAGCGAGGGCACCGGCCTGCGGGTGTTCGGCGCCGCCATGGCGGTGGTGGCCGCGCTGTGCTGGTGGGACTACATGGAGCGCGTGTCCACGATCTTCCTGGACGAGCCCGGCCTGCCGCCGCTGGCCAAGCGGATCGACGCGGGCGAGGCGAGCCCGCTGTTCGCGCACCACGCGGACTACGCCGACGCCACCACCACCGAGCCGCCGTCGCGCGCGCTCGGGGCCCTGTCGCGATCCACCCATTCGCTGCTCGACACGCGCCTGATGATCGCGTGGGCCAACGCGCTGGCCGAGAGCGGCCAGACCGAGCGCGCGCGCTATCTCGTCGCCCGCCTGAAGGAATTCCACCATGAGGAGGAGACGAGCGAATTCTTCGCGCCGTGCGCCGATGCCACGCTGCAGGTCAAGCCGTTCCAGTGCCAGCCCGAACCGGGCGGCCTGACCTGGCGCGATTTCCGCTGAACGTCCTGCCGACGAGGCCCGCACCCTGGCGGGCCTTTTTCATGGCACCGGCGTCATGCGCCGGCGACCCACGACCCCGACTTGCCGCCATGCTTCTCCAGCACGCGGATGTCGCCCATCACCATGCCGCGGTCGATCGCCTTGACCATGTCGTAGACGGTCAGCAGGCCGACCTGCACGGCGGTCAGCGCCTCCATCTCGACGCCGGTGCGGCCCAGCGTCTCGGCCTGCACGGTGCAGTGCACGGCGCTGGCGGCGGCGTCGATGGCGAATTCCACCTGCACGTGCGTCAGCGGCAGGGGGTGGCACAGCGGCACGAGCTCCGACGTGCGCTTGGCGGCCTGGATCGCGGCGATGCGGGCGACGCCGAGCACGTCGCCCTTCTTGGCACTGCCGCCGGCGATGGCGGCGAGCGTGGCGGGCTGCATGCGGATGGTGCCCGCTGCCCGTGCGACGCGGCGTGTCTCGGCCTTGCCGCCGACGTCGACCATGTGGGCCTGGCCTTGGGCGTCGAAATGCGTCAGGCCGGCGGCGGCGGGGGAGGCGGTCGAGTCGTTCATGGAACCTTGGGCGGGCGGCGGGAGTCCGACGGGGCGGCGATGTCGCGTCAGCCTGGGGAAGGCGCGCTACACGGCCGATACATGGCGGTGTCATCATAGCGAGCGCGGCCCTCAGCCGGGCCGCCTCTCGACCGGACAGGAAATCGCTCCCTTGCGCCCGAAATTCGCCACCCTCGCCGCCGCGGCCTGCCTCGCGCTGAACGTGTTCATCGTGCCGCACGCGCCGGCTGCGCAACCGAACCTACCGGCGCTCGGCGAGGCCGAGTCGGACGAATTCAGCATCGACGACGAGCGCAAGCTGGGCGAGCAGATCATGCGCCAGATCCGGCCCGACCCGGCCGTCATCGACGACCCCGTGCTGCTCGAATACCTGATGTCGATCTTCGGGCCGCTGCACGACGCGGCCCTCAAGCGCGGCAACATCAGCGCCGAGCAGGAGGAAAAGCTCGCGTGGGAACCCTTCCTCGTGCGCGACGCCGAGTTCAACGCGTTCGCACTGCCCGGTGGCTACATGGGCGTCAACCTCGGGCTGATCGCGCAGGCCGGCACGCGCGACGAGATGGCCTCCGTGCTGGGCCACGAGCTGTCGCACATCACCCAGCGCCACATCGCGCGCAGCATGGTCGCCAACAAACACCAGAGCATGGTGACGATGGCGGCGATGCTGCTGGGCCTGCTGTTCTCGGCCAAGTCGCGCAACGGCGACGTGCCGATGGCCGTGATCACCAGCGGCCAGGCGGCGATGGCCACCGGCCAGCTGACGTTCTCGCGCCAGATGGAGACGGAGGCCGACACCTTCGGCCAGGACGTGATGACCGACGCGGGCTTCTCGCCGTCGGGCATGGCCGACATGTTCGGCCGGCTGGAGGAGGTTGGCCGGCTCAACGACAGCAACCAGTACCCCTGGCTGCGCACCCACCCGTTGACGATCGAGCGCATCGCCGCGGCGCGCCTGCGCGCGCGCCAGGGCCAGCCGCAGGATCCGGCCCGCAGCCACCTCGCCGAGCACTCGCTGATGCGCGCGCGGGCGCGCGCGCTGATGGACACCTCCGACGTCGCGCTGCGCCGCATGCAGGGCCAGGCGCGCCTGAGCGTGCCCCTCAATGACGCGCAGCGCCTGGGCACGCTGTACGGCGGCGCGCTGGCATCGATCGAGCTGCGGGATTTTCCGGTGGCGGCGCAGATGATCGCGCAGGCCGAGGACGTGCTGGCCCGGCACGCCGCGGCGGTCGCGGCGCAGGACAGCGGCGCCGCGCTGCCGCCGGCGCCGCCCGCGCAGGTGGTGGTCACGCCCCGGCTCTATCCGATCGAGCCGGAGGTGGCGCGCGACTTCCTGCTGCTGCGCGTGGAGGAGGCGGCGGCCAGGCGCTCGGCCCCGGAGATCGTGGCGGCCGTGGCAGCGCTGGGCAAGGACCGCTCGCGACCGGCGCAGATGGCGCGCGCCGAGGCCGTCATCGCGCGCTCGGCGGCGCGCGACCCGGCGGCCGGCGCCGCGCTGCAGGAGTCCGTCGAGACGCTGCAGACCTGGGTGGCGCTGCATCCGCGCGACGTGCTCGCCTGGACGCTGCTCTCGCAGTGCGCCGAGCCGCTGGGCTTGAAGCTGCGCGCCATCCGCGCCGAGGCCGAGGCGCACGCCGCGCAAGGCGACCTGGTCGGCGCGATCGACCGGCTGCGCGCCGGCCAGCGCCTGACGCGCACGGGCAAGGTCGATTTCGTCGAGGCGTCGATCATCGACGCGCGCCTGCGCGAACTCGAGTCGATCCGGCGCGAACTCATGAAGAACAACCGCGAGGCTGAACAGCCCTGACGAACCTGTGAGCGAATCGGGCACGCCCGCGCGCCACGTGTCGCGCGAGCGCGGCCGGACTCATTCGCAAGCCCCGCGCGCCGGCGCCCGGCGCCGTGTCATTCCTCGAACAGGTGTTCGATCGCGACGTCGATGATGGTCGAGGCGATCGAGTAGATCACCGAGCCGATCAGGGCGGAGCCGAATCCGTCCACGTGGAAGCCGGACAGCAGCCCGGCCGCGGCCCAGAACATCAGCGCGTTGATCACGAACAGGAACAGCCCGAGCGTCAGCACCGTCACTGGCAGCGTCAGCAGCACCAGCAGCGGGCGCACGAGGATGTTGAGCAGGCCCAGCACGAGGGCGGCCACCAGCGCCGCGCCGAAGCTGTTGACCGAGACGCCGGGCGACAGATGCGCCACCAGCAACAGCGCGGCGGCCAGCAGCAGCCAGCGGACGATGAGTTTCATGGCGAACCGCGAAATGGTTGGGACTGCGGCCGATTGTGAGGCAAGTATGTGCAGGTCGTCACGCGCCGGGCGCCCGGTTCGGCGCGCCGCGGCGCGCCAACGCGCCGCGGAAATGGGGGGGGTCGGACTTGCAGGCGGCGTGCCCGCGCCGCTTTTCGTGCGGGACAACCCGGGTGCGCGCGCGTCGCTGCGGCGCGAAAGGCGAGTTTCGACAAATGCGCGGCGACGAGTTTCCCGGCGCGCCCGGAATCTCTAAATACCTCAGGGGGTATATTGAATTTCGCGCTGGAGGCTTCTCTGCAGGGCCGAATGACGCCTCCACGAGACAAAAACTTGCTTTTCCCTCGTGAGAATCGCGATTTTCATAGGTGAAGTGGCTTCTCACGCACTGCATGAGGCAGTACCATTCGCTTCGCTGATGTCTGCAGAGAAAAGAGAGTTCATGCGACGCTCACCCAGACCGCGGCACATCAAAACCTCTTGATGGAGAGATTCAACATGGCAACTGCAACGAAGAAGGCCGCTCCGGCCAAGAAGGCTCCGGCCAAGAAGGCCGCTCCGGCCAAGAAGGCGGCGCCCGCGAAGAAGGCCGCTCCGGCCAAGAAGGCGGCTCCTGCGAAGAAGGCCGCTCCCGCGAAGAAGGCCGCTCCGGCCAAGAAGCGCACCCCGAACGCCGCGTTCATGAAGGCGATGACGCCTTCGGCGACGCTGGCGGCCGTGATCGGCTCCACGCCGATCCCGCGCACGGAGGTCACCAAGAAGGTGTGGGAGTACATCAAGAAGAACGGCCTGCAGGACAAGGCCAAGCGCACGATGATCAACGCCGACGCCAAGCTGAAGGAGATCTTCAAGAAGGCGCAAGTCTCGATGTTCGAGATGACCAAGCTGATCAACAGCCACCTGAGCTGATCGCCACGGCCGCCTCGGCGGCCTGGACGACACGTTCAAGAACCGGCGCCGCGACGCAAGTCGCCGCGCCGGTTTTTTATTGCCTGCGTGCCACACGCCCCCGCCGCGCGCCGCACATTCACCAATTCCCGGGGTTCGCCCGGGAACCCGCTGCGCGGCGTCGTGGCCCGGGGCAGAATGCGCGACAGGAGTGCGACCCGTCCCCTGGGATTCGAGGCCGCGCCCTTCATAAAACCAGCCGAGGTCGGATTGAGATACGAGATGAGCATCGAGCGCAGCACCGAGCTGCTGCGCCTCGCCTTGCCCTGGATGTCGCGCCAGCGCGCCGGCTTGCATCCCGTCAGCTACGCCGTCTGGTTCGACTATGTCGCCCAGTCCAATCCGCCATTGCGCGCCGCCGTCGACGAGCACCTGGCTCGCGAAGGCGCGCTCGACGAGTTCGCCACCCACGCCTTGTTCACGCGCCACGTGGCCGACGTCGACCCCGAGACGGCCCAGCGCGTGGTCGACCAGATGCAGCGCGTGCTCGGCGGCATCGGCGAATCGGCCGGCGCCGCCGGCACCCATGCCGCCCGCTACGCCGCCACGCTGGCGCAGCTCGCCGCAGCGCTGGCGCGCGGAGATACGTCCAGGGGTATCGACGAGCACGCCGCCGGCGTCCGCAACGGCCCGGCGCCGCGCCAGCTGGCCGATGTCGTGGCCGAGGTGATCGCCGACACCGGCACGATGCGCAGCCAGATCGGCGGCCTGCAGCAGCGCCTGGCCGACAGCCGGCGCGAGATCGAGCGCCTGCGCGACGAGGTGCGGCGCGCGCGCCAGGACGCGCTGCACGACTCGCTGACGGGCCTGTCGAACCGCCGCGCCTTCGACCAGGCCCTGACCGTGTTGCTCGGGGCGCCGGCCGCGCCCACGCCCGTGGCCATCGCGCGCGACGCCCGTGCCGCGATCGACGCCGCCAAGGCGCCCGCGGCCAGCCGTCCGCCGGGCCCGCCGCCGACCGTCGTGCCGGCGGGCGCCGACACACGCGGCGCCTGGCTGATGGTGGCCGACATCGACCGCTTCGGCCGCGTCAACGACGCCTACGGACGCGATTTCGGCGACCAGGTGATCAAGGCGGTGGCCGACGCGCTGCGCACGCTCGTGCCCGCCGGCGCGACGCTCGCGCGCGTGGACGGCGAGGCCTTCGGCCTGCTGGTTCAAGGGCTCGACGCCGCCGCCGCGCTGCTGCTGGCAGACCGCGTGCGCGCCCACGTCGGCGGCGCGCGCATCCGCCGCCCCGATCGCGACGAGACGGAGCGGGTGACCTTGTCGGTGGGCCTGGCCCGCGCCCGCGGCGGCGAGACGCCGCCGGCGCTGCTGGCGCGCGCCAACGCCGCGCTGCACCAGGCCAAGGACGGCGGGCGCGACCGCGTCGTCAGCGCGGGCTGAACGTCGCGGCCGCGCGCCGGGGCGGGGTCAGGCCCGTTGCTCGGCCAGGTAGGGCGCCAGGTAGCGCCCGGTGTGGCTGGCCGGGCAGGCCGCCACGGCCTCCGGCGTGCCTTCCACCACCACGGTGCCGCCGCCGGCCCCGCCTTCGGGTCCCATGTCGATCACCCAGTCGGCGGTCTTGATGACGTCCAGGTTGTGCTCGATGACGACGATGGTGTTGCCGGCGTCGCGCAGCTGGTGCAGCACGGTCAGCAGCAGCTGGATGTCGGCGAAGTGCAGGCCGGTGGTCGGCTCGTCGAGGATGTAGAGCGTGCGGCCGGTGTCGCGCTTGCTCAGCTCGAGCGCGAGCTTCACGCGCTGCGCCTCGCCGCCGGACAGGGTGGTCGCGCTCTGCCCCAGGGTGATGTAGCCGAGGCCGACGTCCAGCAGCGTCTGCAGCTTGCGGGCGATGTTGGGCACCGCGGAGAAGAACTCGAGCGCGTCCTCCACGGTCAGCTCGAGCACCTGCGCGATGTGCTTGCCCTTGTAGAGCACCTCCAGCGTCTCGCGGTTGTAGCGCTTGCCGTGGCAGATGTCGCAGGGCACGTAGACGTCGGGCAGGAAGTGCATCTCCACCTTCAGCACGCCATCGCCCTGGCAGCTTTCGCAGCGGCCGCCCGACACGTTGAAGCTGAAACGCCCCGGCCCATAGCCACGCTCGCGCGCCGCCGGCACCTCGGCGAACAGCTCGCGGATGGGCGTGAACAGGCCCGTGTACGTGGCCGGGTTCGAGCGCGGCGTGCGGCCGATCGGGCTCTGGTCGACGTTGATGACCTTGTCGAACGCCTCCAGGCCTTCCAGCGCCTCGTGTGGCGCGGCCTCGGCGTGGCTGCCGTACAGCTCGCGGGCGACGGCGTTGTACAGCGTGTCGTTGACGAGCGTGGACTTGCCGGAACCCGACACGCCCGTCACGCAGGTGAGCAGGCCGACGGGGATGTCCACCGTCACGTCCTTGAGGTTGTTGCCCCGCGCGCCGCGCACGCGCAGCCGCGGCGTGTCCTGCGGGTTGTCGTCCTCGGGCTCCGCGCGCCAGTCGTGGCGTTCGTCGGGCACGGGGATGATCAGCGCGCGCGACAGGTACTTGCCGGTGAGCGACTCGGGGTGGGCCGCCACCTCGTCGGGCGTGCCCATCGCGATCACGTGGCCGCCATGGCGCCCGGCGCCCGGGCCCATGTCGATGCAGAACTCGGACGCGCGGATCATGTCCTCGTCGTGCTCGACCACCAGCACCGAGTTGCCGAGGTCGCGCAGGTGGCGCAGTGTGTCGATCAGGCGGTCGTTGTCGCGCTGGTGCAGGCCGATGGACGGCTCGTCGAGCACGTACATCACGCCCGTCAGGCCCGAGCCGATCTGCGACGCCAGCCGGATGCGCTGCGCCTCGCCGCCGGACAGCGTATCGGCGCTGCGGTCCAGGCTGAGGTAGTTCAGGCCCACGTTGTTCAGGAACGTGAGGCGGCTGCGGATCTCGCGCACCACCTTGTCGGCGATGTCGGCGCGTGCGCCCTCCAGCTTCATCTGCTCGAAGTAGGCGAGGCAGTCCGACAGCGTGGCGTGCTCGATGCTGTAGATCGGCTTGCGCTCGGGGCCCGCATGCGCGGCCGCCGCGGACGGGGGCGGTGATGACACGAGGAACACGTTGCGCGCCTCGCGCCGCAGCCGCGTGCCGTGGCACGACGGGCAGGCGCGTGCGGCCTGGTAGCGCGCGAGATCCTCGCGCACCGCGGCGGAATCGGTCTCGCGGAAGCGCCGCTCGAAGTTCGGCAGGATGCCCTCGAACGGATGCGCGCGCTTGACCACCGTCTGCTTCTTGGTCTTGCCGCTGCCTTCGGACGTGTAGGTGAACTCGATGTTCTCCTCGCCGGAGCCGTTGAGCAGGACGTCGCGCGCCTTCTCGGGCAGCGTCTCGAACGGGACGTCGACGTCGAAGCCGTAGTGCGCCGCCACGCTCTCCAGCATCGAGAACGTGTAGCCGTTGCGGCGATCCCAGCCCTTGACCGCGCCGGCCGCCAGGCTCAGCGTCGGGAAGGCGACGACGCGCTCGGGATCGAACGCGACCACCTGGCCCAGGCCGTCGCAGCTCGGGCACGCGCCGACGGGCGAGTTGAACGAGAACAGGCGCGGCTCGAGCTCGGGCAGCGAATAGCTGCAGATCGGGCAGGCGAACTTGGCCGAGAACAGGTGTTCGGCACCCGAATCCATCTCGAACGCGATGGCGCGGCCGTCGGCGATGCGCAGCGCCGCCTCGAAGCTCTCGGCCAGGCGCTGGCGCGCATCGGCGCGCGTCTTCAGGCGGTCGATGACGATGTCGATGTCGTGCTTCTCGGTCTTCTTGAGCGCGGGCAGCTCGCTCGCCTCGACGATCGTCCCGTCGACGCGGAAGCGCACGTAGCCCTGGGCCTGCATGTCGGCGAACAGCTCGGTGAACTCGCCCTTGCGGTCGCGCACCACCGGCGCCAGCACCATGAGCTTGGTCTCCTCCGGGAGCGCGAGCACGTTGTCGACCATCTGCGAGACGGGCGTGGCGGCCAGCGGCAGGTCGTGGTCGGGGCAGTAGGGCGTGCCGGCGCGGGCAAACAGCAGGCGCAGGTAGTCGTGGATCTCCGTGACCGTGCCCACCGTCGAGCGCGGATTGTGGCTGGTGGCCTTCTGCTCGATGGAGATCGCGGGCGCCAGGCCCTCGATGACGTCGACGTCCGGCTTGTCCATCAACTGCAGGAACTGGCGCGCGTAGGCCGACAGGCTCTCGACGTAGCGGCGCTGGCCCTCGGCGTAGAGCGTGTCGAACGCGAGGCTGGACTTGCCCGAGCCCGACAGGCCGGTGATGACCACCAGCGCGTGCTTGGGGATGTCCAGGTCGATGTTCTTCAGGTTGTGCGTGCGGGCGCCGCGCACGCGGATGGCATGGGCGTCCGGGCGCGCGAGGCGCATCTCGCGCTCCAGCTCGGCGTCGGTGCGCGGGCCGCGCAGCGCGCTGGCGAGATAGCGGCTGGCACCCTCTTGCGCGACCACCGGGGCGGCCGCGGCCTGGGAACGGGTCTTCTTGGCGGGGGCGGGAGTCTTGGAACTGGGCATGGGAAATCGACAGGCAACCGACCATGATAAACAGACCGTCAAGCCCTTGCACGTCCGCAGCGTCGGGCAAGCGCGACGGATTGCGCTGCAGCCCGCGCGAATCCTGGAGCGCCGCGTCGGCGGACGGTGGACCGCGGCGGTGGCGAGGGTCGGCGACCCGCCTCTGCGCATGCGCCTGCCGATCGCCGGCCGCCCGTGGCGCGGCGCGGAAAACGGCGGCGAAATCGCGCGGAATGCGCGGGGCAGTTTTTCGGCGGCGCCCGAACATGACGGCATCCCAAACCGATTCGCCGTCCCCATGCTGCACTTCGATACCGCCCAGATGTCCGCCATCACGCAGGCGCACTTCTTCTCGCGCGTGGCCGAGTTCATCCGCGACCAGACCACCGTCCCGTCCTACCGCCAGGCGGCCCAGGACACCACCCTGCGCACCGCGCTGTGGGCGCCGCACTGGCCCACGCTGCGCGACGCCTCCGAGCACGACGCCGCGTTGTTCATGTGCTTCCTGCTGGCCTGCGCCACGCTGGGCGTCGACGCCACGCGGGCCGCCGAGGCGGTGCGCCAGTCGTCGCAGCCGGAGACGAGCATGAAGCTGTTCCTGTCCGAACGCGGCCTGCTGCGCTACGCCGCCTTCGACGTCCCCGAGCTCACGCGCCCGGGCGCGCAGGCCTGACATGGGCTGCTTCTCGCGCGCCGGCCCGGCGTCGGCCAAGGCACCGTGCGCGGCCTGTTGCCGGGCCGACCATGCGAAGGATGATGCGTTGTCGCAGGCGAGCAGCACCCGCATCGCCGCGCTGACCGGCGGCCGCGCTGCGCCGGGGGCGGCCGCGCAGCCGACCTCGGCCCAGGGGGCGCCGAGCGCGCGGGTCAACAGCGATTGCGCCCAGCAGGCCCGCACGCTGGCTCCCGTGGTCGCGCGCTTCGACCGCTACCGGGAGGCCTTGCCCTCGGCGCGCGCGGCCGCCGATCTGAACGAGCTCGGAGACAAGCCGGGGAACGAGCCGTCGGACAAGCCATGCCTGACACGCCTGCCGGTCGATGCCGAGAAGCTCAACGCAGCGCTGGGGATGCCGGCGGACGCGATCCAGCCTTTGCAACTGCGCAACGACAAGACCGGCTTCCGCGCCGCTCTATATAGAGATGAGGGCACGGGCCGGATGATCCTGGTGCCGCGCGACACCCAGCCGGACAGCCTGGTCGACTGGCAGGCGAACACGCGCAATGGCTTGGGATTGGATACGCCGCAATACGCTGCCATGCGCAAGCTGACGGAACGGCTCGTGGCGAACGACCAGACCTTCGACATCGCCGGCTACTCCAAAGGAGGCGGCATCGCGCAGGAGGGAGGGCTCGTGAGCCAGTTGTCGCAAGTGCGCGTATTCAACTCGGCCGGCCTGACAGAGAACTCCTTGGCGCGGACAGGACGAGACAACTTCGACAACCTGGTGTCCCGAACAAAGGCGTTCAGTTCAGAAGGCGACTTCCTGACCTTCATGAACAACACCACCGACCCTGGGCAGAACATCATCAATTCCCGCTTTCTGCGGCGCGAGCTGGCGGGGCAGGGGCCCGGACTGAATCCCATCAACATCAAGGTGCGCAATCCCGCCATGCGAGGCGCCAACGATGCGGATTTCGGCCGCGACAAGCAGGCGTATCTCTATGAGCTGGACCAGCACATCGACAGCATGCAGGCGGCCTTCGATTCCGGGGGCACCGTCGCGTCCTTTCCGCCGGTGCGCGCGGCGTCGAAGGAGACCATCGATGACAGCATGACCCTCCCGGGAAAGTTGCTTGGCGCCCGCAGCGACCAGCCCACGCTGGGCAAGTTGGCGCAGCACAAGATGGGCGTCGTGCTCGGCGCCATGGAGACGAACGTGGCGAACGATCGGGATGCGCTCAACGCCTTCCTGGCGAAATGCGGCTAGCGCTGCGGCACCGACCAACGATCTTGACGACAAGACTCGCATCGCAAAGGAGACTGCATCCAGATGTTCCGTGAACTCGTCCGAATGTTCCGCGCTGCCGCGTCCGCCCTCGTGGGGATCGCTCTCGGCCTCGCCTTGCCCACCACGTCATCCGCCATGCCTTCGACCAAAGCGATCTTCTTCTCATCGGGCATCCAGCAGCGCCTGGAAGTCGCCATCCGCGCCGACGACGCGTCGTCGATCGACCAGCTCCTCGCGGCCGGCGCGCAGGTCGATGCACGGGGCCTGCACGACGTGACGCCGCTCATGATCGCCGTCGATGCGCAGTCTGCGCGCGCGGTGGCGGCGCTGTTGCGCGCCGGCGCGAATCCCAACCTGCAGGCGGCCGACCGTGCGGGCGCCGTGCACCTGGCGGTCCAGAGCCGCTTGGCCAAGCCGAATGGCCAGGAGATCCTCGCGATGATCATGAAAGCCGGAGGAGACCCGAACTCGCGGCGGCCCGACGGCGACCCCGTCCTCGTGAGCTTCACCTACGACCATGACCTGCAGAGCCTGCGCTGGTTCAAGTCGCTCGGCGCCGACCTGGACATCATCGGGGGAGACAACGAGCCCATCATCGCGGGCCAGGCCTACGCGCAGAACTGGGACTGCGTCTGGGTGATGATCGAACTGGGGGCGCGCTACGACTACGAGAGCAAGGTGTACGCGCTGAGCAAGGCCATCAACGGGCCTTACGCCGCGTCGCCCGACTCGATCTTGTATTCCTACAAGCTCAAGGTCTGGCAGCTGTTCAAGGACCGGGGATTCGCCGTCATGCCGTTCGGGACGCTCAAGCCACCGAAGCCGAGGTAGGGTAGATGGCCGCGTGCGGAGCCGCCGTTCGCCCGATTCGCTGACAACCCGTCTTCAGCAAGCCGGGACGTCAACAGGCAGAGCGAAAGGAAATCCACTCAGCTTGCCACTCGCGCCGCCTTCGCCGCCTCCTGATCCCGCTTCCGATCCGCCGCCACCTTCTGCGCACTCGGGCGTTGCTCGATCAGCTTGATGTAGCTCTTCCAGTCGATGCCGGCGTCCTGCAGGGCGTCGGAGCCGTAGATGATCTTGGTGGCCATGGCCACCAGCGGCAGCGTGACGTAGGCGGCGCAGTCGGCGAGGGTGAAATCGGGGCCGGCCAGGTAGGGATCGAACCTGGCCAGGCGCTGGAAGGCGGCGATGTTGCGGGCGAGCAGCTTCTGCACCCGCACCTTGTTGGCATCGCTCACCGTGCCGCCGAAGAAGGCCTCCGGGTAGAGCTCGCGCACCACGAGTTCCAGGTGCAGCTCGACGAAGGTCACGAGCTCGCGCACCTTGGCCTGGCCCCAGATGTCCGTGGGCATGAGGCGCGGTTCCGGCTGCAGCGCCTCGAGGTACTCCACGATCACCGCGCTCTCGCAAAGGGAACCTTGTTCGGTGCGGATGTAGGGCACCTTGCCGAGCGGCGAGCACATCAGCATCTCCTCGGTCTTTTCCCCGCCCATCGAACAGTGCTCCTCGATGAAGGGAATGCCCTTCTCGAGGAGCACCATCTTGACCTTGTTGTAGTAGTTCGAGAGCGTGAAACCGCTGAGGGTGATCATGGCTGTCCTGACGGCTGGACGTGGAGGAAACGCCGGCGTGACGGCACCCGGCGACGGCAGGCGCCAGTGTAGGGGCGGCCCCGGCGCACCCGTGGCGCGTGCGTGACACAAGACTCCTCGCGCAGCCGTCGGGCGGGTCAGCCGCAGGCGCGTCACCCGCCCTTCGTCGTCAGCGTGGCCGCCCCGCCCCGCGCACGCCCGCCCATGCCAGCACCCCTGCCGCGATGCCGCACGCATGCGCGACCGGCGCGACGGCGACGCCCAGCGCGTCGCTCACGTGCGGCGCCAGTTGCCACGGCGCCTCCAGTGCCACCTTGGCAACCGTGCCGACGACGATCGCGGCGCCGATCCAGCGCGCACGCAGCGCGTCGTCGTCGCAGGCGCTGGCGGCAGCTTCCTTGGCCGGCTGGTCGAGTGTCGACGCCGGCAGCGCGGTCGACGTGCCCATGTCGGTCATCGCCCACGGCCCCTCGGTGATCCGCGACGGCTCGATCGCCGACGCCTGCGTGGATGCGAAGCCCGGATCCGCCGGCGCGGGCGTCGCGCGCGGGCGCGCCCGTCCATGCGCCTGCGCGCCTTCGGGCGGCCAGGCGAGCGACAGGCCCAGCACGATGGCGCCGGCGTGCAGCACGCCCGAGAGTCCGCCGTAGTGCGGCATCAGGACCGCCAGTCGCTCCGCGCCGACCGTGGCCAGGAAGGCCTGCGTCAGGGGCCAGGCGATGAGCCACGCCAGCGCCGCGGCGGCCGACAGGCGCGCACGCCATCCGACGAACGCCACCACGCCCGCGCCGGCCGCGTTGACCGCCAGGTGCGCCAGGCTCCAGTGCACCCACGCGGCCGTCCACAGGCGCCAGGTCTCGCGCAGGCCCAGGGCCGGCTGCCAGTCGAGTGCCCGGGCGAACGGCGACGCGAGGGGCACCGTGCCGCCGGCCAGCGACACCGCCGTGACGACGACCGCGCCGGCGCACAGCAGCGCCGCCAGCACGACCCAGGCCATGCCGTCGGAGCGCAGCCGCTTCACGCGCCGGGACCGAACACGGCGCGCCACAGCGCGCGGCCGGCCGCGCGTTCGGGCGCCAGCGTCTCCTCGGAGAACAGCGTGGGCTGCTCGTCCAGGCGCGCGCGGTGCTGCGCACGACGCAGCTCGCGGTAGGCGTCGGCGGCGGCCGTGCCGATGCCCGCGTCCAGCAGCCGGGCCTCCTCGGCGCGCTTGAGCAGCGCGATGTTGCCCAGGTTGTCCTGCAGGCCGGGATGGTCTCGGCCATGCGCCAGCACCAGGTACTGCACGGCGAACTCGATGTCCATCAGGCCGCCCGCGCCATGCTTGAGGTCGATGCGTTCGTCGCGCTGCGGATGCGCGTCGCGCACCTTCTGGCGCATGGCGGCGATCTCCTGGCGCAGCGCCTCGGCGTCGCGCTCGGCCTCGATCACGGCGCGGCGCGTGGCCTCGAAGCGTTCGCCGATCGCGGCGTCGCCGGCGCAGAAGCGGGCGCGCGTGATGGCCTGGTGCTCCCATGTCCACGCGGTGTTGCTGCCGCGGCCGCGCTGGTAGCTCTCGAACGATTCGATCGACGTCACCAGCAGCCCCGAGTTGCCATTGGGCCGCAGCGCGGTGTCGATGTCGAACAGCTCGCCGGCCGCCGTGCGCAGCGTGAGCCACGTGATCAGCTTGCGCACGAACGCGGCGTAGACCTCCTGGGCCAGGTACGGATCGCTCTCGCCGGCGGCGTCGTACAGGAAGACGACGTCGAGGTCGCTGCCGTAGCCCAGCTCCTTGCCGCCCAGCTTGCCGTAGGCGATCACCGCCAGCCGCGGCACGTCGCGGTGGCGCTTCTTCAGGTGCGACCAGGCCCACATCAGGCTGCGTTCGACGATGGTGTCGGCCAGCGCGGACAGCTCGTCGGCCACGGCCTCCACCGTGATGCGGCCCTCGACGTCGCGCACCAGCGTGCGGAAGACCTCGGCATGGTGCGCGCGCCGCAGCGTGTCGAGCATCGCGCCTTCGTCGGCCTCGCCCGAGCGCTTCCAGGCCTCGTGGCGGCTCTCCAGCTCGGTGGTGAGCGCGGCGCGGTCGAAGCGCTCGATCATCGTGCGCTCGTCGGCGAGTTCGTCAATCACCCCGGGATGCAGCATCAGGTAGCGCACCGGCCAGCGCGCCAGGCCCAGCAGGCGCAGCAGGCGGCGCTGCACGCTGGGGCGCTCGACCAGCAGCGCGAGATAGCTCTCGCGCCGCAGCAGCGGCTCGATCCAGTCGACGAAGCGCGTGGCCGCGGCGACGCTGCAATTGCCCGAACGGATCTCTTCGACGGCGCGCTGCACCAGCTTGGCGATGCGCTGCCGGCTTTCCTCGCGCAGGTTCTGCACGCGCGGGTTGTCGGCGAACTTGCGCACGCGCTCGCCCAGTTCCTCGGGCAGGCGGTCGAGCCAGCTCTCGCTGTCCAGCTGGGGCTGCGGCGCACCGCAGCTGCCGTTGCGGCAGCCGCCATTGCGCGGCGGCGGCGCGCGGCCGTCGTGCAGCAGCGTGTCGAACTCGGTGGAGACGAACTCGCGCGTCTCGCCCAGGCAGTCGAGCAGCTCGCACGCGTTCTTGCCGCAGGACAGCCCGAGGCTCGCGGCGATCCAGCGCAGGTCGTCGTCGTCGGTGGGCAGCAGGTGCGTCTGCTGGTCGTCGAGGAACTGGATGCGGTGCTCGACGCGACGCAGGAAGACGTAGGCGTCGTGCAGTCGCGCGGCCGTCTCGGCCTTCATCAGGCCCGTGTCGCGCAGCTTC
>Ga0207667_10001637_pt1 | contig 28194 bp, 21 predicted proteins | sample KBSCornC52_FD_184301 | JGI IMG/M metagenome (GOLD analysis project Ga0207667, IMG submission 184301) | Corn rhizosphere microbial communities from Kellogg Biological Station, Michigan, USA - KBS Corn C5-2 (SPAdes) (version 2) | ecosystem: Host-associated > Plants > Roots > Rhizosphere > Soil ...
GGGGCGGTCCTGTGAGGAGGCGGACTAGGAGAGGCCGGGACTGGGATTGGGAGGGACCGGGGAAGAAAGAGATGGCGATGGTCCGATGAGGGGATGGCGGGGTGAGTAGTCGGGGCGGGGATTTGGCGAGGAGGAAAGCGGGGACGGGAAAGTGAGGCGGAGAAAGGGATTGATTTGGCGGGTTCTGAAGGATGGAGCGGCTTAGAGAGGGCGACACGCCTTTAGGGTTGGAGGGGAAGTTTTGGGCAGGGCGTGAGTGATGGGGGGGATAGCCCGGAACAATCGCGTGAGGCGATGGGAACGACAGCCCGGAACTGCGGGAGCAGTGAGGACTACAGTGGACAGCCCGACCCGGCGGTGGTAACCGCCGGGGCACGCCCAAGGTATGGCAGGTGGGTTTGGGATAAAAAGGGAGGGGAAAGGGGGGAAATATAGGGGCGCGCATGACCCTGACAGGGCGGGAAAATCCTATCTGAACGGGAGAATCGGGTGAATCGGCTTTTTATTGTCTATTGGTCTTTTTCTTGTAGGTTTGCCGGCATGAATATGAAGATCAAATCCTTTTTGGCAAGACCATTTGCCTCCTATATATATAAGTCCATTCAGAAGGGGATGACGACGGCGGTGAGCGATCAGGAGACCATTTTAAAAGATCTGCTGCGAGTGGGGAGCAAGACGGCGTTTGGAGAGGAGCACAAGCTGGGGGAGGTAAAGACTTACGAGGAGTTCAGGCAGGCGGTGCCGATCCGGGATTATGAGCAGTTCGCGGGCTATATTTCGCAGATAAAAGAGGGCCGGCACAATGTGCTGTGGCAGGGCAAGCCCATCTACCTGGCGAAGACGTCGGGTACGACCAGCGGGATCAAATACATCCCCATTTCCAAGGATTCCATCTCGAACCATATCAATACGGCCCGGAATGCGCTCCTCTGCTATATGGCTTCGACGGGAAATACGGCCTTTTCCGACGGAAAGATGATCTTTCTTTCGGGGAGCCCGGAGCTGGAGCGGATCGCGGATATTCCCACCGGCAGGCTGAGCGGGATCGTCAATCACCATGTACCCCGTTATCTCCGTACGAACCAGCTGCCTTCCTACGAGACAAATTGTATCGAGGACTGGGAGACGAAGCTGGACAAGATCGTGGAGGAGACGTTGAACCAGGATATGACCTTGATCAGCGGCATTCCGCCGTGGGTGCAGATGTATTTCGACCGATTGATTGAAAAAACCGGCAAGCCGGTAAAAGATATATTCCCTAACTTTTCTGTGCTGGTGCATGGAGGGGTCAATTTCGAGCCGTATAAGGCCAAGCTGTTCGACAGCATCGGTAAAAAAATAGACACGATCGAGACCTTCCCGGCTTCGGAGGGTTTCTTCGCCTTCCAGGACGTACGGGATGGAGAGGGGTTGTTATTAAATACCAATAGCGGGATATTTTTTGAGTTTGTTCCGGTGGGGGAATTTGGGAAGGAGAATCCCGAGCGCCTGAGCCTGAAAGATGTGAAGGTAGGCGAGAACTATGCCCTTATCGTGAGCACGAATGCGGGGTTGTGGGGATACAGTATCGGCGATACGGTGCGGTTTGTCTCCACGGAGCCTTATCGGCTGGTGGTGACGGGGAGAACGAAGCATTTTATATCCGCCTTTGGAGAGCATGTCATCGGAGAGGAGGTGGAGTACAGCCTGATGAAGGCGGCGGAGGAAGAAGGTCTGCACATCACGGAGTTCACGGTGGCGCCTATGATCCAGCAGGGCGAGGGCAAGTCCTATCACGAGTGGTTTGTCGAGTTCGAGAACAAACCATCGGACCTGGGCCAGTTTGCTGCAAAAGTTGATACCAACCTACGCAATAAAAACATATATTACGACGATCTGATCACGGGAAATATTCTGCAACCTCTTCAGATCCGCGCCGTCAAGAAACATGGTTTTATCGATTATATGAAATCGGTAGGGAAGCTGGGAGGGCAAAACAAAGTGCCCCGGCTGAGCAATGACCGGAAGCTGGCGGGTGAACTGGAAAAATACATCGAGTAAAATGTCAAACGGCGTAACTAAAAAACGTGTTGCTATATTCGGATCGACGGGATCGATCGGCAGGCAGGCCCTGGAAGTCATCGATGCCAATCCTTCGCTCTTCAGCGTGGAGGTATTGACGGGACAGTCCAATGACGATCTGCTGATCCGGCAGGCCCTGCATTTCAAGCCGGATGTGGTGGTGATCGGGGATGAAAAAAAATACCCGAAAGTGCGGGAAGCGCTGTCGGCGGAGCCTGTCAAGGTCTTTGCCGGCGAAAAAGCCCTGGAAGAGGTGGCGGCCATGGACAACTACGACATCATGCTGGCGGCTATCGTGGGTTTTGCGGGACTCCGTCCTACGCTGCAGGCCATCGACAACGGAAAGGCGGTGGCATTGGCCAATAAGGAAACCTTGGTGGTGGCGGGGGATATCGTCATGCAAAAGGCGATCGAGAAGCGTGCACCTATCATCCCGGTGGACTCGGAACATTCGGCCATCTTCCAATGCCTGGTCGGGGAAACCCGCAGCCGGATAGAAAAGATCGTTCTTACTGCCAGCGGGGGACCTTTCCTGGGAAAGAAGCCCAATTTCCTGGTGAATGTCAAAAGAGACCATGCGCTGCAGCATCCGAACTGGAATATGGGGGCCAAGATCACGATCGACTCGGCCACGTTGATGAATAAGGGTCTGGAGATGATCGAGGCCAAATGGCTTTTCAACCTGCAGCCGGACCAGGTACAGGTGATCATCCATCCGCAGTCCATCATCCACAGCATGATCCAGTTCGAGGATGGGAGCATCAAGGCGCAGATGGGGCTGCCGGATATGAAGCTGCCGATACAGTATGCATTATCCTTTCCACGGCGTATCGCCAGCAATTTCCCCCGCTACGACTTCCGGAAGCCGGGGACCTTATCATTTGAGGAGCCGGACGTGAAGACGTTCCGGAATCTCACGCTGGCTACGGAGGCATTGTTCAGGGGAGGAAACCTTCCCTGTGTGCTGAATGCGGCCAATGAGATCGCGGTCTTTGCCTTTTTACGCAATCGGATAGGGTTCCTGGATATGACGGATCTGGTGGAGCGTACGATGCAGCATGTGACTTTTATCGAGCATCCCACGCTGGAAGAATATTTTGAAAGCGATGGGGAGGCCCGTAATTTTGCGGCGAGCCTGATCAAGCTGTGAGTCCATGGGGCGCGAGTGTGGGGCGTGGGCGGACGAGGCTGTTGCGGGGACGTGGCCATTGCGAGGCCGGCCAATGGGAACTGTTCAAACGAACCAAGGGTTCGTTGTCCGAAGGACAGACATTAGACCCTTCCAACAAAGGGGGTACATTTGTCGGACAACCCCTTTGTTGGACATTTTATTTAGGTGGGGGCCTGATACAGGAGAAATTAGCAGATATTTGAAAAATTCGCATCTAAAATCTAATAAAACGCTCCGCCTACTGGAGTCTCTGGACTTATGATACTATTAGCAATCGACTGGTCAGCCGTTGGCATCAAGATACTGCAATTCATCCTGTCGTTCTCTATACTGGTAGTGCTGCATGAAGCGGGACATTTCTTCCCGGCGCGCTGGTTCAAATGCCGGGTGGAAAAGTTCTATCTCTTTTTCAATCCCTGGTTCTCTCTTTTCAAGAAGAAAATTGGCGAGACGGAATATGGTCTTGGATGGATCCCTTTTGGGGGCTATGTAAAGATCTCGGGAATGATCGACGAAAGTATGGACAAGGAACAGATGAATCAGCCTCCGCAGCCCTATGAGTTCCGCAGCAAGCCGGCCTGGCAGCGTCTGATCATCATGCTGGGCGGGGTGACGGTGAATGTGATACTGGCGCTGGTCATCTTTATCATGATCATGTGGATCTGGGGTGAACGTTATATACCGATGGAGAACCTAAAGTATGGCGTATCGGTAGATAGCCTGGCTACAAAGATCGGGATGCAGGAAGGAGACAAGATACTGGCAGTAGCGGGCAAGCCTCTGAAAAGAGTGGGTACGACGGGGTCGGATATCATCATGAATGAAGCAAAGAGCATTACCATCGAACGGAACGGTCAGCGGATGGAGCTGGCTATACCGCCGGGGTTTATCAGCCAGCTGAACAAGAACAGGCTGGGTGGCTTCACTTATATCAAATATCAAACAGTGGTCGACTCGGTGCTGAAGGATGCCCAATTCAAAGGGCCTGCGCTGGAGAAGAACGATACGCTGCTGACGCTGGCGGGCAAACCTGCCTATTGGTCTGTCGATTGGGTGAGGGCTATGCGCTATGTGGATAAGAATAATCTGACGACGGTGCAAGTGACTGCGCTGCGTGGAAACGATACGATCCGGACAAGCATGACTGCGGTGAAGAACGGGAGCTTTCACGTATATTTCAAGGACCCGGAAGACGTATTGGGCTATAAACATATATCCTATACGCTGGCGCAGGCGATACCGGCGGGAGTGAAGAAGAGCGTACAGACATTGACGAACTATATCCGCAATCTGCGGCTGCTGTTCACATCCAAGGAGGTGAAGGCGGAGGATTCACTGGGGAGCGTGGTCAGCATTGCGAATGTGTTCCCGCCTGTGTGGGACTGGCAGTCTTTCTGGACCCTGACGGCGATATTCAGCATTCTGCTGGCTTTTATGAATGTATTGCCTATACCGGCATTGGATGGGGGGCATGCGCTGTTCACGCTGGTGGAGATGATCACGGGTCGTAAGCCGAGCGATAAGTTCATCGAATATGCGCAGATGGTGGGGATGATACTGCTGTTCGCATTGATGGCGTATGCGCTGGGGCTGGATATATTCAGGATTTTTAGGAAATAGGGGCGGCGCCTTGGATGATATGGAAGCCCCTGCCTAACGGCGGGGCTTTTTTTTATTGGGCTGTCAAGTATTCCTTGACAACTGAACTGCTGAAGGTCTGTAATCGTACGAATGATGTGCGGAAACGGACGGATGGTTGGTCTGCATCTTTGCAAAGCTTATGTTAATCACGGGGTTGTGCTACTGGCATGGCCGTTGTGGGACAGATGCCATGAACTATACCAAAACTGCATGGCGGGCCATTAAGGGCCATAGGGCTTACAGCCTCATCAATATACTGGGCCTGACACTGGGTATTGCTTCCTGCCTGGTGATCTTTTTAGTCGTGAAATACGAGCTGGGCTACGACAGATGGTTTTCAAAATCCGATCGCATCTACCGGGTGACCCTCAACGGGATAGACTTCAATCCAAGCGTATCGATGGCGGTGGTCCCGGCCATGCGTAATGATTTTCCCGAACTGGAGGCTGTGTCACAGGTCTTGTTCCAGGAATCGATGATGATAAAGGTTGCGGCGAACACCCGGTACCAGGAAAAATCTTTTGCCTTTGCCGATGAGCAATTTACCAAAGTATTCGACTATCATTGGCTGGAGGGTAATCCTGCTACGGCTTTGTCTGCGCCCAATTCGGTGGTGCTGACGGAAAGCGTAGCGCATAAATATTTTGGCAACAAGGAAGCGATGGGACAGGTGGTCAATGCAGACAATACCTATCCTCTCAAGGTGACGGGTGTTATCAAGGACCTGCCGGGAAATACTCATTTGCCCTTCCGCGCCCTGGTGTCCCTGGAAACGATAAAGAACGATATAAAGGGGATGTTGTCCAACTTCTATTCGATACCCTCGGGAGGCTTTGCCTATATTGTCTTACCCGAGAACTACCCTGCGAGCCGGCTGGAAAAAAGGTTGAAGCCCTTTATTGCCAGGAACTGGGGGAATGATATAGCGAAAGACACCAAATTGCTGTTGCAGCCGCTAACGGATATCCATTTCGATCAACGCTACCTTGACAATTCGGTCAGCTATACCACCTCAAGGGAGACTTATTGGGGGCTGGCCGCCATTGCGGTGCTTATCATTATCATCGCGTGCATCAATTTTATGAACCTGTCGACGGCGCAGGCCATCAAGCGCGCCAAAGAGGTAGGGGTACGGAAAGTGCTGGGTTCTACCCGCCGTCAGCTCATTGCCCAATTTCTTGGCGAGACGGCGGTGATGACCTTTTTTTCTCTGCTGCTGGGTATATTCTCTACATGGCTGTTCCTGCCGCAGGTGGCGGGATGGCTGGATATAAAAATAGACATTACGCAGCTGATGCAGCCATCGGTGATAGGCGTGATGCTGGGTCTTACCGTGGGAGTGGTCCTGCTGGCAGGCTTGTATCCTGCTTTTGTGCAATCCGCCTTTAGGCCGGCGGTGTCATTGAAAAGCAAAGCATCGTTGTCATTCCGTGGATTGACCCTGCGAAAAAGCCTGGTAGCGGTACAGTTTGCCATCTCGCAGGTCATGATCGCCGGTACGCTGGTAGTAGCTTACCAAATGGACTTCCTTCAAAACAGGGATCTTGGCTTTAGTAAGGATGCGGTTATTTCTTTTTATATACCGGACCAATCAAAGTCCGCCTTGTTAAAACAGGCGCTGGCCAGCAATCCGGGTGTAAAACAGATAAGCTTTTCATCGGGTGCGCCCGTTGACAATGGGGCTACGAGCTTTCGCTCGCCCGAGCTGGGTATTATGAAGGACGACGTCACTACGCTCAAGTTCATTGACGAGCCCTATCTCAAGATGTTCGATATAAAGCTGCTGGCGGGTGAGAATGTAAGGGCCAATACCCTTACATGGAAAGACACGGCGTTTACGGCGGTGGTAAATGAGACTATGATCCACAAATTGGGCTTTCAAAATCCCCGGCAGGCAATCGGTAAACACATTATATTAAATGGGAGATGGTATACCAGCATCGTCGGCGTGGTGCAAGACTTCCAGAACGAATCCAGGCATAAGAAAATAAGACCCTGTGCGATGATCTATCGTGCCGATAACTTCTATTCGGTGAGCGTAAGGCTACAGCCATCGGGCATGCGCAAGACCATTGCAGCGATAGATAAGACATGGTCCGCTCTTTTTCCGGAGCAGCTGTTCAGCTATGAATTCCTCGACGAGCGTATTGCTGCCTGGTACAGGCAGGAGCAAAAGGAATATGTAGCTTTTAAACTTTTTTCTGCTGTGGCCATTCTGATCGGCGGCATGGGGCTGTATGGGCTGGTGGCGTTCGCGGCAGCGCAGCGTGGAAAGGAAGTAGGGATACGGAAAGTGCTGGGGGCTTCGTTAACCGACATCGTGATGTTGTTTTCCCGGGAATTCGTGCTGCTCATTATCCTGGCTTTTACCTTTGCGGCGCCGGTGGCGTATTTTGTGATGCATAGCTGGCTGCAAAGCTTTGCGTACCGGATAAATATCGGACCTGACATCTTTGTCCCAGCCCTCCTGGTATCTTTTATCATCGCCGGGTGTACGATCGGCTGGCAGGCGATAAAGGCAGGGGTGGTCAATCCGGTGGATTCGCTACGGAGCGAATAGAGATTGATCCCTTAGAGACCGATCCCTTTGCTGGGCCAGGCTATCTTGGGGTCAGACTATTTCTGACCAGGCTATCCCGGCCAGGCTATCGATGGATCTTCCAAACTGTTAATGAATAGGGCGGCAAGGTTTCGTTCAACACCTGGTCTGCGGGCAGGGTTGCTGTGACTGTTACGGGCGCGGCCTTATCATCCGGGAGACCGTGTAGCACCGAGCGCTCCGCCTGGCGGCCTTTTGTGAGGTCGCCCAGGTCAAGTTTGACGGTGGTGGGGATTGGCAGGAGATTTACCAGTTTTATTATTATAACATCATTGGTGGTATCCCGTACCACGGAGACGCCCAGGCGCTTACGCACTGCCTGGTCGCCGCCCGGGCTTGTGGAGGGGGCTGTGACCTGGCCTTTGCTGGGGGCAGAGAACTGCTCGGTGGAGGGGACTGAGGACTGACCGGTGGGCGAGGTGGGAGAATGGTCGGTGGATGGGACTGACAGCTGGATGGTGGTTGGCAGGTATTCGTTGCCTGCATTGTTCCCAAATAATTTCTGCACTTCATAGTTTACGGTGGGCCTGACTTCCGTGTTGGAAAAGTAGATCAGGTCGGGATTCCACTGGGTATGCTTTTCCCTTGCAAGGAGGGGCGCATACGATGCCATTTGCACTACGTCCCCGTTGCGTTCGAGACTGGTTAGATATAACGCTTCGGAGAGGGCATTGAACAATGTATTTCCCCAGGATGCATATTCACCCAGATAGACCTTTGGTTTTGTGCGGTCGTAATGATCATAAAAATCCTGGTTATTGATGAACCAGCCGGGGCTTTCGTAATAGTGTTCGTCTACCATGGGAACTTTCAGCCGGCCGGCCAGATCCCAGCCCTGTTCGTAGTCGGTGCCTGTATAAAAGGGGCCGACGGTGCCGATGACGGTGATCTCGGGATGCTTTTGCCGGATGGCTTTATAGATCATGGTAAAACGTTCTTCGAAGATGTCGGAGATCAGGTCTTCGTTGCCGATGCCGATATATTTCAGATGGAAGGGTGCTGGGTGCCCGGATTCTGCCCGCAGCCTGCCCCACTTAGAGGTTACGGGTCCGTTGGCCCATTCCACTAAGTCCAGGATATCTTGTACATACTGGCCCATTTCGCTCATGGGTATTCCACCTTGTTGACCGCCGCCTTTTGCGGTGAGAGATGAGTTCTGGCAGGGTACTCCGGCAGCGATGACGGGCAGGGGTTCTGCGCCAATGTCCTCACAGTATTGGAAATATTCAAAGAACCCTAATCCGACGCTCTGATGGTAGCGCCAGATGTTCGGCTGTGGTTTTCGCGCTTCGATGGGACCTACGGTATTTTTCCAGCGGTAAATATTATCCAGCCCATCCCCATGCGTTACACAACCACCGGGGAAGCGGATAAACCTGGGATGGATAGCGGCGATGGCTTCCGCAAGATCGGCTCGCATACCGTTGCTTCGGCCTTTGAACGTCTTTTTGGGGAAGAGGGAGACCATGTCCAACATCAGGCGACCGCCAGTAGACATTTGCAGCTCCAGGCTGGCGTTGGACGCGTCCGCGGCTGCCGTGAGTGTGACCGGATACTTTTGCCATTGCTGGGCATCGATGTTCAGGGCGGCCTGTGCCAGTATGCTGCCATCCTGTGCTACCAGCTTTACCAACAGGCCGGTGCTTTTTTCGTTGGGGTTCCTGGCGAAGACCGAAAATGCGTATTCATCACCCTTTTTCAGGGGGATACCATCGTAACCGCTGTTGATCAAAGCGCCTTTGGATGAGGTTGCATCCAGCACGGCATAATGCGGATTGTTCGGATGAAGGGGAGCGGCGCTGTCGATGGTAAAGCCGAGCCCTTTTGCTGTCCAGGAATATTTACTGTTCCAGGTGGAGTCATGATATTTCCTGTCGCCGGGGGTGTATTCAAAATCCCGATTTTGCAGGAGCTCAGCATACAGGCCTCCGTCGGCGGCATAATTGATATCCTCGAAGAAGACTCCGATCAGTGAGCTCGAAATGGGTTTGCGGCTTTCGAGTTTTAGGGTGACGGTGGCGGTGAGTGACTTTATACCGGCAAAGCGGGTGCTGTCATTTTTCGGGGATTCTTCCCTGGCCTGGTCGGCTTTGTGCTGCTTTTCCTGAGAGAATTGATCCAACCTCTCGACGACCTGCCGTGGGACCTTAGCGACATTGCCCCTGAGAGATCCTGCGGGGAGATTGACTGTGATCCTGTCGTCCGTGTATTGTGAGACGGGCACGGACACAGCGGGGGTGAAAACTTTAAAATCTTTGGTGGTTGTCCTGAGGTACTGATCGCCAGAGATAAAAGCAATGAGATATTCCCTGGTGGTCTTGTTATAGTGTACGACGGGCTGGCGGAAGCTTTGGTTTTGTTTCAGGTAAGGGTAACGCTGTCTGCCCCAATCGATGAGGTCAGGGGAAGCGGCGCAGGCAAACTGATCGAGCGATTCGTTGAGGCTCCAGACGCATCGCCACTGACCACCGGCGTCCTGAAAAAGATAGGGGCTGTTCATCTGTTTTTGCGAGCCCCATTCACCATAGTCCGACTTTACATATCCGTATTCGTTGCCGATGAGGTTCCATGTTTTTTTATCGGTGCTCCAGGCGAAGTGCAGTCCGCTGTGTCCTTTGTCCTTGGGGGTGGCGTAGGAAAACAGGAAAACACTATCGGGGGTGCCGGTTAATACGGGGCTCTTGTCGGGGCCGGTCAAGGAGGGAGACCCTGTCGAGGTGAGAGAACCTGTCAAGGTGGGAGAGGCCGGGTACACGGGGGGCTGGGCCTGGCCTGACTGTGACCGACCTTTATGAGATGCCAGGAGAACCAGGGCAAAAAACAGTACTTTCTTCAATTCTTTATTGTTTTGGCTGACCGATATTAATAAGTGTCAAGATAACATAAATTGGGCTATTCGTGGAAAATCTTTTATTTGGCCAGCTTCGGCCCGGCCGGGAAGGGGCCGTGGCCGGCCTTGTGTGCTGAGTTAAATGCAAGCGTAGATGCGCCCTTTTTGGGGCAACTGCGGGGCATAGACATTGCATGGATGGTTTTAAATACATTTTATGGCTAACAAGAAATCAACAGACAATAAAGGTGGGGGGTCCGGGGAATTTCAATCCAGCGGAAAAGGCAATAATAAAGCACATGGGAATAACAGGCCTTCCGGCACCGGTATGAATCCGGGTGTAGAGCAGCAGGCTGCGAATGCCAGCCGGCCTGAAAATAAGGGTAAGGACAAGCGGGAAAATCAAGAGCAACAAGAGGCGGATCTGGAGCAGCAGCGCAAAGAAACTTTGACGGAGCGGGACTGAGCCAACCGGTGGTTGATCCGCCGGAAAGTTTCAGAGGAAGGGATATTTATTTACTCACTGGCACTTCCAATTCAATCGTTATGGTGGTTCCCACTGACCCGCCCGGATGGCCTACTTTATAGTCTTCCCTGTTGATGGTAAAATTGCCTTTGAATACACCGGTGCTGCCGGAAGCTGTAAAGCTAAATGGGATCTCTACCGGCCGGGTGGTTCCTTTCAGGGTCAGCTCACCCACTGCCTTGTAGCCCGAGGCGGCTTTCTCGATCTTGGTGGATTTAAAGCTGATCAGCGGGTATTTATCCGTATCCAGCCATTCCTCCTTTTTGCGAAGATCTCTGTTGCGAAGATCAATCCCCGTGCTCACGGTGGTTGCGTCAATGCTGGCGGAAACAGCGCTTCCCGGCAAATCTTTTTCATCAAACCGGATGGTCGCCTTCAGACCGGTGAACCTGCCATGCACGGTGCCGAATGGCCAAGGGCCTTTCACCGTAAAAAGGACTTTGGCTTTGGATGCATCCGCCGTCCAGTTTTGGGCGGGTACGAGTGCTGAAACTATTGCGACCAGGGAGATGAATAATGCGGACCTCATATATTATCGTATTTGTTGGGTGATGCTTTATTTGCTGCTGAAGAAATGAACTCCGATATAAAAATCCGTTCCATACATATTGCGTAGCCTGAACAAACCAGCCGGAGCGTCGCCTCCAAAGAACAGATAGCCAGCCCTGGCTGCAAAACCCAGTCGTGGACGCCAACTGCCATAATATATAACAGAGAAGGGGATGCTTAGCTCCAGCCATTTGCTTTCATACCTTGGCGTAATGGAATATACATCCGGCTGAACAACGCCCTGCCGGTGGCCGTGACCAAAGCCTTTGATGATCGTGGCATTGACAAAGAAATTGTCATAGCAGTTCCAGTCGGCCTGGAAACTGAGAGCCGCCGGCAGCCCCATTTTGAAAGAATTGCCCACGTGTGATCTTGTGGAGTCACCGTCGTAAAAGGCAGCGCTGATCGTCCTGTCCACCTGCTGATTGGTGGTAAGGTTATACGTATACCAATTCGTGAAATTGGCGCTATCAGCATGAAGATGGAACGCGGCGGCGTTTTTGTTAAAGCGGATGGCGCCGGCATCGATCAGGGAAAGACCGAATTTATACGGGGACCGCGTATAGGTAATTCCAATATTGGCGCCTAGTCCGTAGCCATGGGTCAGCTCGCGATGGCCGCTCCTTCTACGGTAGGAATCATAATCAGTTTTGCCATAATCAAGGTTGGATTGGGTGAATATGAGCTGTGTGGTATCACCGACGGTGTAGTTAAGGCTGGTATTTTTAACATAGGCAGCGCCCAGGCCTTGTAAGTATTTCAATCCCACGCCCACTGCCAGTTCGCCCCTGCTGTCTTTAAAGATAGTGGCTGCATAATAAACCCCGTATTCCAGCCAGGCCATGCCATCGATGCGCGTAGAATTATCATGGAAGGGCGTATTCCAGAGAATTTTGTTCCTCATATAGTCGTAAGCATTTTGCGCCACATGACCCGTGAAATCGTTGATATTGGCATAGGCGCGCGCACGGAAAGCAAATCCGATGGTCTGTCCTTCTGCGATCTTCGCCTGGAAAGACGGGCCCAGCACATCGCCGGCCAGTATAAAGTGATAGCGTTTATCCGGATTGGCGGGATTGAAATGGGTGACAAATTTATTCTGATGTTTGATGCCTTTAATGATTGCCCCAAAGCCCAATACAGGAACAGCACCTTTGGGGATGTACAGATAGTTGTTGTCGAAAAGCGTCCCCAGGGACACAACATTCACATCCCACTTATTATACTGCCCTTCCATGCCTGCGGGGTTCAGCAGGGCAGCCTGTATACCGGCATAATGGCTATTGCGGACGCCCAGATCCTGTTGTGCATGGATGGTTGATGCACCCTGTATGCACAGCCAAAGGATGATTATTCTCCTCATTGCAATTGAATTTAGAGCTCCGGCAGGATCATGGGATGAGTTCGCGCTTAATAGGAATGAAAGATAGGGGAGCAGGAGATGGCGGCCGTCAATTAAGCAAACGTGCATTGCCCTTTTCAGGGTTGCCCGGGGCAGGCAAAGAAATTTACTAAATTTTGTCTACCTTGACCCCACTCCACTAAACAGCTAACTTATGAGAATTCTCCTTGTTCTCTTCTGTCTCCTTCTTTTAGAAGGATTTGTACGACTACAGCCAACAAAAAATGACCGATGGGCAGCCCGGCGTCAGGCGCTACAATACAAAGAAAGAAATCTTATCCGCTGCGGCGCGGACCTGGCATCCTTCGATCCGGCGGCAGATCCTATCCCGCTGCTGTCCGGCTGGGGCGATTACTATATGCCTGTGACTGTGAAGAATGACAGCGCCCGTCTGTACTTCCAGCAAGGCATCAATATGTATTACGGGTTCCATATTATCGAGGCGCTTGCCTCCTTTGAGAAGAGCACTCATTTCGACAGCAGCTTTGCCATGGGTTACTGGGGTAAGGCTCTTGCCTATGGTCCGAATATCAATGACAACGGCTATACCGCCTCTCCAGCGGCGTTTGCAGCGGCGCAAAGGGCCAGGGCATTGTCTGCCGATGTATCTCCGGCTGAAAAAGCGCTCATCGGGGCAATGATCCCCCGATATTCCACTGACTCCTCCCAGAACAGGGAACAGCTTGATCAGCTCTATGCGGATGCCATGCATCGCGCGTATCTGCAATTTTCCGGTGATGCGGATATCGCCACTCTTTATGCCGATGCCCTGATGCAGCAGCATCCATGGGACCTTTATGACAGGCTGGGAAAACCTAAAAGCTGGACCCCTCCCATCGTAGCCGTTCTGGAAAGCGTCCTGAAGGTCCATCCCGTACATCCCGGGGCCGCCCATTATTATATCCATGCGGTGGAAGCCTCCGACCATCCTGAAAGAGCGCTGGATGTCTCCGGCAGGCTGCCTTCCCTTATGCCAGGCGTCGCTCATCTTGTGCATATGCCTGCTCATATTTATATCCGTACCGGGAATTATGCCGAAGGCTGGCGGCTGAATGAGCTGGCGGTGCAGCGGTATTACGATTATCTGGGCAAGTATTCGCCTGTGTCCGGCAATACGCCGCTGTACCTGGTGCATAACCTGCATATGCAGGCTGCCTGCGCCAATATGGACGGCCGCTATACTGATGCCATGAAAGCCTCGATGGATACCCGTGCCAGCTTCGACAGCAGCTGGATGAGCGCACCCGATTTCAACGGGATCTTTATGCAGTACGTCTTTATGACGCCGTTACTGACGCAGGTGCGATTTGGAAAATGGGACGAGATCCTGCAGGAGACCCCGGTGGCTTCCGGCTATGTCTATGCGGACGTCCTCTCTCATTATGGCCGCGGCATCGCCCTGGCCAGGAAGGGGCAACCGGCCGATGCGGAAAAAGAGTTGTTTGCATTGAGACAGGATACTGCCGACCCGCAGCTCAAGGCTCCCGCGCCTAACTATGCCAATCCAGGGATCAACGGTGCACGGGTGGCTGAAAAGATATTGGAGGGAGTCATTGCGGAGAGCCGCCACCACTGGCAGGAAGCGATTTTGTCGCTGCAGGCAGCCGTGAAGCTGGAAGATGTCATGATCTATGATGAGCCTAAGGATTGGCAGCAGCCGGCAAGACAATTCCTCGGGGCTGTACTGATCCAGGCCGGCAGGTACAAGGAGGCAGAAAAAACCTTTCGGGAAGACCTTCAGATCCATCCGAACAATGGATGGTCATATACCGGTCTCGCGACGGCTCTTGCGGGGCAGGGGAGGAAGAAAGAGGCCGCTGCCGTCGAAGCCAAGGCTCGTCAGGCGTTTGCACGGAGCGATTTGAAGATCACGCGAGCTGTTCTGTAAGCCTACTGCTGATCCCGCAATACGTCCACCGGATTCACGCTGGCGACGCGGAATGTCTGGAACGCTACCGTCACTATGGCCAGCATCAGTGCCGCACCGCCAGCTTCTATGAATATCCAGCCATCCACCGCTGTGCGATAGCCATAATTCAGCAGCCAGGTGTTGGCCAGGAACCATGCCAACGGCGAAGCAATCAGTATCGCCATTACTACGAGCAGCAGGAATTCGCGGCTTAAGAGTAACGACACACCTGCTACAGAAGCGCCCATGACCTTGCGGATGCCGACTTCTTTTGCCCGCCGGCGCGCGGAGAATAACGCCAGTCCAAATAACCCCATGCATGAGATGAGGATCATAATTATCGTCGCCGACTGCATGAGCAGGGCTGTCCGGTTTTCCTCGAGATATAGCCGGTGGACCGTTTCCTGGAGGGAAGAGGATGTAAATGGGATCCGTGGAAAAAGCGCCCTCCACTTCGACTCCAGCCCGGCCATCACGGTCTTCACCGAGTCCCCATGAACACCGAGCCGAACCGCCACGCTTTTGGCATCGGACAGCCATGTAATAATGATCAGCGGCCGGATCGTTTCATGAAAAGAAGTCTGATGATAATCCCTGACTATCCCGGAGATGGTATACCACAGACCATTCCCCCGGTAGAGGAGCTGTTTTCCCAACGCCTGCACCGGGTCCTTAAAGCCCATGGCGTGGGCACAGCTTTCATTGATCACTATGGGCACCCCATTCTCCCGCCCATCTAAACCGCCTCCCGCCAGCAACTGCATCTGATAAAAGGGAATAAAGGCGCTGTCGCCGATCTCCGCCTCCACCGTCAGCTCACGCATCTGCTTCATGTTCTCCCATCGATAGATAAACGTTGCCATCGGATGATCCCTACCCATGGGTGCATGCCCCTGCAGGATCGCCTGTTTGACACCGGGCAGATTATTTACCGCCCCGGCGTATCTCTGCATCTGACCTTTTTCCGCCCCCGGATAATCCACCGTTACTACCCCGTCACTGTTAAAACCTTTATCAGAATTCCTCATATACCGCACCTGCCGTCCGATGACGAGCGATCCGATGATGAAAAGCAGGGAAAAAGAAAATTGGAAAATGATCAACGCCCGCCGTAGTCCCACGCCACCCTTTCCACTTTTGTCCAGCGATCCCTTAAGACTCAGTACGGGCAGATAAGAAGACATCAGCCGGGCCGGATAATACCCTGCCGCCAATGTCGTAAACACCGTTATCGCCAGGAGGAACAACCAGCTGCTTCCATCCCAAAACCGAAATCTTACTCCGGCGGGAATAATGTCGCCAAAAAGCCGTAACGCCGGCAATACCAGCGCCATGGAAAGGGCCAAAGCGCACATCGTCAGCAGCAGCGTCTCGATCAGGAACTGTCCGACAAGCGCCTGCCGGCTGCTGCCCATTACCTTACGGATACCGACCTCCTTCATTCGCTGAAAACTTTGGGCTGTCGACAGGTTGATAAAATTGATGATGGCCAGTCCCAATACGAACAGCGCTACCCACATCAATGTGTACAGCAGCGGCAGATAGGCTTTTGGGAAATCGTCACCCGTGTCGGCAGGATGAAAGTCCGGCGTATAGTGCATGTCACGCAGCGATTGCAGGTAGAGGCGCAGATGGTTGGCGCCGCTGAAAAGTACCGGCGGGGGAATCAGCTTGTGGAGGTATTCAGCGAGCTCGGCATCCACTCGCGCAGGGTTTACTCCTTTTCCCAATCGTACAAATGCCTGGGAGCGCCGCGGCTGCAGACTGCTCCAATCTTTTGTGGGAATGCGTTCCCGCAGCCAGCTTTCCGGCGCCGTGCTGATCGAGATAAAAGAAGTGTAGTTGAGATCGGAGGGCCGGTCCCAGTCGCGTACGATGCCTGCCACTGTTAGTGGCAGGCTGTCTTCATAGATCACTTTCCGGCCCAGCATCTGGTCTAGGGATTCCTTTCCGAAATATTTCCGGGCCACACTTTCGGCCAGTACTATGCGCCCCGGCTGGCTTAGCACGGAGGGGTTACCTGCCAGCCATCTATGCGGAAAGAGGGTAAAAAAATCCGGTGAGGTCAAAATGGTGGATAGCGCATAGCCGCCTTCCTGCCGGCCGTCATAAGTCTTGATGCCATGGCCATCTGCCAGAGGCACCGAGATAGTGGAGCCGAAAAGATGGAAAGCCGTCTGCGCCTCGAACCCGCTGATCAGGTGTTCGATACCGGCTACCTCTTTGAAAGGGCTGTTGAGAAAGATCACGTTGCCATCCTTGTCCCGGACGTCGCCTACAATGCGATAGATCCTGTCCGCATCAGGATGAAAATTGTCGAAGCTCAGCTCGTATCGGACGATAAGAAAGATTATAATGCAAACGCAGATGCCGATGGCCAGCCCGAGGACATGGATCAGCGAATACCATCGTTGCCGGAGGATATTGCGTCCGGCTACCTTCACCGAGATGGAATTGACAGGCATTGGAAGACTGTTGTGAAAGCCTATCTGTTAATTCCATGCCAGACTTATAAATACCCTGATGGTCAGGGGGATACCTGGGTATCAGCGGGGTGGCTTGTCCGTATACGATACAACGTGTGTATGATTGTGCCTCGTCCTAAGCGGCCCGCATTTGCATATTTTTCATTAAATTATGATATGAGAAATCAATACTCCCGCCGTGAGTTCCTCTTTTTGAGCAGCTCCGCTACGCTTGCCGCCGCCTTGCCAGCCACTCTGCCAGCCGCCGTTTGTGGCGCCGTGCGGGCCGCAGTGAATGCCGGCAGCCTACCAAAGATGGCCGTGCAGCTTTATACCATCCGCGACCAGATCGCCAAGGACATGTCCGGCAGTCTTCAGAAGCTCGCCTCTCTCGGTGTGCGGACGGTAGAAACAGCCTTCTGGCCAAAGAATGTCACAGTGAAGCAGGCTGCCCAGGTGCTAAAGGCTGCCGGTCTGAAAGCCTGTTCCAGCCATATCGAGATCCCTGTTGGCGATAAAAAAGCCGCGATGCTCGAAACCGCGGAGGCCTTCGACTGCAAACGTATGATCTGGCATGGCTGGCCCGAGGACAAGCGCTATAGTTCCCTGGAGGGGACCAGGCAGCTCATCGACATTTACAATGAGGCGGGGGCATGGGCGAAGGCCAATGGTCTTCAATTCGGACTCCATAATCACTGGTGGGAATACCGCAATAAGGTAGGGGGGCGCTGGGTTTATGAATGGTTGCTGGAAGGGGTAAGCAAGGATGTTTTCTTTGAGCTGGATACTTATTGGATAAAGGTTGCAGGGCATGATCCTGCCGCCATCATCTCAAAATTCGGGGATCGCGCCCGATTCCTTCATATGAAGGATGGGCCGGCGGTATATAATGACGCGCTGATAAAAGACAAGCCTGATCCCATGACGCCGCTGGGACGTGGGGCACAAAATATCCCTGCTATCGCAAAAGCCGCAAAACCAAATATTGAATGGATGGTTATCGAGATGGACGTCGTTGCGATGGATGTATACCAGGCAATAAAGGATAGCAGGGATTACCTCGTGAAGAACAAATTTGCGGCTGCCTGAAAGATGACCTTATTTTAATGCCTTATAAGTAAATTTTTGACCGCCCAGCGATGCCTCCAGCATCAATCCGCCTTTTTCCTGCGAGAATACCACTACGCCATTCCTATAGTTCGCATTGGCAGATGCACCGGCCTTGACGGCTACCGCTGAAGCCTGTCCGCTGAATTCAATTTTATTTTGCATGAAACGATCCAAAGCGTCTTTGTTCTCAAAAAAGATGATCTCCCGATAGGCCTGTCCTCCCGCCTGGGCGCCGGCTGTTACCTGGACCATCTGGGCAGTGCCAACGGGCATTCCTTTTTCATATACGGCTCCTTTACCTGCAGCTCCACCTACGCCTACCGCGCCCTTGCCTACATTGGGGAATATTGCATATCCGGCAGCATGGCTAAAGAGGTTTTCCATAGATGGATCCGACTTTAGAAAAGCAGTTTTTGCTTTTTTGCTGTCATCGATGATCCTCTCCTGAGAATCATTTTGGGCCATTGCCATGCGGGTTAAAAACAGGCCTGACAATATCATCAGAAATGTCGCCAGTCTAATGGTGTTTTTCTTTGTCATAATCGTAAATTATAAGTTTGTGACTGAGGGTATGCGATGTAATGGATGCAAAAAATCTGCCACGCTGAATTATCTGATTAAGAGGGTGGTATTGAAAAAAGCCATTGCGTGATGCAATGGCTTTACATAGCTTCTCCGTTGTCCATCAAAGATCGGACCTGCTGTGGCTTCTTCCTCCTATGAAAGAGAGCAGGAACAGCACGATAAAAATAAAGAACAAGATCTTCGCAATGGAAGCGGCTCCAGCGGCGATGCCAAAGAACCCGAAGATCCCGGCGATCACGGCTATTATCAAAAAGATTATTGTCCAGCGTAACATAAGCTTAAATTTTAGATAGTTAATAATAACATGGAGGGTTAAAAGATCGTGCCACGGAAAGGCCTTCTTTACTTCCCTGGGGAAGCAGTTTTATGGTGAGTTAGAATTTATCCAGAAGCGCGGTGGCACAGGTATTGCATACTCACTATGTTTTAACTTTTATAATATGAAAAAGACCCTGGGAGCTATTTTTCTTATCGTTGGTGTTGTCATGATGATCTGGACCGGATTTTCTTTTACCAAGCGAGAGAAAGTTGTCGATGCCGGTCCGTTGCATGTTTCTGCCGATAAGGAACACACGGTGAACTGGCCTCCTTATGCGGGGGGTGTACTGGCTCTTGTGGGAATTGTAATGCTGGTGATGCCGCAAAGAAAGGTGTAAAATAGAACAGGAGGTGTGCGGAACCGGACAATTAGTCAAATTTAAAAATTGCAATTGATTGGTTATTAGGTTTTAATAAAAATGGTACCCTTTTGGCCGCCTTCTGCTGTATTCCAAAACCAAAGGCATGCTCAGAAATTTTTTTACCATCGCCCTACGCAATCTTCAGAAACACAGGGTACATTCTTTTATCAATATTGCCGGGCTCGCTGTCGGTATGGCGCTTACGGTCCTCATCGCTCTCTGGATTACCGACGAGCTAAGCTTCGATCACTATGCTCCCAACCACCGGCGGATCGGCATCGCGATGCATTACTCCTACCTGGACGACGGCCGGAATGGAACCGGCGCTACCATCCCCATGCCGTGGGGCAACGCTTTTCGCGGCGGGTATTCAAACCTCTTCACGCATACCGCCCTCACGAGCGGCTCCCTTTTCGATGGCCTCTTTAGTTCAGGCGAACGGGTAGTGAACGGCAGGGCGCTTTGGGCGCAGATGGAGATGCCGCAAATGTTTGGCTTCCGCTGTGTCAAGGGCAGTCTCGCCTCGGCAAAGGATCCCTCCACTGTTCTTATTTCTCAATCTTTCGCTACCGCCCTTTTCGGCGGCACCGACCCCATCGGCAAGACAGTGAAAGGTGGCAACCAGGTTTTCTTCAGAGTCGGCGGCGTATATGAGGACCTGCCCCGGAATACCACATTTTATGGTCTTCAGGCCATCCTTCCCTGGTATAACAACGCCAACAACTACCATAATACGAATTCCGACTGGAACGATCATAACGGCAGTCTCTATGTAGAACTGGCGCCCGGTGTTACGGTTGAGCAGGCTACGGCCGGGGTTCGTCACGTACCGAGCCCCCATATCAAAGACTACCATGAGGACGCCTTTATCTATCCGCTGGACAAGGCGCATCTTTGGAGCGAATTTAAAAACGGTAAGGCCGACGGCGGCCCCATCCAATTTGTCTGGCTTTTTGGCACCATCGGCGTCTTTGTGCTTCTCCTGGCGTGCATCAACTTTATGAACCTGTCCACGGCCCGTAGCGAGCGTCGCGCCAAGGAGGTAGGCATCCGCAAGACCATCGGCTCACGTACCCGCCAGCTCGTCGCCCAGTTCCTTGGCGAATCTGTGCTTGTTGCGCTCATCGCCGCCGCATTTGCACTTGCCATCGTCCGGCTGGTGCTGCCCTTTTTCAACCAGCTGTCAGCAAAGGATATGAGGATCCCCGGTACCGAACCCATCTTCTGGCTCGCCTTTGTTGGCTTTGCGCTATTCACGGGTCTGCTGGCCGGCAGCTACCCCGCCTGCTATCTCTCCAGCTTTAATCCCGTCAAGGTGCTGAAGGGAACTTTTAAGGCCGGCAAGCTCGCCTCGGTGCCGCGCCAGATATTGGTCGTGCTGCAGTTTACCGTCTCACTCACTCTTGTCATCTGCACTATCATTGTCTTCCGGCAGATCCTATTTTCGAAGGACCGGCCTGTCGGCTATACCCGTGAAGGCCTTTTCACCGTCGACATGAATACGCCCGAGATCGGGCAACATTATGAGGCCCTTCGGACCGAGTTGATTCAAAGCGGTCTTGCCGCCGACGTCGCAGCGTCCAGCATGACACTCACCAATTTTGCGAATGGCAACGGGATGGACTGGCCGGGCAAACGACCTGAACAGATCGACGTTACCTTCAACAACGTCAATGTCACGCCGGACTACGGTCATACCATCGGCTGGCGCATTATCTCCGGCCGCGATTTCTCGCGGGACTATGCTACCGACAGCAGCGCCGTCATCCTCAACGCCAAAGCCGTCAAAGATATGGGCGTAAAAGATCCCATCGGGCTGCCGGTGAAGCTGTTTGGCACTCAGTATCATGTCATTGGTGTTGCTGCCGATATCGTGAGCGGCTCGCCTTATGACACGGTGATGCCCGCGGTGTTTGTGGGCGGCAGCTACACGGGGACTATTATCGTCCGGATAAAACCGGGGTTGGCTACTCACACGGCCCTTGCGCGGATGGAGCCCATCTTTAAGAAATACAACCCTGCCAGCCCCTTTGTCTATAAGTTCGTCGACCAGGAGTATGCCGCTAAATTCGCGGAACAGGAGCGTATTGGCCATCTCGCTGCCGTCTTCACGGGGCTTGCTATTTTCATCTCCTGTCTTGGGCTTTTTGGGCTTGCCGCCTTTGTCGCAGAGCAGCGGACAAAAGAGATCGGGGTCCGGAAGGTGCTTGGCGCGGGTGTATTCAATCTCTGGGGATTGTTGTCAAAGGAATTTATGAGGCTGACGGCGGTTTCGATCCTTATAGCTGTGCCGCTGTCCTGGTATGGGATGCATAAGTGGATAGAGGGCTATGCTTATCATGCGCCCTTGTCGTGGTGGATATTTGGGGTTTCAAGCTTTGGTATTTTGCTGATCACGCTGCTGACGGTGAGCTATCAGTCGCTGAAAGCGGCGCTGATGAATCCGGTGAGGAGTTTAAGAAACGAGTGATTGCATATTCAAAATTAGGGTAGTGGATAGAAATAGCCACGTTTTTCTTTTTGTATCCTGGCGATTTTGGCATTCATCTCGTCCCGCAGTTTCTTGGGAAGGGCATCATAACCTGCCTCGAATTCCGTAGATCGCACCTCATCAAAAGTGCTACTTTGATGCCGCATGGCAAACTTCTTTCCCTTGAGATATATAATGAACTTGATCCGGCCATTCTCATATCCGTCATCTCCCCAAGTACCGTAGACCAGAAAAGGATCCACGAGACTGTCGCCGTCATAATCCTCAAAGGAAAGGTAGCTCTTCCAAAACCAGATGGTGTACTCTTTTTCGTCGTTCTTTAGGATATGATCGTTTAGCTCCCAGATTTTTGTCAAACCATTTCCGTTCAGTTTGAGATCGACGGCCTTGATGTTGCGGCTAAAAGTGTCGGTCTTTCCCTCTGTCAATCCAATCGAATCATTGCTTTCCATTAGCACGCAAAAGTAAGTGCCTGAGTTGTCTGTGTATTTATAAACCTGTGAGATGGGAAAACTGAGTTTGAACCCGGATTTTACAGAGTCGTTTATGGTTGTCTGGATTTCGGCTTTTGAAAGAACTCTAACAATAGGATGCGGTTGTTGGCTGCGACCCGTAAATACGGTGAGGAAAATTGCCGGAAGGAAAATGGATGCGGAGCGTTTATACTTTGGCATAGCGCTCCAAAATACAAATATTCTTGTCCGGACAGGTGACATTTTCTAGTTTTCGTCATATATATTATAAATGCCCCCTAAAATGGACGACCAAACCATTATTGAATTGATCCGTACCGGGAAGAATGATCTGGCTCTGAACGCTTTATATCGAAACTTCCCCGCTATCCGAAAACTTGTACGATCCCACGGCGGAAGCACCAGGGATGCTGAGGACATTTTCCAGGAGGCGTTAATTATCCTGATCCGCCAGCTGAAAAAAGACTTCCGGCTGTCCGCTAAACTCTCCACTTATTTATATGGCGTTTGCCGCCGTCTTTGGAGTGAACAGCTGCGTAAGCGGCGGCTGCAGGTCTCGTTTGACTCCATGACCGGGATCCTGCCCGGCTCAATGGATACGCCCTTCAAGGACGACCTCAGTGCTGACGAAGTGTCTGACCTTTATGAGCACCTTCAGCAAGAGTCCCGCATCCGGCTGGCGGAACAGGCCCTCAATGAACTCAAGGACCGCTGCCGCGAATTGTTATTGGTGTTTTATCATGGTCAGCTATCTGTCAAAGAGATCGCTGCAAAAATGGGTTACCGTAGCGAGAATAGCACCAAGAACCAAAAATACAAGTGTCTCGAGGCTGCACGCACGAGGCTGAAGGAACTCCAACATCAAACGCAAACCCTTTAATCCACTGCCATGAGACCTGAACTCGAATTGATAGAACGCATTGAACGATACCTGGACGGCGAACTGTCTCCCGCCGACAAGACCGCCTTTGAATCCGAACTGGCTGCCGATGCCAGTCTCCGTGAAGCTGTTCAGTTACAGCAGGATATCCGGTTGGGGCTGGAGCGTGCGAGCCTCGGCAGCTCCATCCGCCGTGCAAAGCAGCATTATTACCGCCGGATTGGGTACCGTTGGGGCGGGCTCGGGCTGGGACTTGCGGTTGTCGCGCTTGTTGCGATCCTTTTGGCGACACGGCATGATCGCGGGTTCACCATTGTACCGGGAGTGCAAGCAGCAACGCACGGGGAGCTATATACGATCGATGTCCGGCATGATACATTACTCCGCACGGCGCATGGGGCAAAGATCAATATTCCTCGCGGCAGCATCGATGCCAATGGAGCTGATACTGTCCGGCTGGAGATCAAAGAGGCCTATACCATTGCAGAAATGCTCCGATATGGTCTGCTCACGCAGAGCGACGGTCGTCCCCTGAGCAGCGGGGGCATGATCGATATCCGACCTGCCGAAGGCAGCTCTGCCAGGATCGTCCGGCCGATCAATGTGGCTTTGCCGACGCTCCGCGTGGAAGAAAATATGCAGCGTTTCAAGGGGATAGTCGATGATAAAGGAAAGATCAACTGGACGGACCCGCGTCCGCTGGCAGACAGTTCCGCGCAGAAGGCCATCGCGTATGGCAAAAGCATTTTCGAAACCAATTGCAGGTCATGTCATTCGCTTCGGTACTCGGTAACGGGTCCTGCCCTCGCCTATATTGGTCAACGCCGGTCTGAAGAATGGCTATACGACTTTATCCGGCACAATGACAAGGTACTGTCGTCAGGGGACTGCTATGCCAGGTACATTTACAACATCTATAACAAGACGCCGATGAATACCTTTCCCGAACTGAATCGTGCCGATGTCCGCCATGTGATAGATTACATCACCAGTGAAAGCCAGCTTATCGACAGCAATCAGGTGCCCAACTATACCCGTGAACTGGACAGCTGTCTTCGGTACAAGCAGCTTGCCGGTGCGCTTGAAAGAAACCGGGAGGCCCTTATTCGTGCCAATGGCCCCCGCACTGATGTCATTCGCCGCGATGATACGGGCGCTATCATCACCGATACTGTGGTCGTATATACGTCGCCCGCACCCGTGACAACGATCGAGCACCCGTCGATATACTATCAATTTACGGTGGAAAGTTTTGGCTGGTACAATGTCGACGCGCTGTTGAAAGACCTGCCGGGCGTCCTTCCCAGTGAGCTACGTGTGCAAATGACCCCGGAATATGCGGCGGAAGTAAACGTATTTCTTGTCCTACCCGGGCGCAAGATCTTTACCGAAGGCGGCGTTCTTAAAGACAGCAAGACAGAGTTTGGCTTTCTTACAGAAGATGGTCAGATACCCTTACCGCAGGGCGAACAGGCTTATGTCTTTGCGACCGGTGAATATCAGGGCAAGCCGGTGTTTGCGGTCCGCGGGTTTATGATGGCCCGGCAACAGACGATCAACCTGCAGCCTGTGCCTATGACCAAGGAAGAGATTACCGAGGCGATCCGTCATCTGGACTTCAACCAGCTTGCTATTCGCGTGGCAGAATCCCCGAATGCCGTTCGAATACGGGGGATTGATACATCGCTGGCCGCGGTGGCGCGGTTCAAGCCACAGCATTGTGACTGTGATTGTGGGGTGAATTTTCCAGGCACCGATACTGCTGTGGTTGAGGGTAGGTAAATGATAGCGAAGAAAATTTTTTGTAACCTTTTTCGAGCCTGCTGATCTAATGGGTATATAATCATTTAAAAAATATTCCCATGATCAAGAAATTTGCAGGAGGAGCTTCATTTGCTCTTCTTCTGGGTCTTTTGCATGTAACTCCGGTGTTTTCGCAAGGGAATCCTCATCTGACCGATCCGGAAATTGCTTCTGTAGCCGTGGTGGCGAATCAAAATGACATTGGGTATGCAGAAATTGCCCAGAAAAGGTCAAAGAACGCGGAGGTCTTGAAATTCGCGCAGACCATGTCCAACGACCATAAAGCCGTGATCGCGCAAGCGGTGGCCTTAGTCAAAAAGTTGAATGTTACGCCCAAGGACAATGCGGTGAGTAAAAAACTGCTTGCCGGTGCGGCGAAAGAAAAAAAGGCGCTGGAGGCCGTTTCCGACAAGGCCTTTGATAAAACGTATATCGATAACGAAGTCGCCTATCATAAAGCTGTCATCTCCACCGTGGAGGGTGTTCTGATACCACAGGCTCAAAATGCCGAGCTGAAGCAACTGCTGCAAAAGGTGGTCCCCGCGTTAAAGACGCACCTGGCTCATGCGCAGATGGTGCAATCAAACCTGAAATAGGATGAGAACGTTAAGGTTTGCGTGGCGTTGTTTGGTTGTTTCGGCTGTGGTGGTTGTTTCGGCACCGGCTTTGAATGGGTGCTCTTCCGATGCGGGGAAGGAGAAGCCAGCTCCGGTGGTTCGGCCTAAGGAACCGGACATTTACACGGTGGAAATAAAGGACATGAAGTTCGTTCCCGACTCCATTGTTGTAAAGAAGGGGGATCGGGTGATCTTTGTGAACCGTGATATGGTCGGTCACTGCGTAACCGAGGACGGCAAGGCCTGGACCTCCGGAGCGATCCCTGGCGGAGAAGATTGGATGCTCGTCGCTCAAAAAAGTTCAAACTATTACTGTGCGATTCATGTGGTAATGAAAGGGAAAATAGTCGTAAAGGATAGTGTCAGTAAATAAGTGGGGTCTCTGAAAAGTTTAAAGCCTTCGAAGTCTGAAGGCTTTAAGTGGGTCAATTTACTTTAAAATCCATTCATTGGATTCGCTTTGGAAAAAACAGGACCTGACGTAGTAATTGAATTTCATTTTTAAGTAATCTCTTTTTACCGCAGCTGCCTGCTCTTTGTCAGTAAAGCTGAAAATGCCATCACACTCCATGAAATTATAATTATCACCTTGCAGGTCAAGGGGAATCCCACCCTTTCTTCCAACTTAAACGACTGTGCGCTTGAGAATACTGTCCAAATCCATTATTTTTAGCCCTATGAAATCACCCCTACTCCTATTTCTAGCCTTATTGATCACCTTTACACTGTCTGCACAGGTGCCGAGTTCCATCGACTCGACGCAGGTAAAGAAAATCACCGTCAACGGGATCTGCCTTTGCCAGACGACCATAGGCGAGTTGCAAAACGCTGACCCGCAGCTTAAGGAGATAGAAGTGGAGGAGATGGAATTGGGCAAGCGGTGCGGTGGTGGCACCTTCGGCTACCATGAAAATGGTAAGGGCTATGTCTCGGAAAAGTACCCGGGTATGATCTTCCAAAAGGATCAAGGCGATGACTACATTGGTAATATCCGGTTGATGCGGGGATTCCGCGGCCGACTCCCCAATGGATCATTCATTGAAATGGGGCACCTAGTGGCCAAAGACCTCCTTGCGCTTTATTCCAACTGGAAAGATCAATGGGGCTCAAGAGGCTGCTCCGACTATTGGAGTTTTTCCAACGATACGATCAGATTCTACGTCAGAATAGATACTACCCGAAAGCCGCAATATCCCGTCGATGAGGCTTACTATCTGAGCCGGCCCGTCGACGGCATCAGCCTTTCCATCTCCTGCTATCACTTGTATCATGCATCCGAAGCGATCAACCTTTTCCCAGCTAACGAGCCCGTATACTTCATTGATAGCATTCGTACAAATGCCGGGTTCCTTGAGCAGTATCAGCCGTCCGAGATCGCGTACGTTCAGGTTTACAAAGACTCAAACGCGATAAAACTGGCCGGAGGGCAAGGTCGAAACGGGGTTATATTCGTGTTCAGCAAGACATATATCCGACAACACTATTGGGAATTTCTTCAATCAAAATCACCTGCATATCGACAGGCAGTACCCGATCTAACGGCGGAGTTATCTGTCGACTATATTCTAAATGGCAAAAAGCTTAAAGCCAAGGATCAATTATTGGAGCTCTACAAAATAAACGGCAATAATTTCATCGAGTTGAAAATGAAGGGTCGTAGGACTGTAGAGATTAAGGCGATACTATAAAAGCAGGCCAACGGCAGAGAGAACGTTTATGTCAATTTGCTATGGTTTCGGGGCGCCAGCCGATACAACAATGGCGGAACAATCCATAACGGAATGCCCCAAAGGCGACTAATATTCGGTCGGTCAAACGGAAACGACAAGCACGATTTTTTGAACGAGGAAACCGCATAATTTATGAGAAGTTCGATTTTCCCTTCAGCTATCAATAAAAAGGCCCCACAAATTTGTCGATTTGCCGGGCCCCAATACTGTACGTACTTGGCCGGCATAGTGTGGGAAGATAGGAAAACATACGAAATTGACCGTCTGTTGTTGCCCAAATTAATGCGTTCGATTCCTCGACAGTAATCCAATAAAAAAAGCCGCTGAAAATCAGGGGCTTAGTATTCGTGGAGCTGAGGAGAGGTCTATCGAACAGTTTACCACCTTTATATTCTCTGATCCATCAATTAAAGGATTAATAATCGGTAATATATTACTGACATAACCAGAAGGAAGGAAAATTCTTCGGATTTTTGGATAATCTGTAAAATATTGCCGATTTCATTTATCTTCCGAAGAATTTACCTAATTTTGATAAAAATCAGTAATATATTGCCGATGACAATAGAGGAATTAGGTAAATCAATAAAATTCCGAAGGGAATTTCTGAATCTTCGACAAGAGGATTTAGCTGAGATGAGTGGGATAGCCATAAAAACAATTCACCTCATT
>Ga0207667_10001641_pt1 | contig 28179 bp, 34 predicted proteins | sample KBSCornC52_FD_184301 | JGI IMG/M metagenome (GOLD analysis project Ga0207667, IMG submission 184301) | Corn rhizosphere microbial communities from Kellogg Biological Station, Michigan, USA - KBS Corn C5-2 (SPAdes) (version 2) | ecosystem: Host-associated > Plants > Roots > Rhizosphere > Soil ...
CTTGTCCGCAGCGTTCAAGGCCTCAGTGCAGACGAACACGAACACCTCGGGGTTGTGGTTCAACTCCTTGACACGGTTGCAGTCCTTCTTGAGCTTTTTCTCCCAGTCGCCGCGGACGGTGTAAGCAAAGATAATGCGCCGCCCCTTCGCATCGGAGCGCACGATGGCGTCGCGACCGCCGTCGCCAGTGCCGCCAAGGGGGTCAATTCCGGGGTAGTCCCCTTCAGCCAGTAGCGCGGAACAGAGGCGCTCGAAGTGTCTGTAGTCGGAGACGCGTTCGAGGCAGTAGACGATGTGGTCAGCGGACATTTGCAGAGCATACGACGCAAGTGCACGACCCGCGGCCGCGTCCGAGGCAAGCTGCCGCGGCCTCAGTGCCTAACGCGCCTAGAGGTGCGCTTCCTCTAAAACGGATTTCGGCAAAGAAAGTCGACATGAACGGCTGGGTCGCACCAAAGAATAGTTTCTCGTAGGCTCATCCCATGAGCCTTGTGCTCGCCAGCATAAGCAGGATCATCAACTGCGAGGAGGCGTTGGAATGGGGAAGATCAGAGCGCGAGACATCAACGTCTCCGGAGACGGAAATGCCATTGGGAACAACAACCAGCTGACCGTCGTCAAGAACATCAAGCATCACCACCATCATCGGCCATGCGCGGGCGGCGGAGACGAAAGGGGCATCAAGGGTGAGCCGCTCCTCATGTTGAGCGTGGCAGTGTTCGCGGCGTGCGTGTTCGGCACCTACTTTTTTGCCAAGCATGCCGAGCTGATCTACCTCGCACTGCAGACCGTCTCCGGGCTGGAGGTGCTCGGCGTCCTCACGCTCATCGCGGCGCCGCTGCTTTCCGGAGACGAAGACGAGGCTTGGTACGACCCGAAGCTCTCGCTGATGCTACTGGTCTCGGGCCTCTCGTCGATCGCGACCCTCGCCGCGCAGTCAGGCTATCGCGAAGAGCTAACGACAATGGCCGTCGGAGCGCACGGGGCACAAGCCTTCTGGTGCGGGTTGTCGGACTACGGCCGGCAGTTCGCGTCGCTGCATGCGCTGACCGCAAGCTTCGGCTTCGGTCTGGGGAACCTGATGCTGGGCGTGCCCATCGCGGTCATGCTCATGGACCGCTTCCTGTCGTCCGGCTTCACCTTGCTCTCTCAGGAGGCGTTCGACCGGCTGCGGTCATGGGGCATCGTCTGCTTTGCTGCGGTTCCCGTCGCAGTGTCCGCATACTTCCAGACTGACGACGGCTGGAACACTTGGGCCGGGTTGTTCGACCATCCGCCGTCGTTCTTCTGCGCCGGTTTGCCATCGGCTCGCCTTTGAGGTCTTGCCTGCGCTGGGCAGTCTTACCGGCCCGGCATACAGTCGCAACTTCTGTCGCGACCGAGGCCGCCCTCGATGTGGACGACCATCGCCAGCGCGGCATTCAAAACGCTGTTCACATACTCTCGAGTGATGCTAGTCAACTCGTTCCCGTCCTTGTCCTTCCCATTGCGGTGGACGCAGTCGTGCCGCAACTTGACGGCGCCAAAGAGCTTGCCCGATGTGTCCTTGTTTGGCCAGATGCCGATGCCGAACGCTATGTGGTAGAGGTCGGCAACCTGCTCGAGCCTGTGATAGATCAAATCGGAAAGATGCTTCGCCACAGTCTCGCTCACGATCATCGGATTGGCGGCGACGGCTGCTAACGGAATAGACGTCTTGCTGAGCACCTTCTCTCGGTCGAGCATGGCGCGCGTGGCGACGGAGCTGCCAAGGACGCCATTCTTCAACGTATCTCCCAAGTACGCCTCTACTGCGGCGATGCACTGCGTGAAGATCATCCGGTTCACGATCACGAGGCTTGACGGTGGGATATGGATGTCCCGACCCTGGTCGTTGAGTTGAGCGAGCAGATGACCAAGGTGGTGGTAAGCATCCGTGAAGTGCTCATACGGACTCGCCGGAACGTCTCGCTCGTACCAGTCGTCGTCAGGTTCAGTGTCGAACGGATAGTCCGCCTCGACGACCGTATCCGGGTACTCGTCGAGGGTTACATCGCAACCGTTGGCGGTGGTCTGGACATGAGCGGGAAATTCGGTCTTGCATTGATTGCAGACGACCTCCGTCTGATCTTCGGAGAAGATGTCAGACGCGAACTCCGCGCTGCCCCATTCCACTGGCGGGGCATCGGCCATCGTCTCGACTGCGCCGTTGCACACGGGGCAGATGAATGAAACGGTCGTCTGTGTTGCTGCCATATGAGTTACGTGCCGGCTGATCAACCTCGCGTCCGGCATCGGACGCGGTCAATCTTGGCACACTTGGCTGACGAACTTGAGCAGCGAGTAGTGCGTGACGCGATTTATCGCGTCACGCATGGCCGGCTGCCGTTGTGGAACAACGGCTCGCTTAGCCGCCGGCAGCTGCAGCGCACGCCCTGGCCGCCAGCGCCGCAAATTTTCCCTTGCCAAACGCCGCGCCCAGAAGGCCCCAGCTTCCTTCTGTTCCCGCGGCGCCAACTAGGGACGGCTCAGCTTGTTCTCGGAGATTCAATTGAGCGCAACGTGCGCTTCGCCTGGTTTCACCTTCAGGTACATGCACTCGTCGATGTCCGAAATCGAAATCGCGAGCAGATGAGCGCCGATGTGCTCGCCGTGCTGCTGAAAATAGTCGTAGTGCACCTCGTACGAGGCGGAATATCGGGGTGATACGGGCACTTCCTGCTCGAGCTCGATTGCATAGGCGCAGGCCGCGAAGTATGTTCAGCTTGGCGAAGCGAACTTCTGCGCGAGATAGCGGGCCGAATTCTCGATGTACGGGAAGACGGTGCGCTCGTTGATGTTGAGCTGGTCGAGTTCCTTGAGCATCTTGGCCTTGTTGCGTACGGCGATGCGCTTGACCCCGATGTGCGGCGTTCCGAGCTCGTCGAGGACGGCATCGTGGCCAAACAGCAGGAACGCACCCGACTGGAACGAGATACGGTCGTTGCTGCGCTTGCCCTTGACGCATACGACGCTGCGGAGGTCGTCCTTCTTGATGCGCGGTTCGAAAAAGGGCTTCTCCTCCTTCACGAAATGCAGCAAGCGCTTGACCGCAGCCTGGCGGTTGAACTCCCGTGATGCCAACGAATAGTCGACGGACTTTCGCTGGGCCTCGGGGAGGCGCGCTAGGTTGGCAAGGCAGCTCACCGTGTCCGAATCGAAGTACTTGACGCGCTCCGGGTCGATGGCGAACAGGATGACCTCGCCTGGCTCTTCGTCGACGAACTCGCTGCCAACCTTCTTGCCGAAGTGGCTCCGGCAGGCGAAAAAGAGCGCCATCTGCGGGTTGGAGGTGATGTCCAGTAGCCTGGTCGGCAGCGAGTAGTGCTGCATCCGAACGAGCCGATCGAGTGTATAGACGTCGTTCTGGAAGTCTCTCGAGTTCGAGACGAGCAGCTCTCGGTACAGGCGGTCCTCGTCCTTGAGATGGACGTAGTTGCCGTCGGAGTCCTTTCGAAAAACAGATGGCGCAAGTCGGTACTTCGACTTGTTCGAATGGCCGCGGTAGAACATCTCCTTCTTGCCGCTGCTGAGCGCCAGGACGGCCGTGATGAAGTCGCCGACAGAGTCGACCTCGCGGTCGGCGGGTTCGGGCGTAGGAAGCGCCGCATTTTCACGAGCTTGTGGAAGCGCGGCATGGGGGATCAAGCCTGCAGCACGCAGTCTCTCAAGGAGGTCCTCTTCCTTGACCGCCCAGTGCGTTCGATTGAGCTCCCACTCACGAATGTCGAGGTGCGCCTGCAGGGGCTTGATCGCGTCGTACGGGATGGGCGGAATGTTCGGCAGGAACTCGAATTCGATGAACAGATGGCGCCCACGCGGCGTGATAGCGGTCAGCCGACCCACTCGCATATCTTCGGTCTTGCCCTCATAGGCGAACAGGCAAGGCAGGCTCTTCAGAACCTCGAGCTGACTGCTTTTGAAGTCCTTGAAGCTCGCAGCGACCTCGTCGCGCGTGTATTCCAGGATGCGGCCGCGGTCGTACTCGTAGCCGCCGCTGTCCCACGCGCCCGTCAGGCTTGTGACGAAAAAGTTGTACATGTTATGCCGCACGTTGAGGGTTCAACACCCAGAAAAGGCCAATGCGGCAAGTCTGCCAGAAGCCGATGCCTGCTCAACTGCATCCAGGTGCTCATACGGCGCGTTGTATTTCCTGTGTCTCAGGGCCGAGCCATGGGTTCAAGCCGCGGTGCGCAAGTCGCGACGCCGGATTTTGCCAACTGTTGACTTCGGGAACGCGTCCAGGAACTGGATGATCTCGGGCACCTTGTAGCCGCCAGGTCGTGGCAGCATAAGTCGATGAGCTCGTGCTCGGTCAGGGTGCTCCCGTGGGCGCGCACAATAAACAGCTTAACGGCTTCGCTGGTGGCGTCGTCAGCCACGCCGACACAGGCGCACTCGGAGATGCTCGGGTGAGCGGCAGCCATCGCTTCAACATCGTTGAGGTACACGTTGAAGCCAGAGACCTTCAACCATGTTCATCTTGCGGTAGACGATCTTGAGAAGCGAATTCCGGTCGAAGACGCCGATGTCGTCAGTGCGAAAGAAGCCGTCGCCCGTGAACGCTGTTGCATTCGCCTCTGGCTGTCGCCAGTAGCCAGTCGTCACCTGCGGGCCCTTGACGCAGACCTCGCCGGCTTGGCCGATCGGAACCGGGTGGTTCTTGTCGTCCAGCAGCACGACGTAGGTCGAAGGCATCGGCAGGCCCGTGGTGCCGTTGAAGTCCGAGATGTACTCGAAGTTGGACACCGCGACTGGAAAAAGCACGTCTCTACGTTCGCGGTGATGCAGACCTCCACAACCACGTGGGAGCCGCTGCGCTCCCCACCGTAGCGCGGCGCCTTCTTCACTCCGGTTGATGGCGTTGTCGGCGGGAGCGTCACTGCGCTCATCCCCAACGGCTAATGTCGGGGCGTGCCAGTTCGCAAGGCCATAATCACCACTGGCCGAGGCGCGGGTGCACCGCTGCAAGGTTTGACCGACGAACCCTGGAGGACAGATGTCCGGATTTAGCGCTACAGGCGGCCCGATGTCCGCTGGCGGCAGCTGTCAGTCCCTCGTTATCGACACCCTGCTCGCGTCACCGAGGCCTGAGGTTGTCGCGCTCATCAATCCTGGCGACGTCCTTGAGGTCAGATTGATGCGGACCGCACAGGGCGCCCAGGTGGTGGTGGTCGAATTTCAAGGCCAGTTGGCAGGTGGCCTTGCTTCGCCGGCAATCAGCTACCTCCGAGAATGCCTCGAGGGTGGCACGCTCTATCAAGCTCGCGTCACTGGCAAGCGCGAGGCGCTCGTTCGAGTGCGCGTCACAGCTGTTCGGCAATGACCGCCGCCGCTCGCATCGAGGTAGTGGGCGGCGCCTACGAGGAGTGGTGCTTACGCCCCTCGTGGCATGAAGTATTCGGTTCAGCCGGGCGCGCCGCGTCCGCCGTTGCTGCCATGGCTGGAGAGGGCAGCGTCAGCCTGCACTGCCATGCGGACGAGCGCACGTTGTCTGTACTCGAAGCCAGAAGCGCGCTTGAAGGTACTCGCCTGGTCGCGACGGCTGTTCCGGCGATCGCCTCCTTCCGCTACACCCATGCGCTTCATCGACCAGAAGTCAAGGCGCCCGGCCTGATTTATCCCCCTCTCTTCGTGACGGCCGAGAGCGTCTTGCGCTTTGGCATGCTAGACGCCGACGCGATCGTTCACGGCCGGCGCGTCGTCTATGACCCGCAAGGCGGCTTGGGCGGCGAGACGTTCAACGCAAACGGCTCGTCAGCGGATGAACTGTTCGTCGTACTGAACGAGCGTGAGGCACGCGCCGCCACTGGCCTGGGAGACGACGTGAGTGCGCTCGAGCTGGCACGTGCGACGCGGTCTCTGCATGGGGCCCGCGGCGTTGTGCTCAAGCGCGGCCCTCTCGGCGCCTTTGTCCTTGAAGGCGACATGACCGCAGCGGTGCCGGCTTTTCTGACCGAGACCGTCTGGAAGATCGGTTCCGGGGACGTCTTCGCGGCTCACTTCGCGTTGAGCTGGGCCGTCGAGGGCCTGGGTGCCGCCGATAGCGCGATGCGCGCCTCCTTGGCGACGGCCATCTACTGCGATGGCCGCGGATTTCCCACGCCTGGCATGCTTGAGACGTTTCAGGCAAAGCCCATAGAGGCAGGTAAGCGATGGAAGGTCGGCCGACGGCCTCGAGTCTATTTGGCCAGCCCTATCTTCACTCTCGCCCAACTGTGGCTCGTTGAGCAAGTTCGAGAGTGTCTTCAAGCCTTCGAACTGGAGGTCTTCTCGCCGTACCACGACGTTGGCTACGGAAGCGCCGATGATGTCGTGGAGCTCGACCTAGACGGCATCCACATTTCGGATCTTGTCTTCGCCATCGCCGACGGGTTGGACTCAGGCACGGTCTACGAAGTGGGCTACGCGCGCGCGCGCGGCTTGCCGGTGGTCGTCTATTGCGAAAACGAGTCGAGCGAGGACCTCAAGATGCTCGAGGGCTCGGACTGCCTTCTTTGCAAGGACTACGTCACGTCGATCTACCGGGCGCTCTGGACGGCGATGACCCTATGACGACAGCCCTTCTGCTGTCCGGCGGTATGGACTCCATCGCGATTGCCTGGTGGAAGCGACCGGATATTGCCATCACCATCGACTACGGCCAGCTACCAGCTATCGCGGAGATCACCGCCGCCAAGGCCGTTGCCCAGCGCCTCGGTATTGCGCATCACGTCATTAAAGTCGACTGTCGCGCGCTCGGCTCCGGTGACATGGCTGGACTCAGCGCGAACGAGCACGCACCCGCCAGCGACTGGTGGCCATACCGCAACCAGATGCTGGTGACATTCGCCGCGATGAAGGCCATCAGCCTGGGCGTCAAGAAGCTGCTCATCGGCTCCGTGTTGTCGGACGGCTTTCACCGAGATGGCACGCCCGAGTTCATTGCAGCGATGAGCAACCTGCTCCAAATCCAGGAGTGCGGGATGACCGTGTCGGCGCCGGCGATAGAACTGAGCACGATCGAGCTCATTCGCCTCTCGGGCATACCGGACACTGAGCTCGCCTGGGCGCACAGCTGCCACAAGTCCGATGTTCCCTGTGGCGACTGCCGCGGCTGCAACAAGTACTTCAAAATCCTAGAGGACCTCAACAATGGAATGGCCGGACCTCAAGAACCCTCGGCCGCGGCCTGAGCCACTGCGGTACGCGCCGATCGCTTGGCCAACCTCGGCACTGGTCCCGCTGCCCGACGATCCGATTCCTGAGACGCCGCGGTTCGACGCGGTTATCGAGTCCAGGAGGACGCGATACGAGTTTGCGACGCTCTCGGATGAGCAACTCGCGGCACTCATGCACCTCACGTGCAGGGTGCAGGTGTCCTTTGCTGGCCCGCTCTCGTTCGCGCAGTCGTTCCGACCCGTTCCTTCGGCCGGTGCCATTCACCCGCTGCATGTTGTCCTGCATCGTCCTGGAGATGCCTCGCTGCAACGCTATGACCCCCACGAACATGGTCTGCGGCAGCTCGAGGCTCCAGTCGAAGTGATGGCTCTGCGCGCGGCAATGAACGAAGTCATTGAAGCGCCCAGTGCCACCTTGATGCTGTTGGTGGCTGAGCCTGGAATGACCGCATCAAAGTACGCGGACTTCGCAAGCCTGGTGTGGCGTGATGCGGGAGTACTACTCGGCGCGATCGCCTTGGCGGCAGAAGCGCTCTCTCTGAACTTCTCGCCGATGGGCGTGACCGGGGAGCCCTGGGCGAGCCAACTGATTCCGGGGGCGCCGTTGGCGGGCGTTGGCGCGGCCTTCATTGGCGCACGCCCTTGACGTTCAGCGGAGCGTCCGGACTTGCCCAGCATGTCGCCCGCGAACATCACGTCTTCTTGCGACGAGGAAACAGCGGCTTCCAAGGAAGTCCATCCACCACGCCGTCCTTCCACAGTGCCGTCAACGTCTGCGTGGGCGTGTTGAACGGAGTCACGAGCAGCATTCCGCGGTTGCCATATCCGAGCGCTCGCTCTTCGACAACGTTCGTCTTCAGCGGGACATCTCGCTGCTCCGACCCAACCAGCTGGCAGCCGATCTCCGCACAACGGATCAAAAACGCTCCCGCCGCATCGGCGGAAATCGACGCGTCGCCCGCCAAGACATCTGCCGCGAACGGAAGCCGGTCGTCAGTGAGGCCAGCAAAGACTGTGGCATCCAGGCCTAGCGCGGGGCAGACTTTCCGTATTTCATCTAGGCCGATGTTCCAGCCGGCACTGAAGAGGAAGGCGACCTTAGCAGACCTCAACGCGGCCGCTTGGGGCTCGGGGAGCGCCTTTCGTTCTTCGTTGAGCACTCGACCAGGGCTTGCGTGGCCGAACCAATGAGACAGAACGTCGCAAGCCTGTCCGCCCGAACCCACAATGTCGTCGACGAAGACGATTGGGCGACCGGCACCGTTTGCGACGTAGTCCTCAAGGCTTCCCAGCTGAGAAACGATACCTTTGGCCTGCGCATCGCCTGCGAAGTACGCAAGGATGTTCCCGCTGTCTTTCGTCTCGCCAAAGGGCGCCACCCAGGCGCCCTTGAACTCGCTGTGCGTCGTGATGAAAGTCTCGAGCGCCCGGTGAAAGTCTTCACGGTCAAGCATCTTGACGCATTGCACCAGTCGAAGCGCACACTTGACGTGATCGTCGTGGTCGAACTGGCGAAGCCATTCGAACGTCTCGGACTCGATGTCTGTCGCCCGCCGAGCCGACTCACCGAGAACAGGCGAAAAATATTTGCTGCGTAAGCTGTGGAAGGCTCTCAGAGTGCGCGACAGCCCAGGACGCAACAAGCTCTCAGGAACGGGGCGAATGTCGTAGGGTGTCCCCTTCCAGTAACCGCTTGGAACTAGTTTTCTCTTGAGGTTGTGGATGCTCGAAGGGCTGCGCTTGCTTGCCTCGAGTGAACCGTCAGGCAGTTCGACGCCGTAATCCCTTCGAGCCACCCGCTCGAAGGCCACAAAGGCCACATCGGCCAGCTCTGCCGAACTGAAGACGTAGTCGCGGGGCTGACCTGCGTTGTAGCGATCGAGCCAGCTATCGCGCGCCGAGAGCGACCGCGAAAACTGGTACGGCTGCATCGACGCGTGGATGATGTACGCGCGCCCTACCTCCGTCTCGGTAGAAGTCGTGTCGAGTGACCGCGGGGATACGAGAACGTCAAGGGCCTGTCGGTCCAGGCCACCTTTGCCGAGCGCGACCAGCGTCTGATGGATTTCATCGCGCAGGCAGCCCATGAAGACTGGCCCTCGTTCAGGGTGACGGAAGTCGGCGCGCAACGCTTCCATGGGCTCCGAAACCTCGGTACCCAAGTCGAGCGTCGATCTCCATTCCGGAAACTGGAAGGAGCGAACCCATAGTCGTCTCTCTCGGAGAGCAGCCAGGAGTTCGGCGGCAGCCTCGATCTTTCGACCTGGCGCGCCTCCGTCAGCGTCGGCGTCGACATCAAGGGCTTGCCTGAGCTCGCCTGCGCGCATGCCAACGAACGCGTCGTCGGACTGCGAGAACAGCAGGCGAAAGACAGCAGCGGCACCAGCCGTGTCTATCAGCGTGCCGATGGCCGAGCGAAGCATCTGCTCCACGGCGAGCACCTTCGAGTGCTGATAGACCTTGGCCGTCGCGAGCATGCGAGCCAACTGCAATTCGTCCAGTACTCCTGACGCTGATCCGTTGACGCCGAACAGCCATGCTTCGTTGCCTGGGTCACCCTCCATTGCGGTCAAGATCGCTGTCGGCATGTCTTCCAGCCGCAGCTTCTTTACCGCCAGCTTTTGGAGAATGCGTTGCTCGTCCAGCAATGTCGGCAAACCAGCGAAGCGAGCGTCTCGCATCAACGCATCAATGCGCTCTGCATCGAAGGGGCCTGATGCGAGCTCGTGTACCAAAGGCAGCTTGTCGTCCATCCGGCGGCCTGTGATGGCTAGCGAGATCTGTCGAACGACTTCCTCAAGATTGGCCGCTGGCGGGTCTGCCAGATGCGTGGTCGCGGCGCCCTCTCGAACGAGCACTACCTCGAGAAATCGTTTGACCGCCGGAGACTTGGCAAGGAGGTAGCCAACGACTTGTCCGAACGACGCGTCTTCGCCTGGAACATCGAGCTGAGCGCGAAGCTCATCGGATAGATCCTTCGAGATTGTCGCGAGAGCCGGCGAGTCTGCAAGCGCACCTTCTGAAACCTGGGAGAACGCGGTCTGTGCTGCTTCTCGCAATATCGTGGCGAGGCAAAGCACCTGCACTGTCGCCATAGGGATCGGCGATGGCGTGCCCTCAGGGAGGACAGCCTTTGCGGCTTGGTTCAACGCCGTGGCCATTGAGCGCACAAGATGCATTGACCCAAGAAGATGCTCGAAGCGGGTGTGTACCGCGCCTGGGTAGACCCAGTGGGCCGCACCGAGCTGTCGAATGAACCTCAACCGCTGCAGTAGTGGCGAGTCAAGAAGTGCGACCTCTATTTTCGTGAACGAGATCGTGCCCCATAGGGCGTCGTTGACATCCTTCTCCCGTTGCACGGGTGAAGTTTTTAGCCGCTCGGTGTAGGGATCGAGCTGTTGCTCCGCAAGCTCTTCAACCAGCCCTCGCAGGTCAGCGAGCGTCAAAGGCCCAGCCATCTCAGGCCACGGCTTGCGAGCTTCGACGCACCGGGAAGCGTTCGCCTACCACGCCATCCAAGAAGCCCTGTGCTATCGCGCTGCGTTCCAAGAAGTGCTTGGCGAGATGCTCGGACATGCTCACCTGGTACTTGGTGTCGCGCTTGTCCTGCTTGGCTTCGAGGAAGCCGCGGTCTCGAGCCCACACTATGGCTCGGCGAAGTTTAGTCGAGTTGCCATGCAAGGGATCTGGGAAGAACGTGAAGTTAGAGATCACGTGCAGGCTGGACTCCTGCGCTGACAGGTCTTCATACGCGTCTTGCAGCCCGCGATCTAGTTCGGCATCGAGAAGGTCAACGCCTCCGCACCGAACCTTTATCGTCGCCAGAATGAGCGTGACGAACTCGTCAGAGGTAACGATGCGGGTCATCTAGGCTTGCTCTCAAGGGGTTGTTCATTATTGCATCCAACCCCCGGCGCGCTGTGCGTCATGGCCCGGACGGCGGAGACGCTCACCGGCGTCACTCGATAGCAACATCGCGCCCTTCGATAGCGAAGTACCACTAGACAACATCGTCAAAAATGACGATGCTTCGGCACCATGCGATATCCGGGTGGCAAGGGCAAGACCTATCAGCACATCATCAATTTGATGCCGGTGCACCGCGTCTACATCGAGACGCATTTGGGCGGTGGCTCGGTCATGCGCCACAAGCTTGCGGCCGTGAAGAACATTGGCATCGACGCAGACGCAAGTGCTGTCGCGGCGTGGGCAGCCGATTCGCTCGCGCATGTCGAGGTGCTCTGTGGGCGTGCTGAAGACTTCCTTGCGACGTACGACTTCTGCGGTGACGAGCTCGTCTATGTCGATCCCCCGTATCACCCGGCAGCCAGGCGCCAAGAGCGCGTCTATCGGCTGGATTACACCGAAGAGGACCACGAGCAACTCGCGACACTTTTGCGAGAGCTCCCATGCATGGTCATCCTGTCGGGATACGCCAACCCGGCCTATGAGCGGCTGCTAGCCGACTGGCGAACGAAGACATTCAAAGCAAAAACGCATGTCGACGTTCGAACCGAAACTCTGTGGTTCAACTTCGAGCCACCCACGCAACTGCATGACAGCCGCTACGTCGGAGACGACTTCCGCGAGCGTCAGACCATTCGTCGGCGAATGGATCGGCTGAAGGAACGCATCTCGCGCATGGACGCTGTCGAACGAGCCGCGTTCATGCAGTGGCTGCACGAGGCCTACCCTATGACCGAGAGGAGTCCTTCGCCATGATTCAGACTGCTGCAATCCTGACCCGCACGGGCTCTATCCAGGTCGAACTGCCTAGTGCCGATCTCGAACTCATGGACGGCGTTCGATGGGGCGCGGTTGATGCGTTCCCGACGCCCGCCTATTGGGCGTACCAGGTCGTCGCGCGCCGCTTGGTGGGCAAGCCCGCCGGCTATCGTCTCGGTCGCACGCTGGCCGAAGAGATGGCAGCGTGCCTCCTGGGTGGCCACGGCATCCCAGCAACCGTCGGCTTGGCTGCCTACGATCGCATGCGCGAGCGAGGTGCTTTATCAGGTCGCTCAGTAAGTGAGTCTGACCTTGAGGCGTTGTTGAAGGAGCCGCTACAAGTCGATGGCCGGTCAATCCGATACAGGTTCGCCGCGCAGAAGGCTCGTTACCTTGCTGCGGCGCTGCCACTGGCGCACGCCGCACCGCAATTCGAAGTCGGCAGGCAACTGCGTGACTGGCTACTGGCTGTGCCGGGCATTGGCCACAAGACGGCGTCTTGGATTGCCCGCAACTGGCTCGACGCGGACGATGTGGCCATCCTCGATATTCACATCATGCGAGTCGGCCAGGCCATCGGCCTGTTTCCCAAGAGCCTGACGGTGGAGCGACACTACGTCGAGCTGGAAGAGCGGTTCCTGCGCTTGAGCACGTCGTTGGACGTGCGCGCATCGGAGCTCGACGCCGTCATCTGGTGGGAGATGGCGTCCTCGCCTCTGACCGTGAGGCACCTTGTTGACCATCTTCGCGGCGACAGTGATGAAGGTCGGCAGAGAAGTCGGAAACCGGTTCAGAGGGAACTTGCACTCGCCAGCTAGGTCGCTGTCTTTTGACACGTCGTGAGACGCGATCATGTCACCTAGCTCCTGCCCGAGTACTCAGCGCCGAGCTCCTGATAAGTTTGAAGATACTTGTTGCAGCCGCGGCAGCCGCCGCAGGCGATGTTGGCCTTGTGGCAACTGTGAGACCAAGCAAGCAGTCCCGGCGGCACCCCGGCGAGCCGAATGAGCTCCGCTGTGGACAGCTCGATCGCCGGGGCAAAAACGCGCAGATGGCCTTCCTGGTAGGCCATGAGCTCATCCATCTTCTGGACGAAGTCGGACGTTCCGTCGAGGTGGCTATCGCCATCTGCGCGTACAGTGCCGATGTAGAGCGTTTGCATGCCGCGCGAGATGGCCCGCATGCTTGCCAGTGTGATCAGCAGCTGGTTGCGGTAGGGCCACCAGTCCGAAGTCTGAGCCGCGGCATCTGGTGGCGTGCCTGCCATGTCGCCTGAGCCGAGTGAGCTGCAGTCGATCGTGACAATCTCGTGGGGAATGCCCACCTCCTTGCACACTTGAGCGGATGCGAACTTCTCGGCTTCGGCGGCGCGCTGGCCGTAATCGAGGGTGATGGCGAGCTCCGGTCGCTTCCACCATGCGATGGCGAGCGAGTCCATGCCGCCAGACAAGAGGAGAGCGTTCTTCACAGCTTCACCGCCTCCCAAAGCGTCGAATACAGCGCCGTGGTGTAGTCGGTGCACATGACGCAGTCCGACCCCTCCATCATCTTCAGGCTCTCGGGATGCTGGCGTTCGCTGTAGACGACCACAGGTTTGCCCAGCGCCCGCGCGTAGCCGATCTCGTAGACCGTGCCCGCATCCAGCCCGTCCGTGATGGCGAAGACGACGTCGGAGCGGACGATGGCCTCCAGGTCATTGGCGACCACGTCGTCAGCTGAGCCCAGTCCAACGTCGTGGTAAGGCGAGAAGACCTTCAGCCCGAGCTCCTGTAGGTTGGCCTGTGCTTGTTCGACCATCCAAATCTGCATAAGGTCGAAGAAAGGGCCAGCCAAGTAGATCTGACGTTGCACGCCCGCCAAGCAGTCGGCGGAAAGCTCAACTGGGGAGACAGCGTACGACGCCAAGTTGTCCTTGGTCGGAAGACCTTGGGTCTCGCAGTAGTACGCGGTTGCGCGCGAGGCGACTTCCGCCGCTTCCGCGGGGCTCAATCCGTCGTGCATCCAGGCGTTGGCGAAGTGGGCCACGAAGCAGTCGCCGGAACCGATCTTCCAAACACGCTTTGTCCGGTATGCGGGAACCTGAGCCGTGCCGTCAGCAGTCCAGACGAAGGCGCCGCGTGGGCCCATCTTAATGACGACAACCTCAGCCTTTTCCTGAGCGGCCAGGACAGGGGCGATTGTCTCGGGCGACGCATCGGTCATGCCGGCCAGCTGCATGGCCTCCCACGAGTTCAGGACGAGGGCGAGGTGCCTTGCGGTTGAGCCGTTGGTACCGAAGGGCGCCGGCCCGTGGGCGTTCTGCGGGTCATAGACGGCCCAGGTGGCATGGACGACCGCGTCGCCCTCCAGCATCCCGAAACGTAACACCCTCTCTTCGGTGACTCGGATTGGCTCATGGTGCGTAGGCGGGATGCCGACGATCTGCGGTACCGCCATGTCATGAAGGTACTTGAAGGACACCTCGCTCTCAATAGAAGTCGGCGCAAGGCTAAAGCTATCGAGCCAAACGGCCTTCTCATTGAGAACACCCAGGGTTGCATCCGTGGTGTACGAGTGCAGCACCACGGGACTTCCAGCCGTTGCTATCGCTAGCGCTGCACGGCCTGCAGAACCGAAAACGTCATACCAACGTGGATGGACGCAATATTCGCGGTAGACACCGCCAACAACGTGGATCGTCATCAGGCGTGCTCGACTCGTACTCTGACCTGGCCGCTCGTGATCTGAAGAACCGTGGCGGTGTAGTTGTGACCCTTGTCGATGCAGTTCCGAAGCATCGTGGCCTCAGGGCCGGTTAGACCACCTGCAGGCTGACCATTGCTCAGGGCCTGCACGATGACCAGTCCCTGCATCTGGACGACTGCGATGAGAAGGACATCGCCAACGCTCAGCGTCGCCACGACCGGGGCCTGCGGACTACTGAGCTGCAGGTCGAACCTCAAGGTGTCGCACGACGAACTGTAGCCCGGCCCACTGTTGCCGGTGCTCGAGCTGCTGTTGTCACGTCCTGACATCGCGGTCTCCCTGACTCTTTTGTATGGTCGAGCAGGCTAACCAGAATTTCAGCCTCGCGCAAGGCGTTATCGCACGGGTGCTCGATGAGCTCGGCGCCGAGAGCTTACGATCCAGAATTCACGTCGATGAGCGTCTTCGTGAAAGATCAGTTCCCAAGGTTGAATTCGCTGTCGCACCGAGTCTTGCGCGTCCGCGGGGGAGCCCGCGCACTCAGTCAGAATGAGCAGCCTTCGGCTCTCGGTGCAGAGTCTTGCACCCCACCGCCTTCAAAGCGATCTCGTTCTACGGTGCCGAATGAATAGTCGCTTGCTGTCTGACGTGGCCGCGAGACTTATCGTGGTGCAGTTCGTCGCTTTCTGGCGGCGGCGCATTAATTCGCACATATCGCAAGATCATGTTCTCGATTCCGCGATTTGGCTGGTCTTGTGGATCAAAGCGACAGCGGCGACCCGTTAGTCAGGGACGTATTCAGCGAGATCCTCAATCTTGCAACCGAAGTAGGCACAGAGCTTGTCAAGCACGTCCGTACCAGCGCTGTGCCCCTTGTGATTCAGGATCTTCGACAGCGTCATTCGGTTCAACCCCGTCTCGGTCGCGATCTCCTGAATGGTGATGCGACGCCCCTCAGCGAACTGGCGCTTCTCGATCTGCTCGGCGAGCTTGAATCTGATCACGTGATGACTTTCGAGATCGAGCGATAACAAAAAGCATCAAATGCTCTTGCAAGTTGTCGATAGATGGCTATGATGAGCATCAGGCGCAGCAGAAAAGCGGCGTTTGATCATCAAACTCATCAACTGCAACGGAGAGTAGCATGGAACGGACGTACCTCACGACCGACGAGCTTGCCCTGCGCATCAAGTACGACGCGCGCACGATTCGTGAGCGCCTGAAGGACAGCGTGCTGCTGGAAGGAACGCACTACCTGCGTCCCTTCGGAGGCAGGAAGATCCTGTACGTCTGGGAGAACATCGAACGAGACATGGGCACGGCCACTGCGAACAGCCCGATCGCCATTCCCATGGCTAACGGCGGGGTGCTCCGTGGCTAAGGTCACAGTGCGCAAGGAGACGGGCAAACTGGTCATCGACTTCACGTTTCGTGGAGTGCGGTGCCGCGAGCAAACGTCGTTACCTGACACGGCGGCGAATCGCAAGCGCCTGTTGACAGTCGTCGTCCGGATCAAATCCGAGCAAGATGCTGGCACGTTTTCGTACCGTTCGTACTTCCCCGAAAGCGCCTTGGCTGCGCGGTTCGACGCACCCGGCGGTGGTGCGACCTCTAGCAACCAGGTCGCGCTTCAAGCGGAGCAGGAGAAGGCGCCGACCGCAACGCCATCCTTCTCGACGTTTGCGGCCACCTGGTTTGAAGAACATAAGGTCGAATGGCGCCGCTCTCATATCAAGGTACTGCGCTCGACCCTCGACGGACACCTGATTCCACACTTCGCCGCGAAGCCAGTCGGTGAGATCTCGAAGTCCGACATCCTGGCCTTCCGCGCTAAGCTGGCCGCGCTGCCCGGTCGAACCAGCGAGAAGCTGAGCAACAAGCGCATCAACGGCATCATGGCGCCGTTGCGCCAGATCCTCGAAGACGCGGCTGATCGCTACGCATTCGTGTCGCCTTGCGCCAAGCTTCGTCCGCTGCGTATTCGCAAGGGTGACGTCCAGCCGTTCACTCTCGACGAGGTGCAGCAGCTGCTCGCCACTGCGCGGGCGGACTATCGCGACTACTTCACTATCCGCATCTTCACTGGCATGCGCACCGGCGAGGCGCACGGCCTGAAGTGGAAGTACATCGACTTCGAGCGTCGCCTGATTCTGATTCGCGAGACCTTCGTGCTGGGCGAGGACGAATACACCAAGACGGACAGCTCGCAGCGCGACATCCAGATGAACCAGGTCGTATTCGAAGCGTTGCAGCGGCAACATGCGGCCACCGGCAAGGTCGGGGAGTACGTCTTCTGCAATCGCGAGGGCAACCCGCTGGACAACGACAACTTCAACGAGCGCGTGTGGGCTCCGTTGCTTCGGCATCTTGGGTTGAAGCATCGTCGCCCATACCAGATGCGACACACCGCCGCCACCTTGTGGCTGGCTTCGGGTGAGCAACCTTCGTGGATTGCGGCCCAGCTCGGCCATACGAATACCCAGCTCCTTTTCTCAACTTATGCGCGCTTTGTGCCTAACCTCACGCGACAGGACGGCTCGGCCATCGACCGTCTCCTGGCCACGCGCTTCTCGTCCGGCCGCACGTCCGGCGGTGACAAGTCGAGCGACGGTGTGCATCCGCCGAGCCAGCCGCCGCCGGCGCGCGCTGACCGCCAGCTAGCCCTGGCCTGATCACCTCCTGACTACTCTGCGATGCGGCCTTCGTGCGCCGCAGTAGCGAACTCGTCTCTGCGATTCGCGCAGTAGTCAGGGCCTCGATTTCTCCATCACGCACAGGTCGCGCCTGGTTGCCCAGGCGGAGCTGTGCCCGAACGAAACAGGAATCAATATGCACACCACGTCGGATCGCCGCACCGCGGCTGTTCTCGGCTTTCACGTCCGGCTGGCGGGCGCCCTCTCGCGCAAGACCCACCAGCGCTTCTTCGGTCGGATGCAGGCGGCGATGAGCCGCGAAGGTCTGCTTATGAACTGGTCTGGCGGCGTCGTCCTGGCCGTCGGCCGCCATACGAATGCGTGGCGCGAGGATCGCCATCGCATCGTGATCTGGCTCATCGACCAGCCGGAAGTCCGCGAGATCTTTCTCTTCCAGCCGATGTCGTTGAACAAGATGCTGGGCGACGACCTCTACCTCGAGTTCGAGGCGGCGCGGCTGCAGCAGAGCGCCGTGGAGATCACGAGCTGGGTGCTGGGGCGGACCCTCATGGGTCTGATCTCGCGCGCCATCATGGAACTGCAGTTCAACGGGGAGACCGTCCATGGCGAGCGCCGCTGAACGTCGCCAGCGTGCGGCTGGCTACCCCATCCGATCGGAGCGTGGCACCGATGCGTCGTCCCTTGTCTGCGGCGCGGGCCCCCAACCGATCGGAGACTCCCTTCCTCGCCTGCAGTCTCACGTGCGCTGGATCCCCGTGCGCGTCTGGCGTGACGGCACGTGGCAGGTGGCCTGGATCGTCATTCGCAGCCTGGAACTGGTGCATGTCTCCAGCAATCGCTCGCCACATGCAAGGCGCTTCGACTGGAGGGATCACGCATGACCACGTCCGCATCCACCGCCAGCGGCCGACAGCCGCGTGACCGTACGTCGTCGGGTCGAGCCTTCGTGTTCGACAAGCCCTGTTACGTCTACCTGGCTGTGCACCGCGCCGGACAGCGCTTCAAGATCGGCCTGTCAATCGATCCCCTCAGCCGCTTCCAGCAATTGCCCGAGGCCGGAGACATTGACCTGACCGTGACGCTTGTGCGCCGACTGCCGTCCAAGGCCCGTGCCCTCCAGGTGGAACGCTCACTGCATCGCGCGCTCGACCCGCATCGGCTGATGCTGGGGCAGCGCGGCGATGGCTACACCGAGTGGTTCCGCATGGAAGCGTTCCAGCGGGCCGGCGTGATCATCGACGCGATGCCTGACGCGGTGCCGCCTGCCGAAGCTTTGACGCGGCAAGTCGGCGATCGGCAACGCAACGAGTACGTCCGCGTCGCGGAGGCCAACGTCGTTCAGGTGACGAAGGCGATTGCGCTGTGGCGCCTCGCTGGCAGCCTCATGGACATCCGCGTGCATGAAGACGGCAAGCTGTGCTGGCTGGTGATCAAGAATTTCCGCCCGGATTCCTGGCGCGCTGCCACGGGCTTGCGGGCCGCGCTGCTGGACATCGAGGCGTCTTACACGCTTCGCGCGCTGGGTCGCGCCAAGGTGCCTGGAAGTCTTGTCCGCCTGATCAGCTACGAGGGCGCGGATCTGCGGATCGATCTGCAGCGCACCGCGGTGCTTGCCCGCCTGCCCGGCGGGGTCAAGGTCACCCAGACGCTCCAGGATGGCCTGGGCGCGATTCGTCTCGAGTGCCGCACGCGGCGCAGCCGGGCTCGCTTGACGGACGACCAGATCAACGCCGGCCTCGGCCGCCTGCTCGAGCGCAACGCGGACGAGCCCCGCGCGACGTCGTCGCTCTGGGACTGACCCAGCCGCCACAACAACGCCCAGGGTGTCGCCCACTCTCCAGGCGGCGTCCCAGGCATCTAGCATACGAAGGAATCGATCATGACCACTCCGCAAGAGCGCGCTCGCGCGCTGCGCTTCGCTCACGAACTGCTGACGGACATGAGCGTCCGCGGCGACGTCCCCGGCGAACTCAAGCAGCAGGCCCGCCAGACGCTGCGGCACTTTCCGGCACCGGATCAGATCAGCTCTCTGGCGAAGATGCCCGCGCTGATGTGGTGGCTCGAGGCCGAGCCGGACGACACCGACATCGCGACCGCATTGGAATTGGGACGCCCCGTCTTCCAGCGGCCTGCCACCAATTTGTCTGTCTGGACGGTGACCTACGCCATTCACGACGACGATCTGGCGTCCACGATGGTCGCCGTCTGCTACGCGAAAGATCAGCGCGGTGCCCGGGCGATCTTCGCCGGACGTTTCGGGGGGCCCTTCGCCCGTGAGGCCGGCGTCCTTCCGGGCTTGGCGATCAACGGCGTGACGGCCCCGGTCATCTCCAGCGAAGCCATCGCCACGATGAAGGGGCTGTTGGAACGCCAGGCGGGCTTCTCGTACTACGCGCGGCTGGATAGTGAACTGCCGAACCAGCAGGAGATCCTGTGATGCCAAACGCACGAGCCCGGAGTGGCACGCGAGCCAGAAAGCGCGCAGGTCGCAAGCCTGGAGCGATCTCGGCGCCCCTGTCCCCCAGCCCGAAGGCCGATCGGATTCGAGTGCACTTGTGGCCTCGCCGCGGGCTCGCCCGCGCCGAGGAAGCCGCCCTGGCGTCCCACCTGAATGGCCTGCGCGCTGACCGGCACTGGAGCTGGGCGGGCACCGCGTTGATCGGCGACGTGTGGACGGACACGGAGCTGACTGAAGTTGACGTCGTGGATCACCTGTGCGCGTTGCAGTCGGCCACCGAGCTGGTGCGCATCGACCTGTCGCAGCCGCATCCCAGCGACCAACGCGCGGTGGCGTGGCTGCGGGTGCGCCGAAATCACCCAGAGCTGCGCTCGCTGTGCGCGCTCTATCGCGATCGCCTGCTGACAGCCACGAGCGTCATTCGCGCGCTCGGTGCCTTCGTCCCCGACGCAGCTGATCAGGCGTGGCCCGGCGGCGGTTGACTGGCCAAGCCGTACTAATGCTCCGCTGCCTCCCAAACGCTACATCGACCACCAAAGATCACCGCCATGCAAGCCGACCACATCAACGCCGCTCATTCCACTCGCCAGGTTCTTCAAGACGTCTGTGACGCCCCCCAGGTTCCCGATGCCATCAAGATTCGCGCTCGATCGGAGCTCCATCGCCTGTACGCACCTCATGACAGCGACACCGTGGCCGTTCGGTCAGGGTTGACTTGGTGGCTGCAACTTGAGCCGGCATTCAACGCCGCCAAGGACAAGCCCGTGGTCGGGCTCTACGGCAACATCAAGCCCATGGTGTGGTCTGCAATCTCCATGGGACGTTCCGCCGCTGGCCGAAGCTGCACGGAAGCGCTGGTCTGCTACGCCATCGACGAACGCGCGATGCGAAACGAGTTCGCCAAGCGGTTCGGCTCGCACAGTGCCAACGCGGCTTGCGTCTTCCCGGGCATCGTCATCAACGACGTCACCGCGGGCGTGATCACCCGTGATGCGCTCAGGAATATTGAGACCCTGATCCAGCGCAATCAGCCCTTCTCACTGGAGGCTCGGCTCGACGATTTCCGACGCTGAGGTGTGGGATCGGTGGCATCCGCACTGACCTGCGGCGCGTTGGGGGCTACTTGACTCGACCGCGCGATGCGCCTCGGGGCGCCCGCACGCGCTTGGCCGCCAACAAAGCTGGCGCACTCGGTGCCTCAAACAGCGCGCTCACTGGAACCGCCAACGCATCCGCAATGGCGTGAATCGTAGTCAGCGTGGCATTGGCACCGCCTGACTCGATCCGGCTCATGTACGTGCGGAAGACTCCGACTCGATCGGAGAGTTCTTCCTGGGTGATTTCGCGCTCGGCCCGCAGTTCCTTGACCCGCAATCCGAAGCGCTGACAGTGGTTCAGCCGCACTCGGGAATGCTGGGGTTTGTACACTAACTAATACACACACTAATTCGTACATTAGTCATCACAACAGACCGCACCGGGCGTCCAGACCTAAGCGGTCTCACAGGAGGAAGCATGACGAACAACACTCATCGGGACCTCGAGACGGGCACGTTCCTGTCCGGACGCAAGAGCGAGACCACCAGACGAGAAGGCAGCTCGCACAAGTGGCCTACCGTGTGCATTGCAGCGGCGTTGACCGAGGCGCCTGAGAGTGATCTGCGCGACGCACGTCCAATGCTTCGGCCTTCGCTCTGGGCCCATGCTGGGCAGGCACGTCAGGCTCTTCGCATCTTGCTGGCGGTCGCGACCAGCGCCGTCTTGGCCTCATGCGCCGTGCTCGACCCGAAGCAAGCCTGGCGCGACGAACCGTTCAGCCTCGTCAAGGGTGACGGTGACCTCGTCAAGATCTATCACAGGCAGCCGGGCGCTGCGGCGATGAACGAGAACGATGTCTTCGCTTCCGTCGCCGCCGATTCGAGCGCGTGGTACCTGGTCAAGCAAGCCCAAAGCATCAGGGGCGAGCGAGACGCCTTCATCAAGCAGGGCCGGCTGGACTCTTGGTACAAGCAGTTCGGGGCCGAGGTCAAGAAGTACCCTCGCACCAACCTCGTGGCTTTCATGATCGGCGTTCGGATCGACCCGTACCAGATGAGCACGAAGCAGTTTCCGCTCTGCATCGACACGATCGAATCCTGCGATGAGCGCACCTTGTACAACACCTTGGCGGCCCATGCGGGGGTGTTTCCGTCCCAGGCAGCGGACCAGCACCATTGGATCCATCGCACAGGTTCGTACGCCCTCTACGTCAACGTTCGCAACAATCGCACGGTGTTCTCACTCGGCTCTGATCAGGATCGCGACCTTGAGGCCTATCTCGCCCGGACTGGGCGACACGCTACTGCCTTTGGAATTGCCAGGATCGACAACGTCGAAGAGAACGGGCGCAACGGGAAGCACGTGATCAATGCAACGCTCGAAGGCATCGTGTTGAAGGCGAACGAATTCACGCCGGGAGAGACCCCTGACTACTATTGGATGGGGCCAGCGAAGCTCGATCTTCACCTCTGAGGATTCGAGGATGGACCTCTGTCGCAAGTTGGCGAGGCTCATCTCGCTGACGGAGCGCCAAACGCAACCCGCGAGCCGACTATGTCGCGCACGTTCAAGCGCGCCGGTCGTGGCCGAACGGTTGCTCGGCAATATGCCTAGGTGACATCGATGATCGATTGGATTGTCAGCCGGTTTCGCGATGCGAAGACTGCACACGCCACGCTTATGGCCATCGCTGGAGTTACGGGAACGGCCTGCTGCCTGTGCGTCATTGCGATCGTGGTTCTCTTTCGGTAGGGGCAGGCAGTGCGGCGCCGCAGGCCGCCTTACTGCTATGGCTGCGAAAGTTTGCAAGTCCGGCGAGTTGGCTGACTCAACCGCTTAAGACGGGATTCTGACTGCCGCCCGACTGCGCTGCTCGACAGCTAACAGCGCACCGCAGAGCTTCGGTGGGGGGCTACGCTGGGACAGTTGTTTCACTTGCTGCACTTATTTCGTTTATGGGTTAGAGTGCCGGGGATCGCTTACCGTGTCCGGTAAGCGCCCGCAGAGGAGATGACCATGGCTACGGTCGAACGAGAGCGCCTCGTCCCGCCCGAGATGACGCCGGAACAGTTGGAGATGTTGAGCGCGGCCGAACGCATGTTGATGGAGGCACTGGATCGCTCGCGCGCGGCAACCATCACCGTCGAGAGTGACGATGGCGATGTACCGCCGATCGCCGTGCCCGCGCAGGTGCTGCGTGTCTTGGCCAAGACGTTGGGCATGATGGCGCGCGGACAGACCATCACGTTGGTGCCAGAGCAGCAGGAACTGTCGACCGTCGAAGCGGCCAACTTTTTGAACGTCTCGCGCCCCTTCGTCATCAAGGAGATCCAGCAAGGGCGCCTCCCGCACCGCATGGTGGGCACGCATCGGCGCGTGCTGTTCAGTGACCTGGTCGCCTACGCCAAGAAGATGCGTGAGGGCCAGCAGTCGGCGCTTGACCAGATGGCGGCCAATGAGCGTGAGCTCGGTCTGGACTATTGATTCGACATGGCAGGGCACGCGCGTTACACGGCACTGCTCGACGCCTGCGTGCTCTTTCCGATCGCCACGTGCAACGCGCTCATGAGCGTGGCAGGTACGGGGATCTTCGCTGCGAAGTGGACGGCCCGGATCGATGACGAGTGGATGCAGAGCCTGGCTGCTGCCAAAGGGATCGAGGTGGCCAAACTCGCGAGGCGTCGCGATCTCATGCACGACGCTTGTCCTGACTGGGAAGTTCCACAGGCGGCTTGGCAGCCACTGGAAGCCTGCATCGAACTTCCGGATGCAGACGACCGGCATGTTCTGGCGGCAGCCATGGCCGGCCACGCGGACTGCATCGTGACGGCCAATTTGAAGGACTTCCCCAGCGACGTGCTCGAGCCGCTCGGTATTGAAGTGCTGCATCCCGATGCGTTTCTCGTCGCGCAGATCGAGCTCGCGCCGTTGCATGTGTTGCCCGCATTCAAGGCTATGCGTGCGCGACACCTGAATCCTGCCGTGAAGCCGGAAGAATTCGCGGATAGCTTGGCGCGCGCCGGCCTTGTGCGCACGGCCGACTACTTGCGTCAGGCTGCCGGGCTGATCTAGGCGTTGCCCGCAGTCCGCTTGGGCGAGCGTGCCGCAACCGCTGGCTCGTCAATGCGAGTGCCTGCGGAGTGCATGGAAGCGCAGCCGGTTGGCATGACAACGTTCGCTGCGACTGCGCTGATGAATCTGCTCCATGTAGCTTTCCAGCGGCGTCAGAAGGCCCACATACGCGATCGCCACCCGCAGGCGCTCGGCATGGCTGAGGTCATGCCAGGTTCGACCGTCGCGTGGCAGGCGCAGCACGTGCCGCTGGATCAAGACGAACTCCTTCAATCCTGCGAACTTGGAGATCCTGCTATCGTTGATGGCGACGGTGCCGGTTGGCTCGTCGAGTGGTTCCCACGATAGGCTGCTTGGCTCCTAACTTTGAGCGCCAATGCAGCTTGAATCGCTCGCTTTCAGCGTCACGGGGCGAGGCTTGCAATCAGCTAGGCACCGTTGATAGCAGCTGCTCGCATGGCGTTCGGCTGAGATGGCAGAGGGCCGGGGCGGTCTGCGCATTGACGTCTGTCCGTTTGACGGACTGGGTTGGGAGCGGGGCGCTCACCAACTGAGCGATGTGGGCGGGCAGGCAGGCACAGTGGAGACTCAAACTCGACCCGCGTCTAACCGCGCTTATGTCAACGACCCCAGCGCCCTGGTTCGTCTCCGGTCGCCGGTCATGACGACGACCCTCTCCTGAGCTGTCACGCGAGACTGCCATCCTGGCGTGCGCGCCAGCCCGGCGCGCCTGGAGCGCGCATGAAACGCAGTGAACTCTACGCCCGCGTCTGGGCTGAGCCCATGATTCGAGTGGCCGCGGAACTGGGACTGTCCGGACCCGGCCTAGCCAAACTCTGTGCCCGCAGCGGCATCCCGACCTCCTCGCGGGGTCACTGGGTCAAGTTGAAGGCGGGCAAGCGCTCGCGGCAGCCGCCGCTGCCTCAGCCCGAGCTGGACCCGAATGTTCCATTGCCGACGGCGGCCCAGCGCCAGCGCAAGGAACGCAAGAAGGCGTTCGACGACGGCGTGCGCGCGGCGCTCGATGCCCGCGGCGAGGCCGGCGCGCCACCGCCGAGCCAGGACGACGAGGGTGGGGCGCCTGCTCCTCCGGTCGCTCGCAGCCGGGTCATCACGATGTCCGAGACCCTGGAGCGGCCGCATCCCCTGGTCCGGGCGACCGCCGTCGCGGTGGGTCAGCTTCCGGCGCTTCTGAAGCGCTGGGAGCGCGCGACGCCGTTGCAGCGCGCCTCGCCTCACTTTGGCTATCCGTCGCTGCGCCGCAACGGGCGCCACGAAGTCGATGTCAATGACGGCTTGGCGCTGGTCGCGCCCATCGAATCGATGGACTGGATCCTGCGCTTCGTGGACGCGCTGTTCAAAGGGCTCAAGCATGAGGGCGTGCGCATCGAGCGCAGCAAACGCAAGGACGATCGGATCGCGGTGCTGCGCTTGGAAAAGGGCGGCGAAGAGCTCATCCTGTCCTCCGTCGCCGAGGGCTACCGGCGGCGACCGGCCGACCCGGAAGACTTGGTGCGGGCCAAAGTGGCGCACGAATGGCCGGACAAGTGGGTGTATTCGCCGTCCGGCCGCATCAGTCTGAGCGTTCAGGGCACCGAGCGCATCGTGCATGCGGCCTGGTCCGGGACGACCGAGCAGCTGTCGCCGAAGTTGGGCGCGATTGTGGCTAGTTGCGTCGAGCTCATGGCACAGCAGCCGGCGCACCGTCAAGAGCGCCAGGCGGAGGAAAGGCTCCGGGAGCAGGAGGCCGAGCGCCAGTACAAGCTGCGGCGCCAGCGCGAGGCGCGCCAAGAGCAGCTGAAAAAGGCCTTCGAGGCGTCGCAGGAGTATGCGCAAGAGCGCCAGCTCCGTCGGTTCCTGGCCGTGGTCGAGCGGCAGGCGGATCAGTTCCAGGAGCCGTATCCAGAGCGCACCAAAGTGTGGTTGCAGGTCGTGCGCGCGCAGCTCGAAGCGGAGAGTCCGTGGCGCCGCACGCTGGGTCAGTGCCTCACGGGCCCGTCCTGGCGACCTTGGCCGCCCGAATGGTGGCCGAGCCCCGAGCTGGACGAGAACGACTGAGCGGATGTCGAAGGCCCAACCTCCGACTGCAACGCCGGCGCAGCCGTCAGTAACCGCGAGGTTCGCCGCACTCCAGGCCCGTCAGCCCGGCATCCCTGGCAAGCCGCTCAAGGAGTTCGCGACCCAGATCGTTGGTGTACAGACGTGTCGATGCCGTCAGCGGGTCCTTAAAGACGGCGGGCTCGCGCGGAACGTTGATGTCGTAGAACGCTTCGGTCGTGATGGCGCCGGTGGCGTCCTTGTCCGAGCGCTCAACGTCCACGCATCTGACAACGTTGGTGACGTTGTAGAAGTGCCGGAACTCGTCGCCGCCTGCGGTCTGCACGAGCAGCAGCTGCCCGAAGCGGCCCAGGAATTCGCCCAGCGCGTCGACGGCGCGCTGGCTCAGGACGAGCGCGCCCGCCCCTGGCGTGGCCACATCGGCCACAGGGCGCTTCTTCTTGCTGCGGCTTCGGCTGTCGGCGTACTCGATGACGGACGGCGACTTCCAGTCCAGGCGCTGGCCATTGACGTCGAACTTGTCGACGTCCTCGATCGCCGGGACGATCATTGAGAAATCGTCGACGTCGCCCGCCCGCAGTTCCCAAACGCGCATTCGCAGATCCTTTACAGCGCCATCTTGCCGGCGAGCAGGTCCGCCTTCATGCCGCGCAGCTGCGTGCGGCCGCCCGGCTCGTCGTTGGCGCGCTGCAGCCGCATCCACACCTGCAGATGGTAGCGGACGCGGTGGTACGGCCTGTGGTGCGCGGCGTTCGGGTAGTTGGGCAGGCCGACGCCGTCCCGCGGCAGGAACACGCCGTTGCCCGCATCGTTGATGCCGATGCCCCATCCAAATAGCCGCTGGCGCGATCGCCGCGCTTCCTTGTCGGCCAAAGCCACGATGTGATGGGCGCAGGACGCCACAGGTCGCGGCGCTTGCTCGACCTTGGAGACGTTGCGCGCGAGCGTGCGGCGATGGTTGTAGGCCAGGTCTTCCGCATTGGCGAGCATCTGATCGACCGATGCTGGCTGCTGCGTATTGACGAGCGCCTTGTTTATTCCGCCAGGCAGGCCTCGGAAGTAAGGCAAGAAGTCGTCAACGAACGCGACCGGTTGGATGGTCTGCAATGCCTCGGTCTTCGGGCTGATCGCGGCGCCCGTCGAACCCGTTGCGATTACGCGTTCGATCAGGAAACCAAGCTCTCGCAGATCCCGAAGACGGGCGCGCTCAAATGGGGCTTCCAAGGCCGAAACGCAGATCAGTTCATGGCCTGCGTCGTGCAATCGATGACAGGTTTCGACCGCACCGTTGATCGCCGGAATGGACGACCAAAACCTTCGTGGAAGGAGGCTCGGAATCGTTCAAGTTCTGCCCCGGCCACCCTTTCGACGCCCCAGCGGTGGAGGGGCCAGTAGGCCAGAGGATCTCGTTCGACGGGGTGCTCGCCAAAGGCATCCGCCCAGGCGAGACCGTAGGCCGCACCGTCGGCGTCGAGAGCGATGATGGATCTCGTTATGCGCTGTGATCCGATCAAGACTGCTCGAGCGGGCGGCTTGGCATCATTTGAACGAGCCCGTGAAATGTAGACGTCACTGTGGGCTGGCCACCGGGCGCGGCGCCTCGGCAACTGCATTGCGGACGTCAAGTACTTCGACCGTCTCGTCAACTTTGCGAGCCGATCTGGTCGTGCTTTCTCGCGGGATAGTCCAAGCGAAGCGAGCAGGTGGCCAATGATGCGGGGACATACAGACTCTCACGCGTGTCGACTCAGGCCATCCGCGCGCTGACTAGTCGCATCGAACTTAAAAGCGCGATCATCAAGCGACGCCCCCATATTTGACGCCCACGAGAATGGCCACCACCTGTTCACCGCCGGAGCTCGCTTTAGCGCATTCTTGGGGCGTTTTGCCGTCAAGCATCGGGTGGGGCCGGCGCATCCAGTCGGCGGCCTCCTGCGGACTTTCGAACGCCTCCTCAGCAAGCCTGTAGAGTTCAAGCAGCAGCTTCGTGCTCTCGGCATCGCTGGACGGCTGGATGCCGGCAACATCGAGGACGGTTGGGGGCTTGCTCATAACGAAGGGCAGCGAAGGCAGGTCTCAAGAGTATCGCGATTTTGCAGCCGAGACTCGGCTGTGGCTCGCTGGAACCGCCTTGAGCCATGGAGGCGGCGGACTGCTTTGCGGCGGGTCCAGACTTGACGCGGCGCCGCCGCACTGATCGCCCGGATCTGAATGCGCCGCTGACGGGCCAGGCGTTGGAATGACCGCTGCCGAGCGCCGCTTTCGGCGGCAGTCGACCCTGAGCCGACTTCGGCACGACCGATTTAAACGC
>Ga0207667_10001644_pt1 | contig 28165 bp, 29 predicted proteins | sample KBSCornC52_FD_184301 | JGI IMG/M metagenome (GOLD analysis project Ga0207667, IMG submission 184301) | Corn rhizosphere microbial communities from Kellogg Biological Station, Michigan, USA - KBS Corn C5-2 (SPAdes) (version 2) | ecosystem: Host-associated > Plants > Roots > Rhizosphere > Soil ...
ACCGCCTCACCTATCGCAACCGCACGGACGACGCGCATCCGCTCCATCTGCACCGTCACCAGGTGGAACTCGTAGACATCAACGGCAAGCCCACCTCCGGCCTCATCAAGGATACCATTGTGGTCCCCCTATACGGCCGTGCCTCAGTCGAGTTCACCGCCAACCAACCCGGGCTTTCGCTCTTCCATTGCCACATCCAGCAGCACATGGACTATGGCTTCAAGGCCCTCTTCCGCTATGCCTAGCTGTTGCTCACCGGCCACTCGCCATCGCACATCGGAATAGGATGGAAAAGGGGGAAACTGAGCCAGTCATGACCGGCGAACTGAAGCGCAAACACGAACGACTACACGCCGCCCTCCTCGATGCAGGGTCGCTGCTCGTGGCTTACTCCGGTGGAACCGACTCAGCCTATCTCGCCCATCAGGCGCACGCCGTGCTCGGCTCCCGCATGCTGGCAGTCATCGCGGATTCTCCCTCGCTCCCACGCCGCGAACTGGCCGCAGCCCTCCACTTCGCCCAGCATCACGGAATTCCGGTTCACATCTTGCAGACCCACGAGCTCGAAAACCCGGATTACGCGCGCAACGACGCCAACCGCTGCTTCCACTGCAAGGATGAGCTGTTTACCAGAATGGAGGCAACCCGCTCCAAACTCGGTTTTCAGCACCTAGCCTATGGCATGAACATGGACGACCGCGGCGAGTTCCGCCCAGGCCAGAAGGCGGCCGCATCGCACCATGCTCTGGCTCCTCTCGTGACCGCCGAACTCACCAAGGCCGAAATCCGCTCGCTTGCCCGCGAGGCCGGACTCGAGCTCGCAGACAAGCCGGCAAGCGCCTGCCTTTCCTCCCGCATCGAGTACGGGCGTCCCGTCTCCCCCGAAAACCTGCTGCAGGTCGAGCGAGCCGAAGACTCGCTCCATGCGCTCGGGTTTCCCCAGGTGAGGGTGCGGCATCATGGCGAGCTCGCCCGCATCGAAATCGCCCGCGAGGACCTGCCCCGTGCACTCGATCTTGCCCTGCTGGACCGGATCACAGCCGCCGTTCGCGCCTGTGGCTTCATCTACGTCACACTCGACACCCAGGGCTACCGCACCGGCTCCATGAATGCCGTCCTGCCAACCTCCGCAATTACGTCAGCCCGCTGACGCGCACTCGTCCAGAGAGATACTCTTTTCTCTGAGATTCAACTATGCCCATTGCTTACATTGACTGCTTCGCCGGGATCGCTGGAGACATGTTTCTCGGCGCTCTGCTCGGAGCCGGCGTTCCGGAGCAGGTGCTGGTCAACACTGCCGCCGCGCTGAAACTGGGCGCCACCCTCACAGTCGAGAAGGTCGATCGTAGCGGCATCTCCAGCCTCAAAGTGCAGGTATTGGAGAACGGACGCCCCGCAGAAGATAACTCTAAGATTGAGCAGCAAAGCTCCAGCAGCTCGACGCTGCTGCCGCGCACCCAGCACGAGCATAAGACCGGTACTCCGCACTCGCACGATCACACCCGCACTCACGAGGCCGGCCACACCCACGCGGAGCATCACCATGGTCGCTCGCTCACCGAAATCCGCCGGTTAATCCAATCGGCGGTACTCCCCGACGCAGTGAAAGCGATGGCAGTGCGCACCTTTGAACTGCTCGGGGACTCTGAGGCGAAGATCCACAACCTCCCCGTGGACCACATCCACTTCCATGAAGTCGGCGCAGTGGACGCAATCATCGACATCGTCTGCGCCGCGGCCGGCATCCATCATCTGGGCATAACTGCCTGGCACTGCTCGCCGGTCAACGTCGGCGGCGGGTCCGTCGTATGCGCTCACGGAACCTTCCCCGTTCCCGCCCCGGCCACTGCTGACCTCCTCAGTGGACTCCCCACCTACTCGGCCCACGTTCAGAAAGAGCTTGTAACGCCCACCGGTGCCGCACTGCTGCGCATGCTCAACCCTGTCTTCGGACCGCAGCCGCCGATGCGCGTTTCCTCCATCGGCTACGGCGCAGGGACCCGCAACCCGGCAGGCTTCCCCAATGTCCTGCGCCTCATGATCGGCGAAGCTGCCGCTGCGACCTCACCGGCTTCGCAACCGGCGGCCCAAGGGCCAAACGACGAAGTTGCCGTGCTTGAGACCGCAATCGACGACACGTCGCCGCAGCTGCTCGCGCATGTAGCCGAGCGCGCTCTCGCCGAAGGCGCTCTGGACACCATGCTGACGCCGGTCATCATGAAGAAGGGCCGTCCCGGCACGCTGCTCACCCTCCTCTGCAGCCCCGACCAAACCAACAAATTCGAGCGGCTGCTGCTCTCCGAAACCAGCACCCTCGGCATTCGCATTCGCATCGACCGCCGCCGAACCCTCGATCGCAACCACGTCACCGCCGCGACCGCCTACGGCCCCATCCGCGTCAAGCTCGGCTCTCTGCACGGCGATGTGCTCAACGTGGCACCAGAGTTTGAGGATTGCCGCACGGCAGCCGCAGCTCACTCCGTACCTGTGAAGCAAGTACAGCAGGCAGCTATCGCCGCCTATCTCCAGGACACTCCGCACAAGGAGTCCGGCCGATGACCCGGGATGCGCTGCTGAAGCTGCTGGCGGAGGTAGAACGCGGTGGCCTGAGCGCGGAAGCCGCCGCCGAACGTATGAAGTCGCTGCCCTTCGAAGACATCGGCCACTCTCGCATAGACCACCATCGCAGCCTGCGCTCCGGTCTGCCGGAGGTCATCTTTGCCGCGGGCAAAACCGCCGAGCAGACCCTCGATATCTTCGACCGGCTCGCCGGCGGGGGCGTGGACGTGCTGGCCACTCGCGCCGAGCCGGCCACGGCAGAACTCGTGCTCGCCCGCTTCCCTGCGGCCGTCTACCATCCCGCGGCAAAAACCATCTCGCTCCGCCAGAGCACCCCTGCCGAACAGTCGCGCGGGCACATCGCCGTCGTCTGTGCCGGCACCAGCGACGTACCGGTGGCCGAAGAGGCTGCCGTCACCGCGGAAACCTTCGGTGCGCGGGTCAGCCGGATGTTCGACGTCGGCGTTGCCGGACTGCATCGCCTGCTCGCGGTTCGCGAGGAGCTGACCTCCGCGAACGTAGTCATCGTCTGCGCGGGTATGGAGGGTGCGCTCCCGTCGGTCGTCGGCGGCTTGGTGCCGGTGCCAGTCATCGCGGTCCCCACCTCAGTGGGCTATGGTGCGTCGTTTGCTGGCGCCGCGGCGCTGCTGGGAATGCTCAACTCCTGCAGTCCCAACGTAACCGTGGTCAACATCGACAATGGATTCGGCGCAGCCTATACCGCCGTGCTCATCGCACGCGCATCCTCCCGTTAAAGGCGTGAAGGCCCCCGATTTTCTGGGGGCCTTACCTAGAGGTGGGGAGGGGTCGTGCGGATAGGGGAAACCAGGCCCGTGGGAATTGCTGGCCCGGCGGTTTTTGTTGGTACATCCGATAAGACGCAGTTTCAACGCAAAAGTTGCCCGCATATTCTGCAAACTGGATGAAAGGCAATTTCGAATTCTGAAAAATGGATCAGCAGCCGGGCAACGCTGGTTAGACTAGTGGAAAACATTGATTTCGCTCGGCAAAGCTACCCTCCGCGGCCGCCGCTCTGTGTACCCCGCGCCGTAGATTTTAGCCGCGTTTGGTTCCTTCAAGCCGTCGGGTTCCATAAAGCGGAAGTCCATCCGCCATAGCACAGGGGCTGGGCGCCCGTCACTCCACCCAGCCCTGCGCGGGTGATCCACCGGTCCGATCAGGCAGCCTTCTTCTCGGCCCAGGGATCGATCACGATCTTCGTGACATTTTGCTGCTTGTCGCGCCACACCTTGTACATGTCCGGCACCTCATCCAGCGTGATCCGATGCGAAATGATGTAGGTCGGGTCGATCTCTCCCTTTTCAATGCGTCCCAGCAAGGGCTTCATATACCGATGCATATGGGTCTGGCCCATCTTCATCGTGATCCCCTTGCCGAATGCCGCCCCAAACGGCACCTTGTCGATCAGACCGCCGTACACTCCGGGAATGGAAAGCGTCCCGCCTTTACGTAGAGCCTGGATCGCCTGCCGCAGCGCGATCGGCCGATCCTGCTCCAACATCAGGGACGTCTTCACTTTGTCGTAGATCCCTTGAAGCTCGGTGGAATGAGCCTCCAGCCCCACAGCGTCAATGCAACTGTCCGGGCCCGTCCCGCCAGTCAGGTCCTTGATCGCAGTCAGCACATCGGCATCGTCCTGCGAGTAGTCGACTGTGATGGCGCCAATCTTTCGCGCCAGCGCAAGCCGCTCCGGCAGCCGGTCAATCGCAATCACTCGCGCAGCGCCCAGCATGAAAGCGCTCGCGATAGTGAACTGCCCGACGGGCCCGCAACCCCACACCGCGACCGTGTCTCCCTCTTCAATCTGCGCGTTCTCCGCAGCCATGTAGCCGGTCGGCAGAATGTCGGAGAGAAACAGTACCTTCTCATCCGGCAGGTCGTTCTCAATCTTTAGCGGCCCGACATTGGCAAACGGCACCCGCGCGTACTGCGCCTGCCCGCCCGCGTACCCGCCCATCATGTGGGAGTAGCCGAACAGCGCGGAACCGGAGTAGCCGTACGCTGCCTCCATCAGATGAGCATTCGGATTGGTGTTATCGCACGCCGACCAGAGCTGCTTTTTGCAGAAAAGGCAGTTGCCGCAGGCTATTGTGAACGGAACCACCACGCGATCCCCCCGCTGCAGGTTCTTCACCTCCGGCCCCACCTCTTCGACGATGCCCATGAACTCATGCCCGACAATATCGCCCGACTCCATCGTCGGGATGAACCCGTCATACAGATGCAGATCCGATCCGCAGATCGCCGTCCGCGTAATGCGGATAATGGCATCGTGCGGGTTCAGCAGCACGGGATCCGGCACCGTCTGCGTCTTCATTGTTCCTGTTCCCATCCAGCACACTGCCTTCATAACGTCTCCTGTCCAGTTGACGAACCCGTTGTGTCTCGATGCTTAGCTTGCGATCCGGCTATCGCCCGGCGGCGTCGCGATCTTTTCGCCGTAAACCGACTGCTTGAGCCCACCCACAAACCCGCGATCTCCGTGCGGCTGGCCTTGGGTTCGCGGAATCTCACCGCTCTCGGCGAGCGCCTTGAAGTGCCGCAGGTTCTCGATCACAGCCTGCTTCGGATGGCGCCCCACCATCGTCTCCCACAGCGCCGCCATCTTCCCCAGACGAAACTCCTGCAGCACAATCACAATCGTCCCCCGGCCTCCCGGAGCCGGCTCGAAGACCACCTCGCCCGCGTTGTTCGACTCACCGCTGATCGACCGCCACGTAATCCGCCGGCCCGGTTCGTCGGCCAGGATCATCGAATTCCACTCAATGCTGCTGTCTCCCGAACGCATCACCCAGTGCGAAGTCATCTCTCCCGTGCGCGTGACCTGCGCAATCTGCTCCTGCCACTTCGGAGCCGACTCCACATCATGCCACAGTTCATACAGTTCCTCGGGACTGCGCTGAATCAGCGCGCTGGTCCTCACCCATATCTTGCCGTCCCCGTCCTGGGGCGGCGGCAGATAGCGGTTATCCATCACGATGCCGGCCGTGCTCGCGGTCGGATTCGCTTCGGCGTTCGGCTTCTCCATCAGGGGTTCGCTCATAACTCTCCTCGGAAGATCCTGTTCAGGCCGCGTGCTCCCAACCTTGGATGACCTCACGTGTCAAAGGTTGGATACGCACGGCCGCCGAACAGCGCATCGTTGCGTCATTTGCCGCTTGATTTTCGTGTCGCCGAATCGGTTCCCAAGATATGCATCAGTTCCTGCGCCGGAACCACCTCCAGCTGCTCGTAGGTACATCCCCGGGGAGGCTTATCCACGCGCCATCGCCGGAACTGTGCCATGTGCCGGAACCGGCCGCCCTGCATGTGTTCATACGCCACTTCCACCACCAGCTCAGGCCGCAACGGCTCCCACGAGAGATCTTTGCCCTGACTCCACCGGCTCTGCCCGCCCGGAACCCGCCCGGCACTTGCTCCATCACCCCAGGGATGATGCTTCAGCGCGTCGGCTCGATACGGCGCCAGAAACTCAACCAGCTCGCGTCGCTTGCCCTGAGTGAAGCTCGCGCACACCCCCACATGCTGCAGCTCACCCGCCGAGTCATACAAGCCCAGCAGCAGCGACCCCACCAGCTCATTCTCTCCGCCCTTGTGCCAGCGGAAGCCGCCGACCACGCAGTCGCAGTCGCGCTCGTGCTTAACCTTCAGCATGGTGCGCTTGTCCGGCTGGTACATTCCGTCGGCCAGCTTCGCCATCACGCCATCGAAGCCCGCGCCCTCAAACCGCTTGAACCAATCCTCGGCAACTGCACGATCGTGGGTCGCCGGCGTCAGATGAATCGGTTTCGTCGCTCGCGACAGCAGCGCTTCCAGGCGTTTCCGCCGTTCGGCAAACGGCAGCCCCAGCAGCGCCTCATCGCCCTCGCAGAGCAGATCGAAGAACACCACCGAGGCGGGCGTCTGCTCCGCCAGCATCTTCACCCGCGAAGCGGCCGGATGGATCCGCAACTGCAGCGCGTCAAAATCCAGACCCCCTTTCGATGCGATCACAATCTCCCCGTCCAGCACGCACCGCTCCGGCAGTTGTGCACGGAGCGGTGCGATCAGTTCAGGAAAATAGCGGTTCAGCGACTTCGTGTCGCGGCTCTGCAGCAGCACCTCGTCGCCACTCCGAAACACTATTGCCCGGAACCCGTCCCACTTCGGCTCGAAGATCCATCGCGGTCCCGACGGAATCGCATCCACTCGCTTGGCGAGCATCGGCAACACCGGCGGGTTGACGGGCAGGTCCATTCCGTTCCGTTCTCGAGCTGTCGTAGCCAGTGGCCGTTTCAAGCCGCTGCTTGCATCGCGCTTGAGTTCACCTGAGCCGACAGCGAATTCAGCTTCTCGTCCGTCGCCTTCTCCTCTTCCAGAGTCTCCTCCAGCAGCTTGGCGACGTTCTTCTGGCCCAACATCTTGGCATACTCTCGCACCGTGCCATAGGCGGCAATCTCATAATGCTCTACCCGCTGCGCGGCAGAGATCAGTGCGGCGTCGCGCACATCACCCTTGTCCAACTCCTGGATCATCTCGCTGCCCTCTTCCACCAGGCCCTGCATGCCATGACAGGTCTTCCCCGTTGCCTTTTTGCCTAGGGTCTCGAAGATCTCGTCCAGCCGCTCGATCTGCCCTTTCGTCTCTTCCAGATGCGTCTCAAACGCTTGCTTCAACTCAGGCGACTTCGCCGCCTTCGCCATCTTCGGCAGCGCACGTGTAATCTGCTTCTCCGCGGAATAAATGTCCTTCAGCTCGTCGATCAATAAATCTTGCAGGCTTTGCACCGGCATTCGCGTTACCTCTTCAGGGGATTCAACCACCCCCGTACGATGCAGCCCCAGTGCTGCGGAGTTTTACTCGTTTCGCTTCTTACCGCGATTCAGGCACAGGCTTTCAGCTCCAGCCGCATCAGCAGCGCATCGTCAGCGGGATCGCGGTAATATCCGGCGCGGCGGCCCACCACAGCAAACCCTAGCCGGCTATAGAGTGCGATCGCTCCTGCGCTCGATGCCCTCACCTCCAGCAGCAGCTCAGTCGCGCCCTCCGCCCCGCACCACTGCGCCACGCCTTCGCAGAGCGCCGCGCCGATCCCCTGCCGCCGCGCCGTCTCCGCTACCGCCACGCTCTCCAACTCCGCGTCCCCGGCCGGATGCACCACCCCGATTGCGAATCCGCGCAGTCCCGGCGGATCGCCCACCAGCCCGTCAGCCACTAACAGGCAACGCCGCGGAGCAAAGATATCTTCGGCCAGAATCTCGCCGTAAGCCGTTCTCGGCCAGTGCGGCGCGGTCGCAATTGAGCGTTCCAGTTCAAACAACTCCGCAAGATCGCATTCACGCGCCCGACGGACTCGGATCGCCGTCATCGGCCTGCCCTCGCTGCTTGTCGTTTCAGCAAAATCTCCGCGTCCGTCCTGCGAAGATAATTCGCATCCAGCGTCGCAACATCGTCGAACTGCCCCGCTTCCACCCGCCGCAGAACCAGGGCCAAGCCGGCCGCGGCAGTCGGAGCCTCCACCAGGATCGGCTGAAGCTCCGCCAACGCTTCGGCTACCTGCGGCTCACAGACCACCACCCGGGCCCCGGCCGCCAGCCGATCTATTTCCTCGCGGGTCAGCAGCGCCTCGCGGATGGAGCTTCCGCCCTCGTATAGCCCGCAGTAGAACTCGCCCCGTCCCGCGTCCAGAACCGACAGCACGCGCCCGGTCCCGCCGGCCTCCGCCAGCACCGCCAATCGGGAGATCGCCACCACCGGCAGTCCCAGCGCCTCGCACAATCCCTTGGCCGCGCTCACGCCGACCCGCACGCCAGTAAACGATCCCGGCCCATGAACCACCGCAATCAGTCCCAGCGCCGACACCGAAATCCCCGCAGACCCCACCAGCTCGCGCACCGATGCCACCAGCCTCTCCGAAGCGCTGCGTCCCGGCATCGCGATCGAGAGCACCTGCGACCCCGGCTCCAATTTCGTGGCCAGCGCGATCGTCCCTACATGGCCGCAGGTATCGAGGAGTAGGACTGGGGCAAGGGCCTGCATTGTCTGATGGAATCTTCCTACGCTTTGCGGCCGGTCGACTCGCGCACCACCAGCTCGGGCTCTAGGATGTAGGTCTCCGGCTTCGGCTTCTGCTTGGCCGCGATCAGCGACAGTAGCAGCTCTCCAGCCTGCTCTCCCAACTTGCGGCTGTGCTGCTCAATGCTCGAGAGCGGTACCCGCAGCATGTCGTCATAGTGCAGGTTGCCGCAGCCAATGATCGCGATGTCCTGGGGAATGCGCAGTCCCGCCTCGTGGATCGAACGCATCGCTCCCACCGCCAGCGGATCGTTGAAGCAGAACACCCCGTCTGGACGCACCTCCCGCGCCAGCAACGTCTTCATCGCCTCAGCACCCTGCTCCGTGCTGCCAACGTCCACGCTGCTCCGGCTCACCACCAAGCTCTCGTCGTACTCCAGTCCGTGCGCCGCCAGCGCCTCACGATATCCCTCGTACCGCTGCACCGCCGTGCTGGTATCGCGCCCGCGGATGTGCGCAATTCTCCGGCAGCCCACCTCAATCAGGTGTTCGGTGGCCATGCGCCCGATCGCCTTGTCATCCACTCCCAGAAAATGCGCATGAGCTCCGGGCACCTTCCGATCAAGCAGCACGAAAACGGCGTCCTGCTCCGGCTCTTCGAGCTCCGGCACCCGCGTCCGCGTCGATGCAATCACCAGGGCATCCAGCCGCCGCGCCTGCAGTTGCCGGATCTCGCGCGCTTCCAACTCGCCGTCCTCCTCTGAGGCCGACACAATCAGCGAGTAGCCCTTGCTGCGAATCACAGCCGACAAAGACTTCGCGATCTCCGCAAAGAACGGATGGATCAGGTCCGGCACGATCAGTCCCACGAGGAAACTTCGCCCGGTTACCAGACTGCGCGCCAGAATATTGGGTTGGTAGTTCAGCTCCTTCACGCGCCGCAGGACGCGCTCGCGCGTCTCCTCGCCGATGTCCGGGTGATCCCGCAGCACTTTGGAAACCGTAACTATGGAAAGCCCAAGATCCTCGGCGATGTCTTTCATACGAATCGCCATATACGCCACTATACAGCCGAAACCCAGCTGCGCAGCTGAGTAACTTTGACGTTTACTTTAGAATGACATTCAAAAGACCGCAGGATAGCCAGATCGCCCATGAACCGGTGAGACGGATACCTAAGATCCGTGATTCATATTAATGAGAACGGCCAAACTTAAAGCTGCAATATACGCTCATCATCTCGCAGCATTCGTTCACACTCCCTGCTCCGAACGTTCAAACCCAAACACTAGCCGTTAGTGCCACCAGGCAAGCAGCTCTGAAGTATGACCCGCATCGCCATCACCGTCCTCGCTCTGGTCGCGCTGGTTCTGACTGTGGGCGCCGCTTACCAATATACCGAGACACGGATCGACTTCGGGAAGCATCCTGCGCCTGGCAAACTCATCGACGTCGGCGGCTACCGCCTCCACCTGCTCTGCATTGGGCAGGGTGCGCCAACAGTAATCTTCGAATCTGGAATTGCGGATGATTCGCTCACATGGTCCGCGGTGCAGCCCTCGGTCGCAAAGACGACACGCGCCTGCAGCTATGACCGGGCCGGATATGGATGGAGCGACCCCGGACCTGAACCCCGCGATGCCAGGACCAGCGCCCAGGAACTGCACAGGCTCCTGAAGAACGCGGGCGTGAGCGGCCCTTTCATTCTCGTGGGACACTCTCTCGGCGGCCTCTATGTTCGCGAGTACGCGGGGCTCTATCGCACTGACATCGTTGCCATGGTCCTCGTCGATGCTTCCGCCGTGCATTTGTACAAACGTATCGACCCGGCGGTTGCTCGCGCCAACGAAAGATTTCTTCGGCGGCAGGGCTACTTTGAGGACACCATGCGCTTCGGCTGGCCTCGCCTCAGCGGCTGGTGCGATCATTGGCCCGCGTCTGAGCGAGAGTTGAGGCGGACGACCGAATGCCGGTTGAGGCCATGGCTCACACATCTTCAGGAAATGAATGAATTTGACGTTTCGTCCGACGAAGTGTCGCAAACAGGTTTGCTTGGAGATATCCCGCTGATTGTTCTCACGGAGGGAACTCCCACCGCGAGTGACCAGCCAAACACGTTTGGCGCACTGCAGAAGGAACTCGTGCATCTCTCGACCCGTGGATCCCAACGGTTTGTTCCGGGAGGTCACATGATTCAGGTCGAACACCCTCAAGCAGTAACCAATGCTGTTGTACAGGTGATCGACCAGGCGCGACGTTCACCTCCGGCACGGGCCGGGCGTGAGTGAAGCTCGGCCAGGCCATCGCAACCAAGTCCCGACTCTTTTGATCCGCGCTGATTCCCGGAATGCTAAGCTGATCGCGCATGGCAACCTACACCATAGGCCCGGACAGGTTCGCTGGCTGGCAGGGCGCCGGACGCCAATTCGCGGCCGTCGCCTCAGGCTCCGGAGCCATCGGAGGTTTGTGCTGGATTGCCGCCCATGGAGGTTTCGGCCAGCTCCGCGCCGCCTCCGATCAGATCTTCATCTCCATCGTGCTCTGGGTTTCCCTGGGCCTGTGCGCACTGATGTCCCTCGCGGCGTTGGGCTCATTGGTGTATTCAGTTCGATCCCGGGGCATCATCACCGTGGACGACATCGCCGTTCACCGGCGGCTTGGCAGGTGGCACACTCTCCTGCGCTGGGAAGAAATCGGGGGGTCCCTACCGTCGATCGGCGGAGTCACACTGGTGTCCGTCGTTGGAAATCGACGCCTCGAAATTCCTCGCTCTCTCGACGATTTCCGCGGCTGCCTGGCAGAAATCAGAGCGCATAATCCCAGGCTCCAGACCCTGGAGAGACGGCCTTCTCGCCCAGCCCGAAGCCTACTTCGATATTTTGCGCTGTATCTCGCAGTCAGTGGATCTGGATCTGTTTTTCATCACCATTCCCTTAGCGTCAGACTAGAAATAGCCCTGGTCTGCCTTGCCCTTCTGGGCTTGTTTACCTTGACCAGCACGCGCCTCTTGCGTTCCCGTTGACTCGAGGTTGCCAGGCATTGGGACCGCTTTCGGCCAAAAACGCTGTGTCAAGCCCTCTCACTCCCTCAAATCCTGATAACCCCAATCATGAGAACTGCTTACACCAATAATTTTAATGTAACACGAGTTATGCTCGACTTGATATCCTTAACTTAGGGGAAAAAAAAGCCCGGCACTGAAGCCGGGCTTTATGACTGGCGCTGAGAACGGCTAAGCCAACCCATTCAATGCAAACACTTTAGTCCCAAGAGCCTTAGATTCAAGACTCTACGCACATACCAGTCACGCATGTAGCTCTATCCAGAGACTTTACGCAAAATAGGTATGGGGGGAGGGGGGTATCCCTGAAGTGGTGCGCCCGGAGAGATTCGAACTCCCGACCCTTTGGTTCGAAGCCAAATGCTCTATCCAGCTGAGCTACGGGCGCACTTTGGGGATGCTACAAACCAGCCTTGGCGACCGAGGGCTGCACCGGCGTGGGCGGAGCGACATCCTCCGGCACCGGAATCAGCGCAACCGTCTCCACAATGTCCAGCCCGGCGCGGCGCAGCAACTGGTGCACAACTGGTCCGGAGAGCCGGCTCGCGTCGTACTCAACCCTCACCGTCTTCGCCGCCTCATCAAACCGCAGTGCCCGGATGCCGTACACGTCCCGCACCTTGGAGAGGGCAAGCATTGCCTGCTCCGAAGGAGGTGTGCCATATCGAAACAGCACGTCAAGCTGAGTCATACTGCTGATTCTATCAGCGCACCGGTTAGAGCTTGCTCAGATAGTCCATGATCTCCGGACTGACCCAATTCTGGGCGGAAACGAACTTCCGGCGCAGCACGCCATTGCGGTCGATGACATAAGTCTCGGGAATCTTTACCGTGCCGTACATGTGCGGGATCCGGAACGAGGGATCACGCACCGAGACGAAGTCCACCGGGTGCTCGGAAAGGAACTGCCGGTACGCCGCGTCGTCCTCGTCGGCGCTGATGGCCACCACGGTGATCTGAGGCATGCGGCGCTGCAGCTCAACCAGGGTAGGAATCTCATCAATGCAGGGGATGCACCAGCTGGCCCAGAAGTTCAACACCACAATCCGGCCGCGAAGCTTGCTCAGGTCCAGCGACTGCCTTCCATCCGAAACCGTGAACTGTGGCGCCGCACTGCCGATCCGCCCAGGGCGATCACCACGGTCGCAGGCCGTCGCCGAGAGTGCTACCACACTCAAAAGCACCCACGTGAACCTGCGCCGGGTAAATTTCAACTTTCTGCCTGCCTGCCTTCTCTCCGGCACGTTCACTCCTCGTCTTCCTATAATACGAACCTGTGAGCGAGCAGACATCGGTTGACCAGGCGGCAAGCAGCGAATCTGCAGCTTCCCTGCGGCTCTCGGTCGTCATTCCGGCCCGAAACGAGGCCCGTTGGCTGCCAGCCTGCCTGCAATCGCTGCTCTCACAGTCGGACCGCGGCTTCGCCTTGGGGCAACAGTGGGAGCTGATCGTGGTGGATGACGACTCCTCCGATGCGACCGGCGATCTAGCTCGGGAGGTCGCTGCAGTTCATCCCGGAGTTACGGTCCTAGCTGCGCCGCCGCTCGGTCCCTCCGAGCGCGCCGGGATCACCGGCAAGAACAACGCCTGCTGGGCAGGTGCGCAGCAGGCTCGGGGCGCATGGCTGCTCTTTACGGATGCGGACACCGTGCATGAGCCCGGAGACCTTTCGCGGGCGCTGCACGAGGCCGAGAAATACAAAGCGGCGCTGCTCTCGTATTCGCCGCGCCAGATCGTCATCGGCTTCTGGCAGCATGCGCTGATGCCGCTAGTGTTTTCTGAGCTGGCAACGGTCTACCCGCCGAAGCAGGTTTCAAACCCAGCTTCCCCGGTCGCTGCAGCCAACGGACAGTTCCTGCTGATCCGCCGCGACGTCTACTTCGAGTTGGGTGGACACCGGCTCGTGGGCAAACAGGTTTTGGAGGATGTGGCACTTGCGCGAGCAGTCAAGCGCGGCAACCACACGATCCGTTTCCGCTACGCACCAGAAGCGCTCTCCACCCGAATGTATGCGAGCACGGGAGAGATGATCGAGGGATGGACCAAGAACCTGCGGCTGCTGTTTCCGAGGCCGCTTTTTCTCGCGGCTATGCGCATGCTCGAATTTTTGCTGTTCTTTTTTCTTCCGCTCACTGCCCTGGCGTTTCCTGGCCTGCTGTCTTGGCAGCAAGCAGCTATCCTTCTGGTATGGCTTCGCGCCTGCTGGGGCTTTTACCACCGTGCCCTGCGCGCTCATTTTCCAGCTGCAGATACCGCCATTTCTATTCTCGCGGTTCCGCTATTCGCATGGCTGCTGGTGCGGAGCGCAACCAGCAGGACGGTGGAGTGGAAGGGCCGCCGCTACAGCAATTTCAGCTGATGTTTTCCAGGCCGTTGTAACCGTTTGAATTGTGCAACATCTAATTAGCAGGCGATCGGATACCACGCATGGTGCTTCTTACCCGCAAAGCTGAGTTCTCCTCAGCCCACTATTACTGGAACGAAGAGTGGTCTGCTGAGGAGAATCAGCGTGTCTTTGGCCGCTGTGCCAACCGCAACGGACACGGCCACAATTACTCGCTCGAGGTAACGGTGGCCGGCGAGGTCGACCCCGTGACCGGATTTGTAGTCGATTTGAAGCAGCTGAAGGAGATCCTCGAAGACGAGGTCCTGCGCGTCTATGATCACCGCAATCTCAACCTGGAGGTCCCGGAATTCGCAACCCGGATTCCGACGACGGAGAATATCGCGATCTCCATCTGGGAGCGGCTGGAGGGAAAGATTCCCAACGCCCAGCTGCACCGGGTTCGGGTATATGAAATGCCGGACCTGTTCGCCGACTACTACGGAGAGCGATGAGCCAGACGATGAGAGACAGCTCGAGCAATTCGCCAGCTCCGCGCGCGTATCTTTCGCGGCGCTACCGTCTGAGCGCCTCGCACCGCCTGCACACCGAGGCGTTTACTCCGGAAGAGAACCAGTCGGCGTATGGCAAGTGCAATAACCCGCACGGCCATGGCCACAATTACGTGGTCGAGGTAACCTTCGCAGGCTCGGTGGATCGCGCAACCGGGATGGTCTGTGATCTCGGCGCACTGGACGCATTTGCGCGGGAGCAGCTTCTCAACCGCTTCGATTGCCAGAACCTGAACACGTTGCCGGAGTTTCAGGCATGTGTTTCCACTACGGAGAACTTCACGCGCGAAGTTCACCGCATCTTTAGCGCATTTCCGCAGGCAGAACTGACCGGCATCCGGATCGAGGAGACCAGCAACAATTCCTTCGAGTCCCACGGAGCTGACTCCAACCGAAAGGCTGAACGCATATGAGCCCACCCACTGCGCCAGAGGCGGTCTCTCTCGCCTCCGCCTCCACTCAGGATCTGTATCACGAACTGCTCGTGCGCCTTGGGGAGGACCCGACGCGCGACGGCCTGATCGATACGCCCAAACGGATGGACCAGGCGATCCGCTTTTTGACGCGCGGCTACACGCAGGATGTAAGTGCGGTTCTGCACAACGCGCTCTTCGATGTCGAGTACGACGAGATGGTGATCGTTAAGGACATCGAGTTCTTCTCCATGTGCGAGCACCACATGCTGCCCTTCTTCGGCAAGGCGCACGTCGCGTACGTTCCCAACGGAAAAGTGATCGGGCTCTCGAAGATTCCGCGGCTGGTGGACGTGTTCGCACGCCGGCTGCAGGTGCAGGAGCGGCTGACCACTGAGATCGCCGACGCGATCGACGAGGCGATCCTTCCTCAAGGCGTCGCGGTCATTCTCGAGGCGCAGCACCTCTGCATGATGATGCGCGGTGTGGAGAAGCAGCACTCCGCGACCGTTACCTCTGCTATGCGCGGAGTCTTCAAATCCCAGCAGCAGACGCGCAGCGAGTTTCTCTCCCTGGTGCGGAAGGCGGATCACTTCTAGGCCGCTGAGCAGAAGAATGCCCCACCGCTCATCAAGGTGGGACATTTCTGTTTGCTCTGTTCGGAAGGATCAGGCCGGTTGCAGTTGGCGCTGAAAGAACGACCCCTCGTCGGCGCTGGGACCCCAGCTTGCAGGTACCGGCACGTCCAGCATGCGCAGGTACACGCCGAATTGCCCGCGATGCTGATACCAGTGGTTGAGCATGATGTTGCGCAGGAACGCCAGCCGCGGCATTGCAGCTACCTCTTCCGTGCCGTTCAAAATTCGCCAGGTTGCGTTAATCGTAGCGTCGTCATACCCTCCCAGCACTTCACGCACCGTGGCGATGCTCTGGTCGAATGTGTCCAAAATCTCCTGCTTACTCGAAGGCTGGGCGTGATTGAAATCCGGTACCTGGATCTCGTTCTGCTGGCTTCCACGGCACACACCGCCTGGCACGAATGCCAGGTGATACGCCAGTTGGCCCGCCGTCATCGACTTTGAGTGCGGTTTCCAACCGAGCTTGTCTTCCGGTAACCGCTCCAGGTACTTGCGTGTGACAGGCGCCTGCGATTCAAACTCCGCGAGTAATTGCTGTGCAATCGACACAGTGCTTCTCCTTTTTTTGGGATTCAGACAGTCCGCAGGTAGATTGGACGTCTTCAGGCGCGCCTGGATTCAGCCCGTTTTTTTGCTTGCTGGTTCATGAAGCTCCAGCCCTCACCGAGCCCCTTACGATGCGTTTCCGGGATCAGGCCGAAACCGGCGTGACAGAACCGGATCACCGTCTCGTCGCCCTCCTGACTGAGGCGGTACTGCACGTTGTTCCATACCGGATAGGACATGAATAACGGCCCACTGATCTCAAGCAGTGCATCGCGCTTGATCGCCTGCACATGACCCCAGAAGTGACCGTTGTTGTCACCGAGGTCGCGATACCAGCGGCCACCCGGCCAGGCTTCGAGCTTCATGGGCATCGGTGTTCCGTCGGGATGCTCATTGCCGGAATCCAGCTGCTCGAGCAGTGCCGCGAAGGTGGTGGAGAGGGGAGCGCGGACGCGGATCTCCTGTGTGATGTTCAGTGTCATCTCGTCCAAAGCTGCGGGTGCTTCGATCATCGGCTCCTCCAAGGGGGCTATGTGTTTTCGCGTGCGGCAACTGCTTCGGCCCGCTGCTTGACGCGGTTGAGTTGCTGGCTCCAGTACTGCTCGAATCGGGATGCCCAGTCGTGCAGCGGCCGAATGGCCTGAGCATTGGTGCGGTAGAACTTCTGACGGCCCTGGCAGCGCATGTGTACCAGGCCCGTCTCTCGTAGCACGCGCAGATGCTTTGAGACGGACGGCTGATCCAGCTCGAGCCCGATTACGATTTCGCTCACCGGACGCTCCCTGCGGGCGAGGAAGGTGAGGATCTCGCGTCGGCGGGGCTCCGCGACTGCGTTGAAGATATCCGAGGTGGTAGCGGCTCGCGGCATAGGAGTACATTAGATGTCTATATAGGAATATGTCAAGTAGGTGACCGGTATACCGATTAAGTTGGGTCGAGATTCAGATGGCGATATTCAGACAGCGGCGTCTGCGATCAGTGTTCCCTGGTGGTACACGATCTTCCAATCCCCCGCTGTCCGCCTCCAGATAGTGGCGCGCCGGCTCTTTCTGGTGCCGTCCTGCACTAGCTTGTAAGTCAGCAGATACAGGTCCGGCGCCAGGCTTTGACACCGAAAGTCCGTGGTCTCCCAGCGATCCTCAAATGAGGCGGAATAACGCTCTTCCAGCACCCCCAGCACGAAGTCCCGCGTGTACTCCCGCCCGGACGCGCCCACCTCGCGGAACTCGGGATCCATCATCGCTTCGAATTCGGCCCGTGTTCGTCCGAACTCCGGGCGATGAAAGATCGGCTCGCGGGCTGCGAGCTCCGCCAGGACTGACTCGTGCTCGAATTCCATCCCCATGCTCACAAAGATACAATCGAGGAGGTGGGCTTTTTGGGGACAAGTAAAGCAGAACAGCAGAAGCTGGTGCGCAGATGAATGGACTTCTCGTTCTGGATAAGCCCGCCGGCATGACCTCGCATGACGTCGTCGACATCGTCCGCCGCGCCGTCGGGGAGCGGTCGGTCGGCCATCTGGGTACACTCGATCCGATGGCCACGGGGGTTCTGCCCCTGCTGCTCGGCAACTACACGCGGCTGGCCCAGTACTTTTCAACCGCTGAAAAGCAGTATGAAGGCAGCATCCGCTTCGGCTTTGCGACCGACACGTACGACGCTGAAGGCACGCCGGCGAGCGACCCGCGCCCGCTCAGGCGTTCGCTCGAGGAGCTTCGGCGGCTGGCCTCGCGCTTCCATGGAGAGATGGAGCAGACGCCGCCCGTCTTCTCCGCCAAGAAGATCAACGGAGTCCCGGCGCACAAGCTCGCTCGAGCAGGCAAACCGGTCGCGGTGAAGCCGGCGTTGATCTGCATTCATCATTTCGAACTGCTGTCGCTGGAGGGAGAGACTGCACGGTTCACCATTCAGGTTTCGGCCGGCGGCTATGTGCGTTCGGTCGCTCACGACCTTGGGACTCTGGCGGGGTGCGGAGCGCATCTAGCTACACTTCGACGCACGCAGGCAGGCCCGTTTACGCTTGCCTGCGCGATTACGGTGGACGAACTCGAATTGCTGTCCGGTCTACCGGGCCAGATCGAGCAGCGCCTTCCCCATCCACGCACACTTTTGCCGCATATGCCTTCCGTCACCGTCGATGAACAAACCGCCGGTCGGATTCAGAGAGGCATGCAGGTGAATCTGCCGGATTTCTCGACGGCCACCTTCGTCAAGGCCTTCAGCAGCCCACGGGGTCTGCTGGCGATTATGCGGCGCGTCGCCGGCACACTGATGCAACCCGTCACGGTGCTCAGCTAGCTTCTTCGCAGTGTGCCGCATCCCTGGTCCACATCGCCTCCAGAGAGAATGCTGCAACGGCAGTGTGATGAGTCTCACACTGCCGTTGCAGCGAGTTTCGAATGCGAACGGCCCCTGTTCAGCACGCGTTCGGTATCATCGCGGCCTGCCTAACGGCGGTCGTGGTCGCGATCACGATCGCCGCGGCGGTCACGGTCCCAATCGTGATGATCGCCATGATCCTCCCGATCCCAGTGTCCTTCGTGGTAAGACCAGCCGTTGTTGTAGCGGTCATAGTGACCGTGGCTCCAGTAAGCTCCTGCATAAGGCGGACGCTCCCAGCGGCCAGGGACCCATACATACCTACCGCCACGCCAGCCCCAATATCCGTCGATCCACGCAAAACCCGGTCCAGGCATTGGCGGCCGGCGCTCATATCGCATTGGCGGAGGCTCGCGCCCAATCACTATGCCGATCTGCCCAATTGCCGGAATTACGGGAGTCGCCGCCATCAACGCCGCAACAAGCACACCAGATTTCCAGTTTGTTTTCATCTGCACAATTCCTCCTTCCTGGCTCGGTTAGATGCCGGGCAGAAGAGAGCGCGGGCTATTTTTTCAACATAGGTCTGAGCAAATTCAATACGTTGCGGGCAACCACCTCATTGCCTTTGGAAGTCGGGTGAATGCCGTCCGCCTGGATCATGCCTCTTCCTCCGTAGGCGTTTTGCAGGAGGAAGGGCAACATCGCCACGTGATATTTCTTCGCGAGCGTGACGTACATCGCATTGAACTGATCGATATAGTCAGCACCATATTGCGGCGGCAGCGTAATGCCGGCGATGGCGACCTGTATTCCCGCCTTTACCAACGTGCCTACTATGCGATCCAGATTGGCACGCGTTTGCGAGAGGGGCAGACCACGCAGACCGTCGTTTCCTCCAAACTCCACCACTACGATCGCGGGCTTCAGGGCGAGTACCTGGTTTAGGCGGCCGACACCGTCCTTCGTTGTATTCCCGCTTACCCCCTCATTCACCACGCGATAACGGAGGTGCAGTTGATCCAGGTCCTTTTGCAGATAATCCGGGTAACTATGTCCCGGCTCCGCGCCATAGCCGGCTGTCAGACTGTCCCCAAAACAGACCAGCACGATACGAGTGTCCTGGGCTGACCGCCCGGATTTTGAGATGGCTCTCCGGGAGTGCTGCGCGACTGCGGTTTCCTCGGTTTGACCTGGAAAGATCACTGATGCCAGCACGGCCGCTATGATTAAGCCAACTTGAACTTTACCCACTCACCAAACGTATCAAACGCAGCGAGCCTCTGCTGCCATGGCGCAAACACACGTGGAGCCCGAAGATCTTGACTGATTCCGTATCCTCCGAGCCCGTTCTTGTTGTCCAGGACCTACACAAGTCCATCCGCAATGGCACCCGCACCGTCGACATCCTGCGAGGCATCGACTTCTCCGTCCCGCGGGGGGAATTTGTTGCAATCATGGGCACTTCCGGAAGCGGCAAATCCACGTTGCTCGGCCTGCTCGCCGGACTCGATACGCCCACTTCCGGGAACGTCTCGCTGAACGGGACTGCCATCAGCTATCTGCCGGAGGATGCTCTGGCTCAGGTCCGCGGGCGAACCATCGGGTTCGTCTTTCAGTCCTACCAGCTCATTCCGACGCTTACCGCGCTTGAAAACGTTCTTCTTCCCTACGAACTCAACGTCGGCGGGAGCGACGGGCTGGGCCGGGCACGCAGTCTTCTGACTTCGGTAGGCCTCGCGGACCGCATGGATCACTATCCGGTTCAGCTCTCCGGTGGCGAGCAACAACGGGTGGCGCTCGCCCGCGCCTTCGTACTGCGGCCACCGATTGTGCTTGCCGACGAACCGACGGGCAATCTCGACAGCACCAATGGTGCCCATGTGCTGGAACTTCTTCTCGACCTGAACCGCCGCGAGGGAACAACGCTGGTGCTAGTGACACATGATGCCACGCTGGCTGCCTATGCGACCCGCCGCATCGTGCTGCGCGATGGCCTTATTGTCTCCGACGAGCGCAACGCGGGTACGCCTGAAAACCTGGGCGCTTCCATGGCAAAGGCATAGCCATGGCCAGTATCCTCACGTGGACCTCCGCTGCGCGCATCGCCTCACGCGAGATGCGCGCTTCGCGCGGCCGATTTCTGTTTGTTCTCCTTTCAATCGGTATCGGTGTTGCGGCGCTGACCGGCGTTCGCGGATTCTCCTCCGCCTTTCGCACAACACTGCTCCTCCGAGCTCGTTCGATCATGGCGGCGGATGTCTCCGCCCGCACTTTTAGACAGCCCACAGCCTCCGAGCAGCAGGCGCTCGACGCGCTGGCAGCTGATGGAGTGCGAACCACCACCGTCACCGAGATGCTGGCCATGGCATCTGCGCCCTCCTCGCCCGACCCAGTCCTGGTCTCACTCAAAGCGGTCGATCCCGGCTCCTACCCTTTTTACGGAAGAGTCGGCCTGGCGCCGGCCATCCCGCTGAACCAGGCACTCGATCCCCAATCGATCGCTGTCGGTGACGACCTGCTGTTCCGTCTCAACGTGCGGGTTGGCGATTCGATCAAGCTGGGTCGCTCGTCCTTCCGCATCAGCTCTACGATTACGGATGAACCCGATCGTCTCTCCGGAGGCTTCTCCGCAGGCCCGCGTGTCCTCATCTCGCGCGAAGCTTTCCAGGCCGCCGGACTTACCATGCCCGGCAGCCGCGCGACCCAGCGCTTCCTCTTTCGGCTTGCGCCACCCGCACCGGGCCGTCCCGCCTCGGACCAGAGGGTTGCGGCTCTCAAAGAGCAGCTGCAGAATCTATTGCCGGAGGCCCAAATTGCCGATTACCGCGAAACGAATCCAGCCGTAACCGAAGGCCTCGATCATGCAACGGGCATTCTCTCTCTGATGAGCCTGGTCGCGCTTGTGCTTGGAGCGCTGGGCGTAGCGATGGCCATGCGCGCACATCTGCAGCAGCGGCTGGATACGATCGCCATAATGAAATCCCTGGGCGCGCGCTCGTCGCAGGTGATGAAGATCTATCTGCTGCAGACACTGCTGCTCGGCGTTGCCGGGGGTTTTCTTGGAGTACTCGGCGGAGCCGGTGTGCAGCTTGCCTTCCCTTACGTGCTCGGCAAATTGGTTACGATCCCGGTGGAGTTCCATATTCAGCTGCGCCCGATTCTGATCGGGCTCGGCGCAGGCATCATCATCACGCTCCTTTTCACGTTGCCGCCGCTGCTCGACATTCGAGCGATCCGGCCGATCCTCATCCTCCGCCGCGCCACTGAGTCCGACAGCTCCGAGGATTCCACTCCGCTCCGGCGGCAGGTCCTGCGGCGAGTACCGTGGGTGGTTTTAGCACTTATAGCTACCGTGGCCAGCATCGTTGTGGCACGACGCCACTGGCGCGGTCGCCCACTTGAACTCACGCTCGAAGCCATCGTTCTACTGGGGGGCGCAGCGTTCGGACCTTGGCTCTGGACCCGTACACGCAAAAATCCAGTACAGGTAGGGTCGTTTCTTCTCATCCTGGGTGGACTCGCAGCAATCGCGACCACGCTGTCAGATTCAGGTGAGATCGGCCGCGTCTTCTCAGTCGGACTGGTGATCGTGCTTGTGGTATTGCTTGCCGCGTCCGCCGCCGTACTCTGGGGACTCAGATTTTTCCTCAACCGTACCCGGCTGCACCTGCCGTCTCCAGTGCGACATGGGCTTGCCAATCTCTACCGGCCGGGCAACCCCTCCGCAGCGCTGCTTGCGGCACTCGGCCTGGGAATCATGCAGATCATGACCGTATTCCTCATGCAGCGCGGGATCGTCAATGAACTACACCTGAGTTCCGGGGGAAAGCTGCCGAATATCTATCTCATCGACATCGCGCGCGATGAGATTGATGGAGTCCACAAGCTGCTCGCGTCTGAACCGGGCGTCAGCACCCCACCCGAGATGCTGCCCGTGGTCACCGCACGCATCGACGCCATCAACGGCACGCCGGCGGCCGCGCTCAAGATCCAAAACTTCCCGTTACGCCGACTGCGTTCTATCAATCTGACCTGGTTCGACGCGCTCCCACCCGGCACCAAAGTGGTTGATGGCAACTGGTGGAACCCGGGCGCCGACGAGCCTCAGGTGGCAATAGACGAGCGCACGGCAAGCCGCCTTAACCTAAAGCCTGGCTCCTCGATCACCTTCGGCGTTGGCAACGCGGAGATCGAATCCAAAGTTGTGGCCCTGTATCACTCCGATGGTCAACATGCCTCCTCACGGGCCGATTTCATCCTGCCGCCGCCTGTGCTCGCCAGCCAGCCTGCAATCTGGTACGGAGCCGTCCACGTGGACCCTGCGCGAGTCAGCCAGTTGGAGCGTGCGCTGTATCAGGGCTATCCGACGATCACGGTTATCAACGTCGCTCAGGCGCTTGAGACCGTCCGCGCCGTAGTGTTGCAGATCACCTATGTGATCCAGTTTCTTGCCGGATTTTCAATCTTTGCTGGAATTGTGATCCTCGCTTCTTCTATTGCGGGAACCCGCTACCGGCGCATTCGCGAGGTCGTAGTGCTGAAGACCCTGGGCGGCACCCGCCCCCGGATTGCAACCATCTTCTCCATCGAATTTGCCGTCCTGGGGCTGGTGGCCGGGACTGTCGGCATCCTTTTCGCGAATGCAGTCTCCCAGGCACTGCTCCACCAGATGCGTATTTCGTACAACCCCCACTGGGGCTTGAACCTTCTGGCGCTGCTGCTCGCAATCCTGCTCACGGTCGTCACCGGGTGGGCCGCCAGCCATCGCGTACTAGGGCAGAAGCCGCTGGAAGTGCTTCGCGAAGAATAGCTTTCCCAGAAAGTTCGCCGGAAGTCAGGCTACAGAAAGGGCCCCCAGACGGCCCTATTCGAGTATCCTTCGAAAGAGAAAATGTTTCTCTATCGCAATTTTCTCAATGACAATGGCGAATTCAGGCCGTTAGAATGCCCGGGCATGACACAACCAGACCGACCGGCTGCCCCGCTGGGTTCCTGTAAAGGCAGTGCGGCAGCAGCTCCGTCCGACGTTGGCCGATACGACACATCGCACCAGGAGTTCCCTTTCCATGACGCATCACGCCAGTGCATCGCACCTCCTCTTTCCCGGCAAGCCGGGCATCGTCCGCCAGCTCCTTCCGCTCGCATCGCTGCTTCTTATCCTGCTCGGATGGCCGACCCTCCCGGCTAGGGCCCAATCCGGCGGCGGAGCTATCAGCGGAACCATTAGCGATAGCTCTGGCGCAGTTGTTCCGGATGCAACGGTCAGCGCTCTGAACACCGCAACCGGCGTGACCACAACCCGGCGGGCCTCCGCGAGCGGCGTTTACACCATCAGCCCCCTACTGCCTGGAACCTATTCGGTTACCGTAACCAACACCGGCTTCACTAGTTTCAAGCAGGACAACGTCGTGGTGGACGCGCTTGCCAACGTCGGCCTCAACGTTACGCTGCAACCAGGAAGCCAGACTGAAACCGTGACGGTGACCTCGGCGCCGCCTGCGCTGGATACTACGAGCGCAGTTCTGGGCGGCACCATCGAGAACAGCACATATGCGGCGCTTCCTCTGCTGATGTCAGGCTCCCAGCAGCGCGATATCACGCAATTCTCCAACCTGCTTCCCGGCGCCCAAGTGAATCCCGGCGGACGCTCCTCGATCATCGGTGGAACCGGCCAGCGCGTCGGTGAACTCTACGTCGATGGACTGCCGCTGACGACCGCAAATCAGCAGGGTGACAACCGGCCGGTGTTCAACATTGTCCCGCTCGAGGCCATCGACCAGATCAAGGTAGTCACCAGCGGCTACTCGGCGCAGTACCAGGGCGCCGGACTGGAAAACTACAACCTCAAAGCGGGGGGAAACCAGTACCACGGGTCCGTCTTCGCCTATGTGCGAAACACGATCTTCGATGCCTGGAGCTTCTCCTCCAAGCCCGGCGGCCCCAACGTCGTACCCCAAGTGGTCAATGGTGTGCTGACCACCGTTCCCGGACCAAAGCCTCCAGAACATCAGCTCGAAATCGGGTATGCAGTGGGCGGTCCGGTGCGAATTCCCTTTCTGCTGAATGGCCATGACAAGCTGTTCTTCTTCACGACCTTTGACAAGTTCCGTTCGCGCCTAGGAGCGAACTACACCTCCAGCACCGTTCCCACTTTGAAGATGCGCACCGGCGACTTCAGCGAACTGCTGACCAAAAACGGAGGTCCTGGATACATTCTGTTCGATCCGACGACCCAGGCTGCCTGCACGGCAAACAATCACACGAGCTGCCGCTATCCCTATGGCCAGACACCCACGGGCGCAGTGAATACAGCGCTTGCAACGAACATCATTCCGGCCAGCCAGATATCGCCGATCACGCAATACATGGCCAAGTTCCTGCCGGCTCCGCTGGACAACACAAAACTCACCAACAACTTCTCCAGCGGCGTTCCTTCAGGCTTCGATAACTGGCTGGTCTCGGTACGGATCGACTACACCATCTCGTCCAAGCAGACGCTTTCGGGCGCCTACAATCAAGGCAACCGTCTCGCGGTGCCCTACACCGGCACAGCCTCTCCAGGCGTAGCGGTAGTTCCCTACATCACAACCACGCTCTCCACGATTGCCGGCAAAGTATCCGACCTGCAGCACACGTATCAGATCACGCCACATCTCGTGAACCAGGCGCGATACGGTTACATCTACTTCGGTGGCCCTCCGGTCCAGAACATTACCGGTAGCCTCAATCCAGGACTGTACGGCTTGGCCGCCTCCGGCATTACCGGCCTGCCCGCGGGGCAAGCGTCAACGAATGCGGCGAACCTCTCATTCGCCGGAACAAACGCTCCGACCTCCTGGGTTGGCAATACACCCACCGTAACTAGCCGTGCCCTTACGTATGAGGTTCTCGACAATCTCGCTCTGCTCAAGGGAAAGCACTCGATGAACTTCGGCGGCCAGATCCAGTGGTTGGAGAACAACGCCGACAGCGCCGACGGACCTTCAACGCCGACCAGCCTGGCCTTCAGCACCAATGAGACGGCGAATCTCAGCGGAACCTCATACGCGGCCAATACCGGCTACTCCTATGCGAGCTTTTTGATCGGCGCTGTCTCCAGTTCTGGAACAACCCAACAGCCATTCAGCGTCGTAGGCGGGCGCTTCCGTCCCATGGCTGTCTATTTCCAGGACGACTTCAAATTCACCCCAAAGCTCACCATCAATGCCGGACTTCGCTGGGACTATATCCCGCCATACCATGAGGCGCTGGACCGGTGGTCGTTCCTGAACCCGGACCTGACCAATCCGATCACCGGAAACCCAGGTGCGCTGCAGTTCGCCGGTCATCGCGGTGTTGGCCTGAGCTGCCAATGCACGACCCCGGTACACACCTACTGGAAAAACTTCGAGCCTCGGGTTGGTTTCGCATACGCTGCAAATGAGAAGACTGTATTCCGTGGCGGATACAGCCTGACCTTCTCTCACGGAGGAGCTACCGGGGGAGCCGCAGGTGCGGGTACCGGAACCGGTCAGACCGGCTTCAGCACGCCAATCTCGTTTGCGGACAGCACCGCGGGACCGGCCTTCTACCTGAACAGCAACCCGGCATTTAGCGCACCGAACGCCAATTACGGTGGTCCCGGCTACACCCTGCCGGGCACTTCTCCCATCTCGACCGACTCGCAGTCTCTGGCAACCGGCTTCTATGTCAAATCCAACGGATCCTCGGGAGGGAATGGTAGCAGCATCAATTATGCCGATCCCTATATCGGGAGCCGCGCGCCGCAGTTCTCTTTCTTCAACTTCGGCATCCAGCGACAGCTCACGCGCAATATGACCATTTCGGCCGACTATTACGGCAGCCAGAGCCACTTCATCTCCGGCGCTTCCAACATTCGTGGCTATTACGCCGGCCAAACTCGACCCAAAGTATCTTGCTCTTGGTTCGAACCTCACCAAGCCCGCCACCGCGGCCAATATCGCAGCGGCCCAGGCGGCGACCGGAATCACACTTCCCGTGCCGTACGCGGGATATACGGCGGCTGCCGCTGTGAATACCAATGCGACCATCGCACATATGCTTACCTGGAAGCCGCAGTACTCCAGTACGTCCGATTTCTGGGGCAACTATGTCGCCAATGGAAACTACAACTCGCTGCAGATCTCTCTGGCCCAACGTGCCGCCAAGGGTCTGACCTTCAACGTCAACTACACCTACTCGCAGAACATCGATGACGCCGGCACGCAGCGCAGCGGCTATGCCATTCCGGCCTCTGCGATTGCGACGGGCATCGCATACCCGAAGAACCGAATCGATCGTTCCGTCTCCATCAATGATCAGCCGCAGAACCTCAGCATCTACGGCGTGTACAGCAGCTCCTATAACAAGAACAGTCTTGGAGGGAATTACTTCATCGTGCGCTCGCTCCTTAGCGGATGGCAGACTTCGATGATCTTCCAGCTCAGCTCCGGTCTTCCTCTGCCGATCGTGGGAACTTGCAACTCCACCCAGAACGTCGGGCAAGGAACCTGCATGCCTGACGTGAATCCCAGCTTCCGCGGGGACGTCCGCACGAATGGGAAGTGGGGCCAGGGCGTGACCGCCGCAACGCTCGGCAGCGTCAAGTACCTGACGGGCGCGTTGCCGAACACGACTTCCGGCGTGGGTCTTGGCAATGTACCCTGCGCGAGTTCCACGGGCCCCTTCTGCAACTCCGGTAATTACATGATCGGAGACTCGCCACGCTTCCCATATAACCTTCGGGGTCCGGATATCTACCGGCTAAGTGCCGGGCTCCGTCGCAGTTTCCCATTCAATGAGCGAACGAAATTCGTCTTTGGAGTCGATGGCGCGAACCTCACCAATCACACCACCTTCGGTAACAATGTCGGCAACAACCAAATCAACGTCAACGTCAACAGCGCGTCATTCGGCACATTGAACTTCGCCAGCGCTGATCCGCGCTCCTTCCAGTTCTCCGGACGAATTCAGTTCTGATCTGAGGCTGGAGCCGCGGATTTCACTAAATCGCTTGCTGCCGGGCGCACAATGCCTTCGCCTGCGTCCGGCATTTCTCTGTTGTTTCCATTTTTCTGCTTCAATAGTTCGTGGAGGGCTGATGTACCTTCATCGCCATGTTCGGACGGTTGCCGTTGCTGCAGTGTTATGCACTTTGGGCTTATCCCAACCCGGCGTTTCGCAGCTTTCTGATCTCGCGACCTCGGCGCAACTCAGCGACACGCCGGTTGCGTCGCCCAGCACGGAGCAGATACGCATCACCGGCATAGAACGCGACAATATGCGCATGTTCGGCTCATCTCCGGACAACCCCGGCCCCCTCGCCATTGGTCTGTCCCCTGCCCTCACCACAAAGACCGTGGACGCAGCCATGCGCAAAGTGGCCGACTGGGAGTTCGCGACACTGGGGCCATACTTCACCAAGATAGATCCATTGCCCAACCGCCTTTGGGATGGGCGGATCTGGACGTGGAGCGCTTTGTATGCCGGCTACATGGCAGCCGCCGATACCCTGCCCGAGCCGAAGTATCGCCGCGCCATGGAAGACGTAGGAAGGGCTTTCAATTGGGGCCTTCGCAATCCCGCTCATCCGAATGGCGATGACATGAGCATCGCCCAGATGTACCTCGAACTCTACTTGAAGGACAGGCGGCCCGAACAGATTTCACCAATTCGGGCTGCGCTCGACCATATTCTGTCGGATCCGCGGGTCGAAC
>Ga0207667_10001647_pt1 | contig 28143 bp, 27 predicted proteins | sample KBSCornC52_FD_184301 | JGI IMG/M metagenome (GOLD analysis project Ga0207667, IMG submission 184301) | Corn rhizosphere microbial communities from Kellogg Biological Station, Michigan, USA - KBS Corn C5-2 (SPAdes) (version 2) | ecosystem: Host-associated > Plants > Roots > Rhizosphere > Soil ...
CCGACACTCCCCGTCCAATGCCGCGCCCGCCATTCCCGGGGCCGTGGACGGCACGTCGCCGTCCGATCGAGCACCGGACAGGCAGGATGGACGACGACGACATCTCCCGCGCAAGCCGCGCGAAACGCGGCTCCCCCTATCTCAATACCGATCAGGCGGCGGCCTATCTTAAATTCTCCAGTCGGCTGCTGAAGCGGCTGCGGCGCGCCGGCAAGGGGCCTGTCTTCCGGCTGCATAGCCGCTTCGTCCAGTATCACATCGACGATCTCGATGCTTGGTCGGAAGCGCAGGCGGTCGGGGAGAGGCGCCATGACTAGGCGTCCCGATCGCAGCCGGAACCTGCCACTTCTCGAATGGGGTGATCAGCTTCGGCAGGCCAAGCGAGAGCGCCGGACGCTGGGCCGGCGCTTCGCAGTCATCGGCGCCGGCATCACCCTCGTCTGCCTGACCATTGCCTTTCCACCGGCTCCGCGCCTCGTGTGGAATGCCAGCGCAAGTGCGCCGATCGGCCTGTATGCCGTGACGCCCGGCGCGACCGTCGAACCCGGCGACATGGTCATCGCGCGAGTACCTGATCCGTCGCGGATGATGGCGGCGGAGCGGCGCTACATCCCCGCCAATGTGCCGCTTGTGAAGCGCGTCGCGGCGGCGGCGGGAGACGAGGTCTGCGCGCTCGGCCGGGAGATTTTCGTCAACGGTACATGGGTAGTCGAGCGCCGCGTTTCCGACGCCAAAGGGAGACCAATGCCGTGGTGGAGCGGTTGCGTGCGCCTTCACGGTCGCCAGCTCTTCCTGCTGATGTCGGATAACCCCGGTTCGTTCGATGGCCGCTATTTCGGCGTGACCGACGGTGGATTGGTCGTCGGAAAGGCGCGGTTGCTGTGGGCGCGCTGACCCGATTGCTCCCGGCCGTCCTGCTGCTGGTCGCGACGCCGGCCAAGGCCGACGAGGTCGCCCGCTGGCGGTCGATGATCGAGGAGGCATCGACCCGGTTCGGTATCCCGACGAGCTGGATCGAGCGCGTGATGCGGGCCGAGAGCCGGGGTTACACGACGGTGAATGGTCGCCCGATCCGCAGCCGTGCCGGGGCGATGGGTCTTATGCAGCTCATGCCCGCGACCTGGGCGGACATGCGCGCGCGTCTCGCTCTCGGCCTGAATCCCGACGATCCGCGCGACAATATCCTCGCGGGCACCTTCTTCCTGCGGTTGATGTACGACCGCTTCGGCTACCCGGGATTGTTCGGCGCCTATAATGCCGGACCGGGCGCTTACGCCTCGTATCTGGCCGGCAAGCGACGACTGCCCGGAGAGACGGCCGCTTATCTCGGATCGGTCAGCGGTTCGCCACCGGCCGTGCCGCAGTCGGCGGACCTACCCTCCAAACCCCTGTTGTTCGTCGTCCGTCGGGATGTTGCGAGCGATCAGTCTGGCCCGGAAGAAGCTGGCGCGCAGCCCATGCTGTTCGTTGTCCGGAAGGTCGGGCCATGATCTCGGGCGGTGGAGGGGCTCGTCTCGATAGACCGAGCATGACGGCTGGCGAAGCGGCTCTCAAGGCCCGTGGGTACCCCCCAATTTTCTGCGAAAATCGGTTCCCCCCACGTCGGCTGCGCGGCGCTCCGCTTCGCTCCACGGCCCTGACAGCCGCTCCGCCACCCGTCTTCTTCACGATGTTCTCGATCAGGAGAACAGAAGCGAAGGAGATGATCATGGGCATGTTTCAACCCATTTCGGTGGCGTCGGATCGCGTGATGGCGGCGCTGGTTTCGGGGCTGGAGATCGAGTTCGGCCACGGTGTCGGAGAAGCTCTGGCGCATCGCTTTCTGGAGGCCGAGGAGACCGAATTCCTCTGGGATGCACGGGACATGGAGCGTTGGATCGGCGTGTATGAGAGCACCGACGAGGATGAAATCGACCTGGACCGGGTGCGGATTTTTGGGCGGCTGGATGGCAAGTGGTTCGTCGCGGTGATGATCGTCGATGGCGATGGAAACCCGCACGGACTGATGGGCAAGCGCGAATTCGGGCGGCGGAAACAGGCGCTCGCGGCGTTCGCGGATGCGTGAGAGGTCAGATTTTTCAGGCCGGGATGTGGCGCTGGTTCGGCATCGTGTCCCGGCTTTTTCCTTGAGCCGAAGATCAGAGAAGAGGCAGGAAGGAGGAAGAAAGCGAAAGCAAGAGAAAGGCAATGCCTCGCAGGCATTGCTAAGTGATTGTCTGCACATCGGTTTTTCGCGAGACATGGCGCAATGCGCACGAGACATGTTCGCTCGGAACGGCGGAAATCTGCCGCTTTTCCCGCCAGATCGCGAGATTTGGCGCGGTTATGGCGATGGCCGATGAGCGAGGACGACGAGTTCACGCCCCGGCTCGGCCGGCAGCGCCAGCGGAGCGGCAAGAAAGCCCGGCGATACCTCGGTCGCATCGTGGGGGCGGCGATCAGATCGGCCGAGAAGGGCGCGATCAGGAGCCGGCGGTTTGACGGCAGCCGCATCGGCCGCGGCGCGAGCATGGGGCGGCTGCTCTCCAGCCGCGACCGGTTCGTTGGCCTACGCGCGCGACGCGCGGTCGTTAAGACGCGCCTGGTTCGGATCGGTACCAAGGGTATGCCTGCGGCCCGCGCGCATCTGCGCTACATCCAGAGGGATGGCGTCACGCGGGAGGGCGCGCCGGGCGAGCTGTATTCGGCGGAGCGCGACGCGGCCGACGGCAAGGCCTTTCTCCAGCGCTGCGACGACGACCGCCACCAGTTCCGTTTCATCGTGTCCGCTGAAGACGGATCGGAGTATTCTGACCTGAAGCCATTCACCCGCCGGCTGATGGCGCAGATGGAAGCCGATCTCGGGACGAAGCTCGACTGGGTCGCGGTCGACCATTTCAACACGGCCCATCCACACACTCACATCATGCTGCGTGGCGTCGACGACACCGGCCAGAATCTGATCATCGCCCGCGAGTATATCGCGCGCGGTATCCGCGAGCGCGCGGCCGAGCTCGTGACGCTCGATCTCGGCCCGCGCACCGATCAGGAAATCGAGGCGCGGCTTCGCCACGATATTGGCGAGGAGCGGATGACCGTGATCGACCGCCGCCTGATCCGCTCGATGGATACCGACCGCCTGGTCACATCGGCCGACCGCGATCCCTTCCAGCAATCGCTCCGGGCCGGCCGGTTGCAGAAGCTCGCCAGTTTGGGGCTGGCCGAGAATGTCGGCGCCGGCCGATGGCAACTCGCCGAAGATCTCGAAGCGACGCTCAGGACGCTCGGCGAACGCGGCGACATCATCCGCACGATGCAGCGCGAATTGACCGCGCGAAAGCTGGAGCGGCCCTGGCTCGGTCGCAGCCTGTTCGGCGCCGGTGAGAGCGATCCCGAACCGATCGTCGGACGCGTGATCGCCCGCGGCCTCGCCGATGAGCACCGTGATCGCCACTATCTGCTGGTCGACGGCGTCGACGGTCATGCCCATTATGTCGACGTCGGGCGCGGTGCTGCGGTCGCGCCGTTCCCGGAGGGTGCGATCGTGCGGGTGTCAGCGCGGAGCCTGGAAGTTCGGGACGCCGATCGCGTCGTCGCCGAGGTGGCGGCGGCGAATGGCGGGCGATATTCGGTCGACCTGCATCTGCGGAACGATCCTTCGGCCACGCAGGCGTTCGCCGAAACCCATGTGCGGCGGCTTGAGGCGATGCGTCGCGCCGGCGCCGGCGTCGAGCGGGAGGCCGACGGGACCTGGACGATCCCGGCTGACCATGTCGATCGTGCGGCCGCCTACGAGGCGCGCCGACATCGCGACCAGCCCGTGGAGGTGGAGATCTTGTCGACACGGCCATTGGACCAGCTTCGCGACGCCGAAGCAGCAACATGGGTCGACCAAGAGTTGGCATCGCGCAATCCGTTGGCAATCCGCGATGCCGGGTTCGGCCGCGAGGCCCGTGCCGCCCTGGCGGGGCGGCAGCAGTGGCTGGTCGAGCAGCAGCTTGCCGATGTCGATGGCGATCGCATTCGGCTTCGCGCCAACGCGATCACGTCGCTTCAGCGACGTGAGCTGCTTGGCGTCGGCAACGCGCTGGCGCGCGAGCTGGGCAAGCCGTTCGCCGAGGCCAACGTGGGCGATCGCATCGACGGTATCGTTACCCGCAAGATCGACCTCGCACGCCGACAGGTTGTCTTGGTGGAGCGGTCGCGCGATTTCACGCTCGTGCCTTGGCGCGACGTGCTCGATCGCAACCTCGGCAAGGCGGTCTCCGGGATCATGCGGTCCGACGGTATTAGTTGGCGCTTCGGTCGAGGACGATCGGGACCGGAAATCAACTGAGATTAGCTTCTATCTCAATTCGGCAGGCACTGCGTGGATTCTGTTATGGCGCGCAAGTTGGTCGAGCAACTTCTCATTGGCGCGCCAGCCGATGAATTCGGGATCGGCGTCAATCCCGAGCGCGCGATCGCCGACCGGCGCGTAGCGGCGTAGCTGACTGGCGATCCCCTCGCGGCCGAAGATCCAGCAGGCAACCGAATGACGCGACAGCATCACGCAGAGGCGACCGGTATCGAGATGGAAGGCAGTAGCATCGGCTCTGCCCGATAGCGGGTGCTGGACAAACATGAGCGGACGTTCGAGGCCCTGGAACCGATTGGCGGTTTCGACGAGCACATCTGATAGATCAGGCCATAGCCGCTCGCGCACGGCCGCGACCTGCGCAACCTGCGCACAGGCGACGCCGATCATCTGCGGCGTGACTGTCGTGCGCCGCCCATCCTCCTCGATCAGGAAGGCCTGTCGCTGGAGCACGCGTCGGACCGTCGCGACCATCGTCCCGGCCATTGCTCGATCCACGTCGCCAGCCATCATGGCGGGTAGTTCGATCATCGTCATGCTTTGCCCATGAGTCGGGGCGTCCAGCGGAATGTCGGTCGGCATGATGCCGGGCACCGCATATCCCATCGGGCGAACCGGCGTGAGCGCCTCGAAAGCGAGCTCCGGGTAGAATGCGGGCTGGATGAACGAAACGGTGTCCTGGACAAGCCTGCGGCTGACTGGGAGTGCCAATCGGAGCGTCGCCGGATGCCGCGCGATGAGCGCATCCGGCGCCGGCACGTGCGGACCCGCCGGATCGCAGCGCCACCGTTCGAGCTCGGTCTGGATGACCGGCGCGATTTGTCCCGGATCGCCGATAAGCGCATGGCGATGGGCAAGGCCGGCAATCTGGACGAACTGATAGTCGGGAAGCTGATAGGCCTCATCGATGATCTGAAGATCGGCCATTACCTCATGATGGTCGAACCATGACCATTTCGCCGCGTTCGCTATTGAGATCATCGGGCCGGCCGGGAGGGCGCTCGCGCTATCGGCGAGCGTCAGCGACGGCAGGTCGGCGACCTCGTCGGGAATTTCGAGCTGCTTGCTCACCACCATGTGGATCGGGATGCGCGGAAAGCCTCTGGCGAGACGCTTAGCGATGTCGAAAGCCTGCTCGTTAGTTAGCGTGACGATCATTACTCGCTCGTTCAGCCGGGCAAAGCTCTGCACCGCGAGCCGTTCTACGATTCCCGTCTTGCCCGCTCCGGGCGGAGAATCGAGCACAAACGCCGGAACGCGGCGCCATTGCGTGGCGAGCACCGCTTCGATCGCAGCCGATGCGCGGTCTTCTGCCGTGATTGCGAGCGCCGTCACCGAAGCGCCTCGATCGCGGCCTGAAGATCTGTCGGCACCGCGAGCGGCTGCATGGCTGGGGCGGGCCCGTCGGTATGAGTCCAGGGTAGCGTGGTCAGGCGCGCGGCCATGCGTCCACGCTTGCGGATCAGCATGTCCCAGTTGGCGCGATCCGCGCCCAGTTCGACTTGCGCCCCAGTCAGCGGAACACCGACAGCCTGATGGCCCTTCTTGATCCGAACATGCAGGTGGGTGCCTTCGGAGGCGATCCGGACATCCTCCACCACGACCTGCAGGCGTGGGTCGCGGGTCAGGACGAGCTGGTCGCGCGGCCGCAGATGTAGGTTTACCTGCTCGGACGCTATAACGAGCCGGTGGACCGTCTTCTTGCCTTCACGGACCGAGGTGCCCCCGACGACGCTTCCGCTAATCAGATGGCCGGTCCACCGCGACCGCGCAGCGGCCATGCGGTCGCCATAGGATTGATCGGCCGCGAGCGATTGCAAAGCATGTTCGCGCTCAACCATCTTGAACGCTGCGGCTTTCGGTCCGTCGCGATAAGGCAAGGCAGCACCCGCGTCGCGGCCAAGCATGAAGCTGGCGAACGCGCTGGCTTCCTGCCGCCTTAATTCGCCGAGGACCGGGGCTTCCGGGATCGGTTGGTCGAGCCAGCGCAGAGCCTGCTGGACCGCGTCGTAAATTCTCGTGACAATTGGGGTCAGAACGCTGGCGACCTGCTGATACCGGAACTGCAGCTCCTGCGGCGAAGCTCCCGACTTTTTCGCAGCGTCGTAAGCGCTAACAAGCGGCTGGAGTGTAAGGCGGTCGAATTCGGGATCGGTCTTGACGCCCATCACTTCGCGCTCTGCCTGCACGATGGCATTCTGCAAGCTGAGGCCTGGCGGCGGTGCCAGCCAGGTTAAGAAAACGCCAAGATGTTCATCGTCCCCCTGATGCTGTCCTGTCGCAAACAGCGTGGAGAGCGCACCGGTAGCCGTCATCAGTGCTTGCTGTCCGGCATAGGGCATGCGCTCGGTTGCATAGGTAAGCAACTCGCCCACCCGCTTGATCGGGGGATTGTCGCGTGTGAACCGCAAACGATCGGCGAGAATGTCGAGATGCCCGGCGGCTGCGCTCGACGATACCCAGAACTGCGGAAAATCGCCCCGGGCACGACAGGCACCAAAATAGCGCTCGATCCGCTCGCCGAGCCAAGCGATCAACGCATATTGTTCGTCGCGCTGCCGCGGATCGCCGATCACGCAAATCTCGGGCGGTTGGTTAATCCCGCCGATAGCGATCGCGTGGACTGCGGTATCTTCGCCCGCCATCGCTAGCGGGCACATGATCAGGGTATGCGGCTGGATAGCGACCTGCCGGTGCGAGGCATGCCGGATCGCCCGCTGCTGGTCAAAAGCAGCTAGCCGAGCGACAAGATCGAGTACGTCAGCCATTGGAGGCCTCACTCAACGTCCGGTAGGCGCGAGCCAGTTCGGCCTGGACAATCGCTTCCGCTTCGGTTCGCGGGCTGATGCCTGGTGCGTTCTTCATGAGCTCGATCGCCCGGATGATCGAGCCTGCCGGTGCCAGATACTCGCTGGCATGCTCGCCCAGCAGCGCCGGGCTGCTGACGGCGAGTGCCTGTTCGCGGCAATGTGTCCACAAGGCGCAATGTTCGCGGCAGTTACTGTGGTAGCGGCTTGGGATCGCAACCAGAACCGCGGGATCGCTGAGAGTTCCCCACGTTGGAACGAGCGCCTCGATCTCCTCAAGGCTGGTCGGCGCGTCGGCCAGCGCGCGTTCGATCGAGTCGACCTCGCCCAAGATTGCCATGCGCTGCAGAGTCGGCAGGAAGAAGCCGGTAACCTTGAGGATCAAATCGCAACGTGCCGCAGCGATCATGGCGTCCGCTCCCCCGGCCGACAGGAACTGACGCAGTGCAGCAACGCCGACTGCCGCTTGGCGGCAGGCTGCACGCAGGTCAGCGGGGTCAGTTTTGCCGCCGCGATCGGCATAAGATTTGAGGACGCCGACGCGATAGAAGGGCTCGTCGTCGCGGGCGACCAGATAGTCAGGCTCGATGGGGTGGGGAACCCCACCAAAATCGAGCACCAATCGCGGCTGAATAATCAGATTGGGCGCCGCAGGATCGCGCGCGAGCTTGAGCGCAAGGAGGCGGCGCGTCTCACTTTCGCGGCGGCGGCACTGGGCAAAGCTAGGCCCTGGCGCGAAATCCGCGATGGAAACGATCTTGGATTCGGCCGGTTCGAGGTGGCCTTTTTCCACATAGAGCGAAAACAGGTTCGCAGCGCCATTCTGCAGAACATGTCGATCAAACTTCTGGTCAAGAACCAGAGCGAACGGTGATTGCGCTTCGACGTCGTCGCGATGGAGAATATCCTGCGCCGCCTTTGCAGGACTGACGCCCGCGATCGTTAGTGCTTTGAGGCGAAGACAATCCGGGTTGCGCGCGACGCGCTCGATGCCGCGAGTCCCCAGCTCTTGAGCCGGCTGCGTCCCGCGCAGCTTAGCGACGCGCGCGACCTGGTTCATCTCGCCGCCGCCCCCGGCCGTGCCTCGCCATCGATGACCGCGGGCAAGCCCCAGAGCTGTTGTTGTTCGCGATAACCGCGCAACCTCGCTGCAGCGGCAAGGCGTTCGCTAAGGTCTTCCTGCTCGATGAGCCGCAGCTCGCTATCGAGGGCCGCGCGGATGCGCGCGGGATCCGCTGGCTTGCTCGATTCCACCGCGCCTGGCACGCCGCGGGCAAGCCGCAACATGATCGCCTCGACCGACGCCGCCCTGACGGGGTTGGTGGCGGCAAGATGGGCAGCACGGTCGAGCAGCGCAAGCGTGGTGCGCAGATGGCCCACTCGCAGGCTGCGCGCACCGATCAACCGGCGCTCGATCGGCCAAGCCGAGCTGGTCAGCAAGCGCGGCATCGCGGTCAGCGTGGCGACATTGAGCGCCGGGGCTATCCATGCTGGGCGCGCCGCAGGATCGCGCCGTGCGGCGCGCTCCTCGTCGCGCCGCAAACTTGAGAACCGCGAAGCGCCAATGTCGGCGCCGGTCGTTGCAAAGGCGAGTTCGCTGATCAGCGCGGGCGGTGCTGGCACGCCGATCTCGTCGAGCGTGTCGAGCACCTGTTCGCGAACAACCCGGCCCCCGCCGCGTGTGCGCGGACCGGCACCCGCATCGCCATGGACCTCCACGAAACGCAGTTCCGCGGTCAGGCGCCGCCGTTCAGCGCCGAGTCGTTCGAGCTTGGCGTCGAGGTCGCGGTGGTCGCCGAGCGAGCCATCCGCCAAGGCCAAATCGAACGATTCGAGCAACATGCGCTGCTCGGCCACCACTTTCGCCAATCGCTTGGAAATCTGATCCTTCGAGCGCGTCATACGCGGCTCTATACACTTCCACGCTTTTCCATGCAATCCCACGCTTAATCATGCTCAACTGGGCTTCTGAAAGCATAGCACGGCTTCAAGCGCGCCGCCTTTCCGCTTGTAGATTCGAGTATATGGATTGATGCCGGACATGGACCGTGCGCTCGCGAAATCGACCCGTCTCGCAAGCGTCAGACCCGCAGCAACCCCCATTTCGCCAATGATCGTGGGAAGGTCGTTGTGGATCTCCTTGTAGAAAGAATCCTGCACGACGAGAACCGCGGCTGCGCCAGGTCTAAGCGCCGGCACCAGCGCCTCCAGCGAGCGCGCCATCTTGTCGAAATAGTCGAGATGGGTCTTGTAGTAATATCCACCTGACGCCTTGGAGGGATGCTGTTTCAGTTGGACCAGAAAGTCGAGGCAGGTATCGCCCCAAGCCTCGCGGGGACCGAGTTCCGTCGTCGGCACTCGGGTCGAGCCGATCATGGTGCGGCCCAAGGCTTCCATCGAAAGGCGAAGCCGCGGATAGAGGATGGCGAGCTCGATCCGTGTAGCCGCTGAATAATCGATGCGGGTACAATAGGGTGGCGAGGACACGATCAAGTCGACTGAGTTCGCCTTTGGCATGGCGAGCGCCGTATCGACGACCCCAAGATTTGTACGGATCGGACGCAGCGGTCCTATCGCCTGGGTGCGGGCCTCCAACGATGAGGCCATCAGGTCGATCGCGGCGATGAATCCTCCGAGCAATGTCTCGCGGTCACAGCTGACGAGCTGTTCGCCGGCTTTCGGCTTGCGCAGCCAGGTCGGATTGGAAGCTTGGAACCCAGCGACCAGGTCACGGCACACGGAGAAAAGGGCGACATAGAAGGTTGCCGCGATCGCGGACATCCGTTCGACGCGTGCGCCATCGTCGTCAAAAGTGGTCGCGCCGACGAGCTGCTCGCGGATGCGGATTTCGACGCCCCGGATCAGTGCAGCCGTCGGCCGTTCGAACCACGACAATAGCGGGTCGCCCTCAAGCAGTCGCCGTTGATCGGCGCGCACACGGCTGACCGTATCGCGCGCCAGTGGGCCGAGCATATCGGCTTCGCTTAGAGGAAGGAGCCGCGCGCGGGCGATGATGACCATCACCGGATTTACATCCCAGCCCTCGGCGAAAAATCCATGCTCGGCAGCGCTGTAAGTCGTGGTCCCACTGCCGTTCCAAGGATCGAGGATCGTGGCGTCATCGGGTAGCGCAGCGCTTTCGATCAGCGCGTCCGCAAAGCTGTGGGGGTAACCGGCATAATAAGGAAAGAAGCCGTGCCAGCCGGACTCTTCCCGGGCATTTCGCTTGGGCGTGCGCACGTCGAGGGCCGCGATATTGACGCGTGTTGCAGTTGCGGTCTCCCTCACGCGCTATCCCCCGTACGCCAGCGCTCGGCAAAGCATGGAGTTACCGACGCCAGCAACGCAATGATGGCGGCGACATCGATCGGCGGATTGCGCAACCTCGCGGATTGCGCATCGAGCGCCGCGCGGACTTGGTCGGGCCTCTCGTCAAGCAGCCGGCATAGGAAGGCATCGGGATGGACTGCCTCGACCCCGGCCGGGAGAAGCTTAAAGTCCTTAAGATTGCCGGTGACGATGACATCCGCCTCGGCTGCGGCGGCGCACGCAGCGACGTGACGATCTTTGGGATGATTGCGCATCTTCGGGATCAGCGGTCGATAGTCATCGACTAATGCGTCAGCGAAATGCGTATCAAGCGCCTTCCGCAGCGAAATCGCGCCGCTCGGCGACAATCGGCGGTCGGCAAGCAGGTTGGTGACCGCTTCGTCGAGAATCTTGTCGCTCCACAACGGAATGAAGCAGCCCTCAGAGGCGACCGACAACAGCGTGTCTCGCAGCGGTAGCGCGTAAAGGACGTCTGCATCGAGAACCGCTTTGATCATGCTTGTCCGTTCGCGCTCATGGTGCGCCCGGCGAAAGCTCCCCTCTGCGCTTGGAAGCCAACTTGACACAATCTCGGCCCGCAGTCAGGTTGCACTTATAGCGTTTATCTCCTATGTTCACGCTATGGCAGCGCGGCGCAATCATCATAATGCCAATGCGGGCGTGTCGAGCGCGGATCGTCGGGTCGCGCGCGAGTTGGTCTCGTTGCTGGGTGACCGCCATTCACGGGATAAGTTCGAGCTGCGTGGCAAGGACGGGCGCGCGGCGGCTCTATCCGCACCCATGCTGAGCATGATCGAGCGCGCCGCGAGGATCGTGGCCGATGGCGCTGCGGTCGATGTCCTTGCCCGCGACAAGGAACTAACCAGCCAGGAAGCGGCGGCACTGCTCGGCGTGTCACGGCAATATCTGGTGCGTATTCTCGATCGGGGCGAAATCCCGTTCACGAGGACCGGCAACCATCGCCGGGTCCGGGCTACCGATTTGCTGGCGTTTCGGGAACGACGCGATGCCAGCCGCCAGCAAGGCCTCGCAAAGCTCGCCCAAGCAGCGCAGGAGGCCGGTGCTTATGACAGCACGATGCAGCTTGGCCCCGGCCGCTCGAGCTAGGGAAAGGCCGGCAACTCCGCATCTGTCAGAAACTCGACGAGGTCGGCATTGTCCAGCACCGCCGAGTAGAAGACGTGTTGCCACGAGTTGGGGGTTGGATGGGCAAATCCGTCGCGGAAACCGTCGAGGGTCGCCTCTACCGGAAGTCCTGCAGCACGTAATTTGGCGACATTTCGGATCAGGCGGCGGTACTCATTGCGAAAGAAGCGGATGTAGCGCGTCGGCACACCGAGCTCGCGCAAATGTGCGCCCACCAAATTGGCCTCTTCGGGCAGCAGGTCGGGATGCGGGCGAAGCTCGAAAGTCGGCGCATCAAATGGGGCATGAATGGCGAGATCAACGATGCGAGGAACAGAGAAGACATCGAAATAGGGATGGATGAAGAAACGGGGGTGGTTCGCGTCCCCGGTCTTCTCCAACTTCTCGGCTTGGCACGCGTCGCACATCGGAAACAGATTTGCCGGAATGATCGAGAGGTGCGGAAATCTGCCCTTCGGGAGGTAGTGATCGAGTGTGTTGGGTGCACCGGGCTCTCCGCAAGCAGGACAGAGATCGAGATCATGGTTGCGGATCGGACCAAGCGCATCGCCATGCGCCGAACCGGTCTCCGCACTGTTGTATAGGTTGTGAAACGTTCCTCGGCGCACAGCAATTTCTGGCCAGAGCGGAACATGCTCGGGCGATCCACCGTGATCCAGATAATGCTGGACACGCTCGCGCCACTCCTCGGCAATGCCGGTGAAGAAGGCCGCATGGATGCCGTTCTGACGCTCCGCGACAACCTGATCGACCAGCCCAACGCTGCATGTCGCCGGGAGCGGGAGCTGCATCACCATGGGTTCTCGTCCATGGCGCGAATCTGGATGATCAGCTCTTCGTTGACCTCTTCGCCGAGAGCCTCGATCAGCGCATCGGCGTTACCAAGCTCTTCGAGTTGCTCCTTGATCCAGCCCTCAAACGGCTTGGTGGTGGCACTGTCGCCGAACACGTATGAGGAGATGCGCTGCACATCTCCGCCAAACGTCTGAAACGGCGGCCGCTTAACTATCAGCCCCTCGTCGGTTCGCACGAACACATGGACGCAGTCGCTCGGCACTTCGCGAACGGTCACAACCGAATGTGTCGCCATCAGTGCCTTCGAATTGAAATGTTGAAGGATACCCTTGAGCATGCCGACGAACCGGATCTCTAAGGTCGGATGCAGGAACAGTTCTGGCTCATCGATAAGGATTAGGCTGTCCCGGCGGATCGCCCCGAGAATGTTGATCACGATGAAGGAGAATAGCTTCTGCCCCGAGCTCAGTTCGATGGGCTTGCCGTCCTTGATGAAGACGACACCTTCGGCGGCCACGAGATCTTCGCGAATGCCCTCGACATTCAGTTCGAGGACACCCGATGAATCGATGCCGAGAAGGAAGCGGGTCTCGTCCGAGTCCGGCACGGCGAAGAGCTTCGGCTCATCAAAATCTGAGATCGCGAAGTAGCCGCTGGCGTCGAAGTTCGCCTGCTCGATCGTAACGGCGGCCACATCGAAGTCGAACGCGGTGCGCAGAATGCGCTCCATCGTCTTCAGCTTCTGGGGCCATCCCGGCAGAGCGCGATATTTTTTGTCATCGGCGAGGCAGTCGATCAGCGAAGCGGCCGCGTTTCGTTTCGGCGCCTCGTGAGTGAGCCGTATGCCACCAGGCCGCTTGGTCTCGGGATGCGGAACGGATCGTCCGCGGAAGCCAAAGTAGCGATAGACTTCCTGATCCTGGACCTTGCGCCCGCGCAGATCGACGGGAAATTGTTCGAAGGGGCTGTACGATACCACGACGAGCTGACTGAGGTTCGGTTTTTGAGCAAATCCCGTCTCTCGCTCGGGATCTGCTTCATCCAGCCAGTCGCGCACGATCTGATGAAGCAGCTGCGATTTCCCGACGCCGTTGGGGCCGATCAGGACATTGACGTCGCGCGGCAGCAGACCCTGCTTGCTGAACCGGAGTTCTAGATTAGAGACTTCATCAAACACATCCTTGAACCGAAATCCCAAGTCCATGACATCGACGGCCTGCCTGGCGAAAAGCTTCCAGCCGTCGAGGAATGATTTAATCTCCCCACGTTCGCGCTGAAGCGACTTGCGGAACGCGCTGGTATCGAGAAGCTCAGTCACTCTATCGTCCTGAGCAATGTTCACGAGGTAGCTTGCGTCGCGCAACAGCTTGGCCACTTGTTCGGCGCCGGCGAGCTCTATCCGCCCGGCCAATTGCTCATAGAAGGCGATTTCGACCGGCACCGAGAGATAGTCGCCCTTCGGCAGCGGAAACCCGCCGTTCCAGCCTGTCTCTCTGAGTTGATTGAGATACGTTGCGGTCGAGGCATGGCCGTCGACCATGAGCTTGATATAGCCGAGCTCGACCTCCTCGCCCGCGATACGACAGGAAGTCCCGAAGGTCGTTTTGTTGCCGTAGTCGTCCCAATTATTCTCGAACAGCTCGATGGCATCACCATCGACGCCTGGCTCCGGCAACGATCCGCGCCTCGTCGAGCGCCCAAGATACACGACTTTCATTCGCACTCCCCTGCCGCTCACTGTTGGGCTAGCTTTGTTGGCTTAGCATTTAGCCATTCGGGGAACGAGATGAGTTCGAACCAGCATGGGAGATTCGCGACTACGACGCGCGGCAGCGCGTTAGGCACGCAGATTCCCTACATCGGTATCCAGCGGCACCAGACAGGCACTGATGCCGGTGACCTCTTTAGCCGAACTTAGCGGTCGAGCCCGCACGCTCTGATTCTCATGCGGGCGGAGGCCCCGCATGACCCCGACCAAACTGCTCATCGGACAAATCATTGCCGTGTTCGCCATCGTGCTGGCGGGCGTCTGGTTCGCCACGCAATGGGCCGCGGCCGCGCTGGCCTTTCAGCCAGAGCTGGGCCGGCCATGGTTCATGGCGTTCGGTCGTCCGATCTACCCGCCGTGGGCACTGTTCGGCTGGTGGTTCTCGTTCGAAGCTTATGCGCCGGTCCTTTTCGAGAAGGCCGGCGCAATCGCGGCGGCGAGCGGACTGGCAGGCTGCGGCGCCGCCATATTTGGTTCGCTCTGGCGTGCCCGCCAACGTAACAACCTGACCACCTACGGCTCGGCGCGGTGGGCCAACGACAAGGATATCCGCGCCGCAGGACTGCTTACTGAGGCCGGCGTCTTCCTCGGTCGCACCGGCCTCCGCTTTCTCCGCCACGACGGTCCCGAGCACATCATGGCGTTCGCGCCGACCCGGAGCGGCAAGGGTATTGGCCTGGTCGTACCCACGCTGCTTGGCTGGTCAGGCTCTGCCGTCATCCACGACATCAAGGGTGAGAACTGGCAGCTGACGGCCGGCTGGCGCCAGCGCTTCTCGCATTGCCTGCTGTTCAATCCCACCGATGCCCGCTCGGCGCGCTACAACCCGCTGCTCGAAGTTCGCCGCGGCACCGACGAAGTGCGCGACGTCCAGAACATCGCCGATATTCTGGTCGATCCGGAGGGCGCCCTCGAGCGGCGCAACCACTGGGAGAAGACCAGCCATTCGCTTCTGGTCGGCGCGATCCTTCATATTCTTTATGCGGAGGAGGAGAAGACGCTAGCACGCGTCGCCTCATTCCTGTCCGATCCGCAGCGCCCGTTCACCGCCACGCTCAGGCGAATGATGACCACCAATCATCTCGGCACGGCGGATGCTCCAATCGTCCATCCGGTCGTCGCCTCGGCCGCGCGCGAGGTCCTCAACAAGTCCGAGAACGAGCGTTCCGGCGTGCTCTCGACGGCCATGTCGTTTCTTGGTCTGTATCGCGATCCGACTGTCGCGACGGTGACTTCGCGATGTGATTGGCGCATCGCCGACCTTGTCGAAGGCAAGTCCCCGGTCTCGCTCTATCTGGTCGTGCCGCCCTCAGATATCAGCCGCACCAAGCCGCTGATCCGCCTCGTGCTCAACCAGATCGGTCGCCGGCTGACCGAGCATCTGCACGCCGAGAACGGCGCCAACACGCCCGCCAGGCACAAGCTGCTGATGATGCTTGACGAGTTTCCGGCGCTCGGCCGCCTGGATTTCTTCGAGACGAGCCTCGCCTTTCTCGCCGGCTATGGCGTGCGCGCCTTCCTGATCGCGCAGAGCCTCAACCAGATCGAGAAGGCCTATGGCGAGCACAACGCCATCCTCGACAATTGCCACGTCCGCGTCGCCTTCGCGACCAACGACGAGCGGACCGCGAAGCGCATTTCCGATGCGCTGGGCACCGCGACCGAGCAGCGCGCGATGCGCAACTATGCCGGGCACCGGCTCGCGCCCTGGCTCGCGCACGTCATGGTTAGCCGGCAGGAGACCGCTCGCGCCCTTCTGACTCCGGGCGAGGTGATGCAACTTCCCGCGACCGAGGAACTAGTCCTGGTCGCCGGCACGCCGCCGATCCGCGCGACCAAGCTGCGCTACTTCGAGGACGGCACATTCAAGGCGCGCGTGCTGCCGCCGCCTGTGCTCGCGGACGGTGATTATGCCGATCGACCCGCGTCACGGCCGGATGATTGGGCTGGCATCATCCGAGGCACAGACGCGCGCCTCGCCGCTGCCGGGGATGAAGACGGCAACGACGCGGGCGGCGGGCTCGAACAGGCCCGTCATCCCGGCCAGGAGCCTGATCGCCCGCTGACACCCGATCCCGCCACCGCCGATCCGCTCGGTCTCGGTGCCGACGATGACGATGTCGCCGCCGACCAGCGCGCCATGGACCAGGCCCGCGCGCTCGGCACCGCCCGGACCGTCTACGCGATCGACGCCGGCTCCGATAGTCCGAATGGGCATCGGCCCGGCGACCTGCAGCTGGACCTCTGACCATGGTCGAGAAGATCCGCCACCAGCTGTTCCTGCCGAAACCAGTAAGCGACCGCCTCGAGGCGCTGGCCGCAAAGCCGGGTGCGTCCAAATCGGCGATCCTGACAGACGCAGTCACCGCCTGGCTCAACCGGCGCGGCGCATCCGAACTGGAGGATCGCTTCGGCATACGGCTCGATCGCCTGACCACCGCGATCGGACGGCTTGAACGCGACGGGCATATCCAGCTCGAAACGCTGGCCCTGTTCGTCCGCTACGAGCTGGCGATCCAGGCCCCGCTCGCAGAGAATGATCATGCCGGCCGGGCAATCGCCGCCAAGCGGTTCGATGCCTTCATCGCTCAGGTCGGCCGGCAGATCGCCGCTGGACGGCGGACGATCGCCGACGGGTTCGGCGGCGCGGCGGAGTCCGGCCGGTGAGCGCCGGTATCTCCGCAGACCGGCGGCGCGCGATGCTGCGAACGGCGATGGGGCCGGCGATCGCCGAAGCCCTCGCCGATGCCCGTGTCATCGAGATTATGGTCAATCCCGACGGGGCGCTGCGCCTCGACCGACTTGGCGAGGGCCGCACCGACACAGGTGTGCGGATGGACGCCGCCCAGGTCGAGCGGATCATCCGCCTCGTCGCTTCCCATGCTCGGGCCGAGGTTCACGGTGATGCACCGATCGTCTCGGCCGAACTGCCACCGCATATAGAGGGACGCGCCGGTGAGCGGTTCGAAGGAGTGCTGCCACCCGTATCGACCGCACCCTGTTTCTCGATCCGTAAGCCCGCCGAGCGCCTCTACAGCCTCGACGATTATGTCGCCGACGGCATCATGGCGCCGGCCGCTGCCGATCGGCTGAAGGCCTGCGTCACCCAGCGCTACAACATCCTGGTGGCCGGCGGCACAAGCTCGGGGAAGACCACGCTCGCCAACGCGCTTCTCGCCGAAATGGCTTGGGTCGACGAGCGCGTCATCCTGATCGAGGACACGCGCGAGCTGCAAAGTCCCGCCGCCGACACGGTAGCCCTCCGCACGCGACCGGGCATCGTCACGATGGCGGACCTCGTCCGTTCGACACTGCGCCTGCGCCCCGACCGCATCATCGTCGGGGAGGTGCGCGGTCCCGAAGCGCTCGACATGCTCAAGGCTTGGAACACCGGCCATCCCGGCGGCATCGCCACCGTCCACGCCAATAGCGCGATCTCCGCGCTCTACCGGATCGAGGGTCTCGTCCAAGAGGCGGTGGTCACGGTCCCGCGCCGGCTGATCGCCGAGGCGATCGACATCATCGTCTTCATCTCCGGACGCGGCCTCCAGCGCCGCATCTCGCAGATCGCGCGTGTCGCCGGGCTCGATCCCGACACCGGCGCCTACGCGCTCGCCGACTTCCTCTTGCCCCTCAACCCCCAAGGAGAATGACCATGCAGCTCGCCAAGATTCCGTCGCGCGGATCGACCTTCGTCATCGGCGCGGCAATCGGCCTCACCCTCGCCATCGCCCCCGCCGCGCAGGCGGCGGGATCTGGCATGCCGTGGGAACAACCGCTCCAGCAGGTTCTGGAATCGGTCCAGGGGCCGGTCGCCAAGATCGTCGCCGTCATCGTGATCATCGTCACCGGCCTGACGCTGGCGTTCGGCGAAAGCAGCGGTGGCTTCCGGCGCCTCATCCAGATCGTCTTCGGCCTGTCGATCGCCTTCGCAGCATCGAGCTTCTTCCTCAGCTTCTTCAGCTTCGGCGGTGGGGCGCTGATTGCGTGATCGGCCCAAACACCTACAGCGCCCAACATCTCGAAGGGTTCGAGGCTCCCATCCACGGGAGCCTCGGATCGCCGATCCTGCTCGGCGGCGCACCGCGCGGGCTGGCCATCGTCAACGGAACGCTGGCCGCCGCCGTCGGCCTCGGCCTCCAGCAATGGATCGCCGGTCTCGTGCTCTGGGCGGTCGGCCACAGCATCGCCGTCTTCGCCGCGCGCCGCGACCCGGACTTCGCACCCGTGATGATCCGTCATCTCCGCCAGAAAGGCTATTTCGCGTGCTGAATCTCGCCGAATATCGTCACCGGCCCGACCGGCTGGCGGACCATCTTCCATGGGCGGCGCTCGTCGCCCCTGGCGTCATCCTCAACAAGGATGGGAGCTTCCAGCGGACGCTGCGTTTCCGAGGCCCTGACCTGGAATCAGCAACCGAGGGCGAACTGATCTCGGCCTGTGCCCGGGCCAACAATGTCCTCAAGCGGTTCGGGACGGGCTGGGCGCTGTTCTTCGAAGCCGAGCGTCGCGAGGCATCTGCCTACCCCGATAGCGGATTTCCGGATGCCGCATCCTGGCTGGTCGACCAGGAACGCCGCGCAGCCTTCCTCGGCGAAGGCGAACACTATGAGAGTCGCTACCATTTGACGCTGACCTGGCTGCCGACACCGGACAGCGCCGAGGCGGCCGGCCGTTCGCTGGTCGAGAGGCCTGATGCCGACAAGGGCCGCGACTGGCACGGAGCGCTGTCCGGCTTCCTCGCCGAAAGCGATCGCGCGCTAGATCTATTCGCGAGCTTCATGCCCGAGGTCCGCGCCCTCGATGATACCGAGACGCTGACCTTCCTGCATGGCACTATCTCAAATCGCCCGCATCGTGTCGCGGTCCCGGAGACACCGGTCTATCTCGACGCGCTGCTCGTCGACACACCGCTGACTGGCGGGCTGGAGCCGCGGCTCGGCAGCACCCACCTGCGCACGCTGACGGTGCTCGGCTTCCCAAGCATGAGCCGGCCGGGAATCCTGGATGCGCTCAACCATCAGGACTTCGGCTATCGCTGGGTCACGCGCTTTCTCGCGCTCGACAAGAGCGACGCCACCAAAGCGCTGACCAAGCTGCGGCGGCAGTGGTTCAACAAGCGCAAGTCGATCACCGCGCTCCTGCGCGAGATCATGTACAACCAGCCATCGCAGCTGCTCGACACCGACGCCGACAACAAGGTCGTCGATGCCGACCTCGCGCTTCAGATCCTGGGCGGCGACCATGTCGCTTTCGGCCACCTGACTACGACCATCACCGTCAGCGATAGTGACCGCGCCGGCGTCGAAGACAAGGTCAGGCGGGTCGAGCGGATCGTCAACGGGCTCGGCTTCACGACGATACGAGAAGGCGTCAATGCGGTCGAGGCGTGGCTGTCGTCGCTGCCAGGGCAAGTCTACGCGAACGTCCGGCAGCCCCTGGTCCACACGCTGAACCTCGCGCATCTGATCCCGCTGTCTTCAGTCTGGGCCGGCCCTGTCCGTAACGCCCATCTCGACGGTCCCCCGTTGCTCCATGCCAGTACTGCGGGTTCGACGCCGTTCAGGCTGTCGACGCATGTGGGCGACGTCGGCCACATGCTGGTGGTCGGCCCCACGGGTGCCGGCAAATCGGTGCTGCTCGCGCTGATTGCGCTTCAGTTCCGGCGCTACGCGGGCTCCCAGGTCTATATCTTCGACAAGGGGTTTTCCGCGCGGGCAGCCGTGCTTGCGATGGGCGGCGCTCACCACGCGCTCGGACTCGGTGCCGATGCCGGTGAGACGCTGGCGTTCCAGCCTTTGCGCAGGATCGACAATGCCACCGAGCGAAGCTGGGCGGCGGAATGGATCGCCGCCCTGCTCGCGCACGAGAAAGTCCTCGTCACGCCCGAGGTGAAGGATGCTGTCTGGTCGGCGCTCGGCAGCCTAGCGTCTGCGCCGCCGGAGGAGCGCACCCTTACCGGGCTGACCCTGCTCCTCCAATCGAATGCGCTTCGCACCGCGCTTGGCGCCTACACGCTCGACGGTCCCTATGGGCGACTGCTCGACGCGGCCGAGCAGCATCTAGCCTTCGCCGATGTCCAGTGCTTCGAGACCGAGGCGCTGATGGGCCAGGCCGGCGTGGTGGCGCCCGTGCTGACTTATCTCTTCCACCGGCTGGAAGAGCGGTTCGACGGCAGGCCGACCCTGCTGGTGCTCGACGAGGCCTGGATATTCCTCGACCATCCGCTGTTTGCGGCGCGCATCCGCGAGTGGCTGAAGGTGCTGCGCAAGAAGAACGTCGCGGTATTGTTCGCAACGCAGAGCCTCGCCGACATCGCGTCGAGCAGTATTGCGCCGGCCATCATTGAGAGCTGCCCACAGCGCATCCTGCTGCCCAATGATCGCGCGATCGAGCCGCAGAGTCGCGAGGCCTATGAGCGGTTCGGACTGAACGATCGCCAGATCGAGCTGATCAGCCGCGCCACGCCAAAGCGGCAATATTATCTGCAGTCCGCGCGCGGCAATCGGCTGTTTGAACTGGGGCTTGGCCCTGTGGCGCTAGCCCTGTGCGGCGCGTCGGACCCCGCCACGCAATCGCGGATCGACGCGATGATCGCCGATGATGGCCCCTCGGATTTCGCGGCCCGCTTCCTTGGCGATGCCGGCCTCGATTGGGCCGCCGACCTGCTCGCCGATTTTCCCGCCCCCCAAGCAAAGGAGTAATGTGATGCGTTTCCTCACCCGAAAATATCTGATCGCGAGCGCACTAGGTCTCGGGACAGCAGGCTCGCTCGCCATGGGCCTGGCCATGACAACTACGCCTGCCCACGCGCAGCTGACGGTGTTCGACCCGAGCAACTACAGCCAGAACATCCTGACGGCTGCCCGGACGCTCACCCAGATCAACAACCAGATCCAGTCGCTGCAGAATCAGGCGCGAAGCCTGCTCAATCAGGCGAAGAACCTGACCACGATCGATTTCCCCGAGCTGCAGGCTCTGACTCAGACGCTGCAGCAGGTCGATCGCCTGATGGGACAGGCCCAGGGGATCCGGCTCCAGGTCTCGGGCCTCGACCAGCGATTCCACCAGCTCTTCCCGCAGAGCTTCGGCCAGGCATTGCGGATGAACGATCAGGTCGTTGCTGCGCGCTCTCGCCTCGACACCGCCATGACCGCCTACCAGCACACGATGACCGTGCAGGCGCAGGTCGCCGAAAACGTCGCGGCCGATGCCCAGACCTTGTCTTCGCTGGTCGCGAAGAGCCAAGGCGCCGAAGGGTCTTTGCAGGCGCAGCAGGCCACCAACCAGCTGCTCGCGCTCAGCGCCAAGCAGCAGTTCCAGATCCAGAACATGATGGCCGCCCAGTATCGCGCCGAGACGATTGAGCGCGCGCGGCAGGCGCAGGCGCAGATCGATGCGCAGGCGGCGACCAAAAAGTTCCTCGGTTCCGGCACCGCCTACACCCCCCAATAGGCGCGCCGGAGGGCGGCGACGGTCCGCCTCCCGTCGTCGTCCGCCGCGGGGTGGGGTCTTGCTCCCCCGACCTCACCCCGCGGCCTCTTTCACTTCGCCGAGGAACCAACAGACGTGAACGATCTCAATGTCATCGACCGCTTCATGCAGGCGTTCATCACCTACATCGACGCCGGCTTCGGGTTGCTCGGCGGCGACGTCCACTTCCTGACCGTGACGTTGATCGGCATCGACGTCACGCTGGCCGGACTCTTCTGGGCGATGGGCGGCGACGACAATGTGATCGGCCGGTTCATCAAGAAGATCCTCTACATCGGCGCGTTCGCGTTCATCCTGAACAGCTTCTCGACGCTCGCCGACATCATCTTCCGGTCATTTGCGCAGGCTGGCCTGACCGCAGGTGGCGGCACATTGTCGGCAGCGGACCTCCTCAAGCCAGGCCGCCTCGCAGCCACGGGGTTCTCCGCCGCGTGGCCGCTGCTTCAGCAGGTGTCCCAACTGACGGGCTTCGTCAGCTTCTTCGATAATTTCCTGACAATCGCAGTGCTGCTGTTCGCCTGGGCGATCGTGATCATCACCTTCTTCATCCTCGCAGTGCAGATGTTCGTCACGATCATCGAGTTCAAACTGACTTCGCTGGCCGGCTTCATCCTCGTGCCCTTCGCGCTCTGGAATCGGACCAGCTTCCTGGCCGAACGCGTCCTCGGCAACGTCGTGTCGTCCGGCATCAAGGTGATGGTGCTCGCGGTCATCGTCGGCATTGGATCGAACTTCTTCACCGAGTTCACGTCCGCGCTGCAGGGCCAGGAGCCCGATATCAACCAGGCACTGAGCCTGATGCTCGCCAGCCTCACCATGTTCGGTCTCGGCATTTTCGGTCCCAGCATTGCTTCGGGACTCGTCGCGGGCGCTCCGCAACTCGGGGCCGGTGCCGCGCTCGGAACGACCGTCGGCGCGGCGGGGATCACGATGCTTGCAGGCGGCGCAGCCGTTGGCGGGGCGCGCGCACTTGGCGGCGCGGCACTCGGCGCGGTGCGGGCCGGAACCTCGATGGGGTCGGCAGCTTCGACCGCCTACACGCTGGGGAAGGAAACCGCGTCGTCACCGACGATGGCGGCTGGCCTTGGCGGCGTGGCGCGTGCCGCCGGCAATGCCGCCCGCGAGCGCGCCTCGAGCGCGCTCGGCCTGGGCGAAGCCGCTTCGCAGGGTCGCGCGGCGGCATGGAATGCCCTCAACCGCAGCGGCCGGGCCGAAGCAGCGTCATCCGCCGACCCCGACGGCACCCCTGCCTGGGCACGAGCGATGCGTGGCCAGCAGACCGCCCGACATCACCGCCAGATCGCGATGCACACCCTGCAGCAAGGCGATCGCGGCGGCGCCTCCGCCACCCCCGACATCAAGGAAAGGGACGACTGATGATCTTCAAACGCGCCGTCCAGCGTTACGGACAAACCCCGGAGCCGGCGACGCCGTACCAGCGTGCCGGGCAGGTCTGGGATGAGCGGATCGGTTCCGCCCGCGTGCAAGCGCGCAACTGGCGCCTGATGGCGTTCGGGTGCCTTGCCCTCTCAGGTGGTCTCTCGTCAGGTCTCGTCTGGCAGTCGGTGCAGAGCCGCATCACCCCCTATGTCGTGGAGGTCGACCGGCTCGGCGAGGCGCGCGCCGTCTCGGAAGCAGAAGCGGGCTACCATCCAACCGATCCGCAGATCGCGTGGCACCTGTCGCGATTTATCGCGAACGTCCGCGGTCGATCGCTCGATCCGGTGCTGGTTCGCCAGGACTGGCTCGAAGCCTATGATTTCACCACCAAGCGCGGCGCGCAGTTTCTCGGCGACTACGCCCGAACCGCCGATCCCTTTGCCAGCATCGGCGAGCGGACGGTGTCGGTTCAGGTGACGAGCGTGGTGCGCGCGTCCGACAGGTCCTTCCAGGTCAAATGGACCGAGACCACCTACGAGCGCGGCGCGCAGTCCGGGACGCAGCGCTGGACGGCGATCCTGACCGTCGTGATGCGGGCCCCGACCGATGCGGACACGCTGCGGAAGAACCCGCTTGGCGTCTATGTCGATGCGGTCGACTGGAGCCGGGAACTCGATCCTCCCGCGCAGTCGCGTCCGACGCCGCCGCCAGCTGCCCCACCGCCTGTCCCGGCAGGCTTGCCGCTCGGCTCACCCCTCGATCCCAATCTCGCTGCTCCCACGCAGCCCGCCCAGGAGTCACACCCATGAAGATCGTTCTCGCAGCGTCCGCCCTCGCGTTCATCGCGACGTCAGTTCAGGCCCAGACCACGGCGCCTCCGCCAGCGCCAGGGCCCATTGCCGCAGCCAAGGCATCGCCAGCGCCTGCGGAGCAAACTCGGCGAAAGATCGCCCGGAAGCGGGCCAACCCGATGGTGGCTCGTGTCGCTGCCGCCAATCGCGCTGCCACGGTGGAACCACTGGCACAGGGCTTTGTGAACGCGGTCCAGGTCTTCCCGTTCAGTGAAGGCGCGATCTACCAGGTCTACACCGCGCCCGGTGCCGTCACCGACATAGCCTTGCAGCCAAGTGAAAATCTCGTGGCGGTGGCGGCCGGCGATACAGTCCGGTGGGTCATCGGCGACACCACGAGCGGCACCGGGGCAGACAAGCGAACGCACATTCTGGTGAAGCCGTTCACTTCCGGCCTCGCGACCAATCTCGTCGTGACGACGGATCGGCGGAGCTACCACCTCCAGCTCACCGCGACGTCGCGCACCGCGATGGCCGCCTTGTCATGGACATACCCAGCCGACCAGCTGATCGCCCTGCGCCGGGCCGCCGACCAGGCCGCGGCTGCGGCCCCGGTCTCCGAAGGACTGGCGGTCGACAGCCTACATTTCAACTATGCGATCAGTGGCGACGCACCTGCATGGCGCCCGCTTCGTGCGTTCGACGATGGCCGGCAGACCTTTATCGAGTTCCCCGCCAGCATCGCCGTCGGCGACGCGCCGCCATTGTTCGTTGTCGGGCCGACCGGAGAGGCCGAACTGGTCAATTATCGTGTCCGCGGCCGGTACTACGTGGTCGATCGCATCTTCGATGTGGCCGAACTCAGGCTCGGCACCAGAAAGCAGCAGGTCGTCCGCATCAGCCGCGTTGCCGAGGGCAGCGCCGCGCGGAAGAGCAAACGCTCATGAGCGAGGCCGTCATTCCTCCGGCTCCCAAGGTCGATCCCGAGACCTTGGCCATCCGGACCAAGCCCGCCCGCGCCATCCGGTTTCGCCGGGGCGTCATCATCGCCATTGCCGCTCTCGGATCGGTCAGCCTGATGGTGCTGGCCTGGATCGCCTTGAAGCCGCGCGTGTTCAGCGCCGTGGCCGATCGCCAGGAATTGTCGGAACCCAGCAATCGGCCCTCGACCGACGCTTTGAATGGTTTGCCATCGACCTATGGTGACGCTCCCAAGCTTGGCCCACCGTTACCCGGAGATCTTGGACGACCGATCCTCGAGAGCCAGCGCAGGATGGCGGTGGAAACCGGGACTGGCAGCGACCTATCGGGTCAGCAGGTTGCGCAGGAGCGCGAGCGCCAACTCGCAGAGCTGAAAGCCGCTCGCGAGTCTGGCGTACTGGTGCAAGGTCGCACAGCTTCCTCGTCATCAACTGTCTCTGATGGAGCAGACACTCCGACTCCGAGCCCGACGCCTGCCACAGGTCCGTCGCTCGACCCCGACCGCGATCCGAACGCGCAGGGTCGCAAGGCTCAGTTCGTTGGGACGCTCGACCGTTCGGACGACATCAACGCGCACAAGCTGACTGCGGCGCCCTCGCCATATCTGCTCTCGGCAGGTAGCGTGATTTCGGCGAGCCTGATCACGGGGCTTCGTTCCGATCTCCCCGGCCTTGTCACGGCACAGGTGACCAGCCAGGTGTTCGACAGTCCCACCGGCCGCATCCTGCTCATTCCCCAAGGATCGAGGTTGATCGGCAGCTACGACAGCGTCGTGGCGTTCGGCCAGAAACGCGCGTTGATCGTCTGGCAGCGGATCATGCTGCCCGATGGCAGTTCGATGAGGATCGACAACGTGCCGGCGACCGATGCCTCGGGCTATGCGGGGCTGCAGGACAAGGTCGATTTCCACACATGGGCGCTGCTCAAGGGCGTTGCGCTCTCGACTTTGCTCGGGGTGGGTTCGCAACTGAGGGTTACGGGTGAGAGTGATCTGGTCCAGGCGATCCGCGAGTCGACCCAGCAGAATGTGTCGCGCGCAGGCGACCAACTCACATCGCGCAATCTCAATATACAGCCAACGATCACGATCCGGCCGGGCGCGACTGTCCGGCTGGTCGTCCACAAGGATCTCATTCTCGCGCCTTGGCGCGGCTAGGAGCAGGTCATGCCCGAACTGAAACTGGCAAGGTTGCCGGACAGGACTCCGGTCAAGCTGGCGATCACCGTCACTCCGGATCTGCATCAGATGCTGCAACAATATGCCACGCTCTATGCCGAGGCATATGGCCGGGAGGAGTCCGTCACCGAGCTCATCCCGGCAATGCTCATGGCGTTTCTTGAAAGCGACCGTAGCTTCGTAAAAGCTCGGTCTTCGTCGCAGACCAAATAAATCCCGCCTAGCATGGTGTCGGCGACATGACTTCATCGCGAAAAGGATCGCCCCCACCCGAAAAGGGCAAAGGTGGAATTGACGCACGACTGTTCGCGTTGGTTCATACGCTGGCACGGGCGGCGGCAAGGGACTATATTGCCAACGGCACTTTAGATGCCGCCCCGAAACCCCAGGAAGCGTGTGATGAAGGTAGCTCTGTACGCCCGATACTCAAGCGACAGCCAGCGCGACGCATCGATCGCTGATCAGCTTCGTGCCTGCCGTAGCCATGCCGAAAAGCAGGGCTGGAAGATCGTAGAGGAATATACCGACCACGCCATTTCTGGGGCTTCGTTGCTAAGACCGGGGATCCAGGCGCTGATCTCTGATGCCAGCCAAGGCCGCTTCCAGCTCGTGCTGGCGGAGGCAATGGACAGGCTGTCGCGCGATCAGGAGGATATTGCCGGCCTGTTCAAGCGAATGGCTTTCGGCAATGTCAAAATCATGACCTTGTCCGAGGGGGAGGTCGGCCAGCTCCATATTGGCCTGAAAGGCACAATGAACGCCCTGTTCCTCAAGGATCTTGCGGACAAGACGCGGCGTGGCCTTCGGGGACGTATTGAGGATGGAAAGTCCGGTGGCGGGTTGTGTTTCGGTTACGATGTCGTGCGCAAGTTCGGTGCAAAGGGCGAAACCGTCCGGGGAGATCGCGCGATAAACGAGACGGAAGCCGCAGTCGTTCGACGTATCTTCCGCGAGTATATTGCGGGCAAGTCCTCCCGGACGCTCGCCTGGGAGCTAAATCAAGAAGGCATTTCTGGTCCGCAAGGCGCCGCTTGGGGACCTTCCACCATTCACGGCAATCCGAAACGCGGTGTCGGCATCCTCAACAACGAACTCTATGTCGGGCGGCTCGTCTGGAACCGTCTTCGTTATGTGAAAGACCCAGATACCGGAAAGCGCGTGTCCCGGCTCAATCCTGAGAGCGAATGGGTGGTGCAGGAAGTCCCCGCTCTCCGCATCGTCGATCAGGAAACGTGGGATAAGGTCAAGGCCCGTCAACATACGCTGGCCTACGTGCCACCGGCACCCGGTGAGAATACCCTCAACGAACGTCGGCGCCCCAAGCACCTCTTCACGGGGCTGGTGAAGTGCGGTCGCTGCGGTGGTGGTTTCTCGATGATTTCGAAGGACCTGCTCGGCTGCTCGACTGCCCGGAACAAGGGCACCTGTGACAATCGCTTGAACATCAGGCGCGATGCTCTGGAGGCTTCCGTACTGGGCGGCCTCCGCACGCACCTAATGGAGCCGGAGCTATTCAAGGCGTTCTGTGACGAGTTCACGCGCGAAGTGAACCGGCTTCGGATGGAACGCGACGCCGATATCATCCACCGACGCAAGGAGCTCGAACGTATCGAGCGGGAGCTGGACAAAGCCATCCAGGCGATTTTGGATGGCGTGCCCGGCGCCAAGCTTAAGGACAGGATTGGTGCCTTGGAGGCGCGTAAGGCCGAGTTGGTCGAACTGGTCTCGGAAACCAGGAAGCAGGTGCCGTTGCTCCACCCCAACATGTCGGAAATCTACCGCCGACGCATCGCGGCGCTCTGCAACAGCCTCGGTGATGACGACGGCAAGCTTGAAGCTCTCGAGGTGCTACGCACGCTGGTGGATCAGGTGGCGCTGGTCCCGGACGGAAACGAGCTATCCATCGTCCTGCGAGGCGATCTCGCGGCGATGCTGACGTTTGCGGCGAACAGGAAAAGGCCCGACCTCCTTTCGGAGGCCGGGCTCTTGGGTTTGCTATCGCCGGTATCGGTGGTTGCGGGGACAGGATTTGAACCTGTGACCTTCAGGTTATGAGCCTGACGAGCTACCGGGCTGCTCCACCCCGCGCCACCAATATGTCCGATATGGAAATCGGACCGCAGGTCCGCAAGGCCGAC
>Ga0207667_10001650_pt1 | contig 28122 bp, 22 predicted proteins | sample KBSCornC52_FD_184301 | JGI IMG/M metagenome (GOLD analysis project Ga0207667, IMG submission 184301) | Corn rhizosphere microbial communities from Kellogg Biological Station, Michigan, USA - KBS Corn C5-2 (SPAdes) (version 2) | ecosystem: Host-associated > Plants > Roots > Rhizosphere > Soil ...
TTGCGCGCCGTCGCGGTTCATCGCCGAGCTCGCGCAGGAGGATCTGCGGTACGCCGATCGCGCGCTGTCGAACGAGGAGGCAGCGCAGGCGAAGGCGAGCGGCAATGCGCGACTGGCGGCAATGAAGGCATTGGTCGCGCGATAGCTCGTCGCCCGATTGCCTGTCGTGCTGCTGCCCGCGTCAAGGTGACCCGCTGGGCAGACACCGCCCCAAAAAAAAGCGCCGGTCGCGCCGGCGCCTCGTTATCGCAATATGCGAGTGCTAGCTTCGTTGACGCTCGCCGCGACGCCGCGATAGCACCAGCGCCAGCAGAATCATCGCGAAACCCGCCAGCGGCAGCACGCCTGGCTCGGGAATCGACTGCGGGTTGCATTCCTGGACATTCGGATCACAGATGACCGGACCCGTCACGCTGATCACATGCAGCGTGTCGCTCCCGTCGTTCGTGGTCCCATTGGCGAACTGCATGCCACCGGTGAGGACGCAATTGGCGAGCGTCGCGCAGTCGGCGTTCGCGATAGCCATCTGCGGCGAATCGAGAACGAAGACAAAGCCCGAGCCGCCAATCCCCGTGCCCGTGCCTTGCGTCAAGACAAGGTCGGGTCCCGCGTACGAAAACGTATCCAGGAGTGTGCCGCTCGTACTGTAGAGCGCGAAATACAGATCGGTCAGCGTAACCGACACATCCTGTCCGGTTTCCGAGATGTTGACGACCAGGGCGACATTGCCTGCGCTCGAAAGTCCCGAAACGTTGCTGAGCAGGAACGTATTGTTGATTGCGGTGTTGTCGCCACCTTCGAGACCCAACAGGCAACTGAAATCGGTTGCGGATCCGCCGGTGGGGCTGTCGAAGTCCACGCATCCCGACTCGGTCCCATTTTGGTTTCCCGGGCCACCGGGATCGTGCGCGGTGACAAGCGTATTCACTGCGCCGAGTCCGGTGCCGAAAACCGTGACGTCCGTAGCCTGTACCAAATTGGCCGATGCGGTGCCGACGTTGAGCGCAAAGAGTGCTGCGCCGATCATTCCAGTCGTGACCCGCCTTCCAATCGAAAATCCTGTCGCGCGCTGACGCATTGCTTGTCCTTTGCTGATTGAGCTCCCGGGAATATCAATGCCGGGCAAGCTGCAGCAGTAACTGCATGATTCAAGCCAAGCATAAATATCAAGTGGTTGCGCGTGTTTTGAACAGGTGTTTGTTAAAATCTCCGACAAAGCGCGAGGAGCGCCGTCGCTTTAAGGCCGTGCGGGCGTGCCGGATTGCGCCGCCTCGAAACTGGCGCGGGAGGGTGCGGGGTACTATTTCGCGGCTGCGACCATGTAATCGACGGCCGCCTTCACTTGGGCGTCCGTGAGGGCCGCGTTACCGCCCTTCGGCGGCATCGCATTGAGGCCGTTGATCGCGGCCTTGTACAGTGCGTCCGTGCCGGTCGCGATCCGCGGCGCCCACGCTGCCTTGTCACCGAACTTCGGCGAGCCTGCCAAGCCTGTCGCATGGCAGACATGGCAGGTCTGATCGTAGACACTCTTGCCCTCGCCGCCACCAGCGCTTGCCATGGCGGTGGTCGCGGGCGCCGGAGCAGCTGCGGATGGCCCGGGAGTGGCGCTGACTGCGGCGGGTGTCACGGTGGCAGATGCGGGAGGCGCGGCTGCTGGCGCAGCCGCGGCGGTTGCCTGCGCCGGTGCCGGCTCCTTCCAGTTGGTGCCGGCCTGATTCGCGAGATAGACAACGGCGCGATGCACTTCGTCGTCGGTGAGCTCCGGATTGCCGCCCTTCGGCGGCATGACACCGGTCTTGCCTTGGTAACCTGCAATCGCGTGCTGGACGAGAACGTTCTCGCCTTCGGCAATCCGCGACGCCCAGGCCGCCTTGTCTCCGGCCTTCGGCGCACCCGCGAGTCCGGTCTCGTGGCATGTCTTGCAGACCTGCGCGAAAACCTGCTGGCCGCTCAGGCTGCCGCTTGCCACGCTTGCCGTGGCCAATACGACGGCGCCGACCGGCTTGATGCGCTCGAGCACGTGCTGCTCATCTTCCCTGGTGTCGCGCGTCGTGCTGGTGAAAAGTTGCGACAACAATCCGATTACGGTGATTGGCACGAGGAATGCCAACAGTACGACGACGATAAGCTGCTTCGGCGTCTTGATCGGGGAGGAATGCGGGTCGTGTTCCGGCATGGTCGATATGGACATGTAGGTGCAAACCGCGCGCAGCGGCCAAACTGCGCATTATAGCCGCGCACCCTTGTGCTGGAGGCTCATCGTTGGACGCTCGACGGGGTCGACCGCTATAATGCGCAACTCGCGCCCGTAGCTCAGTTGGATAGAGTATTGGTTTCCGAAGCCAAGGGTCACAGGTTCGAATCCTGTCGGGCGCGCCACCGACCCCCGGCTTGTGCGCGCTAGCGAGCGGCACCCTTCCGGTCTTGACTGCCGGTGTTGCACGTCCCCGCCAGCGCGCAAGTTTGCCGAAACCGAGCAGATGCGCGCCTCGCGTATTCGCTATCCAGGATTGCAAAGCCATGACCTTACGTGCGCTCCCGTTTCTCATCGTTCCGCTGTTCGCGGCATTCGCCGGTTGCGCCTGCGCGCAGGAGGCGACCGCGGTGAGCCCGACTGCGCCCCGCGCGCAGGATCCATTCATAGCCACCGACGATGCGAAGGCGCGCAAGATCGTCGAGGATGCGGACCGAATCCGGTTCCCGGCGGAGGGCTTCCAGGTCGACGTTGCAATCGTGACCACCGCCAAGGACGGTGACGCCGACGAGCGCAAGTATCGCGTGCTGTCCAAGGGCAACGAGAACACGGTCGTGATGATTACCGAGCCGGCGTCCGAGCGCGGGCAGATCATGCTGATGAAGGGACGCGACCTCTGGGTGTTCCTGCCGAACGTTTCCCAACCCGTCCGCCTGTCGCTGTCACAACGCTTGACCGGTCAGGTCGCCAACGGCGACCTCGCGCGCACCAACTTCACCGGCGACTACAACGCAAAGCTCCTGCGTACCGAGACGATCGAAGGGGAAAAGTACAACGTCCTCGAGCTTACGGCGGCCGACCGCAGTGTCACGTATCGCCGCGTGGTGTACTGGGTGCGCGACTCGAACTCGGCGCCGTACAAGGCCGAATTCTATTCAGTCTCGAATCGGCTGCTGAAGACATGCACGTACGGGAAGTTCGAGACCGTGCTCGGCAAGCTGAGGCCCACGCAACTCGTGATGGAGGACGCGCTCCACGGGGGCGAACGTTCGGTGCTCGACTACAGCGGAATGAAGCTGCGCGATTTGCCGGACAAGGTGTTCACGAAGGACTACCTGAAGAAACTCGAATGATCCGCGCAGGGCTCGAACATCGCTTGCCTCATGCGGGCTCAGAGGCACGGCGGTACGCAATTTCCATCTCGCCGGCGATGACGGCGAACAGCGGACGAACGAAGAAGCTGAATCCTTCGATGACCTCCTGTACCGACATCATCGACGGATAACGCATACCGCGGTGCTCGATCGGTGCGCCGATCGCCTGCATTTTCACTCCGAGTCGCGACAGCTGCTTTGCAAGTCGGCGCTCGGTCAGCATGAACAGCGTCTCGATGCCGTGGTGGCGCGCCTGCGCGATCATGCCGAGGTAGAGGCCGGCCGCGATGTAAGGAAAGCGGGGCCGCTCGGGAGTACCGAAATCACTTGCATCGATGCCGAGCGGAACCTTCTGTTCACCGTGGCGACGCCGGTAGCGGTCGATGACAGCGAGCCGCGAGACTTCGGCGATCTTCGTCCGGTCGAGGGTGCGAGGATCAACGACGCTACGATCCAGCGCCGCTTCGCAAAGCTGTTCGAAGGGGAAGGGAACCTGCGGGTCGCTTTGGTCAGCAAGTATCAGTCGCACGCACCCGACCGGCTCCGCGGTCGTAGCGGTTTCGAGGAGGCAATGTACGGACCGTTCGTCGAATTCGTCCGATTCGAGGCCGTTGGGCCGCGTGGGCTCGTAACCGAGCTCCTCGCAGTAGACGCCATGTCGGATCCGATACACGACCTTTCGCAGGTCGTCGTCCAGCGCGGGGAGCGCATGAAAATATTTGCTGAAGCCTGCGCCGAGATTGAGGAATTCCGGCAGATACATGGTTGCCTCGCCGGGGATCGGCCGGGAGTTGGGCAACTGCGATTGTAGCCCCTGGCCACCCCACGGGCTCGGAAACGCACTGAGTTCCACCACGGCAACCTGGGCTTCGGGGATCATTGATTCGTACGTGCTTCGCGGCTTTGAAAATCGACCTGCGTCGCTGTTCAGAGACACTATCGGCATCGAAATTTCTTAGCTAGACTCCGTTCCATTGTTCAACCTGTAGTCGACCGTTCGGCTGCTTTTTTCTCATGAGGAATAGGAGGGTGCATATTGTCAGCGCTAGCTAGACGGCGCCCGGTCGGCACTTCGATCGCGGGCGACACCATCATGTCAATTCCGCGCAGCCCGAATCCAATCCGGCTGTGCGTCGAGGACCCTGATCCCCGTCGACTTGCCAGCGAACCGCAAGCCAATCTTTTCAAGGTCCGCCTCGCTAACACCGAAGAGCGCCAGAGCGCTGCAAGTTACCTGATCCAGCGCCGATACGCATGGCGTGGCTACGCAATCGATGAGCAGCCGCGTCCGGCGCCCAGCCGTATCACCATCGCCGCGCACGATGAAGCGGGAACTGCAGGCACCGTTACCGTGGGCCTCGATTCCGGCGACGCGCTGTTTGTCGACGGTCTCTACCGGGAAGAGGCCAACGCCCTGCGCAGGCAAGGAAGAAGGCTGGCCGAGTTCACGCGGCTCGCCATCGACAACAACGTGCATTCGAAGCAACTGCTCGCTGCGTTGTTTCATGTTGCATTCATCTATGCGCGACGCATTCACGGATGCACCGATCTGTTGATCGAAGTGAACCCGCGTCATCAGAGCTTCTATCGCCGCATGCTCGGCTTCGAGGCGCTCGGTTCGATGCGCGCCGATCCACGTGTGGGTGCGCCTGCGCTGTTGCTTCGCCTTTGCCTCGATTACGCCAAGCAGGAGATCGGGCGTCTCGGTGGAAACCCGAATCTCGGGGCCACGACGCGCTCGCTATACCCTTACGCGTTCGCGGGCCGCGAGGAAGTGTTGATCGAACGCAGGCTGCGCGCGCTGGGATGATGTCGTTGCCACGTCGCAGGTACCAGCGGGCGCGCTAATCACGGCGCACCAATAAAAAGGGCGGCGCATCGCGCCGCCCTTTTTTGATCGATCGAGTCCGTCTTACTTGATGATCGGGTGGATCTGAATGTTGCCGCCCGTGAGGAAGCCCCTCACTGCATAAATCGGCGGATTGGGATTGTTGGTGCCGGGGCCGCACGGTGTCGCATCGCGGCAGATCAGCATCTGGTACACGTCTGCCGACGACGTGCATGCGGTCTTCTTATCGGCGAAATAGCTGATGAACGTCGGATCGGCCGTGGCCAACGGATTGTTTTGATCGTCGTTGAAGAACTTGATAGCGTTGGCGGTATCCGGATGCTTGCTGGACGGCTTGTTGCCCGGCTCGCCGAGATCGTCCATGTCCACTCGGAAGTAATAGACCGCATCCGGCTTGGCGCTGTCCGGTTGGACATCCACGCCTAGCGACTTGAAGTAGTTGATGGCGGTCGCATCAAGCGTCCTGAACGAACCGGTGCCTTCAAAGTCGATCTGTTTGAACTTGGCATTGGCTGCTGCCGGCTGGCACGCGTCGGGGTCCTTGCACGCTGTTGCGGTGATGCGCGTGCTCTTGGGCGCGCTGTGGGTGCCGGCGCGGAACACGAAATCGCCGGCCGGACCACTGACATTGTGGTGCGTGTGTTCGCCGAACGGTCCACCCTGCGTGGGATCCGCGGTGGGCGCCCCTACCTGGCCGCCGAACGTGTAGCAGTTTTGGAGCTTGCCCTTGTCCGACGAACATGCGGACCCGAAACTCGCGGGATTCACGTTCCCGTTCTTGTCGTTGCCGCCATACGTGACGCGGCACGTACCCGGGACTTCGGTGCCGGGTTGGAATGCCTGATTGGCGTCCGCCTGGTTCTGGAAGTCGAGCGTCGGTCCACTAGTGTTGATCCCACCATTCACGTTGCCCAGATTGGGTATGACGTCGGGCGCCGGAGAAGGCGTGCCGGCCGCGCCCGCATCGTCCGAGACGAATTTTTGCGATGGATCGGCCTGATGGAATGGCGCAATGTTCGACGAATTGAAGAACGTTACCAGCTGGTCGATCTGCGCCTGCGTGAAGCCGGGGAAGTAATCGGCGTCGAGCGTGATGATGTCGGCCGCGAACTGCGTGCTGCCGCCTGCGCATACTGTCAGCTTGCCGCCGTAGTCATCCGCATGGAACTGGTCGAAGAGCTGTGCCTGGCCCGACGGACAGGCGCCGAGCTGCGCAGTCAGCAGCCCAGTCACTACATTCGTGACGTTGCCCCAAAGAATGCGCTTGGTTACGTTGAAGCCAGTGCCTGCGAGGTCGTTCGCGAGCGGCAACGTGTCCTTGACCCATAACTCCAGGAAGTTCTGATCTGGCGGCGCAGACGTATCCAGCCTGTAGTTCGGGCTGTTGGGGCCATTTACGGCGGTCACAACCACCGGAATGCTGTAGACGAAGGTGAACTCTTTGCCAGCGGGAACCGGGATGATGGAAGAATCCGGCGCGACGAAGCTGTTGAGCTTCGCCTGGCTCAGGATGACGAACTTGCTTCCCACAACCAGGCCGTTGGCAGGATTGCCGCCCACGTTGACCGCGTTGCCGTAGAGCCAGTCGAAACTGCCCACATCGATGCCGCTTCCGGCGCCATTGGGATCGAACTTGATTGTCGTCGACGCCGTCGCGACCGAAACGGCAATGGCAGAAACCGCAAGCGATTTCGCAAAATATTCCAGCACGCGCTTCATGACAGCTCCCTTCACGTCATTTAGAAGCAAAATTCGAAACGGAGCCAGGAGGCTCCGTTTGCGGGACTGATTTTCTAGGATACCTCGATCAATCCATTAACTGCTCTTACGGCGCTTGCTCAGCACGGGGATCATCACCAGACCCAAGCCGAGCAGCGCGATGGTTGCCGGTTCGGGAACGCTCGCGACGACGAGCGAGGTATTCGCGTCGGCCTGGAAGATGAAGTTCGTGCCGTTCAGGCCGTTGACGGTACCCAACCCTGTCGTCGCAAAGTTACATGCGACGCCGGTCGTCGTGAAGCACTTCGACGGATCAGTTTCGTGGAACGGAGTGATCAGTGACGTGTTCGTGAATGATGTGATGATTTGCGTGCCAGTGCTGAGCGTCGGGAAGTAGGCCGAATTCACGCCGGTGATCAACAGCTGGAGGTTGGCGGAACCACCACTTAGCACGCTCAACTGACCAGCCCAATCGTCCGCACCGTGCTGGTCCAACAGTTGCGGCGCCGCGCCCGAAACCGTCGTGTTGGCGACGAGGATGTCGGTCAGCACACCTGACAGGATCGGATTGGCGCAGCCGAAGCCGGTGCCAGCCAAGTCGCTGCCGAGCGCCGACTGAGCGCAGATTTGGAAGAAGCTTGGCGATGGCGTAAGCGTATCGTTGAAGTTCGCCGTGATGCCGCCGCTGCCGTCGGGGTTAATTGCCGTGACGCGTTCGGAGAAACTCGCGACCACCGTGAAAAAGGAGCCGCCGGCACCATTGGTGAACTGATTCGCGCCGCTCAACGTCACCGAATTCAGGTTCGCTTGGTAAAGGTCGGTGACGATGCTGCCAACTGCGAGCGGCGCCGCAGGTCCGCCGTTCAGAGCGAGCACGTTGCCGAACAGCCAGTCGAATGCATCGACCGTGACCTGACCCCCTGCCCCCGCCCCATTCGTGTCGAAAACGAAAGTGCTATCTGCCTGCGCTACTCCTGCTGCGCCGAGGGCGCAGCAAAAAGACATTGCAGCAACTGACTTCTTGAACATGCTCATCTCCCGGTTGACATACCTGCGTCTCATACACCGACGTGGCGTATGGGAGCACCTTTAGTGCCAAGATATTTGTTACCGTAAAAACAACGACTTGGAGAACATTGACGCCCCCAAGGTCAGACAGTTGTCAAGAATTCCGACGATCGGCCGAGGTGAGGGAAGGCGGGCTTCCCGCCGCACCGCGCCAGCAAGCCCTCGCTACGGTGCCCGCGGCAGCTAATTGCCCTGCGTTTAACATTGAGGTGTCGGCGCGGGGACGTCCCGCCGTTCTTTGCCAGGCGGCGGCGGTTGCCTATGGGTGTAAGAATCGTCGCCACCGGCACCCGCTCACGGACCCATGAAAACCGAGCCGATCGACTACCTGCTTGCCGCGATCTTCCTGTCTGCGATTGCGGCTGCCGCGTGGGCGAGCACGGCGTTCCTCGCGGTCCCCATCTTCCGCTTTCTGCTCGGCGAGTATCACGTGGTGGCCGATGCCCTCGTCCTGCTCCTGGCGTTCGGATTGGTGGCCGCGCTCGCCGTTCGGTTGCTGCTCCTCGTCCGGCCCCTCGCGCCTGGCGACTATTCGATGGACGCCTCACCGTTCACCCGGTGGAAGCTGTTGGTCGTGCTGTCCGAGTTCGGTCGCGGCGCCCTCGGGCCGTTCACGACGGAATTCTCAAAGCCGTTGATCGCGCGGCTGTACGGCGCGCGCATCGGCTCGAACACCGCGCTCGGTGGCCGCATGACCGACTTGCCGTTGATCACCATAGGGAGCGGCTGCATCTTCGGCATCAACTCAGTCGTCACCGGTCACGCCATCACCAGCGGCCGAATCGTGCTGCGCGAAGTGCGCTTCGGCGCCGACGTGACGATCGGCGTCGGCGCCGTCATCATGCCGGGGGTTGAAGTGGGCGAAGGGTCGATCGTCGCCGCCGGATCAATCGTCACCGCGGGCACGACCATACCGGCTGGCGAATTGTGGGCCGGGACGCCGGCGCGACGACTCAAGGCGATCGACGCGAGCGACGCGCGCGGGTAGGGAGTGCTGCGCCAGCCGATGTCGGGCTTGGCTTTTCCTCCGCTTTCCTGACCTGTGCCGGCGGCTCGAACATTTGTGCGACCTTGCGCACGACCATCTTCGTCGGAAATACACCGGCGAAAATACGCTGCTTGTAGACGCCTTTTGCGGTGGTGACGAGAGGCGCGCGGTATGCGAGCTTCGACAGCGACGCCCGGACGACGAGCGCGGGAGGCCATCGCCGCTCGGTGATGGCGCTCTGGTACGCACCACCGACCGTGTCGAGTTCGCTCGCCGTCGGGCCCGGGACGAGCGTCTGCACATGGACGCCGCTCTCGTGCCATTCTTCGTAGAGCGCGAGGCTGAAATTGTGCAAACAGCTCTTTGCAGCCGAATAGACTGCCTTGTAGGGAATTGGCTGCAGCGCGGCCGGAGAGGACAGGTTGATGATCGCGCCGGAGGGAAACGATGCGAGATCGGGAAGGAACAGCCGACACATCGCGATCGGTGTTGCCGCGACCAGGTGTACGAGTCGCTCGTAGATTTCAGCTGTCGTGTTCTCGAAGGGCCCCCATGGGCCGAAGGCGGCGTTATTGATCAGTAAGCGGACCGCGATGCCCTCGTTGTCGGCGCGCTGCTTCACGGCGGTGGCGGCGCCCGGCAGCCCGAGGTCCTGCTCGATGACAACGGACTTCGTCGCGTGTTGCAATTGCAGCGCGTGTGCGAGGTCGGCAAGCCGCGCCCCGCGTCGCGCGACCATTACCAGATTCATGCCGGTGGCCGCCAGCTGGACACAGAACTCACGCCCGATGCCCGACGAGGCTCCGGTAACCAATGCCCAATCGCCTTTCCATTCTTCGATTCTCATCCCGGTTCCTTTGCTTGGTGCAGCCTGATTACATGCTCTGCAACCCGCAAGGCGTTCGCTCCTATGGTCAATGCCGGGTTGGTGCCGCCGCTCGACGGAAAGAACGATGCGTCCACGACATAGAGGTTTGCAAGGTCGTGCGTCTGGTTGTTGCTGTTGAGCACGCTCGTTCGCGGGTCCAACCCGAATCTGCACGTGCCGCACACGTGCGCGAGCCGCTCGTTCGATTGCGCCTGCTTGATGAGCAGGAAGCGATGGGGCTTCAGCGCGCGGCTGATCATGCGTCGAAAGTCGACGATCCGTTTGGCAGCGGGCGCGTCGATACGATAGCGAATGCAGACGCCGGTTTCGTCACTTCCGTCGGATGTCGTAACCTCGTTGTGCGCGTACGGAAGATCCTCGAGGATCGAGGCAAGCATCAACTGACGTGAAAAGACCCGGGCAACGAGCGGCTCGATCACCGGCCTTGCGATGCGGACTCCAAATGCGGCCCACCGTCCGACATCGTGGTGCAGGTCGCTTGCCATACTCTCGACGAGCGTTCGTGCTGGCGGCAAGCGCCCGAACGATTGAAGGGAGCCGTATTTTCCTTCGGGCGTGACGTAGAAATCGTTGCAGCCCAGTTCCTTCACGTTGCCGTCGGCCGCGTGGTGCCCCTTTTGGAAGATGGCATAGAGATCGACGAAGTGTCGCATCAAATTCTTGCCGACCATTCCCGATGTGTTGGCAAGGCCGCGTGGGAAATCCTGTGATCTGGACCGCAGCAGCAGGCCCGGTGTTGCGAGTGCGCCGGCGGCGAGGATGATAGTGCGTGCTTCAAGACGAGCTTCCGCGCCGCGCCGGCGACAGACGACACCAGTCACGGCATGTCCGTCCGATTCGAGTCTCAGTACTTCGCATTCGTCAACCAGCGTGGCGCCATGCTCCTCAAGCGCGGGCGCCAGGCACACGGTTGCGCTGTCGCGCTTGCAGGAGAGCGCACACAGGTAACCCTGGCAACCCTGGCAATTCGGCACATACGCGCATGCCATAGGGAGATGGTAGGGATGCAATCCCCGGCGTTCGAGGCAATCGGCGAACGCGCGCGTCGCTCGAGAAAACTCCGGCGCAGCATCCATTGCGCTCGCGCTTTCGTTGTCCTTCAGAGGATCCGGCGAACCTCGTACGCGATACAGCCGTTCTGCCATTTCATAGAACGGAGCGAGCTCGGCGTACGAAATCGGCCATTGGTCGGGCAACGTCGATTCGGCCGCTTCGGCGTGATGAGTTCGCGGTGTGAAGTCCGCAGGAAAGAACCGCTCGAGCGCCATTCCGTACAGCGCGCTCGATCCCCCGGTTCCCGAGCCGACAAAGGGAACGAAACGACGGGGCCGCGCTCCCGACAGATCGCAAATTGCTTCCGCCTGCCGTCCCGCACGGGCAAGGGTCCCGATGCTGTCGGCGGCAGAGCCAGGGTTGCCGGTAAAATGGCTCTCCGCATAATCGCCGCGCAATGCGTTCGTGCCGTCCAGCGTGGACCGGCCCTTCTCGCAAAACAGCACGCGCCAGCCGGCGCGCGCCAACGCATAACCGACTGTTGCGCCACCCATGCCGGTACCTACGACGATCGCATCCCAGCGCTGGCCGGCAAGTTGAACGAGGTCCGTCAAATCGAATGGGTGCGCTTAGTCAATCGTCTCGAACGATGCCGACGCTGATTGTACTGTCCGGCCGTCGACGCTCGGCGCCGCACGATCCCCGCTTATCATCGTGTTGCGCGCGCGATGGGTAACTTACGCCTCGCATTGCGAAACCTTCTGCGCAACCGCATGCGCAGCGCGATCGCGCTTGCAGCGATCGGATTCAGCGTGGTGGCGTTACTCCTTGCAGGAGGATTCATCGAATGGGTGTTCTGGGCGACGCGAGAAGCAGCCATTCAAAACGGCCTTGGCCACATCCACGTGGTTCGGTCGGGATATCGGGATGCGGGAAGTGCGGACCCCAATCGATATCTGCTTCCCGAGAAGTCGCCGGAATTGGCGGCGTTGGAGTCGGCCCCTGATGTCGTGGTCGTCTCGCCCCGCCTCGATTTCAGCGGACTGATAAGCCGAGGCGAGGCGACGCTTTCTTTCGTTGGCGAGGGCGTCGACGCAAAGCGCGAACCGCTCGTAAGTCGCGTGTTGCAGATCGTCGCGGGCGACGGTCTGTCCGATTCGGATCCTGGTGGCGTCATCCTCGGCGCCGGCCTTGCGGCAAACCTCGGGGCATCCCCGGGCGACAAGGTCGTGCTGCTGGTCACCAGGAAATCCGGGGGCGTCAATGCAGTCGAGGTGAACGTCCGCGGGCTGTTCATGACGGAGGCGAAGGGTTACGACGACACGGGCTTGCGAGCGCCGATCGCGCTCGTCCGCAATCTTTTGCAGGTATCCGGATCGCACGTTTGGGTGATAGGACTCGACAAAACCGAGCGCACGAAGGAGATGGTCGAACGATTCCGCGCCCGGTTTGCGTCGTCGAACCTGCAATTCGTGCCCTGGTACGACTTGGCTGACTTCTACAGCAAAACGGTCACGCTGCTTTCCAGCCAGATGAACGTGGTCCGTTTCATGATCGGACTGATCATCGTCCTCAGCATATCGAATCTGCTCGTGATGAGCGTGCTCGAGCGCACCGGCGAAATCGGTACGCTCATGGCGATAGGCGCGCGCCGTCGAAGGGTCCTCGAGCTGTTTCTCAGCGAAGGGGCGTTGCTTGGTCTGCTTGGCGCTGCGATCGGCATCGCGATTGGAACGACCCTCGCGTCGATCATCTCGATGGTTGGCATCCCGATGCCGCCACCGCCAGGAAGAAGCGCCGGCTACTCGGCGCAGATTCTCGTCACCTGGCGATTGCTCGTCGGGGCCGCAGCGATTGCCTTCGGCACGACATTGATGGCGAGCTTCTATCCTGCGTGGAAGGCATCGCGTCTCGATGTCGTGGACGCGTTGCGTCGGAACCGCTGAAATGTCCAATGCGAACAGGAACGGTGGGCGACGTCGAGCGTGTCCCGTTGGATCGGCATGCTGAGGCTCGCCCTGCGCAACGTCTTTCGCCATCGGCTGCGGACCGCATTGACCCTGGCCGCGATCGTTTCGGGCGTTTGCGGCCTGATGCTCACCGGCGGATTCGTCGAGGATTCGCTGCTGCAGCTTCGCGAGGCCACCATTCACTCGCAGATCGGGCATCTGCAGATCTATCGCACCGGGTACTACGAGCACGGGCTGCAACGTCCTTACCAATTCCTGATCGATGAGCCCTCAGAAGTGCTGCGCATCGTCGCCCGGTTGCCCGATGTCGAGAATGCAATGTTGCGCCTGAACTTCTCGGGTGTGATCAATAATGGACGGACCGATTTGCCGATCGTGGGAGTGGGACTCGAACCGGAAAAGGAGAACCGACTGGGGAGCTTCGTCGCAGTCACCGACGGTCGCGCGCTGCGAGGGAACGATGTTTACCAGATCGTCCTCGGCGAAGGCGTGGCGAAATCATCGAAACTGCGCCCCGGCGACTCTGCCACGCTGCTCGTCACGACGGCCGGGGGGGCCCTCAACACGCTCGATTTCGAGGTCGTGGGCATCTTCAGAAGTTTTTCGAAAGACTACGATGCTCGAACCGTGCGGATACCGCTTGCGGCCGCGCATGAATTGCTGGACGTGCACTCTGCCAATGCGGTCGTCGTATCGTTGAAGGACACCGGGGCGACGGCCGATGCAGCCACGTTTCTCAGGCGGGATCTTGACGAACACCGCTACGAAGTGAAAACGTGGGATCAACTGGCGGATTTCTATGGCAAGACGGCCGCGCTATATCGGCGGCAGTTCGCGGTCCTGCAGATCATCATTCTGATCGCCGTGCTGTTGAGCGTTGCCAACAGCATCAACATGAGCACATTCGACAGGATCGGCGAATTCGGTACGCTGAGGGCGCTCGGAAACACGAGCGGCACTGTCCTGCGTCTGGTCCTGAGTGAGAATCTCGTGCTCGGACTTGTCGGCGCCTTCGGTGGTGCGATCGTCGGCGCGCTCCTGGCGTGGGTGATTTCCGCCGTCGGAATCCCCATGCCACCTCCACCGAATTCGAATGAGGGTTACATCGCGGTGATTCGCATCGTGCCGTGGGTGGTCGCCGCATCGATGCTCGTGGGCTTTGCAGCGACGCTCGGTGGAGCCGTCTGGCCGGCTTTTCGCGTCGCCCGTCTGTCCATTGTCGATGCGCTGCGCCAGAACCAGTGAAGCCACCGCGCGCCGCCGAATCAATTACCGATCGCACTCAAACGATGGTGGTCAGGGTCGAAAACGTCTCCAAGACGTATCGGCTGGGCGACCAGCACGTTCCGGCATTGAAAAATGTCAATCTGTCGGTCGAGCCCGGCGTGTTTCTCGCGCTGGCCGGCCCTTCGGGCAGCGGCAAGACGACGCTGCTCAATCTGATGGGCTGCATCGACACACCGACGTCGGGCCGCCTGTTCATCAACAACCAGGATGTCACGGGCAAGACGTCCGACGAATTGGCCGATCTGCGCGCGCGCTCGATCGGATTCATCTTCCAGACCTTCAATCTGTTGCCGGTGCTCTCGGCGGAAGAGAACGTCGAATACCCGCTGTTGCAGATCACGGAGATCGACAAGAAGGAGCGTCGCGCACGGGTATTGCGGTATCTGGAGATGGTCGGCATCGCAAGGTTCGCGCGTCACCGTCCAAATCAGCTGAGCGGCGGACAGCGGCAGCGGGTGGCCATCGCGCGCGCGCTCGCGATCCATCCTACGATCGTGCTCGCGGACGAACCCACCGCGAACCTCGACCACGTCACCGGAAAGTCGATACTGCGGCTGATGAAATCGATCAATCGGAAATTCGGGACGACATTCGTGTTTTCGACGCATGATCCACGGGTCATGGCGCTTGCCAATCGGCTGGTGCACATCGAAGACGGCGAGATCACCCGCCTCGGTGTACGTACTCGCGACAAGGGATTGCTTTACGCAGCGGAACGGGCGCAGTGCACGAACGATGTGGAGGACTGAATCGGCACCGCCTTCAGATGCCATACTTGCCGGGCGCGAGCACGTGATCGGGATCGAGCGCAGCCTTGATGCAACGCGTGAGCGCCGAAAAGTCGGGCGCCATGTCCGCAAGCTTGCTCATGCCCGTCACGCTGATCCTGTAAGGCTGGTAGCCCGCCTCGCTCGTCGCGCGGCTCAGCGCCTCGTAGAGTTCCGACGCCCTGGCCACCTGCTCGGCATCCTCCTTGAGGAAGAAAATCGCCATCAGCACGATCATCGAGCGCGCATTCTGGGTCAGTAGCGCCGCGTAGAAATCGAAGCGGTATCGCTCGAACAGGGGCCGGCACATCTCCAGGATCGCCCGGATGTCGCGTCCGGTCATCGGTGCAATGGGCGCAAACCAGATCAAGCCGCAGTTGTCGCGATCGGGATCGGCCACCTCGGGTTTGGGAATCCTCGACTTGAAGTAGGCGTGCCTGACGAAGAAATCGCTGGGCGTACCCTGCAGCACCGAATACGCGTAGGGCGCAACGGCGAGCATCTCGAGCGACTTCCCCGCGAATCGACGCACCATCCATTCGATCGGTCCCCGCATCATCGGAACCTGGGCAAGCCGCGTCACGGCGCGCGCGACGCCGACGATGCGATCGTCGAGGAACACAATTCTTCCCAATGGCGCAAGACGACGCTTCAACGTTCGTTTGACCACCCTCACGACGGCCGGCGTACCCTGGATCCCGCCGCCAAAGCTCCAGGCGTATACGCCGTAGCGCTCGCGCATTTCATCGACGAACGTGTCGGGTAGGCGAGAATAGCGGTCGAGGAGCGGCGCGGGATACTGGGTGAGAATCGCGAGTGCGACGATATCGTTGACGATGTGGCTCGCGGCCTGCAGCGTTCCGTCCAGCATCAGGCGACGCACGGTATCGACGAGTGAGGGCAGGTCAGATTCCTCGCGAAGGTCGAACTGGAACGAGCAGAACGCTTCGGGACGCGGCATGAGCCATACGCCCGCCTTCACCACCACCCCGTAGTTCGATTGACTGAACATGCCTTCCAGGTACGGCCCTACGCCCCACTTGTGCGTATGCCATGTCTTGCAATCGATCGGCCCCCCGCCCGTACGCACGCGCTCGCCATTCGCCAACACGACGTCGAGTCCGCACAGGCTGCCGAAATGATCGGAATAGTGCGTAACCCCAACGCCTCGGTCCAGTGCGTTGCCGATGATGCTGCCATCGGGCGGACCATCGGTGCAGTCACACCAGAGGGTCGGATGATGATCCTGCAGATAGCGCTTGAGTTGTCGATAGGTGACGCCCGGCTCCACAACTGCATAGGCGAGTTCCTCGTTCACCTCGATGATCCGGTCGAGCCGCTCGAGATGCAGGATGACCGTGTTGCCGGAAACGGCAGTGGCCGAACCGTATCCCCAATTCTTGCCTTTGCTGCACGCCCATAACGCGATCCGGTGCTCACCGGCGACGCGCACTACGGCTGAAACGTCTTCTGCCGTGCCCGGATACACGACTGCCGCCGGCAACCTGGGTTCGGGAACAGTGGCCCTTCCGGCTGCTTCCAGATTCGCCGGGGATCTTTTGACATGATCGGATCCCACGATTCGCGTGATCGCATCCATTGCGCGCTCGAATGCCGCGGGATCGAGATCGCACGGAGGTAATTGAGAACTGGAATCGAGCATGAGCGGTTCCCGGGCGCGGCTCGCCGAGCGAGCCTATTCGAACAGTTCGGACAGGAAAGCCCCGAGCCGCGCGGTCGTGTCGTAACGTGCGAATGTCGCCGCAACCGTTCCGGCTGCCGTCGTGAACGATGCGTCGTTCATTATGCGTCCGGCCGCACGATCGACATCTGCAGCGCTTGTCCTGTCGCCCCGCAACGCGAGGCCTGCATCGGTTCGGGTGACCGCCTGCATGTTGAGCACCTGATCCAGGTTCGTCGCGATTCCGAGCACAGGCACGCCCGCGGCAAGGGCTTGCTGACTGGTGGGCGCGCCACCGTTGCAGATGACCAGTGCGGCCATGCGAGCCGCGGCATCGCCTGGAAGGTACGCTGCGCTGAAGACATTGGACGGCAACGTCCCGGGATCGATGCGCCGCGCGGTGGCCACCATCACGCAAACCGATCGTTTCGCCAGTGTTGCCGTGATTGCGGGAAGTTGTCGGGGATCGCCGGTGCTCCCCAGCGTGACATAGATTATCGGCCGATCCTGCGCAATCCGATGCCACCACGCGGGTCGTTCCGTTGGCGGTGACCAGATGACGGGTCCGAGGAAACGATGCGTCGACGGCGCATTGCGCAACGGAAACATTTCGGCCGCATCGGCGTAGAGAACGTGATCCGCATCGGTATACACGTAGCGCATATCCAGAGGGAGGGCGGTAAGCCCGAACTCACGGCGTACCCGATTGAGTGGCCTCGTGTGCCATGCGAAAGCCAGCGGGCGCACGAGCTGGAACAACGCGTTCGCGGCCCTCAGCGGTACCAGGCGCGTCGCGGCGAGCGGAGGTGCGTCGAACTGCGCGTCGCGCCAAAACGGGCTCCAGTACGCGTTGCAAATCGCAACGTAGGGCACCTTGGCGAGCCTTGCGCTCACGGACAGCGACAGCCTGAGATCGCCGATGACGAGGTCCGGCCGGACGCTTTCGATCAATCGAAGATCCTCGTCGACACCGGCGCGCAACGTCGCGTAATCGAAGAGCGGAGAACCGCGCGCGATCGCACCGAGAAATCGCTGCGGCGACATCGAGTGAATCGATCGCACTGCGAGCGTGTCGTCGCGCAAAAGCCAGTGGTCCCGTTCATCGGTTGCGAAAACGACGTCATGACCCGTTTGCTGCGCCGCGCGCGCGAGCACGAGCGGCCTCGACACGTGGGCCAGCGCAACCGCTTCAGCGACGAACAGGATCTTCTTGCGCAAGGGTGAAATAGTAGGCGAGCACCTTGGGAAGGTAACGCGCGACCGGCGGCAACTCGATCCCGCCTTCACGAAGCGCGACGAGCGTGTTCTCGTTCGCGAAGCTTTGGTCTTCGGCGAGGTAGTCGAGGAATACCGGCAGCGTGGCGATTGCGCGCCTGACCTTCGGCGGCGAGAGCGCGCCGATGCCCGAAGCGACGCCGCGGAACAGTGCGATCGGCAATCCGATCGCCGGGAAGAGCCTTGCGCCCTGCGTCGCTGCGGCCGCGCGAACCATCCTTCGAAGGTCGCCGAGGGCTATCGAGCCCTCGGGGCCGGAGCATAAATGCAGCACCCTTCCGATCATCGCCGTCTGCTCGCTCGACCAAATGACGGCAGCAGCGACGAAGTCGACCGGGACGATATCGAGGCGGGTGCGCCCGAATCGCGGAAAAGCTCCGAGCGTTCGCGCGCCGGTAAGAAATTCGACCAGGTGATAGAAAATCTGAAATCGCCTTACGCGCCCGGTGCGCGAATCGCCTACGACCATGCTCGGGCGGTGGATCGTCACCGGAAGTCCTTCGACGATCCGCTGCTCGAGGTACGTCTCGGCTTCGGCTTTCGCGTGCTCATACGAATTGTGGAACGTCCTGGGCTCGGTGATGACGCGTTCGGGCAAGCGGCCCGGATGCCGGCCCCAGACGCCCACCGTGCTCAGGAATTCGACCTTTTGCAGCACGCCGTGCTCCCGGCCCTGCTGCGCCAGGCACACGACGTTTTGCGCAGCACCGAGCGCTGAGTCCCTTGCCTCGGCTAGCGGCAAGTTCATGCGCACGACTGCAGCACAGTGGACGATGTGCGTGCATTGGCGGCTCAAACGCTCGAAGTCGGCGCCGGTGAGGCCGAACCTCGGCAACGTCGTGTCGCCGCGCAACATGGTGACGCGGCCGCGGACCGCGGCCGGATCGCGTTCCCAGAATCGGCACAATTCATCGAGCCGCGATTGGACATGTTCATCCGACCCCGCGCGGATCAGCATAATGATTCGATTGCCGGGCCGCGAGAGCAGCGCATCGGCGATCGCGCTGCCGACGACCCCCGTCCCGCCGGAAATAAAATAATGCCTCACGTCGTTGAAGCGGCCGGGTGACCGGCCGTCGCAACGACGATCTCCCCTCGGGATGGGGTTGTGCGGGCGATGGCCGCATGCAGTTGCTCGATGGCCGCTGCGAATTTTGTTTCGACATGCGTGCGCCGAATCTTGAGATTCGTCGTCAGTTCACCACTCGCAACCGAGAACGCGTCGGAGGAAACGACGAGCACTCCGGCCAATTGCTGATCCGGGGGAAGCTCCGACAATGCGGTGATCACGTCAGCCCGCAACTGGCTGATGCGACGCTTTTCTTCTACGCCGATTCCCGGCGCGTCGCTGAATGCAGCGCCGACGCCAAGCCGTGACTGCAACCAGGATGCCGGGACGCTGACGACGGCGATGGTCGCCTCGCGGCCCGCCCCCGACACGATCGCGTGTTCGATGTAGCGCACGCGCGCGAGGCGACCCTCGATCTCCAAAGGATTGATCCATTTCCCGGTGGGCGATTTGAAGACGTCCGACTTGCGCCCGGTGATTCGCAGAAAGCCGTCTGCGTCGAATTCACCCAGATCGCGCGTCGCGAGGAAGCCCGAAACGCCAGCAGGCGCGGTGCCCGAGCCGTCGTTCGTCGCGTTGGCGGCCACGCCGGCACCGCGAACGAGGATTTCGCCGTCCTCGGCGAGTCTGACTTCGTGCACTGACAGCGGTTTACCCACGGTGCCGAGGCGCCGCTGGCCCTGCCGATTGGTCGCGATAGGCACGATGTTTTCGCTCAGGCCGTACGCCTCCAGTACCGGCAAGCCAATGGCGTCAAACCATTCGAGCAACCAGTGCGGCATCGGAGCGGACCCGCTGACGAAGTACCGGAGCTCGGTGCCGAACGCCGCGCGAATGCGTGCGAGGATCAAGCGATCGGCCAGCGGCCACAGCGCACGGGTGACAACAGGCACTCGATCGCCCGACCGCAGGGCCGCTGCGCGGCGGCTACCCAGCGCGATCGCCTGCTTCACTGCGAATGCGTTCAATCGCGAACCCTGTTCGAGCCGGCCCATGATTCCCGTCTCCAGCCGCTGGAAGAAGCGCGGCACGCCGATGAACACGCGCGGATTGGCAATGCGAACGTGATCCATGACCGCGCGCGGATCTTCGACGATGTAGCTCGTGGCGCCGCGTACCATGGCGGCAAGGTTGATTATCCGCTGGAACAGGTTCGACAGCGGCAGCCAGCACACGAGCCGGCTGTTCTCGTCGATATCGGAGAACGCATCGAGGATGGCGTGCACGGCCAGCAACAACTGATCATGCCGGTACGCGATCGCCCTCGGGGTGCCGGTCGTTCCCGACGAATAAACGATCAGCGCTTCGTCCTCGGGTCGCGCACGTGAAGCTGGCGTGGAGATCTTGCCTTCCGACCGCGCGAAATCGTGCAGCGATCGTACCGGTGAATGCGCAGTGCGTGGCTCATCGTCGATCGTCGCAACGAGCTTGAACTCGCGGAGCATTGCGACGCCAAGACGGGCAATCGTTGCCGAGTTCTGAACGATCAGCGCCTGCGCACCGGAGTCGGCGAGAACGCTCGCCAGCAGTGCGTCGGAATAGTTCGGATCGAGCCCGACGACCGACGCGCCGGCGTACAGGCCGCTCATTTGCGCGAGCTCCCAGTCGAGACTGGTACGGGCACAGATCGCAATCCGGTCGCCATGGCCGATGTCGAGCGCAGCCAGTGCGGTGGCCAGCAAACGCACCTGCAACGCGCAGGTACGCCAATCGACCGGTCGCCATCGCCCGTCTCGACCGAAAACAAAATAGGCGTCGCGCTGTGGCGTCTTCGCCGCTCGCTCCACGAACACGTCGACGACAGTCGACGGACGGGCGGCCGATCTTGGGTCGCTGGCCACCGCGATCACCCAGTCGGCGGGTCATATGCGCCCTTGGGGAGCGTTACGTCGAGATCCCGGTCCTGCAAATCCAGCCATTTCATCTGCTCGCCGGTCGTGCGACCCAGCATGATCTTATGCCGGATCATGAAATCTACGGCCGGCGCCATTGCCCGCCAATACGCGCGACTTGCCTTGCCGCTTCGTATCAATGCCGAGAACTCCGGAGCGTACGGGTTGTAGCCGAAGTGGCGCAAATCGGAATACATCAGCAGCCAGTTGATCGGATAGTTGCTGTAGACGGGGCTGGCATGCGCGCGCCGGGCAACGAGGCCGAGGTCGTGCACCGTCTTCATGATGCGTTCCTGGTCGTAGGGCCACGCATGAAAGGGTGCGAGGTAGCGAGGGAACCGTGTGCCCGAAGGAAACCGCGCGGGATCCCAGAAACGGCCGAGCTCGTCTTTCGTGAAGGCGCCCGACTGTTGCAGCGCGGGCGGGATCCAGGACGTCTCTTCGATGAGCGAACGGGAGAATTCGTAGACCATCCGCTCGCGTTCGGGCTGCCCCGGCGAATAGCCTGCCATGACCAGCGGAATGCCCTTTTCGGTTGCAATGCGCAGTGCGTCGCCCTCGAACAACGGTGCATAGACGTATGACACCGTGTATACCGCACCACGCGCTTCCTGATTGCAAAGAAGGTGCCGAAATAATTTCCGGTAAAACGCATCCGGTGGACGATAAACAAGATGGTCACAGCCGAGCCTGGCGATCGTTCGCTCGATGTTTTTCCACGCGATAGCCGGGATGTTGATATCCGTGGTGAATGCAAGAACGTTGAGTCGGTATTCGACTTTCAGGCGGTGAAGCAGGTAGAGGCTGTCCTTGCCACCGCTGAGGCACACGAGCGCATCGTACTGGCCCCCGGCGCGTGCCTCGCGCAGCGTTCGTTCGAGATCGAGCTCATGCTGGCTGCGCTCGCTTTCCGCGAGCGCCTCGGCGCCACGATCGACGTTGCGGCAGTACGCGCATACGCCACGTTGGTCCAGTCCCGCGCCCGGCGCGCGTGCGGGCAGCAGGCACTGCCGGCAGCGGGAGCTAGCCATCGTGAAAGTTGCGGCTGCCCGTCACCGGTAGTCGATCATCGCGCGTGACGCGCATGGATCGGGATGCTTCGATCAGTGCAGCCCCCACGCGTCAGAAGCTGTATCGAACTTCCGTGTACACGCGGTCGCGGTCATTGAATTGACCAAAGAGCCCGAGCGGCGGCCCCTGGAACACATCGACGCCGAAGATGAGCCGCCAGTTCGGCCGCATGTCCCATATCACGCGCGGACGGAGCATCCAGTCGGCGCGATCCAGACTTTCGATATACAGGACCTCCGCCTGCAAGCGATCGCTGAACTTCCGGTTCAACAGCACACTGAATCCGGACTCGTTCCGCTTGAAAATGATGTCGGGGTCGTGGTTGAAAAACGTGCGGTTGAACAACTGCAGGTTGAGCCGGGTGTCGGATGCCAGCGCGAAGTCGAGTCCGCCGACGAGATCGAGCGTATTTTGCCGCACGACGCCATCGTCGTCGGCAAGCCGCAGCACGTTGTAGCTGCGTCCGCGCGTATAGACGGCCTCGGCCTTGAACACGGCGGGCCCGAGATCCTTCGCAAGCGTTCCCCCGACCTGATCGATCTCGTCGTGACGCGCCTGGTAGACGAAGGCCGGCTCGGGAACGGTGACGATCTGGCGATAGTACGTCGGCTGCGCATCCTGGCTGTGGTAGTAAAACCCCGACATGTCCCAGCCGTTGTCGAGCATCGACAGCCGCAGGCCGTAGTTCATGTTCGAAAGGCGGCGTCGCGGAAACTGCTCGTTGTCGTAGAGCGTTGCGTAGCCGGGCGGGGGCGGCGGTGCCGCCGGGAAAAACTCGGCCCCGGGCTTGCCGATATCGTCGTAGCTGGGAACGGGTATCCAGATCGCCTCGGCGTGGAAGTTGCCCTTGAAGTACTCGGCTCGCCCAGCCCATTGCGGGATTCGTATCTCGTCGAAATCCGGCAGGATGAATTCGCGCAGGTCCTTTGCCGAGACGACGTCGGCAAAGAACAGGCCCACCATCTCCCCCCATACGATGTGCTGGCGTCCCACGCGAAAGTCCCAATCGCCGGCTCCGAAGTCGAGATAGTTTTCGCGCAGCAGTACGTTCACACGCTGGTCGCGGCGGACGTCAGGTGGATAGAAATTGATCGCGTCGTAGACGAAGTCGTAGTCGAGGCGGGCGCCGATCTTGTACTTGACGTTCTCCGAGAGCGAGCCCTGCGCGTCGAGCTCCGAGCGGATCAGCATTTTCGACCAATGCTCGGGGTCTGCGTACGTATAGGCCAACTCACCGCGGATGAAACCGCGCCAAGGCGAGATTGCGGTGCTGTTCGGCTTGGCTACAGCGTCACCGAACAGCGATTCGCGCGAATCAGGACTGGTGGTGGTTTGCGCCTCGGCGACATCGATGCCCCCGCAGACGGTGAACGCAATTGCAATTATTCCCAGGACGACCTGCGAACTCGGAGAGCGGTTGGCCATTCGACTTTCCGGAAGTTGGATTTCGCACTGCGGGCAATCCCGCGCGGGCACGGACGGATTGTATGCGCGCGCGAGATGTTCTTGTCCGTATTACCGATGATCAGATCCGACCGCGTGTCCGCTTCGGATTACGTTTATCGACCCATCGCGATTGCGCCGCTCTCGTTGGATAGAATCCCGGTAGTCGCCATCAAAGCTCGGTCGCCATGGATGCCGCTCGGCGTGCGTCGTGTAATGACGCCGTATCGATTATTGGCATGAACCGTGCTTCGTTCGCGGACTTGCTTACGCTAGATTCGATCGTGCTGATATGATCACTGGTTCCGTTTTCCGGCACACGCCTTCGGAGGAGAGATGAGCGAGCAGATGCAAGCATACGGCGAAGGCGCATCGCGATCACCAAGTCCCGGTGTATGGCGCGTAATTGCACTGTTGCTCGTATTCGCGCTTGCTTCGTGCGCAACTCCGCAGTATGCACCGGCGCCCGCGTCCCTGCCGGGTGTGGACTACAACTATCACATCGGACCGACGGATACCGTCAACGTCATCGTGTGGCGTAATCCCGAGTTGTCGATGTCGATCCCGGTACGCCCCGACGGCAAGATCACTACACCGCTGATCGACGACCTTCCTGCGCTCGGCAAGACGCCAACCGAGCTTGAACGCGACATGGAAAAGGCGCTCGCAAAGTACATCCGCGACCCGGTGGTGACGATCATCGTGACGAATTTCGTGGGTCCTACCAACGAGCAGGTGCGAGTGATCGGGGAAGCAGCCAAACCGCAGATACTTCCCTATCGTACGGGAATGTCGGTGCTCGACGTGATGATCCAGGTCGGGGGGTTGACCGATTTTGCGGACGGCAATGGAGCGCGCATTTTTCGTCCCGGGGATGGTGGAAAAATCTACAGCGTCCGGCTGCGCGATCTCATCAAGCGCGGCGATATCTCGGCCAACGTTGATATGCGTCCCGGCGACATTCTCATCATTCCACAGAGCTGGTTCTGATTCACCGGCATAAATGCTGACCCCCACCCGGTAATTCGACAATTGGTATGCAGGAACTGTATCAGCAGGTATTGACTTTCCTTCGCGGCATGTGGCACCGCCGTTGGATCGGTCTCGCCGCCGCATGGATCGTCGCCATCGCCGGAGTCGCGGTCGTCTACCGAATACCGGAAAGGTTCGAGGCCAGCGCGCGGGTCTACGTGGACACCGAATCACTGCTCCGACCGCTTCTCGCCGGCCTGGCCATTCAACCGAACCTTGATCAGCAAGTCGCCTTGATGAGCCGCACGCTGATCAGTCGTCCCAACGTCGAAAAGCTGGTAAGGATGTCCGACTTGGACCTCAAGCTGCAGTCGAATGCCGAGAGGGAGGAACTGATCGATTCAGTTACCAAGGCCATTCGACTCGAGGGGAACGTTCAGAACAACCTTTACGTTATCAGCTACCGCGATACGAATCCCGACCAGGCGAAGAAGATCGTTCAGTCGCTGCTTTCCATATTCGTCGAATCGAGCCTTGGCGACAAGCGCCAGGATACCCAGACCGCAGTCAAATTCCTGGACGACCAGATCAAAGGCTACGAGCGAAATCTCGAATCTGCCGAGAACAAGATCAAGGAGTTCAAGCTTCGCAATATGGGTGTTGCAGGAAACAGCCAGGGCCAGGATTACTTCGGACGAGTCGCGCGGCTCACCTCTGAAGTCGAGGCCGCCAGGCTCGAATTGCAATCCGCCGAGCAGGCGCGCGACTCCTATCGCAAGGAACTGGCTGGCGAAGAACCGATTTTCCTGCCCGATTCGACCGACCCGACGTCTGCCAGGACGCCGACTGATGTCGATGCGCGAATCGAGGCGCTAAAGCGAGACCTTGATTCGCTCCTCAGGAAATACACGCCGCAGCATCCCGACGTAGTTGCGACGGAAAGATTGATCCAGCAACTGGACGACCAGCGCAAAGCCGAGATCGAAGCTCGTCGCAAGGCCGCGGCGAAGGAGAAACGCGGCCCCGCGGTTCTCGACCAGAACCCCGTGTACCAGCAACTCAAGATATCGCTCGCGGACGCCGAGGCAAGCGTTGCCTCGTCTAAAGCGAAGCTTGCTGGCTTGGAAGCGCAACGTCGCGTCCTCTCTGCACAAGCAGAGCGAATTCCGCAAGCCGAAAGCGAATTCACGCAGCTCGTTCGCGACTACGACGTTCAGAAGCGGATGTACGAGAGCCTGCTTGCGCGACGCGAATCAGCCGCAATCGGCAAGGACGTGCAGGATACGGGTGGCGCACGATTCCGCATCATCGACCCACCCCGCGTCTCGCCACAGCCCGTGGCGCCGAACCGGCTCGCGCTGCTCGGACTGGCGTTTGTCTTCTCACTCGGCGCTGGCTTGTTCGCCAGTCTGGGCGCGAGCCAGTTGCTGCCGACCTTCCATGAGGCGCGCGCACTGCGCGAGGTGAGCAAGCGCCCAATCCTCGGAATGGTATCGATGCTTCCAAGCGAGGCGCTTTATCGAATCCGAAGACGCAATTCCTGGTTGTTCGCCAGCGGACTGGGAGGACTGATTGCGGCCCTCGGCGCTGTCTTCGCGTTTGCGTTCGTCGTTGGACGCGTCGTATGAGCCCATTGCTATGAGCAACCTGATTGAGCAGGCGGCCAAGCGGCTCGAAGAGCTGCGGCGCGCGGGCGTTGATGCATCGAACGGCGTCACAATGGGTGACCGGGAACAGGATCTCGGTTCCGCGCCCACGCCGGAAGCGCTGGTCGTCGCACTCGAAGGTCGTGCCGCCGCTCATGGTCCATCAAAGACCTTACGGCATGGACCCGGCGAAAGCCGGCCGGCAGGCGATACGAATCAGACACGTTCTGTCCCTGCCCGCCATGTCGATATCGATTTTCGCTGGCTCAAGAGCCGCGGCTTTGTGACCCCCGAGGCGTTTCTGTCCCAGATCGCCGAAGAGTTTCGAGTTATCAAGCGGCCAGTTATCCGAAACGCCCATGGGCACGGTGGTACCCGCGTCAAAAACGGCAACCTGGTGATGGTAACCAGCGCTTTGCCCTCCGAAGGCAAGACTTTCACTTCGCTGAATCTCGCAATGAGCATGGCGACCGAGGTCGACAGCACGGTCCTGCTCGTCGACGGAGACGTTGCGCATCCTTCGATACCCGGGTTGCTGGGGGCGCCGCATGGCCCGGGTCTGCTCGATCTCCTCACGCGCGACGACCTCGATTTCGCGGACGCGCTCGTACATACCAACGTGGAGAAGTTGACGATCCTGCCTGCAGGATCGCGCCACCGGCGTGCCACTGAACTGCTCGCGAGCGAGCAGATGGCAAGCCTGCTACGCGAAATCGCAACCCGCTATCCCGATCGGATCATCATCTTCGATTCGCCACCGCTGCTCGCTACGACGCAGGCGCGCGTTCTTGCAACGAATATGGGTCAAATCATCATGGTCGTGGCCGCCGACTCCACGTCTCAGCACGCGGTCAATCAGGCGCTCGCAACTATCGAAAGTTGCGAGATCGTGATGATGGTACTCAACAAAGCAAGCAGAACCGACGTGGGCGCCTATTATGGCTATTACCCCAACGACGAGGCGACGTAGCGGCACGTTGTTCATGCGCGGCGGCCTTCTCCTCGCGCCACGTTGTCGGTTTCACGCGGCGCACTTGCACGCCGTCTTTCGGCGTTTCTCACTTCCCGTGCTCTTAATAGCGCTCGCATTCGCGATTCCCGCCGGGCGCGCACAGACGTGGCGCGTCACGCCGACGATTTCTTGGGAGTCCACGCTCACCGACAACGTCAATCTCACTTCAGAACGCAGATCCGACTGGGTCAACCAACTCACGCCGAGCATTGCGTTTCACGAGGTAGGCGCGCACACGCGGCTCGACGGCGTCGTCTCGATGCCGGTGTTGTTGTATGCGCGCACCTCGGAGAACAACCAGGTCGTCCCGCTGGCAAATGTCGCCGGAACGCTCGAGGCGATCGACAAGTTCCTGTTCGTCGATGCGTCCGCAAGCGTAAGCCAGCAATTTGCGAATCCGTTCGGTGCCCGACCGAGCACGCTCGCAAACGCGACTCAGAACCGCTACACCGCGCAAACCTACGCCGTGACGCCGTATTTGAAGGGAACGGCGCCCGACAACATCTCCTACGAGTTGCGCGACGTCAACACGTGGACCGATGCCAGCGCGTTGGCCAGCGTTGTCACCGGTCGCTCCTATCAGAACGAGGTCGTCGGTAATATCCGTCGACAACCCGCACCGGGCGGCTGGTCCGTCGAGTACGACAGGACCGAACTGCGCTTCGCTCAAGCCGACGAAACGGAGCGCACCGAAATCGGCCGCGTGCGTGGGTCGTACCGGCCGCAGCCGCCGATCGAGGTCTCGGCAAGCGCGGGGTACGAGGACAATCGATTCTTTCAAACCCGCGCAAATGGCGCGACATACGGCGCCGCCATTCACTGGCGACCGGACCCTCGCACGGATCTGAATGCGAGCTGGGAGCACCGATTCTTCGGGTCGGGCTTCGACGTGTCGTTCGATCACACCACCCGGCTTTCAACGTGGTCGATACACGCGTCGCGCGGCATTTCGAACTATCCGCAACAACTCGGCACGTTTGCCACGGGGACCGACGTGTCGTTGCTGCTGAACTCGCTGTTCGCCAACCGGTTCCAGGACCCCGTCCAGCGCCAGGCGCTGGTCGATCAATTGATCCGCGACCGCGGTCTGCCTTCAGTGCTGACGGGTCCGCTTCCGTTGCTCACGCAGCAGATAACGTTGGCCGAAGCGGAGACGGCAACCCTGGGGTTGCTCGGCGCACGC
>Ga0207667_10001651_pt1 | contig 28107 bp, 27 predicted proteins | sample KBSCornC52_FD_184301 | JGI IMG/M metagenome (GOLD analysis project Ga0207667, IMG submission 184301) | Corn rhizosphere microbial communities from Kellogg Biological Station, Michigan, USA - KBS Corn C5-2 (SPAdes) (version 2) | ecosystem: Host-associated > Plants > Roots > Rhizosphere > Soil ...
CTGGCGGCGCCGATCGTCTGCGCGACGACCAGGCGGCGAAAGAGGGTGGGCGTGGCCATGCGCGCGTCCGTCGCCTTGCGTTCAGCGCGGCACGAAGACGTAGCCCTCGCCGCGCACCGTGTCGATCCAGTCGGCGCCGCCGGGCTGCACCTCGTGCAGCTTGCGCCGCAGGCGTGCCACCTGCACGTCCACGGTGCGATCCTGCGGCCGGTAGCTGCCGGCCTGCACGGCGTCGCTCAGCGCCTCGCGCGACAGCGGGGTGCCCGGCGCACGCGCGAGCGCCACCAGCAGCTTGAACTCCACGCTGGTGAGGGCGAGCGCCTGTTCCCCCACGCGCACCTCGCGCCGCACGAGGTCGACGACCAGGCCGTCGAAGCGCAGCAGCGGCGACTCCGCGCGCCCGGGCGCCGCGCGCCGCAGCAGCGCGCGCACGCGGGCCACGAGCTCACGCGATTCGAAGGGCTTGGGCAGGTAGTCGTCGGCGCCGATCTCCAGGCCCAGCACGCGATCGAGCGGGTCGCCGCGCGCCGTGAGCATCACGATGCCCAGGCCCGGATGCTGCGCGCGCCAGCGGCGGCACAGGTCGTAGCCGTTGGCATCCGGCAGCATCACGTCCAGCAGCACCAGCTCCGGATGCAGGGCCGCGAGATCACGCTCGCCGTCGCCGCCCGTCAGCACGGCGTGCGTGGCCCAGCCCTCGCGCTGGAGCAGTTCGACCACCATGCCCGAGAGCTCGGCGTCGTCGTCGACGATCAGGATCAGCGGCTTCGAGTTCATCGCGGGCACGGGCGGTGTCGTGGGGGACGACCGCAGTGTAGGACGGCGCCGCCGCGCGCGACGCGATGTTTCAGCGCTGTCGCATTTCGTCGCGGCACGTGGGCGCCGGCGCGGCCGACGGCGCGTTCAATGAGAGCCATCGCATGGCAAGCCTCATCCACCCGCATTGAAATGGAGTCCCTCATGAACGCCACCCTCGCCGTCGCCGGCGTCGTCATCCTGTCGCTCGCCGCGGCCACCGCCCAGGCCGGCACGCGCCACGCCACCGTCACCGGCCCGCACGGCGCGAGCGCGGTGTGCACCGTCGAACGCGGCGCCGGCCATGTCACCGACACCACCACCGGCCCGAACGGCCGCACGCGCACCCGCCAGGTCGATCGCAGCGCCGGCAGCACCACGGCCACCGTGACGCACGTCAACGGCACGACGACGACGCGCGACACGGAGCGCTCGGCCAGCGGCTCGACGACCACGGTGACCGGTCCGCAAGGCCGCACCGGCACGGTCGTCGTGACACACTGACGGCCCGCGGCCCCCGCCCATGGCCCGGCACCTGTTCTCCGGCGGCGCGGGCCGCCTCCTGGGCGGCGCGCTGCTGCTGCTGCTTGCGATCGTCATCGTCGAGGCGCTGCTGCGCCGCTACGTGTGGGGACGACCGACCGACCTGCGCGCCGTCGCCGCATCGCTGGCCGACGCCGCCGTTCGGCGCACCGCCGACGTCGCCGGCCTGGCCACCCTCGCGCCGCTGCCGGCGCTTGCGTTCGCGCACCGGCTCGCGACCCTGCGCATGGACTCGGTCGCGGCGTGGCTGGGGCTGTACCTGCTGGTGGAATTGGCCTACTACTGGCACCACCGGCTGGCGCACCGCGTGCGCTGGTTCTGGGCGACGCACTCGGTGCACCACTCGTCCAGCGAGCTGATGCTGGCCTCGGCGCTGCGCCTGGGCTGGACGGGCCGCCTCGGCGGGGCGATCGCCTTCTTCACGCCGCTGGTGTGGATCGGCTTCCCGCCGCAAGCGGTCTTCGGCCTCGTCGCCGCGGGGCTGTCCTGGCAGTTCTGGCTGCACGCCGACTGGATGCCGCGCCTGGGTCCGCTGGAATGGGTGCTCAACACGCCTGCGCACCACCGCGTGCACCATGCGAGCAACCCGGAGTACCTCGACTGCAACTATGGCAGCTCGCTGATCGTGTTCGACCGCCTGTTCGGCAGTTTCGTGGCGCTGCGCGACGACATCGAGATCCGCTACGGCCTCACGCGGCCGGTGCATGGCCACAACCCGCTGCGCATCGCGTTCAACGAGTGGCTGGCGATGGGCCGCGACTTCCTGGCCGCGCGCGGCGCGCGCGCCAGGCTGAAGGTGCTGTTCGGGCCGCCCTGAGCCGGTTCAGTCGACGGCCGCGAGGATGTAGGCGCCCAGCAGGCGGTAGGCGGCGTTGACCTTCGCCTGGGCGTTGTAGTTCTCGCCGGTCATCACGGCCACGAGGTCCAGCTGGGGAACGACGAAGATGAACTGCCCGCCGGCGCCGTTCGCGTAGAACATGTCCACCTGGCCGGCCTTGGCGGTCTGCGTGGCGTGCCACCACAGGTAGCCGTAGCCGTCCGAGGGGGCCGCGTCGAAGGCCCCGTGCTGGCTCGTCGAGGCGTCGATCCAGGCACCCGAGACCAGTTGCGCGCCGTTCCACTGGCCGCGCTGCAGCGCGAGCTGGCCGATGCGGGCCATGTCGCGCGGCCGCAGGTGCATGTGGCCGCCGGTGTCGGCGCGGCCGTCGGCGTAGGTGTTCCAGCGCGCGCTCGTGATCTGCAGCGGCCCGAACAGGTTGGCCTGCGCGTACGCCTGCACCGGCTGGTGCGTGGCGTCGGCCAGCACCCGGCCCAGCGCGACGGCGTTGCCGGTGCAGTAGCTCTCGACCGTGCCCGGCGTCGTGTCGGATGGCAGGCCCAGCCAGAACTGCACCCAGTCCTGCGCGCCGTACATGTGCTCCTCGTTGCCGGGCGACGAGCCGTCCCAGTCGTTGCAGGCCAGGCCGCTCTGCATCGTGAGCAGGTTCTCCAGCACCAGCCCGCGGGAAAGCACGGGCGCACCGGGATAGTCGGCGGCCAGCCATTGCGCCACGGTGTCGTCGACGCCGCCAAGCAAGTGCTGGTCGATGGCCATGCCCACCAGCAAGGACGTGATGCTCTTCGTGGCCGAGCGGAGGTCATGCAGCGTGTCCTTCCCGTAGCCGTTCCAGTACTGCTCCAGCACCGGCTGTCCATGGCGCATCACGAGCATCGCCGAGATGCCGCTGTCGGCGGTCACCGCCGCGGGAGCCTGCGCCAGGGTGGCGGCGTCCATGCCGACGCTGGCGGGCGTGACGAGCGTCCATTGGTCCGCCGGGTTCGGCGCCACCTCCACCGGCGGCCCCGGCGGAATGGCGCCGGTGCTCGACCCGCCGCCGCCGCAGGCGACCAGGATGCCTGCCAGGCCGACGACGGACATCAGTTCCAGGACGCGTGCGAGCTGCTTCATCGAGGGGCGCCGGGTGGGCCGGCCGTGCCAGGGGTGCGCGATCATGTCACGGACTGCGCCACGCGCCGGCCAGCGGCGTGGGCGCCGATTGAGTGTCTGCATCGTGACGATGAGCAAAGACATCGCCCCCGGCGGGACAGGGCCGCGGCCCCGTGCCTACAATCGTCGGATGCTCCAGCAACGCACGCTCAAGTCCATCACCCGCGCCGTCGGCGTGGGCCTGCACAGCGGCCAGAAGGTGGAGATGACGCTGCGGCCAGCCGCGCCCGACACCGGCATCGTGTTCCGCCGTGTCGACCTGCCCCAGCCGGTCGAGATCCCCGCCAACGCGGGCTCGGTCTCCGACACCCGCATGAACTCGACGATCTCGCCCGGCGGCGATCCGGGCAGCCCCAAGGTGCAGACCATCGAGCACCTGATGTCCGCCTGCGCCGGCCTGGGCGTGGACAACCTGGTCGTCGACATGACCGCCGACGAGGTGCCCATCCTCGACGGCTCCTCGGCCAGCTTCGTGTTCCTGCTGCAGAGCGCGGGCATCGTGCTGCAGGACGCCCCCAAGCGCTTCATGCGCGTGCTCAAGCCGGTCGAGGTGCGGCGCGGCGAGGGCGCCTCGCTCGCATGGGCGCGCCTGGAGCCGTACCACGGCTTCAAGCTGACCTTCGAGATCGAGTTCAACCACCCCGCGGTGGATGCCACCGGCCAGCAGGTGAGCTTCGACATGGGCAGCGGCAAGTACAAGAGCGACATCGCGCGCGCCCGCACCTTCGGCTTCACGAAGGACCTGGACCTGATGCGCTCGCGCGGCCTGACGATGGGCGGCAGCATGGACAACGCCATCGTCGTCGACGATTCGCGCGTGCTCAACGCCGACGGCCTGCGCTACGACGACGAGTTCGTCAAGCACAAGATCCTGGACGCCATCGGCGACCTGTTCGTGGTCGGCCACCCGCTGCTGGCCAGCTACACCGCCTACAAGAGCGGCCACGCGATGAACAACATGCTGCTGCGCGCCCTGCTGAACGACCCCTCGGCGTACGAGCTGGTCACGTTCGAGGACGAGCGCAAGGCGCCGGCCGGCTTCGCGGAACTCGCGCCCGCCTGGTAGGCCGGACCGGCGGCGCCAGGGACGTCAGTAACAAGCGGAGATGGCAGCCAGCTCGGCTGCAGGCCAGAATAGCGCTTTTGTCCTTCCGCCTGACGGCGTCCATGTCCTTGCGCTGCTTCATCGTCCGCCGCTGCCTGCACGCCAGCCTCGAGGCCGCCGGCCTGCGTGCCGTGAACCTGCCGTTGGTGGTCGACGCCCGCGAGCACGTGCATCCGCCCGTGCCGCTGGACGCCGGCTACCTGGTGGTCGACCGCCGGGCGTTCGCCCGCATCACCTTCCCGCGCGCCGAAGGCGAGGGCGCCGCCGCGATGCAGACGGTCGGCTTCGCCTCGCTCTCGGGCGTGCTGCGCGCGATCTGCGCCGAGCGCATCGGTCTGGCCGGCCGCGCGGCCATGCCCGGCCCGCGGCGGGCCCTGGAGCTGCGCCGCGAAGGACGCTGGAGCGAGGTGCTGGAAGCCAGCGAACGGGTCGAGGCCCCGATGCGCGCCCGGCTCGAGTCCTGGCTGCGCGGCTGGCGCTTCAGCGTCTGGCGCTTCGCGCTGCAGGCGTTCAAGCGGCTCTGAGGTCGACGGCAGCGGCCCGCGCCCAATCCCGACTGCGCGGCGGGACAACATAAACTAGCTTATTATTTTCCGGCTCCAGGTCCCGGGGGGATCTCCGTGCCCGGGACAAGCGCGCCAGGACCGGCAGGAGGGTGCCGGCCGCGGACGCCGGGGCCAGCCGCCACCGGCCCGTCCGGGCGCGGGCCGGCCCTGAGCGACCTCTTGCGCCGCGTGTCGCCTGGCGTGGCGCGCGGCGTGCCCCGATCCCGCCACTGCAAATTCCAGGTGGACGCCGCCGTCCATCGCACTCGAAGAGACAAACCGCATGCCGACTTCCCTGGCCGCTCGCGCCTCGCGCCTGACTCCTGGAACCGCTTCCGTCCTGGCCGCCCTGGTGGCGCTGGGCGCCTGCAGCGACAAGGCGCCGCCGCCCGGGCCGCAGCCGGCGCCCGAGGTCGGCGTCGTCACCGTCGCCCCGAAGACGCTGGACGTGCCCACCGAGCTGCCGGGCCGCGTCGAGGCCGCGCGCGTCGCGCAGGTGCGCGCGCGCGTGACCGGCATCGTGCAGAAGCGCCTGTTCGCCGAGGGCAGCGACGTCAAGGCCGGCCAGGTGCTGTTCCAGATCGACCCCGCGCCCTACCGCGCCGCGCTCGACAGCGCCAGGGCCGCGCTCGCCAAGGCCCAGGCCAACGAGCAGCAGGCCACCGGGCTGCTGAACCGCTACAAGCCGCTGCGCGAGGCCAATGCCATCAGCCAGCAGGACTTCGTCAACGCCACCTCCGCCGCGGCGCAGGCCGGCGCCGACATCGCCGCCGCCAGGGCCGCCGTGCAGACGGCCCAGCTCAACCTCGACTACGCCAGCGTCAGCGCGCCGATCAGCGGGCGCATCGGCCAGGCGCTGGTCACCGAGGGCGCGCTGGTGAGCGCCACCGAGGCCACGCAGCTGGCGCTGGTGCAGCAGGTCGACCAGGTCTACGTGAACTTCTCGCAGCCGGTCTCCGACATCACCAAGCTGCGCAAGGCCTTCGCCAGCGGCAAGTCCAAGTCGCTGGGGCTGTCGATTCCCGTGCGCATCGTGCTGGACGACGGCAGCGTGCTGCCGCAGACGGGCAAGCTGCTGTTCTCCGACCTGACCGTCGATCCGACCTCGGGCCAGGTCAACGTGCGCGCGAAGTTGCCCAACCCCGACGGCGCGCTGATGCCCGGCATGTACGTGCGCGGCCGCATCGCGCAGGAGCAGGTCGATTCGGCCGTGCTCCTGCCGCAGCAGGCGGTGCAGCGCACCACCTCCAACGACACCGTGATGGTGGTGGGCACCGACGGCAAGCCTGCGGTCCGGCCGGTCAGGCTCGGCGGCAACGAGAACGGCAACTGGATCGTGCTGGACGGACTGAAGCCGGGCGAGCAGGTGATCGTCGACGGCTTCCAGAAGATCCGCCCGGGCGGCAGCGTCAAGCCCGTGCCGTGGAACGCCAGCGCGCCGGCGACCACGGCGCCGGCCGCTCCCGCCAGCGCGGCCCCGGCGTCGGCGGCCAGCCGCTGAACGGGCGCACGACATGGCCAAGTTCTTCATCGAACGTCCGATCTTCGCGATCGTCATCGCGCTGTTCGTGCTGGTGCTCGGCTCGGTGGCGATCACCCAGCTGCCGATCGCGCAGTACCCGCCGGTGGCGCCGCCCACCATCGTCCTGAACGCGACCTACCCGGGCGCGTCGGCCAAGACGATGGACGAGGCCGTCATCTCGGTCATCGAGCAGGAGCTCAACGGCTCGCCGGGCATGATCTACATGGAATCGGTCAGCCAGTCCAACGGCACCGGCTCCATCACCGTCAGCTACGAGCCGGGCACCAGCCCCGACCTCGCGCAGGTGGACGTGCAGAACCGCCTGTCGCGCGCGGCACCGCGCCTGCCGTCGGCCGTCACGCAGCAGGGCGTGCGCGTCGACAAGGCGCGCTCGAACTTCCTGCTGTTCACCATCCTGTCCTCCGACAATCCGGCCTACGACCCGGTGGCGCTGGGCGACTACGCGTCGCGCAACGTGCTGCCGGAAATCCAGCGCATCCCGGGCGTGGGCCAGGCGCAGCTGTTCGGCACCGAGCGCGCGATGCGCATCTGGGTCGACCCGGCCAAGCTGGTGGGCTACAAGATGTCGATGGCCGATGTCACCGCCGCGATCGCCGCGCAGAACGCGCAGGTCTCGGCGGGCGCGATCGGCGACATCCCCAACGTGCAGTCGCAGGGCATCACGGCCACCGTGATCGTCAAGGGCCAGCTCACGAGCGTCGAGCAGTTCGGCGCGATCGTGCTGCGCGGCAACCCGGACGGCTCGTCGGTGCGCCTGCGCGACGTCGCCCGCCTCGAGCTGGGCGCGCAGAACTACGCGACGTCCGCACGCCTGGACGGCCAGCCGTCCACGGGCATCGGCGTGCAGCTCTCGCCTTCGGGCAACGCGCTGGCCACGGCCGAGGCGATCAAGGTGCGCATGGGCCAGCTGTCCAAGTACTTTCCCGCGGGCGTGAAGTACAGCATCCCCTACGACAGTTCGCGCTTCATCAAGATCTCCATCCGCCAGGTGGTGGAGACCCTGCTCGAGGCCGTGGCGCTCGTGTTCGTCGTGATGTTCGTGTTCCTGCAGGACTGGCGCTACACGCTGATCCCCACCATCGTGGTGCCGGTGGCGCTGCTGGGCACCTTCGGCGTGCTGCTGTCGCTGGGCTACTCCATCAACGTGCTCACGATGTTCGGCATGGTGCTGGTGATCGGCATCGTGGTCGACGACGCGATCGTGGTGGTGGAGAACGTCGAGCGCATCATGAGCGCCGAGGGGTTGCCGCCGCTGGAGGCCACGCGCAAGGCGATGGGCCAGATCCAGGGCGCCATCGTTGGCGTGACGGTGGTGCTGATCTCCGTGTTCGTGCCGCTGGCGTTCTTCGGCGGCGCGGTGGGCAACATCTACCGCCAGTTCTCCACCGTGATGGTGGCGTCCATCGGCTTCTCGGCCTTCATGGCGCTGTCGCTGACGCCCGCGCTGTGCGGCATGCTGCTCAAGCCGGTCGAGGCAGGGCACCACCACGCCAAGGGCGGCTTCTTCGGGCTGTTCAACCGCAACTTCGAGAAGGTGTCGCACGGCTACGAAGGCCTGGTCGGCAAGGCGCTGGGCCGCGTGGGCCGCCGCGTCATGGTGATGCTGTTCGCAGTGATCGTCGGCGGCGTCGTGCTGTTCTTCGTCAAGCTGCCTGCGTCGTTCCTGCCGGGCGAGGACCAGGGCTACCTGATCGTCAACGTGCAGCTCCCGCCGGGCGCGACGCGCAACCGCACGCTCGAGGTGATGAAGCAGGTCGAAGGCTACATGCTCAAGCAGCCCGAGGTGCAGGACATGGTCAGCGTGCTGGGCTTCAGCTTCTCCGGCTCGGGCCAGAACGCGGCGCTGGCGTTCGTGCCGCTCAAGCCCTGGGACGAGCGCCGGGGCGCGGAGCATTCGGCGCAGGCGCTGGCCGGACGCGCGTTCGGTGCGCTGTCCAAGGTGCGCGACGCGTTCATCTTCCCGTTGAGCCCGCCGCCCATTCCCGAACTCGGCACGGCGTCGGGCTTCAGTTTCCGCCTGCAGGATCGCGGCGGCCTGGGCCACGACGCGCTGCTGGCCGCGCGCAACCAGCTGCTGGGCATGGCGTCCAAGGATCCGCTGCTGGCGGGCATCCGGCCGGACGGGTTGGAGGACGCCTCGCAGCTGGAGGTGGTCGTCGACCGCGAGAAGGCCGCCAGCCACGGCGTGGGTTTCGCCGCCGTCAACGCGGCGATCTCCACCGGCTTCGGCTCGTCCTACGTCAACGACTTCCCCAACGCCGGCCGCCTGCAGCGCGTGGTGGTGCAGGCCGACCAGGCGGCGCGCATGCAGCCCGACGACCTGCTGCGCCTGAACGCGATCAACGCGAGTGGCCAGCCGGTGCCGCTGTCGTCGTTCGCGAGCGTGCACTGGGTGACCGGGCCGGTGCAGAGCATCCGCTACAACGGCTACCCCGCCATGCGCATCGCCGGCGATGCGTCGCCCGGCCACAGCACCGGCGACGCGATGGCCGAGATGGAGAAGCTCGCCGCGCAGCTGCCGGCAGGCATCGGCTACGAATGGACCGGCCAGTCGCGCGAGGAGAAGCTCTCGGGCTCGACCGCGCCGATCCTGCTCGGGTTCTCGCTGCTGGCCGTGTTCCTGTGCCTGGCCGCGCTGTACGAGAGCTGGTCGATCCCGATGGCCGTGCTGCTGGTGGTGCCCATCGGCGTGCTGGGCGCGCTGCTGGGTGCGTGGTCGCGCGGCTTCGCCAACGACGTCTACTTCAAGGTCGGCCTGATCACCATCATCGGCCTGTCGGCCAAGAACGCGGTGCTGATCATCGAGTTCGCCAAGGACCTGCAGGCGCAGGGCAAGTCGGCGACCGCGGCGGCCCTCGAGGCGATCCGGCTGCGCTTTCGCCCCATCATCATGACCTCGCTGGCCTTCATGCTGGGCGTGCTGCCGCTGGCCATCTCGCGCGGCGCCGGCTCCGCCAGCCAGCAGGCGATCGGCACCGGCGTGATGGGCGGCATGGCCACGGCCACGCTGGTCGGCGTCGTCTTCGTGCCGCTGTTCTTCGTGCTGGTGCGCTCGCTGTTCAAGGGCAGCCAGCGGCAGCACGACTTCGACATGGCGCATTCGTCGCGCTCGTTCAGGGAGTGAGCGCGATGACCCGCAACCTTTTCCGGAAATCCCGCGTGACGAGTCTTCCCCTGCGTGTGACGGCGGCGGCCGCGCTGGCGTGCTGCCTGTCGGCGTGCAACACGATGGCGCCGCGCTACGAGCGCCCGGCCGCGCCCGTGGCCGCCGCCTTCCCCGCGGCCGCTGCGTCGGCCCCCGCCGCCACGACCGGCGTCGCGCCGGCGGCGCAGCCGTGGCAGGCCTACTTCCAGGACGAGCGCCTGGCGCAGCTGATCGCCGCGGCGCTGGCCAACAACCGGGACCTGCGCGTCGCCGTGCTCAACATCGAGGTCGCGCGCGCCCAGGTCGGCCTGAGCCGCGCGAGCGAGTTCCCGACGATCAACCTGCAGGGCACGCACACCCGCGAGTCCGGCCAGCAGACGGTCGACACCGTGGGCCTGGCCGTGGCCGGCTATGAGCTGGACTTGTGGGGCCGGGTGCGCTCGCTGACCGACGCGGCGCTGGCGCAGCTGTCGGCCACCGACGAGGCGCGCAAGGCCGCGCAGATCTCGCTGGTCGCGTCGGTGGCCAACGCCTACTACGCGCTGGCCGGCGACCAGGCGCTGCTGGACGTCGCCAGGCAGACGCTGGACACGCGCGCCGACACGCTCAGGCTGGTGCAGCTGCGCGTGGACAACGGCGTCGCCTCCAGCATCGACCTGCAGACGAACAAGTCGCTGGTGGAGACGGCGCGCGTCGCGTACGTGGCCGCCCAGCGCCAGCGCGCGCTGGACCAGAACGCGCTCGAGCTGCTGGTGGGCGGCCCGCTGCCCGCGAACCTGCCCGCCGCCCCGGCCTGGGACGACATGGCGCTGCCCGACGTGCCCGCCGGGCTGCCGTCGGACGTCCTGCTGGGCCGCCCCGATGTGCGCCAGGCCGAGCAGCAGCTCATCGCCGCCAACGCCAACATCGGCGCGGCCCGCGCGGCGTTCTTCCCGGCGATCACGCTGACCGGCAGCTACGGCACGGCCAGCACGTCGCTGAGCCACCTGTTCGAGCACCAGGCCTGGGCGTTCATCCCGCAGGTGAGCCTGCCCGTCTTCGACGCCGGCCGCACGCGCAACAACCTGCGCGTGAGCGAGGCGCAGCGCGATATCGCCACCGCGCAGTACGAGAAGGCGGTGCAGAGCGCGTTCCGCGACGTCGCCGACGCCCTGGCCGGCCGCGCGACGCTGGTCGACCAGCTCGCCGCGCAGCAGGCCCAGACCGACGCCGAGACCGCGCGCTTCAAGCTGTCCAACCTGCTGTTCACCAACGGCGTGGCCAGCTCGCTGGACCTGCTCGACGCGCAGCGCTCGCTGTTCGCGTCGCAGCAGGCGCTGGTGCAGGTCAAGCTCGCACTGCTGCAGAACCGCATCGCGGTCTACCGCGCCCTCGGGGGCGGCTGGGCGACGGCGCAGCCGGCGTCCTGAGTCCGGCGCGGCGCAGTCAGGCCGCCGCAGGCCCCTGAGCGGGCGCTCGCCCGCGCGTGGCACCCCCCAGCAGCAGCCAAAGAATCATCACCGGCTCGCCGAGCTGGAGCACGAACGCCGGCGACGCGAGCGCCGGGCGCAACGTGGGCAGCAGCAGATCCGCGGCTGCGCCCAGCACATAGCCCACTCCTCCTGCGATCGCGGCCACGCCGATCGCCTTCGGGACGAAGCCGCTGCGCCACTGCAGCAGGCCCAGAGGCAGCAGCCACAGCCCCCAGAAGAAGGCGGCCAGTTGCAGGCCGTGCGCGTGCAGTTGCATCGCGAGCAATGCGAGGGCATCGAGCTGCGCCCGGTCGAAGGCGCGCAGCCACGACGGCCCGTCGGCAAGCAGCCCGGCCGCGACCTCGGCCAGCACGTTGAGGAACACCATCGGGATGGGGATCAGCCCCAGCACGAGCATCTGGCGCGCCAGCATGCGCTGCACCGGCCGGAACAGCTGGTACAGCACCAGCACCAGCCAGACCTCGATCGCCTGGTGCATGACTTCAGTGGCCATGCCCAGGCGCAGCATGTCCGCGTGCGCCGCGAGGCGCTGCGCAGTGGCCTGCGCGTCGCCCGCCACGAGCAGCTTCGCGGGCACGACCATCAGGCCGTAGGGCGCGATCAGCGCCACCAGGACGTACAGCAGGCCGCCCAGGCGTGCCTGGCGGCGCTCGGCGCTCACGCCGTCCTCCAGCGGTCGCCCTGCTTGCGCACGTAGTGGTCGACGACGTAGCCCCAGGGGATGGCGAGCGCGATCAGCACCACCACCGAGCACTCGATGGCGGTCGCCACGGTGCCCTCGTCCATGCGCCCAGACAGCCACAGCGGCGCGGCGATGGCGCCGAACCAGACCAGCTTCCAGAGCAGTTCCCACAGCAGGATGGGCAGCATCTGCAGCGGATAGCGCAGGCCCAGCAGCGACAGCAGCGAGAACGACACCATCATGCAGGACTTGACGCCGACGGCCAGCGGCCACGGCTGCGTGCGTCCGAAGAACTGCGGCCAGACGACCGTGGCCAGGCCCACCACGACCAGCGCGTACATCGCGCGCAGCAGGTGCAGGCGCCAGGCGGGCACGTCGTGCGAAGCGGGTCTGGCGAGCATCATTCCACCGCCTTCAGGATCTTCTCGATGCCGGCGAGCCGGGCCTGCACGTCGGCCAGCGCGCCGGCGATCTTCTCGAGTGCCGCGGCGTTGGCCGAATTGCCGTTCGCCTGCGCCCGCGCCTGCAGCACGATGGCGCGATAGCGCATGCCGAAGACGATCAGGATCGTGGCCAACGGCAGGCACAGGGTGAGGAAATAGACGCTTTCTGACATGGGCACCTCTTCAGGAATCGTTGGAATTGGTCAGGGACGCGGCAGCCCGCGCGATGGCGGCCGGGGACAGTTCGAGCAGGAAATCGGCGACCGCGAAATAGTTCAGCGCCTTGCCATCGGCCGACAGTTCGAGCTGGCTCGTCACGAGACCGGCGTCCTCCAGCTTCTGCAGGTGCAGGTGAAGCAGGGGACGGCTGAGGCCAAGATCGCGCGCCATCTGGCTGACGTAGTTGCGTCCGCCCGAGTGCAGCGCGGCGACGATGCGCAGCCGGTGCGGACTGGACAGGGCTGCCAGCATCGCCAGGAGCCGGTCGCCATCAGGCATCGCTGTTTTTGATTTCACATGTCAATAATATCTGACACATGAAACGAATGCAAGCCAAACGGGCGGATGCTGTTCGAGAAGATGGCGCGCAGGGCGCGTCAGTCGGCGGCCACCACCGCGAGCCCCAGCACGGCGAGGCCGGCAGTCAGCACCACGCCGTAGAGCAGCACGACCAGCAGCGCCCGCAGCAGGGTCGGCCCCCAGCGGCCGCCGTAGGTCTCGCGCATGGCCCACACGCCGTAGCCCAGCACGGCCAGCTGCACCACCTCGGAGATGGCCCGAGGCAGGACGAGCAGCAGCAGCCCCGCGAGGAACCAGAAGGTGTGCAGGTGCAGGCTGAACACGAAGTGTTCGCCGTAGGTCATGCGGCGATTGCGGTAGGCCAGCATCATGATGCCCGCGAACGCCGGCAGCAGCACGAAGATCGCGTACGGGGCCCAGTGCAGGAGGTGGTCGCGCACGTGCTCCATCGTCTCCTGCGGGTGCTCCTGCAGGTGCTTGAGCGACTCGTTGAACACCGCTTCCACGCGGCCGCAGGGCCGCTGGCCGGGGCCGCCGCAGACGCCGACCTGGGCCTGCTCGGAGGTCGGCCCGGCCGTCGAGGAGGCCGACTGCGAACCCGGCGCCGCCGCCGACGGCGCGAGGCGGGTCCGGTACTCGACGACGGGCGCCTTGTGGCCCTCAGCCCTGACGTCCATCTCCGAGTGCAGGCCCGCGGCCACGAGCTTGAGCACCAGGAAGAACAGGAAACTGGCGGTGAGGTACAGCCGCAACGGCAGCACGTAGCGCCGGCGCCGGCCGTCCAGGTACTCTCGCGTGAGGCGGCCCGGCCGGCAGATCAGCAGGCCCAGCGTGCGCCACAGCGTGCCCTCCAGCGCCACGTAGTGCCCGACGAATTCGTGCAGGAACTCGCCCAGCGTGGGCGGATGCAGTGTCGTTTCCTGCCCGCATGCGGGGCAGAACTTCAGGGGCGCCTGGGTGCCGCAGTTGCGGCAGGCCAAGTCGGTGCGGGCGGGGGCGTGCGACACGCGGGCGACTCTACCGCAAGCGGCAGGCCGTCATTCCGGCCACTGCGGCTCCTCGCCGCTGTCGTCAAAGCGCGGGAAGATCGTCATGTTGACGACCTTGCCCTTGGCGGCCCAGAACATCAGGCCGTGCTGCTCGCTCTGCCAGCACTGGCCGGAATCGGCGAAGTCGTCGGTCAGGGCGAGGTCGTGGATGTCGGCCTGCCTGGCCAGTGCCTGCAACTGGCCCACCTCGCAGCCGATGATGGCCACGCCGTTGACCGTGGTCTTGGCCGACCAGGCGGTGATCGACTCGAGCTTGGCATCGGGCGCGGGATCGAACTCGAGCTCGATCTCGCCGCCGTCGTAGAACCAGGTCTCGACCGACGCGCCCTCGTCGTCGTCCGAGGTCTCGACCGAGTCGGGCTTGCCGGCGGCCGCGCGCGCGAGCTCGCGGGACATGCCCAGCACGAAGGGGGCGATTCCGAAGTAGGGGGTTGCGTCGGCCATGGGGTGTCGTGAGGAAGCGAAGGAGGTCTGCGTCGGCGCGCGAACGATGCTCAGGCTGCATTGTCGTCCCGCGCCGGGCGGTGCGGGGCCGTCGATACAGGCCTCAGTATGTCCGACCGCCGCGGTACTGGGCGTGCTGGCGCCGCGCCAGCGTGGTGCCGGCCGCCAGCGCGGCCATGGTGGTGCCGGCGTGGGCGTGGGTGATCGCCAGGCCCAGCGCGTCGGCGGCGTCCTTGCCGGGCAGGCCGGGCAGGGCCAGCAGGCGGGCGACCATCTCCTGGATCTGCTCTTTTTTCGCCTGGCCGTGGCCGACCACGCCCTTCTTCATCTGCGTGGCGGTGTACTCGGAGACGGGCAGGTCCGACGACACCAGCGCCGCCAGCGCCGCGCCGCGCGCCTGGCCCAGCAGCAGCGTGCTCTGCGGGTTGACGTTGACGAACACGATCTCCATCGCGGCCTGCTGCGGCGCATAGCGCTGCACGACCTCGCGCACGCCGTCGAAGATCACCTTGATGCGCGCCGGCAGGTCGCCCTTGGCCAGCTTGGCGGTGCTGATCGTGCCACTGGCCACGTAGTGCAGTCGCGCGCCCTCGGTCTCGATCACGCCGAAGCCGGTGGTCTGCAGGCCGGGGTCGATGCCGAGGATGCGCGTCATGACCGGGACTTCAGTTCTTCAGCTGGAAATACCAGCGGACCGAATGGAAGAACACCGGGGCCGCAAAGCACAGCGGCGCGACCCGGTCGAGCAGGCCCACCGCGCCGGTGACCTGCTGCGTGTTGCCCCAGTAGTTGACGCCGGCGTCGCGCTTGAGCGCGGTCATGACAAACTCGCCCAGCGTGCCGGCCGCCCCGGCGATCAGGGCCATCACCATCGCCTGCGGCAGCTTGAATGGCGTGATCCAGAACAGCAGGCCGCCGACGATGGCCGCGCCCAGGCAGGCGATGGCCCACGACTGCCAGCCGAAGGTGCGGTCGATCTGGCGCGCCACCGGACGGCGGCGCAGGCGCGTGCTCACGAAGGTCTCCAGCTTCTGCGCGGTCAGCGTCGCGATGACCAGGAAGAACACCAGGAACGGGCCGCGATCGGGGTGGTTGGGGAACTCCAGCAGCAGCAGGGCCGGCGCGTGCGACAGCCCGAACACGCACACCATCACGCCCCACTGGATCTTCGCGTTGCGCTCGAGGAAGCGCAGCGGATCGCCGCCGAGCGCGCTCAGCACCGGGATGGCCAGGAACACGTAGACCGGGATGAACACGGTGAACAGGTCGAAGCTGCGGCTGCCGGCCAGCACGTACTGCACCGGCAGCACCACGAAGAACGCGAGCATCAGGCTGCGGTGGTCGGCGCGCCGCGTCTGCATCAGCGTGACGAACTCGCGCAGCGCGAGGAACGAGAACACCGCGAACAGGATCGTCGCGCCGACCGCGCCCGAGACCCACGCGAGCCAGTAGACGACCGCGCCGACCCATACGGCGCGCAGGTCGGCGGCGAACTTCGTCAGCCCGTGGTCGTTCTGCGGCGACTTCTCGCGCATCGCGAGGAACACCGCGACGGCCGACACGAGCAACAGGCCGCCGAACAGGATCAGGAACAGCAGGCCGACCTGCTGCGTGGCGGTGAGCGATTGCAGGAACTTCATGCCGCGCCTCCCGGCTTGAGCGCGATGACGGCGTCACGGGCGCGCGCGAGGAATTCGGCCTTCGGCTCGTCGGGCTGCAGGTTGCACGGCGCGCCGAAGGTCACGGTGCACAGGATCGGCACCGGCACGACCTCGCCCTTGGGCATCACGCGCTGCACGTTGTCGATCCAGCACGGGATCAGCTGCACGTTGGGGAACTGCTTGGCCAGGCGGAAGATGCCGCTCTTGAAGTCCTGCGGCATCCCCTTGTTGCTGCGCGTGCCCTCGGGAAAGATGACGAGCGAGTCGCCCTGCTCGAGCGCCGCGACCAGCGGCTCCAGCGGATCGGGCCCGCCTTCCTTGCGTTCGCGATCGACGTACACCGCGCGGAACACCTCGCGCGTGAGCCAGTGCTTGAGCGGTGTCTTCGTCCAGTAGTCGGCGGCGGCGATCGGACGCGTCTGCGCGCGCAGGTCGGCGGGCAGCGTGGCCCAGATCAGCACCCAGTCGAGATGGCTCTGGTGGTTGGCGAAGTAGATGCGCTGCTCCGCCTTCGGCGGAACGCCCTTCCAGTGGCCTTGCGCGCCGGTGATCAGCCTTGCGACCGCCGCCAGCACGAAGCCCAATGCGTCGGCTTTGTTCATGGCGGCAGTGTAGTGGGCCGGCGCGTGCCGATTCCGTCGTCACAATGCGGGCATGACTTCCGTCACGCGCCGGCTGTTCTGGCCCGCCTACATCGCGTTGTGGGCGGGCATCGGCCTGTCCTTCTCGCTGGCCGAATGGCAGCACTACATGCGCGGCGGGGGCCGTCATCCGTGGGAGCCGTTCCTGTGGGAGATGTCGGGCGCGCTGACGACCGCCCTGCTGGCCGTGGTGGTCTACCGCTGGAACGAATGGCTGCTGGCGCCGGGGCGCGGCCGCGCCGTCGCGGCCGCCGGCTACCTCGCGGGCTACGTCGCCTACACGCTCGCGCATTCGGCGCTGATGCTCGGTTCGCGCTACGGCGTGTACCGCCTCGCCGGCCTGGACTACCAGCCGGGAAGCCTGCCGTCGGTGCTGGGCTACGAGGCGGCCAAGGATGCGGTGTCGTACGCGCTGGTGCTGGGCCTGGGCCTGGGCTGGCGCGCGTTCCTGCGCGGGCAGCGCCAGGCCGCGGAGGTCGAGCGCCTGAACGCGCACCTGGCGCAGGCCCGGCTCGCGCGGCTGCAGGAACAGGTGCAGCCGCACTTCCTGTTCAACACGCTCAACCTCGTCTCGTCGGTGATGCACGAGGACGTCGAACGCGCCGACCGCATCCTGTCCGAGCTGGCCGACCTGCTGCGCCAGTCGATGAGCGCGGCCAACGCCGCGGAGCATCCGCTCGCGCAGGAGCTGCGCTGGGTCGAGCCCTTCCTGTCGATCATGCGCCAGCGCTTCGGCGAGCGGCTGCGCACGCACGTCCAGGTCAGCGAGGCGGCCGCGCGCTGCATCGTCCCGTCGCTGCTGCTGATGGCGCCGGTGGAGAACGCGGTCAAGCACGGCGTGGCGCGCAGCGCGGGCGGCGTGGACGTGCAGGTGGTCGCAGACGTCGTCGACGGCTGCCTGCGCATCGACATCCTCGACACCGGCGACGCACCGCTCACCGCGAACGCCGGTGGCACCGGCCTGGCCAACCTGCGGGCGCGCCTGGCGACCCTGCACGGCGACGCGGCCGGTGTCGTGCTCGCGCGCGAGGGTGACCGCACGCGCGTGCGCGTCACGCTGCCTGCGCGCACGGGGAGCGCCACGTGAACGTGCTGCTGGTGGACGACGAGGCGCCCGCGCTGGCCAAGCTGCGCCGCTTCCTGGCCGACGATCCTTCCATCCACGTCGCCGGCGAGGCTGCCGACGGCGACGCCGCACTGGCCTTCGCGACCGCGCGGCCCGACGCCGTCGACGCCGTCCTGCTGGACATCCAGATGCCCGGCCGCACCGGCCTGGAGGTGGCCGCGGCGCTGCCGCCGCACGTGCTGGTGGCGTTCGTCACCGCGTTCGACGAGCACGCGGTGCAGGCCTTCGAGCTCAACGCAGTCGACTACCTGCTCAAGCCATTCACGCGCGAGCGCCTGGCGGCGTGCATCGGGCGGCTGCGCGAACGCCTGGCCCCGCCCGAGCGCGCGCAGCAACGCCAGCGCCTGGCCACCGCGCTGCATGCGCTGCAGCCGGTGGCCGACCATTGGCTGGTGGCCGACCGCGGCGAACTGCGACGCGTGCCGCTGGCCGAGATCGACTATGTCGCCGCGGCCGACAACTACATCGAGCTGCACTCGGGCACCGCCACCTGGCTCGATCGCACGACGCTGGCGGCCTTTCTCGCGCATCCGGCCGCGCGCGGCTTCGTGCGCGTGCACCGCTCATGCGCCGTGCAACCGGCGCGCGTCGCGGCGCTGGAGCCGCTGGGCAGCGGCGATGCGCAACTGCGGCTGGCGTCGGGGCAGGTGATCCGGTTGTCGCGGCGCTATCGGGATGAATGGATGAAGACGCTCGCGCGTTGACGGCGCGCCCTGGCCGGGGTGGATCCTGCGACTGCGCGCAGGATGACGACGGTCTTTCTTCCAGGCGGCCGGCGCGGCGTTTTGACCGGCCTCGGGAACCAGCCTGTCATCCTGCGCGCAGTCGCAGGATCCACCCCCGCCAGCCAGGTCGTGAGGCCGCAGCCGATGCCGCTCGCCACGCCCGAGGTGCGACTCGCCCCAAACGGCTCGCGCGGGCCGCGCGGCGCCGCGACGATGCGGACATCCTCCACTCGCCACCGCGCGCCATGGCCTCCACCGACCGCCGCATCGACCTCGACTGGGTCCGCATCCTTGCCTTCGGCCTGCTGATCTTCTTCCACGTGGGCATGTACTACGTGACCTGGGGCTGGCACGTGAAGTCGCCGTTCGCCTCGCACGCGATCGAGCCGCTGATGATGCTCAGCTCGCCGTGGCGCCTGAGCCTGCTGTTCTTCGTCTCCGGCTGCGCCACGGCCTTCCTCCACGGGAAGGGCGGCCCGGGCTTCGCGCGTTCGCGCACCCGGCGGCTGCTGATCCCGCTCGCGCTGGGGCTGTGGGTGGTCGTGCCGCCACAGTCCTGGGCCGAGGTGACCGAGGCGGTCGGCTACCACGACGGGTACCTGCATTTCATGGCGCTGTACGCCCAGGGGTATGACGGCTTCTGCCGCGACGGCTGCCTGCGCATTCCGACCTGGAACCACCTCTGGTTCGTCGCCTACCTGTGGTGCTACACGATGGTGGCGGCGCTCGCATGGCGGTTCCTGCCGCAGGCGCGCCTGGACCGCTGGAGCGCGGCGCTTGCGCGCGCGCTGCGCGGCCCGGGCCTGATCGCATGGCCGGTGGCCTGGCTGGCCGCGCTCCGCCTGCTGCTGGTCGCGCGTTTTCCCGACACGCATGCGCTGGTCGACGACTGGTACCTGCATGCCAACTACTTCAGCGTGTTCGTTCTCGGCGTGCTGCTGGCGCGCGAGGCGGGCGTGTGGGAGGAGATCCGGCGCCAGCGCTGGATCGCACTGGCGCTGGCCATCGCCGGCTATGCCGTCATCGAGGCCTGGTTCCAGCACTACGACGCCTGGCAGTCGCTCGACGGCCTGCGGGCGTTGCAACGCGGGGCCTGGGCACTCGACGAGTGGTGCGCGATCGTCGCGGCGCTCGGCTTCGCACGCCAATGGAACCCGGCGGACTCGCGCGCGCGACGCTACCTCACCGAGGCGATCTTCCCGTTCTACATCGTCCACCAGACGGCGATCGTGCTGCTGGCGCACTTCATGAAGCCGCTGGGCCTGCGCCCGCTGGTCGAGGGTTCGCTGCTGGTGGCCGCGACGGTGGCCGTGTGCTTCGCGAGCTTCGAGATCGTTCGGCGCGTCGGATGGATGCGTCCGCTGTTCGGCCTGGCGCCCAAGGCGGAGTCCGGGCCGCCGTTGCCCGCGGGATATCCCGCGCTCAGCACCGACCCACCGCGAGCGTGAGCGTCGCGCCGCCAGGCACCGAGCACGTCTGCGCGACAGGTCACCGGCGCGCAATCCCCTAGATCATGGATACCCCACCGGGTTTGCCCCAGCAGACGACGACCGGCCACCGTCGCGACCATCGACGCCGTGCCGGACAACGATCGCCGGCACGTGACGGCCACCAGCTGTCGACACCAGCGACTGGTCAGGGCACGTCACTCATCAACCCAAAAGGAAGGAAATGCAGATGAACACCGTCACCACGCGTGAAGATGCCGACACCCTGATCGCCCAATGGCGCCAGTCGGCCGACGACCAGCACCCGGCCGGCCCCCTCTTCGCGGGCGGCGAGTTCGCCGAAGCCGACATCGTCGGCGACATCGTGCGCTACACCGGCATGTGCGGCTCCGATTGCTCGGGCTCGCACACCCGCTACTGCTGCTGAAGTCGTGACGGCGCCCTCTGTCGAGGACGCCCGCAACTTCGACGCTTCACTGGGCTGCCTGTTCGCGTCCGCGCTGGACGGGCTGGCGGCCCAGCTCGCCGAGGTTCCCGGGCTTCCGGCCGCCGAGCGTGACCTGCTGGTCGATGTCACGCGCGAATCCCTCCTGTCCGTCCTGCATGGCCGCCTGGCGCGCCTGCTCCTGCTCGAGCTGAACGCGGCGCGTGTGCGCGGCGAGCTCGCGGGCGACACCCCCGAGGCCCGCTGGGCCGCCTTCATCGAGCGCGCGTCCACACCGGCCTTCTGGGAGTCGCTGGCGCCCGAGTACCCCGATCTGCTGCCGCGCGTGGCCCGCATCGTCGAGCTGCGCTGCGACAACACGCGCCGTTTCGCCGTCCGCTTCGCCGCCGACCGCGCGGCGCTGTCCGCCCTCATCGACGGCGCGCCGCTGGGCGCGCTGCGCCAGGTGTCGTTCGGCGCCGGCGACACCCACCGCGGCGGCCAGACGGTCGCGCTCCTGCAGTGCGAGGGCGGGCTCGTCGTCTACAAGCCGCGCCCGATGGCCATCGACCATGCGTTGGCCAGCTTCGTCGACGAGCTCTTTGCGGGCGAGTCCGCGCCCGAGCGCATCCGCGTGCCGCAGGTGCTGCAACGCGACGGCTACGGCTGGAGCGCCTTCGTCGCGCACGCGTACGCGCAGACGCCCGAGTCCCTGCGGGCGTTCTACCGCGGCATCGGCCACTGGCTGGCGGTGATCCGCCTGCTCAATGGCAGCGACCTGCATGCCGAGAACCTCATCGCGCATCGCGGCTGCCCGGTCATCATCGACTGCGAGACCTTGTTCACGCCGCGCCTGAAGGCGATCGCGACCGGCCTGGGCCAGGCCGCGGACCGCGCGCTCGAGCTCTCGCAGGGCACGGTGCTCAGCTGCGGGCTGCTGCCCACGCGCGGCGTGGGCCTGGGTTTCCGCGGCGTCGACAACTCCGGCCTCGGCGGCCTGCCCGGCCAGCAGCCCAAGGTGCGGGCGCTGGACATCGTGGGTGCCGGCTCGGACGCCGCGCGCATCGGCACGACCGAGGTGGAACAGCGGCCGGCGCAGAACCTGCCCGGCGAGAACCCGGCGCTGGCCGAGCACTGGCCCGACGTGCTCGCGGGCTTCGACGAGCTCACCGCGCGCCTGCACGCGCTGGACGCCGAAGGCGCGCTCGCGCCGCGGCTCGACCGGTTCAAGGCGTGCGAGATCCGCGTCGTGCTGCGCGCCACCGAGGTCTACGCCGAGATCGGGCGCATGCTGTGGCACCCAGTGTCGCTGCACGAGCCCGACGTGGCCCGCGCCCGGGCGCACGACCTGTTCAAGCGCCAGGCCGCGCACCGCCGCATCGCGCCGTCCGACGACGAGGTCATCGCCGGCGAGGTCGAGGACCTGCGCGAGGGCGACATCCCCTTCTTCTCGACGCTCGCCGGGCATGGCGTCCTCGACGGCCCGCGCGGCACGCACTGGATGCGTGCCTTCGACCTCGTCGACATGGCGCTGGCGCAATGGCGCGCGGCCGACCTGCCGCTCGAGCGCCGCATCATCCGCGCGGCGCTGGTCAGCGCCTATGTGAGCGACGGCTGGCGGCCGCCGGAGGAGCGTCGCAATCCGACGAGCCTGCGGCTCGACGACCTCGATGGCCGGCGCCGCCACCAGGCCGCCGCCATCATGCGCGAGCTCGTCGACAGCGCGGTGCGCGGCGACGACGGCACGGTGACCTGGATCGCGCCGATGCTGGGCCCGCAGGGCTGGACCGTGCAGCCGCTCGAGCAGGACCTGTACAACGGCGCCTCCGGCATCGCGGTGCTCGTCGCGGCCTACGGGCGCGAGGTGCGAGCTGGTCGCGCGGATCCCGTCGAGGGCGTCGACGACCTGCTCCCGCAGCTCGTCGCGACGCTCGTGCTGGCCGAGGAGCAGCGCGCGATGCAGCGTCGCGAGCTCAAGCGCCCGCGGCCCACGCCGCCTGGCGGCTACGTCGGCCTGGGCTCGCAGATCTGGAGCTGGCTGCAGCTGCGCGAGTGGGGCGTCGAGCCGGGCAGGGCCATCGAGCAGGCCTGCGCCATCGCCACCTACCTGCCCGATGCGATCGCCAGCGACACCTCGCGCGACCTGCTGTTCGGCAGCCCGGGCGCCATCGTGCCGCTGCTGCGCCTGGCCCAGGCCACGGGCCAGCGGCGCTACCTGGAGCAGGCCATCGAGGTCGGCGACCACGTGTGCGGCCAGGCCGTCGTCGTCGAGGGCCGCGCGCACTGGATCCACCACGATTCACCGAACGGCCTGGGCGGCTACGTGCACGGCGCGACGGGCGTCGGCTGGGCGCTGGAGCGGCTGGCGCGCGCCAGCGGGCATGCACGCTTTGCCGAGATGGCCGGCGCCGCGCGCCGCTTCGAGGAAGCGCTCTGGGACGAGCAGCATCGCAACTGGCGCGACCAGCGCATGATCGAGGGCCTGGCTTGCGCCGCTGCGTGGTGCCATGGCGCGGTGGGCATCGGCCTCGCCCGCGCCGACCTCGATCCGGCCCTGGCCGATCCCGCGGCGCGCCGCGACGTGCAGCGTGCGGCCGCGGCGGCCTGGACCGAGGGCACCGGCTGGAACCACAGCCTGTGCCACGGCGACCTGGGCGTGGCCGAGCTGATGGGCGTGGCCATCGACGCCGGCATCGCGCCCGCGGGCTGGACGCGCGAGCGCCTGCTCGCCCACGTGCTGGGCAGCCTCGAGGAGTTCGGCGCGCAGAGCGGCATCACGCGCGACACCTTCGCGCCGGGCCTGCTGCCCGGGCTGGGCGGCGTCGCGTACCAGCTGCTGCGCCTGCATCCGCAGAGCGACCTGCCCTCCGTGCTGGTGCTGGCCGACGGGGTCGGGAGGCCGGCCTGAGCGACCCGTCCGCCACGTCGGCGGCAACGGCACCGGAAGAGGCCTGCGCGGCGCCGCTCTCGGCCGAGTCCCTGGAGACGCCGTACTGGCGGCTCGAAGACCCGGAGGCGGGCCGCGCGTCGGCAAGGCTCGCGCTGCGCCGGGTCGCGCAGGCCGCGCGACCCTTGATGGGCGTGCTGCGCGAGGCCGCGCCCTGGCAGGCGCTGGCCGTCGTCGCCCTGCAGGTCGGCTCCGCCCTGGCCGGCACGGCCGTGCTGCTGGCGACCGCGCGCGTCCTGCAGGCCCTGGTGGGCATCGGAACCACGCCCGAACGGCTGCGCACCGGCGCGCCTGCGTTCGCGGCCTGCGCCGTCGCCTGGGCGCTGCGGCTGGCGTTCGACGCCGTCGCCACGCGCGCCCGCGCCCGCCTCGCGCCGCGCGTGCACCGCGTCGCGCAGGCGCGGCTGGTGGAGGCGAGCCTGCGCGTGGAACTCGCCGCCTTCGACGACCCGGCCTTCTACGACCAGCTGCACCGCGCACGCGACCGCGGCGTCGCGCACCTGGAACGCGCCACCGAGAGCCTGGTCGACGCGCTGGGTGCCGTGCTCGGCGTGGCCGGCACCGCCGCGGCCCTGGCGTTCATCGACCCCGTGCTGCTGCCCGTGCTGCTGCTCGCGCTGCTGCCCGAGGCCTGGGGCGCGTTGGCCATCGCGCGGCTGCACGTGGCCAGCATGTCGGCCTCGGTGTCGCTGTACCGGCAGGTCGAGGTGATGACCGAGCTCGCGACCGACCGCGACGCGGCCGCCGAGATCCGCGGCTACCAGGCCGAGGACTACGTGCTGGGCGAATATGCGCGCACCGCCGAGGCGATGCAGGCCCACCTCGAGGCGCTGGGCCTGGCCGAGGCGCGCGCCAAGCTGCAGGCGCGCGGCCTGGCCGCGCTGAGCCAGGCCGCGACCTTCGCGCTGCTGGGCGGCCTGCTGTGGGCCGGCCGCCTGCCGCTGGCCGCGGCCGGCACCGCGGTCGTCGCATTGCGCGGCGCGAGCCAGGCGATCGAGCGCCTGGTGCAGGTGGGCGGCGAGATGGTCGAGAAAGGCCTGTACATCGCGGACTGGCAGCACTTCCTCGCGCAGGCCGCGACGCGCCGGATGACCGGCGGCGACGTGGCCGCACCGGACGCGCCCGCCCTCATCGAACTCGATCGCGTGAGCTTCCACTATGCGGGCTCGCGTGCCGACCCGGCCCTGCGCGAGGTCTCGCTGAGCCTGCGCGCCGGCGAGACCGTGGCGCTCGTGGGCGAGAACGGCTCGGGCAAGACCACGCTGGCCAAGCTGCTGGCCGGGCTGTACCAGCCCTCGTCCGGCACGATCCGCTGGGACGGCCTGGACGCGCGCACGCTGTCGCCCGCCTCGCTCGCCGCGCGCGTGGCCATGGTGCTGCAGCACCCGCTGCGCTGGCCGCGCAGCGCGCGCGCCAACGTGCGACTGGGCCGCCACGACCGCGCGGACCCGGGCGACGCCGCCCTCGACGCCGCGGCGCGCGAGGCCCGCGCGCACGAGGTCGTCGAGCGCCTGCCGCAAGGCTGGGACACCTTGCTTTCACGCTACTTCCGCGGCGGCGTCGACCTGTCCGGCGGCCAGTGGCAACGCTTTGCCGTGGCCCGTGGCCTGTTCCGCGATGCGCCGCTGGTGATCTGGGACGAGCCCACCGCGCCGCTCGACGCCAAGGCCGAGCACGCCGTCTTCGAGTCGCTGCGTCGCCTGGCGCGCGGCCGCACGGTGGTGCTCATCACGCACCGGCTGGCCAGCGTGCGCGACGTGGATCGCATCTGCTTTCTCGAGCGCGGACGCATCGTCGAACAGGGGCGGCACGCCGAGCTGCTGCGGGCCGGCGGGCGCTATGCCGAGCTGTACCGGCTGCAGGCGCGCCTGAACGGCGTGGATGTCGAGGCGAGCCTGGTCGAATCGGACTAGACTCCGCTGACGAGGAGGGCGGGTTCATCACCAGGAGCCGTCCATGCACCCATCAATCCAGGTCCGCGCGCTGCTCGCCGCGGCTGCCCTCTTGGCCGCGGGCCCCGCGTGCGCTTCGAGCACCGCGACGACCACCTTGTCCGCTTTCCAGATCTGGGTCAAGGACCTCGACCTGTCCGATGGCGTCGCACCGGCACTGACGCTGGATCCCCAAGCGCGCAGCCAGGTGGTGCCCGATATCCGCTCGATCTTCTCGGATACGGCCTGGCCCCAGCAAGGCGAGACCGCGTTCGGCGCCGTCTCATCGGGCGGGCAAGTTGGCGGCAGCAGCGCCTCGGCCTCGTTCGCGGGCGACCCGTTCGTCGACGGTGCGACGATCGCCGCCAACGCGCAGGGCGGCTCGCCGCTGGACGTGGCCTCGGCCGCAGCCTACGTCCTGACCGACTCCGGGCAGGACGTGCTCATCCTGGGCGCGCACACCGGAGTCGCGTTCGGCGGCGACGTCACCATCGCGTGGAACGCCGACAACCCCGCCGCCTCCGCCTTCGGCGAGGTCGACCTCGCATTCTCGACCGGGCCCGGCAGCCCTGTGTCCGTCGACATCCTGCGCTATGTCACCGGCGGCTACTACGGCGGCAGCAGCGACGGCGCATTGTCGGGATCAACCTCCTCTCCGATCATCGTCTGGTACGAGAACGATTCCGACTCGCCGCTCGCGCTGGCCTACGAGGTCTTCGTGTACGCCAATGCGTCCGACCTCGAGATGGTGCCGCCACCCGTGGACGAACCGGGCTCCGGCCTGATGCTGCTGGCGGGGGCTTCGTTGCTCTGGAGCCTGCGGCGATTCCGGCGCGATCGATCGGCGTAGACTGGCCGTCATCCACGAGGAGGGCGGGTCTCACGACAGGAGCCGTCCATGATCCGATCCGTGTTCGCCGCCAGCATGCTGGTCCTCGCGCTGGCACCCGCGGCCCGCGCCACCAGCACCGCGGACGCGACGCTGTCCGACTTCCATATCGACCTGCTCGATCTCGCGCCCGCCGACGGCGTCGCGCCGTCGCTCGTGTTCAGCCCGGGCACGACCAGCGTGGCCAGCGCCGCGAACGTGTCGCCGGGCGCCAACGAGTACTGGCAGCAGCGCGGCAGCGGGCCTTTCGCGCCGGTCTCCTCCAGCGGTTCGCTGTTTCGCAACGGCGGCTCGGCGTCCTTCTCGGGTGACCCGTCCGGCGGCGCCGGGGCGACGCTCGCGGCCCACGCCTTCGGGGGCCCCGGCTTCGGCTACGGCGGCGGTGCGGCGCAGGCCTATGTCGACAACCAGCCCGGCGGCGACATCAGCTTCGTGCTGTCGCCCCGCACCCAGGTCACCTTCGCGGGCCTGGCCGCGCTGGACTGGAACGCGAGCGATCCGCTGGCCGTGGCCGAGGGCGAGGTGCAACTTCAGTTCTGGCAGTTCACCGACGGCAACTTCGTGACGCTGGCCGCCGACGATTTCGTCCGCGGGTGGCGGCGCGTGCCCGGCGATCCGCGCGCGGGCTCGGACGCGCGTCCCGTCGCGATCACGTTCGCGAACACGACGGACGCCGCGGTGACGCTGGACTACGGGGTGCAGGTGTTCGCGTACGCGAGCGAGGACCAGGTGCCGGTCAGGGCGGTGGACGAACCCGGCGGGGCGTGGCTGCTGCTGGCGGGCGCGCTACCGCTGGCGTGGGCCGCGCGGCGTGGAAAGGGCGCTTGAGCGTGCGCATGCGCGCGGACCGAAGTCCATCGCACCATGGCGCCCGGCGAGCCCGAGAATGCCGGGACGCGCCGGTGCGCCGAATGCAGTCGGCGTAGACTGCGATGAATCACGAGGAGGGCGGGTCCGCAACCAGGAGCCGTCCATGCAGGGATCCACCGTCGCCCGGCTGGCTTGTGCGGCGCTGCTGGCCGCCGGCCATTGCCAGGCCCAGACCACGACCACCGCCACGCTCGCCGATTTCCATGTCGAGCTCACGGATCTCGATCCGTCGGACGGCATCGCGCCGTCCCTGGGACTGGATCCGCAGGCGCGCAGCACCACGTACGCCCAGGTGCAGTCGGAGGCGGGCCAGGATTCCTTCCGGCAGGGCGCGTCGGCCTTCGGCGCGGTGTCCGCGGGCGTCGATGTCGGTGGTTCGGCCGGCTCGGCCGCCTTCTCGGGCGATCCGCTCGGCGCCGGCGCCGCCATCTCCGCCAGCGCCACCGGTGCAGGCTTCAACGCGATCGGGTGGGGCGGCGCCGCGATCAGCGACCCGCAAGGCGGATTCCCGGACCTCGTCCTGGGCCCGCAGTCCGAAGTGACGTTCTCCGGGACGGCCACGATCGACTGGAGCGACACGAACACCGGCGCCGTGACCTACGCCCTGGTCGACCTGCGTTTCTGGCAGGTCGTGGACGACGCCGACGTCAACTTCGTCGAGGACTTCCTGGGCTCTGCCTACTATGGCCAGGGCACGCCCTCGGGGTCGATCTCGGGCCCGGTCAGCATCACGTTCGCCAACCCCACCGATGCCGCACGGTCGGTGGTCTTCGACGTGGAGTTGCACGCCTATGCGACGAATCACGAGGCGTATCCATCGCCTGTCGACGAACCGGCAAGCGCTGCGCTGCTGCTCGCCGGCGCATCGATCGTGCTGTGGGGCGCGCGGCGGCGTCGCGGCTGACGCGCCGCGCCCGCGGCCTCAATGACGGAAGTGGCGCGTGCCCGTGAGCACCATCGCGATGCCGCGCTCGTCGGCGGCGTTGATCACTTCCTCGTCGCGCATCGAGCCGCCCGGCTGGATGACGCAGGTGGCGCCGGCGTCGCAGACCACGTCCAGGCCGTCGCGGAACGGGAAGAACGCGTCGCTGGCGACGGCCGTGCCCTTGAGCGTCAGGCCGGCGTTCTCGGCCTTGATGCTGGCGATGCGCGCGGAATCGATGCGGCTCATCT
>Ga0207667_10001652_pt1 | contig 28106 bp, 22 predicted proteins | sample KBSCornC52_FD_184301 | JGI IMG/M metagenome (GOLD analysis project Ga0207667, IMG submission 184301) | Corn rhizosphere microbial communities from Kellogg Biological Station, Michigan, USA - KBS Corn C5-2 (SPAdes) (version 2) | ecosystem: Host-associated > Plants > Roots > Rhizosphere > Soil ...
AGCGACTCCACCATATTACCGCAGGGCTCGATTCGATGGACGCCCAAGGCGCCCATTCCCCCTGCATCGTCCTAGTGGCTTTGCGGCGATGGCCGGCTGGGTGTTCGAAATTCCGCGCACTCCACGTGACGTGAACGGAGCTGGAAAGGTGGAAGCAACGGCACCGCGCCGTGCCCTTTAGTCCAGGGAAGATCATTTCTTTACTCAATGTCGCTAGCCGCAACAGATCTCGCGCGTGAGCGACACTGCTCGACACAGCTGCCGAGATCCCGAGCAATCTAAGAGGTGACACCGTGACCGTAGGAACAAAAAAATCCAGCTCCGTTATCCGTCTTGGGTGTGTCGGGTTGGCGGCGCTCGCTTCGCTGCACTCGCGTCCGGCTGCGGCCGCGGATCCCGTCGAAAAGCTCCAAGATTTCCCGCTGGACCAAGTTCAGATCACGGACGAATACCAAAAAAATCTGTTCGCCAAGGAGGTCACCTACCTGATCACGACCCTGGACAGCGACCGACTCTTGGCCGGCTTCAAGGCAGTGTCGACCGGCACCAACCCGACCAATCTCTACGGTGGCTGGGAGAACCAGAACATTCGCGGGCATTCGCTCGGCCACTGGCTGTCTGCCGTGGCCCACGCCTACCAGCAGGCGAAGGGCAGCGATCCCGCGTTGGCGGCTCAGATCAAGCTCAAGCTCGACGACGTCATCACGAAGTTGAAGGCCTACCAGTTGGCGAGCGGCTTTTTGTTCGCCACGCCCATCTCTCAATTCGACGACATGGACAGCGGCGGCAGCAACAACTGGGTGCCGTACTACACGATGCACAAGATCCTGGCGGGGCTGGTCGACGTCTACGAGTTCGAGCAAAACCCGGATGCATTGGCGGTCGCGAGTAAGTTGGGTGACTGGCTCTATGCTCGCGCCACTGGCTGGAGTGCCGCCGCGAAGTCTCGAGTGCTGTCCTCCGAGTACGGCGGCATGAACGACGCGCTATACGAGCTGTACAAGTACACGAAGAGCGCCAACCACTTGGCCGTTGCGCACATCTTCGATGACACGAGCCTGTTCACGTCTACCGCTCAGGGCACGGACACGTTGAACGGCCGCCACGCCAACATGACCATCCCGAAGTTCATCGGAGCGCTGAATCGCTATCGAACGCTGGGCGCGGCGGAGTCGAGCTACTTGACCGCGGCCGATCAATTCATGGCCATCGTGCTCAAGAGCCACACCTACGTCACGGGTGGCAACAGCGAGGACGAGCATTTCCACGAGCCCGGAAAGCTCGACGCGCACCGCGACGCCGTGAACAACGAGACGTGCAATGCGTACAACATGTCGAAGCTCGCGCGCGATCTGTTCAAGGTAAGCGGCGACGTCAAGTACGCCGACACCTACGAGCGGATTCACATCAACGAAATCTTGTCATCCATGAATCCGACGACCGGGATGACCACGTACTTCAAACCGATGGGAACGGGCTATTTCAAGGCCTTCAGCACGCCGGAGTCGAGCTTTTGGTGCTGCACCGGCACGGGCATGGAGAACTTCAGCAAGCTCGACGACAGTCTTTACTTCCACGATGCCAAAGATCTGTACGTGACCCTGTACGTGAGCTCGACCTTGAACTGGTCGGATCGCGGTTTGTCTCTCACGCAAACGACCGACCTGCCGCTGACGAACAAGGTGAGCTTCACCATCACTCAAGCCCCGCTCGATGCCGTCAATCTGAACTTCAGGAAGCCGTATTGGCTCGCCGCTTGCGGGGCAGCCACGCTCGCGGTCAACAGTCAGTCCGTGAATGCGACGGACTCTGGCGGCTTCTTCAGTGTGAGCCGCGTTTGGAAAGCGGGCGACAAAGTGGAGCTGACGCTGCCGATGGACGTGCAGGTTTCGCGACTCCCGGACAATCCGAACGCGGTCGCGTTCAGCTACGGACCGATCGTGCTCTCGGCGGGGCTAGGCACGGCCAGCATGACCACGGTCGGGCACGCTTGGACGATTGCGGCCACGAAGCCCGCGGGTCTCCAGGATACGATTGCCATCAACTCCGGAACGACCATCAATGATTGGCTGGCGAACATCAAAACCAATCTCGTTCAGACGCCCGGCAAGCTCGAATTCACCCTCAAGAACACCGATTCGGACGGCAAGTTGCTGTTCATTCCGCACTTCTCTCGCTATCAGGATCGGTACGGCATCTACTTCAATTTGTCCGGCGCGGCGGGTCCGGCGGTGACCGCGCCCCCTTGTCCACCGGATACCGGATCGAGCGGCGCGGGCGGCGCGAGTGGAGCGGGCGGCGGCGCGGGCGGCGCAGCAGCCGGCGGGGCACTCGGAGTCGGCGGTGCCAGCAGCGGCGGCGGAAGCGCAATGGCCGGCGCGGGCGCCAACAACACGACCGGTGGCGCGGCTCCGGTTGGAACGGCTGGCGGCGCTGGCAAAGGCCCTGGCGCGACCTCAGGGGCCGGCGGCAGCGAGCCGAGCAGTGGCTGTTCGTGCGAGCTCGGCAAAGCTCCCGCCGATCGTCAGTGGTCGCTCGCCGCACTCTTGGGCTTGGGTCTCGTGGCGCGCCGGCGCCGGGCCGGCGCGCGAACAGCACGCTAGAAAGCCAGCTCCTTCAACGCAACCCGCCCCACCCTGTGATCGTCGGTTTCCAGCCGTGGGGCTGGGCGGCTCGGAACAGAGCCACCCGTGTTCAATCCACCACGCCGCCACCGCTGAGGTTGACGATGGTGCCGGTCATCGCGCTGGCCAGATCCGAGACCAGGAACGCCGCAGTGTTGGCCAGCTCCGCCAGGGTGGTCAGCCGTTTGAGGTGGGTCATGCTCTCGACCTGGGCTTGAAATTGGGCGCGGGTGATGTTCAAGCCTTTCGCGTAGCGCTCGAAATTCTCGCGAATGGTCGCCGTTTCCGGGATGGCATTGGGCATCAGGCACAGCGCGCGGACGCCGTGCGGTCCGAGCTCCGCCGAAAACGAGCGCGTGAGTGCCGCAAGGGCTGCATACGCCGGCGCACTGCCGCCCACGTTGGCGAAGCCCGCGCGCCCAGGCGTGCCGGTGATCATCAGGATGACGCCGGAGCGCTTCGGGACCATACGCCGCGCCGCACTGCGCGCAGTCAGGAAATTCGCCCGCGTATACGTGAAGATCGGCAGTGAGAACTGTGCCTCCGAAAGCTCCGTCAGAGGAACCTTCGAGTGCAGCTCTTTCGCGACCGAAATAGCGTTGAAGGACACGTCGATGCGCCCTGTTTTCTCCGCCACGGCGCTCACGTACTTCTCGACCGCTTGCTCGTCGAGCGCATCAACCTGCGCTGCCTCGGCGATGCCGCCGCTGCTGGCGATGTCGGCCGCCAGGGCTTCGACTGGGCGAAGAGTACGCCCGCTCAAAAAGAGCTTTGCGCCCTCGCGCGCGAAAGCGCGCGCTACCGCCGCACCAATGTCACCACCTGCTCCGTGTATGATTGCGATCTTGTTCTTGAGTATCATCTTGGTCCTCGTGCGAATTGGTCGTTGCTTTCACGACTCACACAGCTACGACGACGCGAGGTTCGAAAGATCATCGGGTTACCAGGAAGAAAAATCTCGTGGCATCCTGGGGCAATGACGGAAGATGGCAGCGACGAGGCTTTTCGAGCACTGTTCGAGCCGCATCGACGGCCGATCACGGGCCACTGCTACCGCATGTTGGGCTCGCTGCAGGATGCGGAAGAGCTGACCCAAGAAGTCCTGCTCCGAGCCTGGGAACGGCGGGCGGACGTGCGCGAACCGAGCGCGACGCGGGCCTGGCTCTACCAAATCGCGACGAACGCCTGCTTGGACCAGCTGAAGGTTCGCCGTCGTCGAACGCTGCCGCACTTGGCGGCTCCGCCGAGCGCGGCCATGCAGCTCAGCCCTCCGACGGACGAGTGCGCTTGGCTCGAGCCCGCACCGGACACCTTGTTCGATCTGGAGGATGCCACCGGCCGACGTCCGGACGAGCAAGTCTCGCTCCGCGAGAGCATCGGCCTGGCATTCATCGCGGCCTTGCAGACGCTGTCACCGAAGCAGCGGGCCGCGCTGCTGCTCGTGGACGTGCTCGGTTGGACGCCAGCGCAGGCCGCCACGGCTTTGGAGACGAGCGTGGCCTCCGTCAACTCGCTGCTGCAGCGTGCGCGCAGCAGCGTTGACGCGCGCAGACAAGGCCCGACACAGGTCGAGGTCTCGAGCTCCGACGAGGCGCTGCTACGACGCTTCATTCGTGCTTGGGAAGAGGGCAATCTCGACGATTTTGCCGCACTGCTCAGCGACGACGCGCGCTTCTCGATGCCTCCCCAGCCCGAGTGGTTCATGGGGCGCGAGGCCATTCGTCGGTTCTTCGGCTTCGCCTGGTCTGCTTTACCTGGCGAACGGCGCCTGCTTCCGCTTCGCGCCAATGGCGGCCCCGCCGTTGCCGTCTACAATCGGCCCCCAGCAGCAAATGCCGTGTTCCAGGCGAGCGCGCTGACATTGCTCGCATTCCGGGAAGAGCGCGTGGTGCACATCACTCGCTTCGGCGACCCGGCGCTGTTCGCGCGCTTCGGCTTACCAAGCGAGCTTCCGAGCGGCGGGGGCGACGGCCATTAGAGAGAGAAAGGAGAGAGAGTTCACCACCGAGCCACAGAGATCACAGAGATCACGGAGCCTGAATTTTGGGGTTGGGGTCGCGGTGCGAGCCATTTCTGACGACAGGTCGCGCCTCAGCGCGAACTCAACCCCGACGTTTTCACGCGGCCCGCGTCAGGCCTTGCTCAACCCCAAAATTTCCGCGCTGTCCGCGTTTTTCTGCGACGTCGCTCCCGTCCTCTGGGCTCTGTGTCCTCCGTGATCTTTGTGGCTCGGTGGTAAAACCCGGGAGCCGTTCGCAGCGCTAGCACGGACGCGCGATCTCGCCGAAGATGCGGGGCATGTTCGCTTCCTCGACGGTATTCATCGCCATGGCGAGCGGCATCTCGTTGCTGATCAACTTGGGCGTGTTGATCGCGTTCCTGGTCGTCGTGCTGACGGTCGTGCGCCGGGAGCGACCCGATGCGGTAGCGCTGCTGCTGGGCGCGCTCGTATCCGAGCTCTTACTCACCTGTCTCTCGTATGCGGTATCTCTGATTTTGCCGCAGCTCATAGGAGCGATGGGCGGCGTTGCGGGCTATGCGCAAGCGCAAGCGGTCAACATTTTGGTGTTCGCGTTGGCGCACGCGGCGGCGCGCGGGCTCCTCTTATGGGGCGTAGTCCGCCTGGCACGCCCGGCGGAGCAGCCCAATTGATGGGCGAGTGTGACGAAATTGCGGCTGCTCCACGCGCGGTGCGAGGGAGAGGGAGAATTCACCACCGAGCCACAGAGATCACGGAGATCACAGAGACTGAATTTGGGGTTGGGGTCGCAAGGCGCGCCTTTTTTGACTGCAGATCGCGCTCATTGCGAACTCAACGCGCGCATTTTTGAGTGCGCGATAGCCCGAGCTCAACCAGGACGCTTTCTCACCGCCCGCGCTGGGCTTCGCTCAACCCAAAAATCTCCACGCCGTCCGCGATTTTTCCGGCCGCCGCTCGCCGGTTGTGCGCTCTGCGTTCTCTGTGGTCTTGCGGCTCGGTGGTGAAATCCGGGAGCCGTAATCGGACGCGATCAGCCGTGTCCTGTCCGGGAGGGCGCGGCGCGACGCCGAAGGCTGGGACGAACTGCAACGCGCTCGGTGACCATCAAAAAATTCCCGGAGGCACGGCGAAATTCGCGGCGCGGCAGAGCCGCCGCCCATCGGCCCGTGGGCCGCGAGGCTCGGTTGGCAGCTGCTGACACGCGCGTCACCGAACAGAAACAGCGGCGGCGCTTGCTTCCTGCGCGCGGAAGGAGTTTAGACTGACACGCGCGTCAGTTGAGCTGGCAGGCCCCCAGCCTGTCAGCTCCCTCAACGAGGGCACAGCACAAATGAGCGAACACCGCGAGCTGGTGATCGGGATGGATGTGGGATCGACGACCGTGAAAGCGGCCGTGATCGATCCCGAGAGCAAGAACATCCTGTGGCACGACTATCAGCGCCACCACACGAAGCAGCCAGAGAAGGTGCTCGAGTTGCTCGAGACGATTCTGGCCGCCTTCCCCGACCACCCGCGTGACGCGTGGAAGATGTTCGTCACCGGCTCGGGCGCTGGGCCGCTCGCGCCGCCGACCGGCGCAAAGTTCGTGCAAGAGGTGAACGCGGTCACCCTGGCCGTCGAATACAAGCACCCGGACGTGCTGTCCGTGATCGAGCTCGGCGGCCAAGACGCCAAGATCATCATGTTCAAGGAGGACGCGCAGACCGGTGCCAAGACCGCCGGCACGTCCATGAACGACAAGTGCGCGTCCGGCACGGGCGCGACGATCGACAAATGCATGATCAAGGTCGGCGCGGAGCCGGGCTTTGCGACGTCGCTGCGCTTCAACGACGAAAAGTTGCACCACGTGGCGGCGAAATGCGGCGTGTTCGCCGAGACCGACATCGTGAACTTGGTGAAAACCGGCATCCCCAAAGACGAGGTGTTGAACTCGCTGGCGGATGCGATCGTGCTGCAGAATTTGAGCGTGCTCACGCGCGGCAATACGCTGAAGCCGCGCGTGCTCTTGCTCGGCGGGCCGAACACGTATTTGCCGTTTTTGCAGGATTGTTGGCGAAAGCGCATTCCGGAAACCTGGCGCGATCGCGGCTTCGTTTACCCGACCGACGTGCCGATCGAAGAGTTGATCTTCGTGCCCAAGAACGCCGAATTGTACGCGGCGTTCGGCGCCGCGATGTTCGGCATCGCTGAGGGCGGCGAGGCTGGGCGCTTCAACGGCGTCGAGGGTTTGCGCGACTTCATCCAAAATGGGCGGCGCGCGCGGCTCGGTGAGCAGGCAGGTCCTCCCTTGTCGGCAAACCCGGGCGAGATGGCCGACTTCAGGGAGATGTACAAGATCCCGAAATTCGTGCCCGCGACGTTTCAGCCGGGCCAGCACGTGAAGGGCGTGATCGGCCTCGACGGCGGCTCGACGTCATCGAAGGCCGTGCTGATCGGCGAAGACGGCGAGCTCTTGGTGAAGGCGTATCAGCTATCCAAGGGCAACCCGATCCAAGACACGAAGGAGCTGCTCGCCAACATCTTGGGTCAAGTGACGAGCCAAGGAGCAACGCTCGAGTGTGTGGGCTTCGGCGCGACGGGTTATGCGGCGGACGTGCTCGAAGAGTGCGTGATGGCCGACGTGAACATCGTCGAGACGGTCGCGCACATGATGAGCGCCGTGCACTTCTTCGGCGATGTGGACGTGATCTGCGACATCGGCGGACAGGACATCAAGGTCTTGTTCATGAAGAACGGGGACATTCAGAATTTCAAGCTGTCGAACTCGTGCAGCGCCGGCAACGGCATGCTCTTGCAGGCGATGGCCGATCAGTTCGGCATTCCGGTCACCGAATACGCCGAGACCGCGTTCAAGGCCGAGCTGGCGCCGAAATTCAGCTACGGCTGCGCGGTGTTCCTCGATTCGGATCGCGTGAATTTCCAGAAAGAGGGCTACCAGAAGGAGGAGCTGCTCGCCGGCCTCGCGCAAGTGCTGCCGAAGAACGTTTGGCAGTACGTGGTGCAGATCCCGCGGCTCGCCTCGCTGGGCACGAAATTCGTGCTGCAGGGCGGCACGCAGTACAACCTCGCGGCCGTCAAAGCCCAGGTCGATTACATCAAGCAGCGCGTACCGGGCGGGCAAGTGTTCGTGCACCCGCACACCGGCGAAGCGGGCGCGATCGGCGCGGCGATCGAAACCTTGCGCCGGTACAAGCGCAGCGGCGTGACGCGCTTCATCGGCATCGAAGCCGCATTGAAGCTCGAATACGTGACCAAGAACGACGAAGAGACGGTGTGCCACTTCTGTCCGAACGAGTGCAAACGCACGTTCATCGACACCACGCGGCCCGACGGTTCATCGACTCGTTACATTTCCGGCTTCTCTTGCGAGAAGGGCACGGTCGAAAGCAAAGACGCGATGCTCTCGCTGATGGAAGAGCGCCGCAAAACGGCGGCGGCTTTCCCGAACATCGTCAATTACGAGGGTGAGCGCGCGTTCGTGCATTTCTACGAGTGGGCGCCCATGCCCGCCGCGGGCACGCCGATCGAGGACGTTAAGGTCACCAAATCGCTATTCCGCGTGAAGCGCGAGACGATTACGCGGCCGTTCCAGCGCTCGAGCGAAGAAGCCTGGAAGAAGCGCAAGAAGATCCGCGTCGGGCTGCCGCGCGTGCTCAACATGTACTCGACCGCGCCGTTCTTCCGCACCTACTTCGAGGCGCTCGGGCTCGGCAAATCCAACGTGGTGTGGAGCGACGCGACGACCGAAGAGAGCTGGGTCGAGGGCGGTAAATACGGCTCGATTGACCCGTGCTTCCCGAGCAAGGTCGTGCAATCGCACATTCACAACCTGCTTTTTCACAAGCACGAACCCGAGCGCAACAAGCAGCTCAACTACATCTTCTTCCCGATCCTCACCCACGTGAACAACTTCGTGGCCGACACGCAGGACAACGCCAGCTGTCCGATCGTGGCCGGCACGCCGGACGTGACCAAGGCGGCGTTCACCAAAGAGGTGGATTTCTTCGCCGTGCGCAACATGGAGTACCTCGATCCGGCGCTGTCGTTCGAGGAGCCCACGCTGCTCGCGCGGCGCATGTTCGAGACTTGGGGCGAGCGTCTCGGTATCACCGAAGACGAGAACGATCATGCCTGCAAAGAGGGCTGGAAGGCGCTCAAAGCCTTCGACTTGGATTTGCAGGACAAGGGCCGCGCCATTTTGGAAACGGTCGAAGCCGAAGATCGGATCGCGATCTTGGTGCTCAATCGGCCGTACCACGCCGATCCGGGCCTGAATCACGGCATTCCCGACGAGTTCCAGGTGCTCGGCTATCCGATCCTGAGCATCCGCTCGATCCCGAAGGATCGCGAGTACCTCGACCGCTATTACAAGGACGAGCTCGAGCGCGGAGTCATCAAGAGCCCGCTCGAGATCAACCACGTCTGGCCCGAGAACTACTCGGTGAACAGCGCGATGAAAGTGTGGGCGGCGGCGTTTGCCGCGCACCATCCCAACGTCGCGGTGCTCGATCTCTCGAGCTTCAAGTGCGGGCACGACGCGCCGACGTACGGCCTGATCGCCGACATCATCCAAACCTCGAAGACTCCTTCGGCCGCTCTCCACGACATCGACGCCAACAAGCCGGGCGGCTCGATCAAGATCCGCGTGAAGACGTACGCGCATTCGCTGCGACTCGCGCAGGAGCGACTGGAAGACTTGTCCGCCAAAAAGCGCGATCTGGCGCTCTCGATCGACAAGAAGCGGCTCGAGCTGCTGGAGCTGAAGCAAGCGCAGTTGGCGGCACAGAAGCAGCACGATCCGGCGATCGAAAAGCAGATCGCCGAAACCATGGAGCGCGTGCGTGGCTACGAAGCGCGCCTCGCGGCAGAAGTCGAAGCGCCGAAGGGCGTATTTCGTTTGGGACGGAAACAAGCGGACGGCTCGATCGTGCCGATCGATCTGTCGCAACGCCCGGCCGCGCAAAGCGGGCGAGCCATTTCGGACGAGGCCGCGCCCGCGGCCGAATGATGAACGAATTTTTAGTGTGAACCCTCGGATTTCCTGGAGATAAGCATCATGACGCAGCAAGTAAACTTCGACTCCGACACGACGAGCACGAAGAAGAAGAGCCTCCCGATCGCGGGTCAGGCACTGGACATCGACGCCGAGCTCAAGAAATTCGAGAACGAGGAGCGCGCGCGCCTCGGCATCGCGGTGGAAGAGCAATGGGTCGAGGACATGGCGAACCTGATGTTCACCAAGTCCGAGAAGGGCAAAATCACCCTGCTCATCGGCGGCCTCACCATGGCGCACGATTACCTGGTGTCGGGCGCCTTCTCGAGCCTCGGCTACAACACGATCCCGCTCGACCCGCCGAACTACGACGCGCTCAGCGTGGGTAAGGAATTCGGCAATAAATCCCAGTGTAACCCGACGTATTTCACGGTCGGCAACCTGGTCAAATACCTGATTCACTTGCGCGACAAGAAGGGCCTCAGCACCAAAGAGGTGATCGACAACTACGTGTTCCTGACGGCCGGCGCCTGCGGCCCGTGCCGCTTCGGCATGTACGTGACCGAGTACCGGAAGGCGCTGCGCGATGCCGGCTTCGACGGCTTTCGCGTGATGTTGTTCCAGCAGCAGGGCGGCTTGAGCCAAGCCACCGGCGAAGCCAGCGGTCTCGAACTGAATCCCCCCTTCTTCATCGGCCTACTCAAATCGCTGATTGCGGGCGACGTGATCAACGGCATCGGTTACCGCTTGCGCCCGTACGAGAAGGTGCCCGGCGCGACCGACAAAGCGATCGCCGAAGCCAAAGACATTTGCCGCGACGCGCTGCTGCACAAAAAGTCGATTTTGCTCGCGTTGATGCGGGCGAAGAAATTGTTCGCCAAGGTCGAGGTCGACCGCACGATCCCGAAGCCCAAGGTTTCGATCATCGGCGAGTTCTGGGCCATGACCACCGAGGGCGACGGCAATTACCAGTTGCAGCGCTTCATCGAGAAGGAAGGCGCCGAGGCCGACATTCAGTTCGTCACGGCCTGGATTTTGTACAACATCTGGGAGGTGCGCTTCGACACCGCGTCGCGCGCGCTCTTGCGCGGCATGGACAAGAGCAAGTACGGCCTGGGCGGCACCGGCGAATACGGCGTATTCACCCGGAAAATCGGCTTGTTCCTCGGTGACAAGGCGCTGCGCACCGCGTTCCAAACCTTTGCCTACGCAGGCGGCTTCTACGGCTACCACTTGCCGGATATGGATGCCGTCGCCGAAGTTGCGGCGCCCTACTACAACAATGATCTCCGCGGCGGCGAAGGCCACATGGAAGTCGGCAAGCTGATCCTCAACGTGGTGAAGAGCAAGGCCACGATGACGCTGAGCGTGAAGCCGTTCGGCTGCATGCCGAGCTCGGGCGTGAGTGACGGCGTGCAGTCGCTGATCAACGAGAAGTTCCCGGGCACGATCTTCTGTGCCGTGGAAACCAGCGGCGACGGCGCGGTCAACTTCCAGAGCCGCGTGCAGATGTACCTGTTCAAGGCGCGCCAAGCGGCCCAGGTCGAGTTCGACAAGGCGCTGGCGGACACCGGACTCACGCTCGAGAAGCTGCGTGGCTTTTTGGCCGAGCACCCGAAGTACGCTTCGGCTTTGCACAAATCCGGGCACTACGCGGCCAGCACCTCGGCCGATCTGGTGCACGAAGTCGCAGCGGTGTACGGCAAGACGCGCACGGAGCTGATGCTGCGAGGCGCAAAATCGTTCTTCGCCAAGGCCGCCGAGCGGACGCGTGAAGCGGTGCAAACGGCGCCCGAGCGCGCCAACAGCACGGCCAAGCTGGTGCGCGAAGCGAGCAAGGAAATCTTCGAGATCACCAAAGAGCAAGGCCCGGTCTTGGCGCAGAACGCGCTCACCAGCGCGCGCGCGAAGCTCGCGGTCGTGCTGCCGTTCGTGAAACCGAGCGAAGAGCCGCTGCCCGTCGCCGCCGAGTGACGGCGAGCGCGCTCAACGCGCCGATGCCCCCGTTGCTCAGAGCAGCGGGGGCATTCTTGTTTTTGTGGGCACACGCGGACGGCGGGAACGGGCGTCAAAACGAGAGAGTCGCGCCGAGTGCTAGGCCACCGCGGGCCAACGGCACGAGGCCGACGCGCGCGGACACGGGCAACGGTGCCGGCTCGCCCAGGTAGTGAAAGCCGGAGCCATTGTTGCCGAAAATGACGAAGCCGACCGCGCCGATGCCCGCGCCGGCCACGAATGTTCCGAGGCCGTAATAGACGATCGAGGGTGTGTCGCAGTGGTCCGCGCTGCCATAAGTGCAGTCGTGGAAGGCGGTGCCCACGAACCACATGATCGTGCCAACGGCCGCCACCGTCGAGCCGACGATGCCGAGGGCGAGACCAGCACCGCGCGCGTCCGAATCGCCCAGTTTGAGCAGGTAATTGCCGGAGTGACGAATCCGCAGCCGCACGCTGCGCTCCGGCTCGTGCTCGGTTTGAGTCAAGCGCACGCGATAGCTGCCGGGCCAGGCCCAGAACTGACAATCTTCATCGCACTCGGCGATGCGCCGCTGCCCTTCACCAAAAACGATGAACGAGCGTTTGCCCGCCGACACGCGCACGTACACCGGGATAAGCCCTGGGTTCGGATGACGCCCAGGCGGCGGATAGGACATGACGCCGATGGGCGCATGAGTGGGCGCGGGGGATGGCGCGGGCACGGCTGACTCCGCTGCCGGCGGCGCCGGCGGCGCGGGGGGCAACGTGGAAGGCGCGGACGCGGGCGGAGGCGGCACGGGCGGAGGCAGCGTGGACGGCGCGGGCGCGGCGCTGGACGGAGGGCTCGCTTGCGGAGGAGGAGGCGGCGGAGGTGGGAGCGCGCTGTCCGGTGCGGCCACTTGTGCTCGCGCCTGCGCGCTGACGAGCAGCGCTGAGCCGCTGATGCACCCCATCGCTAGGCACACCCCAAAACGAATCCGTTGACCGCCCATGGTTCCGAGCTCAAAACTTAGCCCGCCCCATCGCGCTCATCAATCGCGCCCGATTGGCTCGCCACGCACGCGGCCCTTTTGCAGTGAAGAATGCCGACTGCGCTGGATCGGCGGAGCTGGCGAAATGGGACGCCGAAGGCTGCGCCGAGCTCGGCCGTTGCGCGTGACCATCAAAACCAAGCAGCAGGCTTGGCCACGCCCCGCGGCAGCGCGACTTCGAGCGCGCCGCGCCGCGTGCCGAAGTTACTGTTTTCTGCCTTCGATTGAACTAGGGTGAGCTCGAACTGAGCAGCCTGCCGCGAACCCACCGATGACGCAGCTCGAAGACAGCGAGGTATCGCGCCCAATTGCGGACGCGCAACCTGAATCGTTCTGGCGCACTTTCGCGGAGCGCGTTCCGGATCCGAACGTTTGGCGCATTTACCGCATCACGTTCGCCCTCGGCATGGCGTACGGCACGGCCATCTCGGTGATCGCGCTGTTTCTCGACGCGCATGGCTTCGGTAAATTGGCGATCGGCAAGCTTGCGGCTTGGTTCGCTGCGGGCATCGTCGCCTTCTCGCTGCCGATGGGGCCGCTGGTGCGACGCTTCTCGGCCAAGCACGTGCTGGCGGCGTCGCTCGCGGGCTACGCGGCCGCGGTCACCGCATTTCCGTTCATGCGCAGCTTCTGGGCGATTGCGGCGCTGCGCTTTTTCGACGGCGCGTGCTCGGTCGGCGTGTGGGTGAGCTCGGAGACCATTTTGCTGTCGCGCGCCGGCAAGGAAAACAAAGCCTTCGTCACCAGCTTGTACGCGATTGCGGTCGCCTGCGGCTACGTGGGCGGGCCGATTGCGGCCTGGGTGTGCAACAAATTTTTGCCGCTCGAGTTCGCGTTCATGATGGCGGGGCTGATCGCGATCGCGGCTAGCGCGTACGTGCTCTTGCGGCTCGCGCCCGACCTCCGCCAAGAGCGGCCTGAAGCCCATCGCCTCGCCGCGACGAGCGAACGGTCGACGCTCGAGCTGCTCGGGCGGATCAAGACGTCTTGCTTCGGTACTTTTGCCTACGGTTACTTTCAAGCCAGCGTGGTGCTGTTTTTGCCGCTGTACTTGATGGAGCACAAGGGCGTCACTCAGCCGCAGACGATGGTCATTCCCGCCTATTTTGCCGGCGGAATGCTGCTGTTTTCGAACTATGCGGGGAGACTCGGCGATCGCTATGGGCACTTGCTGTTGATGCGCGTGCTGGGCGTCATCGGCATGACCATGGTGCTCGGTTTCGTGTGGCTCGACTCATATCCGGTCATGTGCGCCGCGGTGTTCATCGCCGGGGCGAGCTTGGCCAGCATTTCGCCGGTGAGCTTGGCGCTCCAGGGCGTGGTCGCGCGGCCGTCCGAGTACGAGCGCGGCACCTCCATTTACAACGCTTTTTACGCAGCCGGCATGCTGCTCGGGCCGCCCGTCTCCAGTTACTTGTTCGAAACGCGCGGCGGTGCGGTCATGCTCGAGCAACTCGCGTTGCTCTGGGCTCTGTTCGTGCTGTTCGCGTTCCGTTATCGCGCCGACGATCCGGCAGCGCTACGCCGCACTTCGCTCACCTGAGCGTAGCCCCACGAGCGATCGCGCACGCTCCCTGCGCACACGGCGCTCGCGCAGCGCTCAACGCGGCCGGCTAGTGGAGAGCTCGGCGCTGGCCCGCGCGCCACGCGCGCCGTTGAGCAGCACGAGCACGTAGGCCATGACGAACACGGCGAGCACCGCGCCGAGCAGCCAATTGCTGCTGCCGAGCAGCTTCAGCGAAGAGCCCAAGAGCACGACGATCAAGGCCGGGCGAATCACGCGATCGGGCGCGCGCGACGACAGCTGTGCACCGAGAAACACACCCGGGATGCTGCCCACCAAGATCGACGCGGTCAGCGCCAGATGAAAATCGCCGAACAGGGCGTGACCGAGCGCGGCTGAAGCCACGAGTGGAATGGCCTGAACCAGGTCGGTCCCGACGAGCTCGGACAAGCGCAGCTTCGGGTACAGCATCAAGAGCAAGATGATCATCAGCGAGCCGGAGCCCACCGAGGTCAGCCCGACCACCAAGCCGCCGGCCATGCCGATCAGCACCGTCGGCAGCTTCTTCACGTACAGCGGCGCCACGCTGTCGCCGGCTTGGCGACCACGCGTGAGCAGCGGGCGAATGATCAAACCCGCCGCCACCACCAAGAGCGCGAGCCCGAGGGCAAGCTTCACGTGCTCTTGCAGCGCCGCGCCCTGGCCTGAGCTCTTGAGCAGAAGCACGCCCAGAAAAGCGGAGGGTACCGAGCCGAGCACGAGCCACTTCACGAGCTCGGTGTTCACCGTGCCGCGCCGCCAGTGCACGCCCCCACCGACGGGTTTCATGATCATCGAGGCGATGATGTCGCTCGAGACCGCCGCCAACGGCTGAACCTTGAACAGCAGCACCAGGATCGGCGTCATCAAGGCGCCGCCGCCCATGCCGGTAAGGCCCACGACAAAACCCACGAACAGGCCAGCGAGAGCGACGATCGGATCAATCATGGGCAACGCCGGAGAGCATAACCCTACTAAGCGCATAGGGAAACTGCACAATTAGACCACGGCGCGTAACTTACTGAAATTACACGATTTTAATCACCTATGGCGCAGGAGGGGCAAGGCTGGGACGAACTTCGGGCGCGTGGGTGTCGGTTTCTCCGGCTCGGTCGAGGGCGAACTTGAAGAGGATCGGGCCGAGCATTTCGTTGATCGCGATGCCGGCGATGCACAGCGAGCGGAACTCCTCGCCGAGGCTCGGAAAGGCCTTGATGATCACCACGGACAGGCCGAGCGCGAGGCCCGCTTGCGAGACCAAGGACGACCAGCCCCAGCGCTTGAGCAGGGGCTCGTCTTGCGCAATGCGCCCGCTGATGCGGCCGGCGATGACCGTGAGCAACGCGCGGCTCGCACACAAAGTAACGGCTATGGGCCAGAGGCGCTTGAGCAGCGGGATATCGAGGTGCGCCCCCGCCGTCGCGAAGAACACCACGAACACGACGCTGCCGGTTTGCTCGATGGCGTGGAGTAGCTTCTCCCCCTGGTCGGATAGGTTTTGCACGACGAAGCCGGCCGCCAAAAACGCGAGCAGAGAGTCGACGTGAATGTAGGCAAAGGTGTCGCTCAAGCCGAAGCCGATCGCGAGCAGCACGAGCAAGAGCTGGCGCCCGACGAGCCGCAGGTAAATCGACAAGCCGAGCCCGAGCGTGACGCCGACGGCGATGCTGCCCAAGATCTCGTGGCCGAGCACGTTGAAATCTTCGAACGAGATGCTGCCGCCCGGCGTGATCAACGGGCGCGCGAGCATCATCGTGGTGGCGAGCAAGATGACGACCACCACGTCGGAGAACATGATGAATGCGAGCGAAAACGTGGCAAGCGGCCCTTTGGCGCGAGTCTGCGACAAAATGCCGAGACACGCCGACGGGCTACGGCTGACGGCGAGCACGCCCCAAAGCAGCGAGACGCCGATCAGCGCCTTGAAGGTCATGCCCTGCGTGAACGGCAGGAAGCGCGACATGACCAGGAATACCCCGCTCATGCACACGAGCACCATCAGGCTTTGAATCAAGGTCGCCCAAGCCAGGCTCCGCGCCACGGATCGCACCGTCGCCAAGCGCAGCTCGGCGCCACCCGCGAGCGCAATCAACGACAGGGCCAGCGTATTGATCGGCGACAGCTCTTGGACCGTGTGGTGGTCGACGAGGTGGAGCACGTGCGGCCCACCGACGATGCCGGCCGCCAAATAGCCCGAGAGATGGGGCAACCCGATCGTCTCGAGCAGCTCGCTCATCAGCGTGCCGGCGAGCAGCAAGAAGCCGATCGCCGCGACCGTGCCCAAATGCGATTCCAGCTCCGGCGTGACGCGCGTCACGCCGTACAGCACGCCGAAGGTGACGAGCAGTGACAGCGCCTGAATCGCGCGCGTGGACGCCGTTTTTTTGGCTCCGCCGTGACCGCTCATCCTCGGGTCTCCAAGCTGGGCCGCGCGGCATCCACGGCCGGGGGCTCTTCGACTTTGATTTCGCCGGCCAGGGTGAGCGCGCGCCGCAATGCCCCGGGCCCGAGCCATTCACCGACCAGTACGCCGAGCGCCGCGAGCAAGAGCACCGCGTCGCTCACCACGCCGGGATGACGAACCACGAACGCAAGCGCCACGGCCAGGCCGAGCGCGCCCGACGACAGCATGCCCGCGCCGAGCTCGAGCCCGACGTTGCGCGCGGCGGGCACGGTCGCAGCAAGTGCCGCACCACACAGCACGCGCGCGGCGATCTTGACGATCAACGCGGCGGCGACGAGCACGAGCAGCATGGCCGGGAGCTTGACGTTGACGTAGGCCCCAGCGAGCAAGATCACCGGCAACAACACCGGCTTTTCCGTGGGCGTCACCATGGCTTTGATGTCCAAGCGATGCCGCGAGACGAGCGCCAGAGTCAGGCCCATCGCAAACGTGGTGCTGATGGGCGACAAGTTGAGCCGCGCCGCAGCGCCCGTGCCGAGCAAGGACGTGCCGAGCAAGATGCCCCAGCTCTCGTCGCGACGAAACTCACGACCGAGCAAGAGCGCGGCCGTGAAACCGAGCACCACTCCAAGGCCCAGCGATACCCCTACCCGGCCGAGCACGGAGAAAGTGGGCAAAGCAGCGCCTGGCAACCAAGCGTTGACGATCGCCAGCGAGACACAGGAAAAAAGCGCGCTGGCGCGCGCGGTATCGGCCGAAAGGTCCGACAGTGGGCCCTTGGCGCCGTGGCGTTCGGCGATCCAGCGCACGCTGTGGCGGGTCGTTTCGGAACAGACCAGCCCCGCGACGGCGGCAAACGCCACGAGCTCGAGCCGCGGCAGCTTGGTGAAGCGCTCGGCGCTGAACAGCACAGCCGCCGAGACACAGGCGCTCACGACCGCGGACAGGGCAATGCCCAAGAGCGCGTGCTGCCACGGCACTTTGCGCAGGCCGACGCGCAGGTAGCTCACGCCCAGCACCAGCCCGAGCCAGCTGACGCCCACGAGCACCACCGGTTGGAAGGTGTCGAGCAGCGAGCGGTTCACGACCGACAGAGCCTGAGGCCCGAGCACGAAGCCGAGCACCAAGTATTCGGCCCCCGAAGCCAGACCGAAGCCGCGAATGGTGCGCCCGCCGACCAGAATGCTGCCCACGTACGAGAGCACGAGCAGGCCGAGTAGAAATGCGATCGCGTTCACTCGCGCACCAGTCGGGTTTTGCGCCCGAGCAAGATCCCGGCGGACTCGAGCTCCGCGAGCGCGGTTTCGGCGAGCTTTTGCCGGCCCTCGAGCGAGTCACACAAGCTGCTCAGCCGATAGTGCGCGCCGTCGGCGTCGAAGCCGAGCAAATCGACCTTGGGCTCGTGGCCGCATTCTGCGCCCACGCTCTGCAAAATCTCGCGCACTTTTTCCTGCGGAGCGAGCGCCGACACCGGCACGTCCACGCTCAGCCGCGGGCGCATGCCGAGCACGCGCACGGGTCGGAACAGACACAACAAATGCGGTACGCGCAGCTCGCTGCGGTGCACGTCCACGAGCCGAACCTCGAGTAAGTCGATGGCGGCAATGCGCGCCACGGTGCCGCCAAACTCCGCGAATTCACCGAGCCGCAAACGGCGTCCGAACAGCACCGTGACGCCCACCAAACAGGACGCCAAAAGCGGCGTGCTGGCGAGCCCGAGCGCGATCAGCACGATCGCGCCGGCGCGCGCCAGCGCGCCGTTGGCATCGCCTGTGACGACCGGGGCCGCGAACACCAGCGCCGCAATCACCAACGCGGAACGCAGTAAAATGCTGGTCGGCGCCGCCAGATCCGCGGGCAACCAGGGCAAGGGCGTCTCGCCGCGGGCCACGCTCGCAAAGAACAGACCGACGAAGCGCACCAGCACGAACACCGTCAGCGCGGCGATGCCCGCCACCACCAGCAGCGGCAAGGTGCTGGCCAAGCGCTCCATCAGCTGGGACACCGGCCCCAGCACGAAGCCCGTCAGGCGCTGGGTGTAGTTGCGCGTGGCCTCGAACAACGAAAGCGCGACCACCAGCCAGGCGTAGGCAATCGCCACTTGCCCGAGCCATTTGCCCAAGCTGATGGCCATGACCGCGCTGCTGCGCAGCGTGGCCGGTCGCATGATCTCGATCTTTTGCACCTTGATCGACAAATCGCGATCGGAGCGATTGTCCAAGAACGCGCGCGCGGTTTCCTCGAACTCGCCGAGCTTTCGGATCAAGTAAAAGGCGATCAGCCCGAAAAATACCACCAGCGAGACCGAGAACACGCCCTTGGCGATGGCGGCGCGGCGCCCTTCCGCGTCGAGTACGTCGCGCACTTTGGCGGCAACGCCGGCCGCGTACACGTCGAGCGAGCTCTCTCCGGCTGCGTCGGAGTCCGCCTGGCTCAGCTGCACGATCGGCGCCTGGCCGACCAAGACGACGGCCGCGTCGCCTTCGCGGCGCACGCTGACCACGGCGGACTTGTCCGCGTTGAACGCGCGCTGCAACGCATCGCCCGCTTCGCGCGCGCGCAGCTCGGCAGTCTTATTGCCGCGCGGGACGACCAGCGTGAACACCGGTGCATCCCCCAGACGCACCACGCCCGATGCGGGCGCCGACGAGCTCGGAGCAGGTGCGATCGAGGCGCTGGGCACGGGCGCCGCGGCAATGGGCAGAGACGCAGACGGCGCAACCGATGCGCTGACCACCGGCGGAGGCGGCGGCTCGGGCGCAGGCGTGGGAGGGGGTTCTGGCTGAGGCTCGGTCGTGGCTGAAACGGCGGCTGCGGGCGCGGTCGAGGCGACAGGCGGAGCCGAGCTCGCGCTGGTCAGGCCGCTCGTCAGCTCGCGAACTGGCGCGGCCGACCCTTTCGGTGCGGCCGCCGAAGGCTTGGAGACCCCCGACGCGGACGGCGCCGGAGCGGGGACCTGGGCGCGCGCGATCGCGACGCCGAACAGGCCCCCGAACAATGCGAGGCTTAGAGTGCCGACTCGCAGGCGCTGCCCCCAAACTCGTGTCGATATCGGCGAATGCATAGGAGATCTCAGGCTGGCCCACGAGAATCGGTCACGGGCAACACAACTGCAAGCTCGTTCGGGCGACCGTAAAAATTCCGACGCCCCGGGGTCTGAGGGCGCAGACCGGCTTACATCGGCTGCGCGCCGGACCTCGGGCCGCGAGGGCATAGCGAAAATGAGTCGACGAGAGTAGCTTACGCGCCCTCATGACGACCCAGCACCCTGATCGCGTGGTCCTGCACATCGCGGGTAACGACCGCCCCGGCGTGACCGCGCGCCTCGCCGAAGTGATCGCAGAAGACGAGAGCGCCGAGCTCATCAATATCGGACAATCCGTGCTGCACGGCTACCTGATGCTGTCGGCGATCGTCGACATCCCGAGAAACTCCTACGCGCTCCGAAAGCTGCTGTTCGCCGCGGCCGACATGGGTCTGCGCTTCGAGGTCACGCCCTTCCGCAGCGAGTCGGCGCACGAGCCCACGAGCGACGTGCACTCACTGGCGATCACCGTGCTCGGCCCGCTGCGCAACGGCGTGGCCACCGCGGCCATCACGAACTTCATGGCCAAGCGCTCGATGAACATCCGCGAGATCCGCTCGCTCAGCGATCACGAGCTCGACGGCCTGGAGCTGATCGTCGATCTGCCGGCAGGCTCGCCGCTGACCGACGGCGAGCTCGGCGATCTGCGCGGCAGCTTGCTGCGTTTGGGCATGGAGCTCGGCGTCGATTTGGCCGTGCAACGCGACGACATGTTCCGGCGCAGCAAGCGGCTCGTGTGCATGGACGTGGATTCGACCTTCGTCAAAGGCGAGTTCATCGACGAATTGGCGGAGCTCGCCGGTTGCAAAGAGCAGGTCGCCGGCATCACCGCTCGCGCCATGCGCGGCGAAATCGACTTCAAACAAGCGCTGGCCGAGCGCGTGAAGCTGCTCGAGGGTCTGCCGTTCGAGCGCGCGCAGTCGCTGATCGAGCGCTTCGAGCTCACGCCGGGCGCAGACCGCTTCGTCAAAATCTTGCACAGCCTCGGCTTCAAAGTCGGGCTCGTCAGCGGCGGGTTCACGTTCTTCGTGGACGAGCTGAAGGCGCGCTTCGGGCTCGATTTCGCATTCGCCAACGAGCTCGAGGTCCAAGGCGGCAAACTCACCGGCAAAGTGCGCGGCACGATCGTCGACAGCGAGCGCAAGGCTCAAGTGCTCAAAGACATGGCCCAGGTTTACACCTGCCGCTTGGAGCAAACCGTCGCCATCGGCGACGGCGCCAACGACATCTTCATGCTGCAAACGGCCGGCCTCGGCATCGCGTTCCGCGCCAAGCCCAAACTGCAAGCCGTGGCAGACATGAGCCTGAATCACCACGAACGGCTCGACACGCTGCTCTACTTGATGGGCTTCAACTCGCGCGATCTGCGGCTCGCCTGAGCCGAAATGGGTTGATGGTCACGCGGCGTCGCCGAGGGCGGCACAGCCTTCGGCGGCGCGTTCCGGCAGGAGATTCACCACCGAGCCGCAGAGAGCACAGAGATCACCGAGCTGAATTTTGGGGTGTGGGTCGCAATTCGCGCCTCATCTGACGACAGATCGCGCTTAATCCGGCGCCCCCGACGCTTTCACGCCGCCCGCGCCGCCCCCCGCAAAACCCAAAAATTCCCACGCTCACCCCGATTTTTCCGGCTCGCCATCGCCGTCCTCCGCGCTCTGCGTTCTCTGTGATCTCTGCGGCTCGGTGGTGAAATCAGGGAGCCTCAACTCGCAGTTGCAGAGTGCTAATCGGTACGAGGCTCGCGCTGACGCGGGCTAGATCAGTCTCCAGACAGCTAGTGCCTCTTCGAACGTGTTCATGTGCAGCTCCACGACGCGCGGGATGGAGCCATCGCCTTCGATCTGATAGCCACCGGCCAAATTCCACGTGAGTGGAATCGACAGCTCGCGCGCGGTCGAAAACATGATGCGATCCCGTTCGCGCATTTGCTCGCTGGTCAAGAGGCCACCGAGCGGATCATCGAGGTGCGTATCGGCGCCCGCTTGGTACAAGATGATGTCCGGACGGAACGAGCGAAGCGCGGCGCGCAGGCCCTGCATCTTGGCGAGGTAGGCGCTGGCCTGGTGCGGCTTCTTGTAGCTCAGTCCGAAACTCACGTGTAGCACGCGGTCTTGCAGGCGTAGAGCATCGATGATTGCCTGAGTTCCGTCGCCGTAGTGGTAGTCGCAGTCGACGATGGCGACGCGCTGTACTCGTGCGCCGTGCAGCATTCGCGCGGTCGCAATCATCAGGCCGTTGAACGTGCAGAATCCTCGTGAGCCGGCCGGCCCTGCGTGGTGAAAACCAGACGAGAGCGAGGCGCTGATGCCTTCTCGTAGCGCTGCCAGAGACGCGCCGTAGCAGGCGCCGGAGGTGTACGGGAGCGAACGAGCGACCGAAGCGGAGATCGAGCCGAATCCGCTGGCCCGCCGCAGCTCGAGCACGTCCAAGACGAAGCTCGCATCGTGTACCCGACAAATGTCGTCGAGGCCGGCCGGCTCGGGCGCGACGAGCTCGATCGGCCAGGGCTTGAGCCGTAAAGCTTCGGACACGTGACGCGGCTTGCGGTCGCTCGGTGAGAGACTCGGTCCCGCGTCCGAGACCATTCGGTCGGAATAGAACACCTTGAGCGAGCTTCGCGGAGGCATGCTACAGCTGGCTCGCGGCGAGTCGGCGAATTTGCTCGATTGTCGCATCACCCGGTGAGAACAACCCCGCGTCGATCTGCGCCTGAAAATGGGCGGTGAACGCGCGGGCCCGGTGCGGTGGCGATACGGCCAGCGTGCTCAGCCTCAGGAACCGAAAACCGGAGCAAGCGCTGATGGGAATGATTTGCCCGGGCAAACTGCGGTTCTTTCGCAGCGCGACGGGCTCATCGTAACGCACGCCGAGCAGGCTGCCAGGTGGCAGCAGCACGCCGTTCAGGAGCAACGGGCTCAGGCTGATGCACGAGTGATCATCACCCAAATTTCGTTTTTCGAGCATTACAGGCTGGCCGCTCTGCGAGATCAAGATATTGGCGAGGCCCTTGCCTCTCACGAATGCGGCGGCAAGCTCGAGGAAGTACTTCTCGGCCAACGAACAAGTACCGATCTTGAGATCATCCGGCCAAGAGGGCAACTCCGTAAGCCCCTCTCGCGCTTCCACGGGATGGACCAGATCGACGATCATGCGCGTCAGCAGACGACTCTCTTCTCGAGTGACCTCGTTGGGCAACGCTTGCAGTACGGGTTCTGGCGGCGGCTGTGAAAGACGCGCGCGGAACATGCGCAGTTCCGCTGCGCCTAGAGCCGGTCGAGCCCGATTCACGAATCCAGCCAAGTGCCGGGTAGCTTGAGTGAAGCCGGCACCGCGCCGTTCGGTGCGGTGGGAATAGTGCTCGCTCAGCATCTCGTGAAGCGTCGAATTCAGGGGCAAGCCGTGTTTTGCAAATACGGCCAAGACTTCGTGCTCCGGCTCCGCCGCGACCTCCAGCGGCTCGACGCGCGCGTTGTTCAATCCCACGGTCGTTACTCCTTGAAAGACGAATGTCGCTTCATGCTCGGCGCATACCGTTCTGGCTCCATCATGGTGAGCGCAGCGTCGACAGACGCTCAATCAGCTGCTGAACGAGCTCCGCCTCTGTCGTGCTGGCGGATCCAGCGAGCAGCGTATCGAGGCCGTCATCGAGACCGGACAATGGAGCGAAGCGCGCGAGCCACTCGCGCGCTTCGCCCACGGGACCCAGGCGCAGCTGTTCGACGAGCGCACAATCGTGCGCCCTGAGCTCTTGTCGGCGATTGATGCCGCCCAACAGATTGGCGCACGTTCGGACGTCGTCGAGCAACTGGAGGCCCGGGGCAATCGGCTGGTCGCTGCGCGCCCACGTGAGCAAGCGCGCCTGGAGGTGGCGCAAGAGCGCACGGTCTGACACACGCGTCCGCAAATAGTGAGGCGACGACAGCAACGTCGCCAGTGCGCCGGCGGCGTAACGTAACGCCGCGAACACCGCTTCTCGACTCTCGGCCTGGGGTGCGCGCAGCGTGCGCCGAAACTCGGCGTACAAGCGCCTGATGGCCAACGTGGTCTGCAAATCGAAAGCGCGCCGCTGACGCAAATGCTCGCCGCCGACGAGCTGCAGTAACCCTTCTTCGAAGGCGGCATCGAGCACCGCACAGATCGAGCGCCGCAGCTTGCGCAGCGCCGTCTCGACTGCAGCCAGGACGTCGTCGCGCTTGTGCGCCTGAAGCAGCCCCTGTAGAGCTCGATTCAACTCCAGAACGCCGCCGAAGCAGGCGTCGGCCAAGCACAATGGCCGAGGCTCGAGCCGGCATGGTCCAGAGGGGGCGTCCGGCGCCCACTCGAACCCCAACTCCATTTCGCCAGCAACGTTCTGATGCAGACGCTCCAAGGCTTGCAGCTGTTCGATCGCGCTCGTCAAGATGAGGCCGAGTTCGTGCGCGCTGGAGCTGAGCGAGGCTGCCGGCGGTTCGCTCTGGCCGAAGTCGAGGTCGTCCAGTTTGGCGCTCAGCGAACACAGCGCGTTCAATAAGGGCGCGCTCGCGGAGTGGCGCGCGTCGAACACGGCGCTCTCGACCGCGATAGCGGGTTCGGCCGCGCCGGACTGCTCCTGGTGGCGGCTCGCCATCATGCGCAAGCCAAATGCTGGGAGGTGGCGGCGATTAGGCTCGCGCGATCTTCGCAGGCCATAGCGTAAAGCACCTGCTTCCGCCACCAGACCAGAAGGGCGTCACCGCTGGCGGTCGTCGACAGGGTAAAGGCGGGCGTCATACCCAGCTCATGACTGGCGCGTGGAATCGACAGCAGTGAGCGCGCCAGCGTCGACACGCTCTCGACGCTGCTTTCACTGGTCTCGGCCAGCGGCAACAGCGCGCGTATCTCGGCGTCGAGCACGAACGCTACCGCGTGCCGACCAGGACCACTGTAGGCCGACAGCTCCTCGAGCGCCTCGAATCTGAGGTTCGGGTAGACTAGGGCGACGCTGTCGAACAGCAGATCGACGGGGCGAAACGTGAACCGGGGCGCGTAGCCACGCCCGGGATGCGACGCCCAGATCGTGGCCTGGGAGGCCCGGCAAAGGGCAACGAGGCACTCCGCGGAGTGATGGCGCAGCGCGCGTTCCAGCTCCACCGGCTGCAAGAGACCCTCGGCCACCAGCGTTTGTCCGAGCAACGTGCCCTCACTGCGGCAGCGCTGGTAAATGCGGTCCAAGGTCATGCTATCGACACTGCTGTGCGTCCGTAACAGATCGCTCAGACGCTGCTGCAGGCCCCGGGCCGCAACCCAACAGATTCTTCCTCGCTCGACGAAGATGCCGCCGCTCGAGCCGGCGAATGACAGCAGCCCGCAATCGTCGGGGCCGAGGCTCTCCACTCGCAGTAGCGCGTCCATGAGCGAGCCCCATTCGACGTCCGACACTTCATACCTCCCAAGCCGCGAGATCGAGCGTCGCTTCCAGGGACCGGAGCGCGTTGCGGCTCGAGCTCATGACGAAGGCAGGATTGGTGTCCTTCGTGCACGATAGGGCCAGGGCCAGGCGCGGGTATCGCACCCCCCGCAAAATCACGACCAGCTGCTCGTGACCTACGAAGAGGTGCTCGACGAACGTCGTCAAACGCGGACTGAGCGTGCTCGTGACTCCGCCGCCGCATAGCGAGCGCGCCGCGCAACGCACCAGCGGCTCGCGGTCGAAATCCCGACCTTCACCGATTCCGCCCAGCAGCAGCCCCTCCGGTAGTAAGGCGAGCGCGGCCTCTTGCAGTCCGGCAACCGCCGCACAAGCGCCCGCGACGCACGCTCCGAGATGCAGCAGAGGTGCGTTCAATTGGGCTCCTCGCCCCCATGACCGGCGGCTCCCAGCAGGCCCAGCGTCGCGATCAGAGAATCTTGTCGCAGAGCGCCATCCGATGTGAGGGGTACGTCCAGCTCGAACTCACGGCCCTCTCGAAACAACTTGAGGCGGATGCTCGTTCCAGAATCCGCGCGGGCCGCCAAGTAGGCTTCCCAGGACGGCGTGAGGCGACCATTGACACTCAACAGTATGTCGCCGGAGCGCACGCCCGCCCGTTCCGCAGGGCTGCCCGCTAGGCAGCCGTAGACGGGCAATCCTCCGAGAGCAACTGCAAGTTGAGTCAAATCCGATATCTTGAACAATCGACCGGCCTCGCTTGGATCAGGTGAGTAGCGTGTGAGTTACTAGCGCTTCGATTTGGGCCGCCTGCGCAAACGAGAGCTCGCGCCGCTGCAGTTGCAAAAACTCACGGCACAGCTCTGCCCGTTCCGATGCGGTGCGACGTTCGGCGAGCGCCGCTAGCTCTCGCATCACGATCTGAATGCCCGATGGCGCATCGCTACTGGCGGCCGTGAACGCGACGTCGCCGACGTAAATGGGTTGCCCGCTCTCGGAAACCCCAATCGTGTCGAGCGTGCAGGGCAACGTGATCGAATGTCGAACGCAGGCGGCCTGAGCGTCGCTCAACAATCTGCTGGCCGTGGCCAACTGCCGCGCGGCAAGACGTGGGACCAGGTTTTCACCGTCCCCGATGAATAGCTGGCGAATCGAAGGCTCTTCGCGAACGATTTGCCACAATCGAAATCGACCATCTCCAGTCGCGGCGAGCACGATGCAGCGACCTTTGGAAAGCAGCGCTTGCGCGCTGACGTGCGCCCGCGCCCACGCGACCAGCATTGCTCGCCCCTCCTCGATCTCGTCGAACACGGCGTCGACGCCGGAATGCGCGCGATGTCCCGTGCCAAAGGTGCCGTGATGATCGCCGGTGCGAGTGAGCCTGCTGAGCACGGGAGTCTTGGTCACCTCGCGCAGGAAGATGCGGCCTTCGACCGGGGGCCAGACCAGCCCGCTCGGGACATCGTGACTGGGCAAGCGCTGCGGCAGATTCGCCTTTTGCGCCCGCACGCAGGGCGGCCCCTGGACGATCGGGGCCGCGTCGTCGAGGCGCGTGCCGCCGAGCGGCTCGGAAGGCGCGGGCTTCGTCCCCGCTTCGCGCTCGAGCAACTCGCAGAGTAGCCCTTCGCCTGCGAGGTCGACCGCGGTCTGCCCCAGCAGGCCCATGCGTTGCTCCTCCCGCACCCGGTCCAGCGCGAGCCGAACCGCGAACACGAAAGCCTCGCGCACGCCGGTTCCGTCGATTGCAGTCGATTCGATCACGGCGATGCGCGTCGAATCCACCTCTCGCCGAATCGCCGCCAACGGAACTGCACTCGGCGCGTCGCGGTGGTTGGCTTGCAGCACGAGGCCGACGGCCGGCCCTTCGCGGCGGTCGAGCTCGCCGCGGAGGTCCTGGAGCCGCTCCAGCGTTGCGGGCCACGCCGCAACGCTGGTGTCACCCACGAAAACGACGACGTCGGCCCGCTCCAGCAAGTGCAGGCGCCGAGCGCGCCAGCAGTCCTGCCCCGGCACGCTGACGATTTGACAGCGAATCGGTGCACCGTCAAAGCGGCCGCCGGTGTGCTCGAGCCAATCGAAGTACACGGTGCGGCCTTGCTGTTCTTCCGGCGTGTAGACCTCACGCCCGAAGCTTTGCGCCAGCGCCTTGACGCTAGTGGTTTTGCCCGCTTCGGGCGGTCCGTCGTAGACGATCCTGAGTATGATCGCGCGGTCTTGTTGATGAAGGATCGCCAAAGAGCCTCCCGAGCTCTGCCAAGAGCCTTGCTGGGGTTACAGGGCGCGTCAGCCGAGCGCTAGAGCGTGCTTGTTCACTCCATTACGCACGATTGCCAAATTCGCTTGAGATCGATCGGCTACGAGGTAGACGAACGACGTCGGAGAAACCAGCTTGATCAAGTGGATCTGATCGCCGAGCGTGAGCAGCATGTCCTCGAGCGTCGTTTCGAGCTTGAGCGCTTTCATGATCTTCAGCTTTTGTTTGACCATCTCACTGTTGTAGGCGCTGGCCGCCGTGAGATCGAAATCGGGGCGCATGGAGCGCGCGCCCAGCGTCATACCTGACTCCAGGTCGACGAGTGATGCGGCCACGAAGCCCGGGACGTCTTGAGCAACGCGGTCGAACGTATCTTGGATTTGCTTTTCGGATGCCATCAAAAACCTTCCTTCATTGCCTGTTTTGGCGCAGAAACGACCACGCTCAGACGACCAGGTCTTTCTCGATGTTGCGCAGGGTGTGGCGAGCCATCGCCAGATTGGACTTGGACTTGTCGAGCACGAGATAGATGAAAAGCGCGTCATTCGACTGCAGCGGACGAATCAAGTGATAGGCTTTTCCGAGGGTGATCAGCATATCTTCGATGGTGTCCTGGAGATTGAGTGCCTTCATCGTCTTGCGTTTGGCCCGAACGACCTCGGTATTGCCGGCGGCGGCCGCTTCCAAATCGATGCCGTTGCCGCCGATTGCTCCGAGCGTCATCCCGCTATTGCTATCGACGATGCACGCTCCAATGCAGCCATCGACCTCGAGTAACTTGGGAAGAGTTTCTTTTGCATTTGCCATAATCCGTAGCCTCCTTGTTGTG